>Ga0114999_10000637_pt1 | contig 51680 bp, 48 predicted proteins | sample ArcticOcean_MG_C_3_FD_89820 | JGI IMG/M metagenome (GOLD analysis project Ga0114999, IMG submission 89820) | Marine microbial communities from western Arctic Ocean - ArcticOcean_MG_CB8_126 | ecosystem: Environmental > Aquatic > Marine > Oceanic | place: Arctic Ocean: Canada Basin | collected...
CCTAATTGCGATGCTTCCTCGATGGCCAACTCGAGATCGGCCACGCGCAGGTAGGGGCGTACGATTGGTTTCTCCTCTTCGTGCATAGGGGCACGAATACCACAAAGCGATCCGTCAGGAAGTTCGGCTACGAACGCGTTTCCTAATTCGGGGCCGGTGGCTTGAAAGTCCCAGCCATAGGCACCACAATACAGGCGGCGCATGGCCTCTACATCCGGCGTCACGATTTCGAGATAGTGGACGGTGTGTTCAGGAACGGCCATTAGAAAGTCTCCTCTTTGTTTGCCATGTGATGAACATGATTAATGGTTATGCTAAATCAAACCCTGGTTTTAGTAAAGCTCAACGTATTGAGCTCTGCCTGTTTCATGATACGATTGAAGACCGCCACCCCATCTATGAATAAGTGTGACCCCTCATCGATGGCTTCAGTTCCCAGGCCCAGTGCTCTGCCGAAAGTGAATGGGGCACCCTCTCGGATCTTTCTTTTGACGACCGTACCGACCTGTACCCATTGCTCGTCCCTTCTCGTCTCAAGACTTGTCCGGATCTCATCATTCACCATAACGGTCGTGTCGGTTGATAGGGTTGCGCTCCGACCATGAATGCCATCCATCTCTAATGGCATGTCCAGGATACTGGCACTGTTCCGCCTAATATCAAAGAGGATCCGGAAAGTATCTGGATGCTCTGGGCTTAAATTATCCTGCGCGTAGGTTAAGCTAAGGTTATCCAGGTCGACAAGCAGACGGTGTTCGCTGATTTCGTCCTCCTTGAGATTGTAGCCATTGTATTTGAGCACAAAGGCGCGAGGCGAGTAAATCGGCAGGGGAAAATTGAACGGGTTAACAGCCTGCTTATCTTGGTATGGGTAAATATCCTGAATTACTGGATCGTTCACATAATGCGGGGTCATCGTCCCGTTAAGATAAGCCGAAACTTCTCCTTTGTCGGGGTCGAAAGTCATGGCCATGGCAATCCATTGACCATTTTCGAAAGGCTGGCCATCCATTGCGCGGCATCTCGCATATTGGGCCCCATCAATGGTTGACTGTGGATAGCATGCGGAGCCCGTAGATGAGATATGAGCGATGACACCTTTTTGCCTGAACAGTCCCGCGAAGAGCGCCACCTGCCGGCGTCCTTCATGCCTGTCCCACCCACCTTCGTCCCAGATACCGGCGACCATATGGCGTTTGTCGATGAACTTAACCCAGGCCATTATGGTGAAGGGGCGTTTGCCGCAAATATCCAGCAAGGTGCCATCGAAATCCTGCCGCTCGACGGCACCATAGATGTATCCTTGGTTGAAGCGTATCGCACTGCCGAGTGGACCATCATGGTCAAACATGAGCTTGGAATGATCATCGGTATAAGGCCAGCTGGCTAACGCGTATCCATTCGTATCCCCAATACGCTTTAGGTGGAGCGGGTAAGACCGGTCCTGGACCTTAACGTCATATTGAGAAATCCAGGTGTCGTCCCCGGTGTGATCGAAATTCCAAAATGCGATAAGGCCATTTAACTTTGTCACAGTCTGGATATTGGATTGCTGGTTGGATGTCTTCATTATTGTATCTTCTCTGTCATTAAGGCACACCGATCTCTTCGATTTCGGAACCCATCCGAGTTCGTAATATACTTATGGAAAGAAACCTCGTCAAAAAACTACCGTTCGCCCCTGTCAATAGGATAATCGGTAGTTCCTGCGGACAGGAGATCGACAGTGAGATTTGGGAAAGGCCAGCTGTCACCGAAAGAACGGGGCATATTGAACCCAGTGAAAACCTCTGTTCAGAAGGAGGAACCGGGACTCGTCGATCCGTTTCAGTTGGACACGGATCACATCGCTTTCCCACTGGCCACCGAGAATGAGCGTGTCGTCGACTGGTCGTGAGAACATCAGCTCCAGTCCCGCGTCCGGGTCGGCTTCGATAGCCTGTTCAAAGCGAACCTCGATGAGGTGGGGATTATACGCCAACCTGGTCGCCCCAGCGGTGGTCACTGTGGTGTCCGGATTGGCGACTAACATGACGGTGCCGTTCTCGGGGTCTACGCTCGTGAGATAATCTCGGCTCACGTCGTTCATAAGGTGGATGCTTGCCAGGCCGGATCGCTCGATGATAACCCTGCGCCATCGCCGGGCATCCGTGAGTAACGGCGGTAAAAGGACCCCATTGGATGTGAAGGACTCTACGTCATACATGCCGTAGATCGGCGTAGGGGTTCGACTGTAGGCCTGTCCCCGTCCATTGGCGAGACCTACAACCCTGAATGCGAAAGTGATCACCAGACAGGCTACACCGATGCCAAAGACGATGCGGTTGTGCTTCGCGCGCCGAAACAGCGGGGAGAAGGTCACTGGTGTACTCGGTCGATTTTGCACGAGGACGTGGATCAGCCGTCGAAGGTCCGGGGCAATGAGGACGAGCGACATCGCCAGAAGATTCATCGACCAGATCTTCACGGACACGTCGTAGCTCAGGTTCAGCGCGACCACCTGGGCAAGGGCGCCGAGTGAAATGAGCGCACCCAGCGTGGTGGTACGACGGTTGAAAAGTAACACGCCCCCCAGCATCTCGATCACCCCGGTGAATGCCGAATACGCGTGGGAAGAGCCCATGAGGATCCAGAGCAACGACGTCGGTGAGGCATCGCCAAAGGGCTGCACCAGCTTCGCAAAGTGCGGGGGAAGCATCTGGAGATGAAAGATCTTGAAGACGCCGTAGGTGACCATCGCGATCCCCAGGGCATATCGTAGCATAACCCGGAGCCACATGTGGAGCGTGGCGTAGTTCTTTCGCCGCCTGTCAGCGACACTCCAGATCAATGTGGCGACCGCGGCAAGCGTTACACAACCCCCGAATTGTATCCATTGCCCGAGTCCATCACCATCAGAGACCAATGGCGGGGGCGGGACGAGCAAAATGTAATCTGCTATCCACGGTATCAAGGCGCCCCATACCATTTGACTGATAGCCGCGATAGGAAACGACAAGGGCACAAAGAACGCGGAGAAACTCCCGAGAAAAAGGATGGCGTAGGTAAAAACAAATCGAAAGGCGATGCATGAAAACAATGGCCATTCAGTCTCGGGCGTCGGGGTATGGTCCTGATGTACGGTCACGGTTACTCTCTTTCTCAAACGGCACACAGAAGGCCAATTAATTTGCTATACTGATGACGTTTTCCCATTGTGATGGATTCTGATCATGGGATTGGGATTTGGCATGATCGATGAAAGACCATTTTATCGTAATCCATCATGAAAGCCGGGAAACTACATTAAGTACTACATAAAAATCGGTTATTTGGATTAGCACCCATCCTTGTTAATTTCCCTGAAGCTGTCATACTCACCATGTTCGTCTGAGTGCCAGCCTTTACTTATCCAAGGTTTACTATTTTCAAACTCATATATAAATTGAAAATACGAGCCACTATCGTAATTTCAATCCAGCCGACTATCATTGCTATAAATCATCAGGTCACACATTACAAGATCACATTCTACGACAATATTGGCAATAAGTGATATGCCGACAGGGCCGAATAAATGTGGGTCACTATATACAATACACCTGATAGCATTTGGAATTGTTAACGGTTGAACATCATACTTTAATATGACGCCCAATTGCGCACTTAATTTGCCCACCAGTTCGTCCAGCAACGGTGTGTATTCATGGTCTTCACATGTAATGCCATTTTTAAATTTATCACCCAGAGGCCTATGGCCAGGAGCAGTAAGCCGCCCAGCAAGTGTATGGTAATCTGATCTCCAAGGATCAACCAGCTCAGCAGGACGCCGAAGAGCGGGGTCGTGAAGAAAAAGGCGCTGATCTGGCTGGCATTGTGGGCCTTTAAGAGCCAAGTAGAGACCACAAAACAGAATCCGGCGATGACGGCGCCCTGGTATACGATCGCTACGATAATGGTTGGGGTAAAGGAAATTGGCAGATCCCCTTCGGTCGTTAGCCACAGTAAAATGAAAACGGGCAGGGCGAGGAGCTGTTGCCAGAAAATCAGCGCGACGGGTTCGATTCGACGGACCAGATGTTTGAGCACGACAATCTGGGTGGCGAGAAACATCGCACTGAGCACCACCAGTAAATCACCACTTATGGCGCCCGCGTCCCCAAGGCCATCGCCCATGGTCCACACCATCCCTGCGCCGGCCAGGATCATGCCGAGGATTTTTTTCAGGGACAGGCGGTCCCCCGGGATGATGTAATGGGCGATCATCGCTACGAAGAACGGATAGGATTGCATAAAGACAGTGGCATGGCTGGCCGATGTATATTGTGCACCAATGTTCATGGTCAAGATTTGCCCGACGAGGATCACAGCCGGTGCAGCAAGCAGGAGATGGGTACCGGGGGCGGGAGATAGCCTCATGCCGACGATACGTGTCCAGGCATAAATACAGCCTGCTCCGAGGCCGAATCTCAGGGCCGCCATGAGGATCGGTGGTACCCCGTCCAGCCCTACCTTGATAGAGACCATCAAACCGCCCCAGAGCACACAGAGCAACATCACGACCGCGAAAATGCGCGGGGTTATGGGGCGGTTGCCTGTGTCATCCAAGGGCACCTGCTTTCGTCAGGCCCATATTATTATACCGCATGATTGGCTCCATCGTAATACCTGTTGATCTCCGGCACCTCGCTCATCCCGGCCCAGACGCCTCGAAAGAGGGTCTGACGTTTCGGGGCCATGGCGTCCACGACTTCCTCCACCGGGCAGCCTTTGCCCCATTTGGCATTGACGGTGTTGTAACAGGTGAACAGACACAGGCGGTCTCGATCCCTATTCGTCCAATTGGTGCCGGTATGACATAAGGCTTCAGTAAAAAGAACCACCGACCCGGCCGGGCAGGTATAGGTTTCCCACAACGCGCTATCCCGCCCGCTGACTTCATCGGGGCGGGTAAAGGCCGTTTTGTGACTGCCCGATAGAAACATCGTGCCCCCGTCCCCGGGGCCTACTTCGTTTAATTCCCAGACGACCCGCGTTAAGCCGGCATGTATCCTGCCGGGTAGCATTTCATAGATGTGTGAGTTCCCGGAGAAATTGAAGTAACCACTGCCCCCATGTGGATTGAAATTATCGTGGCCCGCTTCCCGGTGACTGGTATAGGTATGATCATATCGGAACCCGTAGCAGTCTTCCGTGGCCAGGGATTGGTGGGACAGAATTTCATTTAATACCCCCACAACCGCCGGATGGTCGAGTAAGATCTGGGCGGGGCCACCATGGTTATCCCGTTCATGAACAGGCAGGCTCTCCCGCTCATAGAGGTATTTCATCTGGTGGGCACGAATGGATGCCAGCTCGTCCTCTGAAAGTAGGCCAGGCAGGCAGACCCACCCCTTCAGGTCAAAGATGTATTTCTGAGCGTCGGTCATGGGGATGACGGGCAGACCGTCTGCATTGGTTGTGGGAAGTAGGGGATTACTCATCTTGGTCCTTCCTATAGGCTAGCTTGGGAGAGAGCCGCAATGTATTGCGGCTTTACATGGGGGCGTTGTGATCCGCTTGTGATAGGTTCAGGGGCGTTTCAGGTGAGCCCACTCGGGTTTTGGTGCGCCTGTGTCGCGATCCCATTGCCACCTTTCGGTATAGGGGACCTGGGCTGGTAAGCCGAAGATCAGTGGGCCGTTTTCTCCCGCGCGTTCCAGGACCTCGGGCTTGACCATCTGGGCCATGTCGTATTCGATTTTGGTCCATCGCCGACGCCAGGGGCTCAGGGTGGCATATCGCGGCGTATCGGTCTGGTTCTTCGTCGTCCCGTGCCAGGTGTTTATATCGAAAATAATAGCTGATCCTTCTTCCGCCACGGCGGTTCGGGCGAGTTGATAGGCTTCCTGCGGGATATCCAACCCTTCGTGCCGGTGACTGCCCGGCACAATTTCTGTCGCTCCGTTGGTCGCCGTAAAGTCACTGAAACAGAACACCACATTTATGCCCATCGGATGACTCGTAATCCGTCGCCCTTCGTCCACCGGGGCCATTGACTCCGCCCGGTTGTGCCCGGTGATCGCCCCGTCTGCATGGAGCCCGCGCCCGCCTTCTCCAGGTTGAATCACAGAGCCATATACGGCGCTGAGGATCGCATCCTGCCCGATGAAGTGACGGATGACCCGGCGAAGATCATCCACCTGATACACCCGTTCAAATATGCGGGCTTTGTTGAAAAGAAACTCGAATGCCCCTCGATCTCTATCGGGATAACGGGCTTCAAGTTCTGCCCGGCCTGTCGCGCATTCCTCAGGCGTCAAGAGACCTGGGAGAATGGTATAGCCCTCCAGCTTGAGGCGCAGGGTATGCTGATCAAATGCTTCCTTGGTCATGATTTGGTCCTTGCAAAGGGCTCAGTATAAAAACGGTAGGCCAACATGGGTTAAAATAATTATCGTAAAATGATCTTTCTATATTTTCTGTCAAGCCTAAAGGCGATTGAATCGGACGATCCGGGATGGGTTGGCAGGGGCAGGGTGTTTAAAGTGGGGTCATAATAAAATACCCACGGCGCGTGGGGGATAAACCCTGCGCACCGTGGGTAAAAGCCTGTGGGGTCTGGCCTTCATAAAAATTGGCTTAAATATTGAAGAAATAGTTGAACTTCAACATGAAGATGTTGGGGCCATCGTCTGAAAATGAATCCGACACACTTCGGAAAGGCTTGAAGGTGGGGTCATTAGAAAAGGCGCTTCGTGATTGGGACCAGACGAAAAAGAAAGTGCTGCCTGGCCGGTATTCCCATCGGAAGACGATATTGCTCTTCAGAGATCTGCTGTTGAAATCCCGATTACCAACACTGGCGCCGTATGGTGTAAAGGAATAGGTCGATGGGGCCGCCAGAGTTTTGAATGCCAGGTCGTCATAATTCCCGATCGCCATGAAGGGCTGAATAAAGAGTTGGAGACTGATATCCCGGGTGAAGAGCACATCCGCTCTGGTGGTGAGATCAAGGACTTTGGTGTCGAGTTGCCCATAGACATAAGCCGTCTGGGACCCACTATTGTCCTGAGTGACATACTGCGCGTCATTGTGATTCCAGCTATACCGGGGAGAGATACGCAACTCAACCCGTTGTGAGGGCCTCAGGGTAAGTCGCGGACTGATGGAGCGGTTAGTGCTGCCGGCATCATTAGACCCCCAGCTTGTAAAGATGCTGCCACTAATCGGCTTGCTGAAATCACTGCCTAACCAGACATAATAGTTCCAACCGGCAGGATTGACAATCGGTGGCCCTCCACGGGTATCCAGATCATCCAGCGATTCCAGACGGCGGGTCACGCCAGGATTTATGGCCCAGAAATTCGTAAACTGATGCCACATGCCTGTATCGATGTCGTTCTGGAGATGATTGCCATCATAGTTCCAGGTTTGATTGACATTTAACCAGATGTTATTCTGTAGAAAAGGGCCTCTGGGTTTAATACTGATTAAAGACACATTAACGTCCGTATTAATACGATCCGCCCGTCGGGAAAAGCCCAGGTCGTTGGCGTTGAAGCCGGGAGATAATGCATCCAGATCGACGCCCCCACGTAACCACCCGTCCTGCTTTTCCAGGTTGAGGTTCAAACCATACCCTTGTTGCCTGACGGTCCGACCGGTTCGTGTACCGGCGACCTGACCTGAGAAGCGATACAGGTTGTCGTATATTTTATGATTCCAATCGATCCCACCGGAATAGGCATCGTGCCCACCCTGCCGGTTCTGCGCTGTAGCAATCACCCCCAACTGTGTATTACCGCTTCTGAGATCCTGTTGTAGTCGACCGACCAGATGATTGGTCAGGGGTTCCACTTTGAAATCACTGACCACACCATTAAGGCTCACCTGCGTATTTTCTGATGAGGTCACGGCATTCACCAGGCCGAACGTGGTCTTACTCTGCGTTTTCCCGGTGAGTTTGGTGGCCGCCAGGATGGTTGTGAAAGCAGGTCGGTCCAGATCCTGCGCACCGGCCGGGCTTGAGAAATAACCAGGTCGACGACCGATCCGCCGGGAGTAAAACAATTGGATAGGGGTCTGATAGGTTTGTTGCCCCTCTACAAAAAAAGGCCGGCGTTCTGGAAAGAAGTTTTCAAAAACGGTCAGGTTCAACACGGAGGGATCGGCATCCACCTGGCCGAAATCCGGGTTGGCTGTGGCTTGCAGGGTCATATTGGATGTGAGCCCATATCGAAGATCCATGCCGGCATTGGAGAAGAAATTCCGGCCGTTTACATTACTCACGGATTTCGGTTCAAGCGTGGTGCGTCCAACAGAGTAAGGCAGTAGGTCTACCGGGGTTCGGGATTTGATGCCTTTAATATTGGTGAGATGGCCAAAACGAGACACCCAGCCACTTTCGTCTCTACGCTGTAATACCCACTGATCCCATTCCTGTTTTCGGCTGATATACCGGGTCAGCTGGAACCCCCAGGTTTGTTCGCCCATGGTGTCGTTAAACCGCATGATCCGCAGAGGAATTTTAAACTCCGCGCTCCAGCCCCTATCGGTGACCTTAGCCTGCCCTTCCCATACCGCATCCCAGCTGTTATCGGTTCTGGTATCATTAAACAGCAGGCCGTCCGTTAAAGATCCCCCGGCGGTAATGGTGAACTGATAGCCTGTTTGATGGTCCAGGTACGGATCAAAGTAGATATTGATGCGATCCGTTTCACTGCCCTGATCCCGCCTGGCCAGCCGGGCTCTTATTTTATCTGGTTCGCTGTCGAACATCATCACACCGACGTAAAACGCTTCACTGTCATAGGCGATATACACCGTTGTGGATTCTGATGCGACTGAATTTTCAATGGGTAACAGCTGTTGAAAGTTACTGGAATTATAGGCATACGTCCACACTTCATCATTTAACAACCCATCAATTTGAGGGGCTTCACCGACCAGTTCAACGGCCGACATGCTTTTCATCGGGTGCTTGGTTTGCAAATGACGCTGTGCAAAAACTGAAGACGACATAAGAAGGAGGGAGAGGACTGTAGCGGAAATGAAGCGGAGGGGGGACATGATTTTTCCTTAGTGACAAGTGACAAGTAGAACGAGAACGACCGATCATTGCGGTTGACGCGTAACTCTGATTTTTTGTTACAACGCTTAGACGTATCGGTATTGAAAAAGGTTGTAAACCGACAGAAGGAAAGACGACAATCAGGAGTAAAGTGTTAACCTCAGTGTTGAAGCCAGCAACAGGCGATCCAAATAAATAAAAAAATAGCTTCGTATTATCCGGAATAAGTTAGCGGGCGCCATTTGACTCATCCAACCGGCCCATGTTGGTTGAAACAGTCTGGCTCGTGTAAATTATCTCTGCTTGTATCTTCACTCCTGCAAAATAATCCTCTCTGATTGAACCGCACGTTTTCATCTTGTCAATACATGTCGTTCGTACTATTATGGTCAGGTCATCCCATGGACTATTTACCCCAAGTTGTTCGTTGTCCTCGGTAGGTCATCTCCCCTGTGAAAGTAGACATGGTGGCCTGTCATCGATCAACTGCAACGGCGAGTTTATAAAGGAGAATATATGCACAGCACGGAGGCACGCCTTCGTACCCTATGCCTGGTGGGTTTATTATTGTTAACAGGTGTTATTTGGACGCCCCTTCAGATCAGGGCGCAAAACGAACAACGCCCCCTGGGCACGTTACGCGAACAAGCCAAAGTTCAGATGCGATGGCTTGAAGCCCGGCTCGACCGGGTACTACCGGCATTGATGCGGCGACATGGCGTGGATATGTGGCTGGTCATCTGCAGTGAATATAATGAAGATCCAGTGTATTTCTCTCTCGCTGCCCCAACGACGTTTGCTGCCCGACGGCGGACGATCTATGTTTTTCACGATCGAGGGGAGGTGGCAGGTGTCGAACGGCTGGCCCTCGGGGGAGGCTCCCAGGGTGGGGTGTACACCGTTTATCGCGATCCAGATATAGAGAACAGAGAACTGTGGGGCGAAGGCCAGTGGGCCTTATTGCGTAAGCTGATTGAGGACCGTAATCCCGGTACGATTGGGATCAATGTGTCTAATACCCATGCTTTTTCCAACGGTCTATCGGGTGCCGAACGGGATATGTTGATGGATGCCCTGGGTGAAAAATGGGCTGCCCGCGTCGTTCGTGCGGAGTTATTACCCTTGGATTATCTCGCGATACGCCTGCCTGAAATGAAAGATACCTATCGCCGTATGATGGCACTCGTTCATGGCCTGATTGCCCGTGCCTTTTCCAGTGAAGTGGTGACTCCGGGCGTAACAACCACCGAAGATATTGTCTGGTGGCTCAGACAAGAGGTCAATGATAAAGGGCTGGGCGTCTGGTTTCATCCGTCGGTCAGTCGCTACCGAAAGGGGTCTGACACGGCGGGGTTGCTGAGTGAGAATGAAGCCGCACCTATTGAGCGCGGTGACGTGTTGCACGTCGATTTCGGTATTATCGCGATGGGACTGAATACCGATACACAGCATATGGGGTATGTGTTACGCGATGGGGAGAAAGAACCCCCCGCCGGTATCCAAAAGGCCTTGAAAAATGCCAATCGGATGCAAGATCTTTTGTCGGAACACATGAAGACCGGTAAAAGTGGCAATGATATTCTGGCCGGAACCCTGGCTGCTATGAAAGCCGAGGGCATTGAAGGTACCGTCTATACCCATCCCATCGGCGACCACGGCCATGGTGCCGGTCCCCTGATCGGCCTGTGGGATCGGCAACAGGGCGTACCAGGCCGTGGTGATGTGCTTCTCTTACCAGACACCTGGCATTCCATCGAACTGGCTGCCATTACCCCGATCCCCGAATGGGATGGTCAAAAGTTGCGTGTTGGCCTGGAGGAAGACGCCGGTGTTGATGCGAATGGAAATGTATCGTGGATCCTATCGCGGCAGACCGAGTTTCATCTCGTAAAATAACGACAAAAGGCGTAGCGGGATGCCGATACGTGTTCAGCTATCAAGTGCCGAGAGTATTATGATCTACAAGAGATTTTGAATTTAATTTCAAATGTGGCCTACCTGACCTTGTGGCCGGTCAGCTCATGGGCTTTAAAACAGAATAGCTGGTGTCTTATTCTTTTTGAAATAGATGAAAATAATAGGTTTACATTGACTATAAATTCGAGATGTTTTATTATTTCCCCTGAAATGTGATATCAATCACTTACAGATAATGCCCATCGGTTTATTATTAAATTATGAGCAAATCCATCCTTATAGTTGACGATAATGAAATCGCGGCCAAGACCACGAGCGAAATCCTGAAAGCCCTTGGATATGATGTTCGGGGGGTCTTATCTGGTTTTGATGGCCTCCAAAAATTGGAACCGGGGATCGCGCTGGCCTTGATCGATGTCACCATGCCCGGCATCGACGGTATTGATTTTGCCATGCGACTCGGCGAAAACCAGCCGGAAATCCTGGTGGCATTCACCTCAGGGTACACACGCCAGATCCCCCACCGTGGCCCGATTGCCTTCCAGAATGCCCCTTTCCTTGCCAAACCATATACGGTTCCCGATTTGAAAGAATTTGTTGAATCTATTTTATCGAATTAGGGAACATACCGCGAAGCGTGATTGTGACTTGAATTTACAGTTCACGCTTCACAGTATTTTCACCCGCGTGATGTGATCACTGGCGAAATGCTCGCCTTCTGAAACAACGTCCCAAAATCCACTGAGCCATCGTCGTCAACCAACTCTGTATGGCAGCCCCATTCATCCACGGGATGATTGCCCCCCTGGTAGAAGGTCCACATCTGAGAAGATCCTGTAAAATAGATGGTTACCCCACCCGGACGTGTGGTGCGTATTAATCGTCTTGGGAGCGTGTGGTCGGCCTTTTCAACGCGATATTTCTCCAGGATGTTCTGGTCCAGCTCGATCCCCAATCCAGGCGCTTCTGGCACGCGGGCATGGCCTCCAACCACAGGAATCCGTTCCGTCAGCAGATGGTGTTCGTAGAGCTCATGGCAGGTAATGGTCGGCCATTGGGCTTGCTTGAGTACAGCGCTCAGGTGCAAGGAGAGCGCCGTGGTCGGTCCGGCACCCACCATTTGAAGAAAAAATGGCATATTCATCTCTGCCGCCGTAGCGGCTTGCCTCGTGACTTGTGCCACGCCACCACCCAGAACCCATCCGTCGCAAACCCCGCCCATCTCAAGCCCTTCCCGTGCCCCGATTGAACCGTAGTGATGGGCAATCGCCGTTTGGATCTGTGTTCTGAGAAAACGGTTGCCTGAGGCATCGTTACGCGGAATGGGATCTTCGAATATCTTGATCTTAGGGAAGGTCTCTTCCAGCTCTCTCAGGATAGGGATGGCATTGGAGGCATTATTCAGGAAGGCATTCCAGTCCGCGTCGATACGAAAGTGATCGGGGGTGCCTTCACTGATCCGCCGGATGGTCTCCCGCACGTCAAACCAGGGACGTGTCTTGATCTTGATACAGGTATAGCCCAGGTCCGCGGCTGTTTTTGCTTCGACCTCATATTTCTCCGGTGACATGTCGTGGTCCCAGAAGGAGATGGGGCACCAATCCCGCACCTTAGGACCGAGTAACCGATAGACCGGCACCTCAGCCAGTTTACCAGCCACATCAAAGAGCGCCATCTGAAGCCCGGCCCCCAGACTATCATCCCACATGGTCTCAAAAGGGGATTTACCCATCACCTTTTCCTGGGCTTGGACCCGTCCCCAGGTGTAATTCTGGATGGTCTCACCCCACCCGATCATGCCAGCGTCGGTCTCGACACGGGTGATTTCCAGCTCGGACCAGGTATGGATGCCGGCGCGTTCCATTTCACGGCGAACCCGATCTACAAAGGGGACAACGAGGGTGAACCGTTCGATTTTTGTGACTCTGGCAGACATGAGGTTCCTTTCTTATTGACGCATGAATTATAGGTAGGCGAGATGATAAAGTGAATTGAATACATTTTGTTGTGAATGGTCATGGTACACGACAAAAAATCAATTTGTCATCTCGACCGATCGGCGTGAGTGGAGAGATCTATTTCAAGTCAGCTCATAATATATCCCTCGGCTGCGCTCGGGAACCATTTTCGTCCCGTGGACGGAAATAGAGGCCCTCATATTTAGAGCCTTTTTATTTTTTGTCGTGTATTGTGGTGAATGGTATTAATTACATATCCATCTAATATATTGAAGTATCGGGGTACGATCAACCCTGATAAGTCTGGCCGGTCATAGGATTCGAGGCAATCTCAGGTGTATACCCTTATTTCTGAGTCAGCATGGCGTCCGCCGGGATGACAAAGGGAAACAGGCCAAAACCACTTGCATAAAATCCTTGACCTCATCGGGCGGAGAGACTACTTTCGCTGATGATAGGACACCAAGGGTAGCTGCCGCTACCTGCCACAAAACCATATTACTGAATACAAAATAAAAACCGCGCGCATCCGACCGATCTGGTTGATCGGCCATGTGCATATTCTTCTTAATTACAGGAGGAAATATATGAAGTGGAAACATCATTTTCTTGCATGGGCACTGGTCATTTCGCTCGTTGCCGCATGCGGCGAGAATACGGGTACGGAGAGCATGACTGAGGCGATCCCTGAAGGCGCTGTTGTCGCCCCTATGTTCGAAGTAGATCCGATGTGGCCAAAGCCGTTGCCAAATCATTGGGTGCTGGGCTCGGCCATTGGCGTGACCGTTGATTCGGAGGATCATGTCTGGATCATACATCGGGGCAACGGAAACGCCAGAACGGAGCTGGGTGCTGCGCAGGATCCGCCCACAAGCGAATGTTGTCTCCCGGCACCGAATATCCTGGAATATGACCAGGAAGGCAATCTGCTCCATTCCTGGGGTGGACCGGGTGAAGGCTATGACTGGCCGAGCTCCAACCACGGTATAGGTGTGGACCCGATGGATAACCTCTGGATCGGTGGGAATGGCGGCAATGATGCCCATATTCTGGTCTTTGCTCAGGATGGGACATTCCTGAAACAATTTGGCAAACCGGGTGCCAGGCGTGCTGCGCGCTTCGATGCGGAGAATCCGAGTTATGTCGGTAATAGTATGGATACCGAAAATTTCGGTCGTGTGGCCAAGATCTCATTTGATGCCGCCGCCAATGAAGCCTATGTCGCCGATGGGTATCTGAACAAGCGTGTAGTTGTTATCGATATCGAAACCGGCGCCTTCAAACGGGCATGGGGGGCATACGGCAACGAACCCGATGATGCCAATCTCGGCCGATATAATCCTGATGAACCACCGGCACAGCAGTTTCGTACGCCTGTACATGCCGCAGAACCGTCAAACGACGGGTTTGTCTATGTCTGTGATCGTCCGAATAACCGGGTTCAGGTTTTTCAGAAAGACGGTACCTACGTCACGGAATTGGTTGTAGCAAAAAACACCCTCGGTGATGGGTCTACCTGGGATATTGCTTTCTCGAAAGACCCGGAGCAGAAATTTCTCTACCTTGCTGATGGCAAGAACATGAAGGTCCATGTCATCCTGCGTGAGACGATGGAAATATTGACCAGCTTCGGTGATGGTGGTCGTCAACCCGGTCAGTTCTTCGCCGTCCATAGCATTGCCACCGATTCGAAAGGGAACATCTACACCACCGAGACCTACGAAGGAAAACGTGTCCAGAAATTTGTTTACAAGGGCCTTCGAGAAGTGAAGGAAAAGGAACAGGGTGTCGTGTGGCCGGTGGCTACCAAATAGAACGATGTTGTCAAACCATCAATAAATATATCAGAATATTAAGGACAAACCAGTTGGCCATCAGGTCGGCTGGTTTGTCCTTATAGGGGAAAAAGCCGTGCTGAACAGGGTACACCGTGTTGTTTCATCGGGTCTACTGGCCGTTTTGTTGATGCTTGTCGTGATGCTGTCACCAACCGGGGTATCTGCCCATGATATTCCAAGTGACCTTACGATCCAGCTGTACGTAAAACCGGACGGCAACCGGATGATCCTCCTCATCCGGGCTCCGCTTAGCGCCATGCGTGACATGTCTTTCCCTGTACTGGGGCCGGGCTATCTGGATATAGCACAGGCCGATGGGGAGTTGCACAATGCCGCGATGTTGTGGATGGGGGATGAGGTGAAGTTATTCGAGGATGGCAAACAGCTGCCCGTCCCGAAGGTCGTGGGTGTGCGGGCTTCCATTCCTTCTGATAAATCTTTTCGGAGTTACGAGGCGGCACTTGCCAGCATCACCGGGCCCAAACTACCTGTTGGCACTCAGCTCTATTGGCAACAGGCCCTGATTGATGTGGCGTTTGAATATCCGATTGAATCAGACCAGGCCAATTTTATGATCGATCCCGGCCTGGAAGGGTTAGGCTTGCGTGTCGTCACGGTCCTGCGCTTTCTCCCGCCGGATAGAGAAGCGTGTGTCTACGAATATATCGGTGATCCAGGGTTGGTTCCCCTCGATCCCCGCTGGTATCAGGCCGCTATTCGATTTACGACCCTTGGATTTGCCCATATCCTGGACGGCATCGATCATCTGTTGTTTCTGCTCTGCCTGGTCATCCCCTTTCGGCAGTTCCGATCCCTCCTCTCCATTGTTACGGCGTTCACGGTGGCCCATTCGATCACGCTGGTCGCATCGGCCTTCGGCCTGACCCCCGATACCTTGTGGTTTCCACCCCTCGTTGAAATGTTGATTGCCGTTTCCATCGTATATATGGCGCTGGAGAACATCCTTGGTGCACACTTATACAGGCGATGGGTAATCACCTTCGGCTTCGGACTAATTCATGGGTTCGGTTTTTCATTTGCCCTTAGGGAGACCTTGCAGTTCGGCGGGTCGCACCTCTTGACCTCGCTTCTGGCTTTCAATGTCGGCGTTGAACTCGGTCAGGTTCTTGTGCTCATACTGCTTATACCTGCCCTGGGCCTGTTGTATCGAATCGGCGTCAAAGAGCGCATGGGTATCCTCATCATGTCGGTGCTCGTTGCGCATACGGGTTGGCACTGGATGACGGATCGGTATCATATATTGAGCCAATATGAGATCACGTGGCCGACGTTTGATCTGACCCTGCTCCTGAACATGGGGGGGTGGACATTGTTGATCCTGTTCTTTGCGGGGTTAAGCTGGTGGGTACTCGGGATGCGCAGGCCATCGGCGTCGGTGGAACGAACGTAATCCGTAACCTCGGGACTATTGAGAAGCCACAGAGATGTTCATATTGATTAAAGGGACAGGTCAAGGAGACCATTTTATATGATTGCACGTTTGTTATTTATTCTACCGGCTATCGTCCTTGGGGGGAGCGTGCTGTTTACAGGGTGTGGGATCACACCCGAAGAGGAAGAGGCCCTAGCCGTTCAAGCCCTGAACCAGATGGATATCACTGCGACGACCGTTGACGAAAAAATGTATCGGATAGAGGGGGCCATGGATAATGATAAGTTTCACGCAGCCCTTACTCATATCACGACCTTACATACCCGGCATCAACTATCTATCGATTTCAATGGGGCGGAGTTCACGGACCTCGCCGCGCTATCGAGGTTTTCCAACTTGCAGAGCCTCGACCTCAGTTCCAACAGTTCACTGACAGACCTGAGAAGCTTACCGTCTCTACCCGGTCTTCAGAAACTGAATCTAAGTTCTGATGACCAATTGACGGATTTTACAGGCCTTTCAAATGCCCCCAACTTGAAATCCCTGAACCTCTACAAAACCACCTTCACAGATTTTGAAGCGCTTTCGCATCTTGCTGGTCTGGAGACTTTGGACCTCAGTTACCATGCGAATCTGGAATCGTTCACCGGATTTCCTCGTCTGACCAACCTTAAATCCCTTAATCTCAGTTACAATGATGCCCTCCGAGATTTGACCGAGCTTTCGAATTTTACCGGCCTGCTTACCCTGGATTTAAGCTATACCAGCGCGATCACAGATTTGATGCCCCTCTCACGTCTTCCACGTCTACAATCTCTGAACCTATATAACAGTAGTCTTTCTCCTAAACAGATTAATGCGCTGCAACAAGCTAAACCAGGCCTGACCATTGAGAAGTAAAGGATAAGATAATGGGCATGGCACTTAACATGTGGGATGTACGGATCGCCACACTGTAGATTTTTTTATTGGATTGACCAAATATATGTATATATTAAGGTAATATCCTCTCTGCTCCAGACAATTTTATACTATGTAAATCAAATAACATCATTTTTCGTATGTACAGGATGGATGTCTCGACCTCCATGCCATCTGTGTACGGACGTATTTTTTAAATTCCTGAATCGTATCTTATCTTTGAATACCTTATATAAAGGAGATGATCGATGAGTGATGTCAATATCGATAGACGGGCTTTTATCGCGAAGTTAGGGGGGGCGGCCGCCGTGGCTGCTATGGCACCGGAGGCCCTGGCAGAAGAGTTGGAACATGAAATGATCGATATGTTAGGCCAGGATCAACAACCCCCGGCACAAGCCCCATCCGGGCAGCAGACCCGGTTGCCGCCTTTTCAAGAGGTGTATAAAGGGATTGGTCATGTTTTTGACAAACGACGGGGAGAAGAGCTGAAACCATTGCCCAAACAACCTACCCTCGTTGATTTTTTTGAACGGAGATTCTCACGGGCTACCCATCGACACTGTTTGCAAAGTGCACACCATGCACTTAAAACAGGCCAACCGGAACTAACCATCATGTCCTGTCTAATACATGACATTGTCCTTAATCTGGCAAAGCCGGATCATGGTTGGTGGGGCGCGCAGATGATCGAACCTTATGTCGATGAGAAAATCACATGGGGTATCCGGTACCACCAGGCGTTGCGTTTCTATCCCGACGATTCGGTTGGCTATGAATATCCAGAGTTATACAACCGTATTTTCGGTAAGGATTACGTGCCTGAACCATATATAGAAGATGCCTATCAATATGCGAGAAAACATAAATGGTATATGGAAGCCCGTCTGATTACCCTGAATGATACGTATGGCTTCAATAAGGATATGGACGTGTCCCTTGATCCATTCATTGATATCATCGGACGGCACTTCAAACAGCCGAAAGAAGGCCTCGGTTACGACAACAGTCCCTCGGCCCATATGTGGCGTACGATGATCAATCCGGATCGGAGCCTGTAATTCTCCCCTGATGACAAGAAAGTCAATGTCGTAATTAAATAGGGCCTATGTATATATCACATAGGCCCTATTGTTTTGTATAAAGTCCCACCTTTTCTTCACCCGAATTATGATTTCGCTTTCAGATATTCACCTGGAATACGCGAACCGGGATACTCGGTCTCCAGATCACGATTTTTTATTTCCTCTGGTATGGGCCCCGCCCAGTAAGCAGGCACGTTGTCGGGACGTCGATGCCAGGCCAGAATCAAGGTCCGTCGTTTGTCCGTCAGATTCCGATGGGCTGAATGCAGGACGCGGGCATCTGCCAAAACGAGTGATCCAGCTTTAACCATCAGGTCGACCTGGTCTGGGTGATCACTGAACATAACCGGGTGATCTTCTTCTATAGATCGAGCCCCTTGTTCGTGGGCTGGGACCATATCATCATGGAGGGGAATGCGATTGAGATGGGTACCTGGAATAACTTTGAGGCATCCGTTCTCGACCGTGGTGTCACTCAGATAGTAAGACAGGAAGATGATCTGCGGCCAGGGTGAGCGGCTCATCGGGTCGTTCCATTGCATCCAGTCCTGGTGCCAGTATAGGGCTGGCTCTCCCGGATCTTTGGTCAGGATAATGACATTGCCGTGACTTTTGAAATCACCAAAACCCATCTGTTCTAGCGCTTCACGGGCAGGTACACAGTCCAATAACTTTTGAATGACCGCGTTATTCGCGCCTTCCGAAACCACATGCTGACCTTGATATTTGACATCAGGTGGCGGTACATGCCCATCCATCAGGCGCTCGGTTTCGTCGACAAGTTCCTGAAGAAATTCGTCCGACAGGATATGGTCTATGACGCAGAATCCGTCTTTTAAGATCTGTTCTCTTTTTTTCAGAGCTATCTCTGTGGTCATACTTGACTCCTTGTTTTAGAGCGGCACAAAATATCTTGTGCCGCTACAGTATTAATTTTCTATTAACCACTGCCAGAGACGACTAGGTTTCTGTGGTTTTGCACGCCCGTGCAACACGTCTTCTGTGATATACAATGTAGGGGACAGGTTCATCATAAGATCACCGCGCCAGGCGCGATACCCCCATTTATTGGGTTCTAATGCCGATCCTTTGATATATGGTTTCCACATCTGGTTATTTACAATATACCAGAGAAAGATACCGCCAACTTCACTGACCAGTATTTGCTCTGCTTCTTGATACAGCGCGATACGCCGGGTCTGGTTACCGACCATCTCATTAGCCTGGAGGACCAATTGTTCAAACCGGTTGTTCCGCCATGAATGCCGGCCGTTTGATAACCAGATGGCAAGCAGGTTACCGGCGTCGATATAATCATACTGGTATGGAACCAATCCAAGCGTCAGTTCATGTTTGCTAAGCGCATCTAAAAATACCTTTCGTTCCACGTTTCGTACACCGATGTCGATATTTAAATGCTGTTTCAACATGGCCTGAATGGCTTCGGCAGCCGTGCGAATAACGGCCGCTTCCTGGCGTAACCAGATATTGACCGAAGGGAATCCCTTGCCGTCCGGAAAGCCAGCTTCGGCCAGCCTTTTTCGTGCGAGTATGGGATTGAATTGTTGAAATGGGGCGAGGGCGTCTGTGTTTGCTGCGGGGAAACCGGGGGGTAACATAGACGGTGCCGCCAACCCGATACTATGCACGGCAGATTTTATCAACGCCGCCTGGTCAACGGCATGCGCGAAAGCCTGCCGGACGCGAAGATCATTAAATGGTGGATTGTACGTATCCATCATCAGATAATAGGTGCTGAAATCGACATACGAATTGAGCTGTGAACGCAATATCGGATCAGAACGAACCCGGTTAATTTCAGCCTGATTGTTCAGGGGAATGTAATCCACTTCACCAGCTTCATAAGCGGACAGAAATTGAGGCGGTACGGCCTGGTTGTAGAGCTTGACGACAATACGTTCCAGCATCGGTTTTACCGGACCGCGATAATGTGTGTTAGGCTCCAGGACAATCCGGTCCGCCTTGCGCCAGGTCTTCAACCGATACGGACCACTGCCAAAATGTGTTTCCGGCTTTGTCGCCCATTCAGGACCGTATTTTTCAAACAGATGGGTGGGCGTCACCCAACTCTTACTAAGTAGTAAGGGCAAATAGGGCGTGGGGCGTTCTGTGGTAAAGGTAATGGTATGATCATTGATCGCTGTGATTCCAAGAGAATCCAGAGGGGCACGTCCCGCGACGACCTCCATCCAATTGGTTATCGACCGAAAATACCATTCAAAATCGAATCCTGTTTTGGGGTCTGCCCACCGATGAAAGGTCGATTCAAAGTCATACGCCGTCAACGGATGGCCATCGGCGAAAACAAGGCCCGGCTGGATATGATAGGTCCAGGTCAGACCATCTTCAGACACCTCCCAATGCGTTGCGGCTGCGGGGATAAGGTTGAAATTGTTATCGACACGGTTCAGCGGTTCAGCAACCAGACCGACACCGAAGGCTTGTTTATAAGTGCCCGTTGCCCGGTCCATGTATTGGTTATCCAATTCAAACCGGGTAAGGACCTGGTGTTCCAGTGGGGCCGCATCAGGCGGAAGTTGAACGCCAACGGAGTTAATCAATGGCACGCGGGCATGTGATCCCTGATACGTCAGTAAGGTTACTGTGCAAACAGCACTAACAGCCACGAGTAAACAAATATGGAAAAACTTGCGTGTGGACATGAATCTGTTCCCGTCATCAGGTGCAATGTTCAGGTCATGCTTTGAAACCATAGAGGTCTTCGATTTTTTTCTTAGAGGGTGTCTAGAAAACAGGTTCGTTTTGCAGCCGTTATTCTCGCCGGACCTGTTTTTTAGACACCCTCTTAGAGATCCGCTTAGATAGGTCATCCACAGAAAATGCATTTCTTATGTATTTTATCAAGCTGTCGGCCACATTTCGGGCAAACACTCTCTGCTGATTTTCTCTCCGCTTCGGCGAGTTTTTCCAATTCGATCAATTGCATTAATTCCGCCTCGGTGACGTGGCGTTTCTCGAGGGCAATTCTGGCCAGTACTTCGGTCATGATCGATAAGGTTTTTACCTTGTCGGTGAGATCCGCGACTTCTCTGCGTAATTCATCAATATTCTTTTCCGTACGTTGGTCGTTGCCTTGCTGAGCTTTTTTGTCTGGTTTGTTTACCAAGTTTCTGATTGGATTCAACACGACTGCCCCCTCATCGTTTGTCGTAACCAGAGGCTACGTAGCTGTTCGTGACGTCAATTATTCTATTTAAACACCCAGGAAATATGGGTCGTTTGATGGTTAGATCTGTGCTCTCGGTGCATATTCTTCCCTTTGGTTCCAACCGGGATATTGCGCTTCCAATTGCGCCAGCGTATCCTCGGTATAATAGGGATGTCCGGCATGAGGAAAACGAAACAGCTCTCGATCTCTGGCTGTCAACGTGCCAATAAATGAACGAAAATGTTCATCCCGACCCTGGTTTGTAAAGGACCGTACCCCCTCCCATGGGTGATCTGCCCGCCCATAAATTCGGGTAACGGAATACCGCTGACCTTCTGAGGCTTTGTATACGCTCGCCGAGTGCCAGATAAAGGTGTTGAAGATCATCTGGGTACCCGCGGGTACGTTCAGAGGGACTTTTCTGGTCGGGTCACGCCCATAAGGCTTAGGGATGATCACCATGGGGGCCTGATCTGGATGCACATCTTCCGGAAAATACCAACTGCTGATTTGTCCATACCGAATGTCCTCGCATGGGGGCAGTAGAGAATTATTGCCGTTATCGATATGCATGTTCGGTGGTGATGGCGAGTCATACGGATATCTCGCCCAGTTATGGGCATAGTGGAAGTAGATGTCTTCGGTATCAAGGACCCGCTGAACAAAATCGATGAGATCCCAATCTACAATGAGCTCGTTAAACAACATTTGGGCGTAGGGGAAATCATCTGTCAATAAGCCATTGGCAGGCGGATCATCTTTGATAACCTCCCATGGAGGGAGGTCTTTACGGACGGCGGCAGCAATTCGGGCTCTTTTTTCTTCTGGATAAAAATCCTCGATGACAACAAACCCTTGCGCTTTGAATGTCTGCAAGTGATCATCCGCTAACTTCATGTTGAGGCCTCCGCATGGTCATCCATATCATTTACTAGGGGATGGGGTCCATGATAGCCGAATACATGCCAGCCTTCAAGGATATTCCGCTGTTCTTCATATTCCATCCGCCTCAGAACGTCTTCAGATGAAAACACACCAGGATGCATCACCCGGCCTTTTCCGGAGAAATGGTGCAATTGATCTCTGGAGAGTTTCAACCCAAGTTATAAGCTTGGACAGCCGTATCATGGAACAGAGCCGTCTGATCGGTTACGGACAGGTCTTCGGTCCACGATAGAAACAGACGGTACAACGTGCCCATGCTGATCTCATTGAACTTGTCCACCGGATAGTTACTGGCGAACATGCATCGGTCGGTTCCAAAGATATCGATGACCTCCCGAACCAGCGACCGAACTTTGGCTTCTTTGTCGGTATCCTGATGAAACCCGTTTCGCGCAAACCAGAGCATCGATAATTTGATATACATATTAGGCAAGGCGGCCAGGGCGTGCATCCCTTTGCGCCACAGATCCTCGTGGGCCTGATCATCCCCATCGTGGATAAAACCCAGATGGTTGATGACCACCCGGACCTCAGGAAAGGCACGGAACGTGTCGACGGCATCCATGATCTGATGCGGGTTACAGGACAGATCGAAGGACAGATTATGTGGACCGAGCAAGGCAATGCCCTCACGGAAACGGTCACTGCTCATAAAATCGCCGTGTTCTACCTGGGGCCACGTCAGACCAGGATTTTCCGGATGGTGGTTCAAAATCATTCGCACGCCACATAAACGACCGCCGGAGGTCTCGATATGCTGTTCAAGGGTCCGTGCCCGCTCGGCGGCACTTTGTGACAGATGCACGTAGGCAACCATGCCGAAAGGAAATTGGGCTTCAGAGGGTTCCAACTGATCGCATACCCACCGCGTCTCATCTACCGTGTCGAGTAGGGCCCCCCCTTCCATCTGGCCGACTATGGTTTCCACATGCACACCGGAAACCAATTGCAATCGTTCCGGCAACGCACCCATATCCCGGTGGTAGTCTGTGGCCTCGTAAACTGGCAATGGATGGCCTGCGGCTTCCCCCAGGTTCAGGTTGGGTCGATTGTGGAGATCCCATAGATGAAAATGCGGGTCGCATAAAGGGATAGGTTTTGTGTCAGGGTTTAATGGCATAATATGATTGTCCTTTTAGGTTATTTAAGTATCCCTCGCACCTTTTCGAGTAAATCAGGTTGCGGATCAATGGGCAGATTAACCACCGAGTGGGTCAACGCGCTCTGATAGATGCCGAGGATCACACTGAAATCACTCAGGGCCAGATTTATATTCAATGGATGTACGGCCTGGTCATCTGTGATCCAGTCGATCATCGCTTCAGTCATGGCCGCCTGTCCGAGAATATCTTCCTCTCCATAAATATGTGCACCTGAGGTATGGACGTGATCGATATTGGTTTCCCAGCCGTGCATCGTCCATTGTGTAAATCCTTTTGTGCCATATACGGCAATGCGTTTATGGACATTGACGGCGGGATTGTCGATCACCCGAGGGGCATTTTCGCCACAGCGCAGCAGCGCACTGAGGCCGTTGTCATAATTGATACTGGCGACACACTGATCCGGAGCATAGTGGTGCTTCGGTGTTTCTACCAACCCTTTGGCACCGGAGATCTGGCCGAAAACATTTACCGGTTTCGCACCCAGGCTAAACGCACCAATGGATTGCAGCGCGTGTGTTCCCTGGTACGCGAGGTTCATACCCGCACTGGCCTCGACAAATCGGATCTCACCGATGGCGCCGTCCTGTACGAGATGCTGCAAATACTGACGTCTCGGATGAAAATGCAGTTGGTGATTGATGGCAATTTTGACCTGAGCCTTTTCAGCGAAGCGTTTGATCTCAAGGTAATCTTCTCCCTGGATTGCCAGTGGTTTTTCGACGAGAACGGCTGACGCACCGGCTTGCGCTGCGGCTTCGAATATTTCCAGCCGCACCGAAGGCGGGGTGTTAAGATGAATCAGATCAGGTTGTTCTTTTTCGAGCATCTCCTGGTAGTCGGTATAACGGGCGGCAACCCCGAACTTATCTCCGAAGGCATCGAGATTGTTCTGCTGACGGGTCGATACCGCCACCAATTTTCCCTGCTTAACATGCTTATACGCCTCGGCAAGACCATGCGCCCGTCCGCCGCTGACGCCAATGATGACACTTTTTATCATAAGATGATGCTCCTACTTCCAGGGTTGTACAACAACTTTGGCACATGCGCCTGAGGCCTGGGTTTCCCAGGCCTGCTGGATGTCGTCTATCGAAAAGGTATGGGAAATAAATTGGTTCAACGGATCTGTATTTCGTTCAATAACCTTCATAATGGTCAAGGCGTCCTTCATATTGTAATGCCAACTGCCTTTCAGCTCGATCCCCTTGCGGATCATATCCCGGCTGATAACCAGCGGTGTTTCCCCGCCACTTTCACCCACGAAGGCAAGCTGACCTTTCCGACGTAGTGCGTCAATGGCCAACCGATGGGCGTCTACCGCACCGGAACAGTCCACGGCTTTGTCGACGCCGATCCCGTCGGTCAGATCCAAAATCTGTTTCAGGGCATCTTCATCTTGAGGATTGACCACCTCATCCGCCCCGAGCTCTTTTGCCTTGGCCACGCGATAAGGATGAGACTCCACCGCAATGACCCTGGCACCAAGATGTTTGGCATTGATCACCCCGCCCAGTCCGACAGGCCCGAGACCTGTGATGAGTACCGTATCAATCCCTCTAACCTGCATGCGGTCAAAAGCACCGAATGTCGGCCCTAACCCGCAGCAGGCCATACTCCCGTGTTCATACGATATCCCCTCAGGGATCGGCGTAAGCAACCAATCTGGTTTGAGGAGATACTGGGCAATCGTCGCCCGTCCCTCATCAGATCCGGTAAACGCCGAAAAATCAACCGTGTTCTGGCAGTGTATGTATTCACCCGACCGGCACAGCGTGCAGCATCCGCATGGGTATTGCGGCATCACAGCGACCCGATCTCCCACATTTACTAGGCCTGGTTGCGCGACTTCCACCACTTCTCCTGCGGCTTCGTGGCCGAGGTGCGAGGCCTGGTTCCCTGCTGAGAATGACTTGTATTCCGTGCAAAGTGGGGCCGCATGGACCTTGACCAGGACCCAGTCTTCTTTTGGCTTTGGCGTGGAAGCTTCTACCACGCCCCCCTGACGTTCTCCGATGATAACGGCTCTTTTCATTCTTTTTGCCTTTGTTGATGATCGTGTGTTTGACATCATGCCCTGTCCGTTTTAAGCCAACCTCTCGATCAATGGGTCAATCCCGAGTTTCTGTTCCAATCTTTTCAGTATAACCAAAATAAAATAGTATACAAATAATAAGTTTTGAAATGTAGGCTAAACATCAATACACCAATAAAATCAGCGGTTTTGGGCATCTACTCCATCACCTTGTGACGCCTGTGTGATGCGACGTCCGAAATCGAGCCTTGAAATTGCCCCTGCGTTATGTTCCGGCGACAGGTGGGCTTAGATCTGTGTCATGGTTACATTTTTATGGCCCAAAAGCGGCTGTCAAGTTACGGCCGTAAGTATACCACCTGTTTTCGGCTAAAGTATACCACCTGATCGTCAGCCCGGTTGCCTCCATTTACGGGTTAACTGCCTGTTTCGCTATCGCCTCCCGGGCGTCGAATTCCACCAGATTACCATCTTGGTCTTTACTCACGGGCATCCTGTTTCCAGATGTTCCATTGCTGGACGATTTATCCGCATTAAAGATATCGTTCATGGTATCCAACCGGGTGCAGATGGTATCCAGCTCATCTGTCTGATGTTCCAGTTGAATGAGGATCTTCTCAAGGATCTGTACTCCTGAGGTTGACATGGTATACTCCTTTCTATAACAGGAAAAAAATAACCGTATCTTGTAGGATGACGGCAGGTTAACATTTTACCTGCTGACTTTGGAATTTGGTTTCAATGGGTGTGATCCCAACTATTACCCTCTACCGGTATTACCGTAATAGTATAACTACTTATACCCCAATGACTTATTTACGGTAGATTACATTTACCGGTATGCTACCGGCATTATCCATGTAGAACGCCGGTAGATAAGCCTTTCCGGTGTTTACTCTATGTGCGCCAAGATTTACGTGATTCAGGCAACACCGGTAGCCATATGGGTAGGGTTATGAGAAATACAACTCACGTCGGCACGGATAGCGACTAATTCACCTGCTGATTTTCGGTGGATAGGTGCGGCGACAATGAAAATATAATAGCGTCATATAGAGGAGATTCTACATGCTGGATACACCGGAGCGAAGCAGGAAGCTGGCTGAACACGCTGCTGCCTGCGACAACATGAGCAAGCTGATTACCGCTATATGAGGAGGCAGGGCATACCGTAACACACTCTGATGCTGTCTATGGGTTCAGGAAGCAAGGGTGACAGAGATCACTAAACCCTTAGACGCACGCACAGCATTCCGGTTAAATATTCCTAACTCTCAAGATTACAATATACCACAGCCTGCCGGGATCGATCCCGATCACTGAAAGGATTAATCGTTATGAGAACATTGCGTCGTACTTTTTAATGGTGGCATTTACGATAGTTGCAGGAATAACGTGGGGCTTGTTCCCGCTCTCTGCCAACGCTCAGGAGGTCACCACGGTGGCCGGCGATGGCGCGGGTGGCTTCTTGGACGGCACGGGCACCGCCGCCCGGTTCGCCTATCCCTCCGAAGTGGCGTTGCAGGGGGACATCCTGTTCGTTGCCGATGCCGATAACAATCGTATCCGCAAGATTAACATTAGCCCGGTGATCTCAGCAGCAGCATCGTTGGGCCTTGGCAATGTAGGCGCGGGCGGTTCAGCCACGGCCACAGATTCCGTGGCGATAACAAACACGGGGTTCCGCTCCCTGTCGGTCAGCTCTGCAACTATAACAGGAGCTGGCGCCCCGTCCTTCGCAGTAACACCGTCTGCCCTCTCAGTGGATGCCGGAGGGCACTGCCTACGTGTATGTCACCTTCACACCGTCCTCCGCCGGCTCTAAGACCGCCTCTTTGCAGATGGCACATAACGGGGTGCGAACACCAACAGCCATTTCTCTGACAGGCACAAACGGGCAACAGGCGAAGACCCTTGCTGATATCCTTGCATTTTCCTCTTCGGACGGGTCCACCGCCACGATAAATTTCATTTCCGGCGATATTACCAACGCCTATTTCGCCTACAGGTCCTCCGGCCGTAATCTGCCCGGCGTGGCTCAGAGTGACTCTAAGCCGACCGTTCCCGTTGCTTACTTCGAGATCAATTCTGATTTACATCCCGCTGTCAACTTTGAAGCAGGTATTTCGTTTCAGTACACGCAGGCGATGCTCGACAGTGCCGGAGTAACGGACGAGAATACTCTGATAGTGGTGAGATTTGATCCCATCCACGATCTATGGATACAATTGGATACCTATGCCCACAGGCACTGGGAAACTGGCGAACTGACTCAGAAAGTATCTGCCGCTATAAGTGGGACATGGTCCACTTATTCCGTGTGGGCACTGGCCTCTGTCACGCCGTCCGGCATAGCCGCCGGGCAGAATAGTGAGGCGCTTCCCACCACGTTCAGCCTGTCGGAAGCTACGCCCAACCCGTTCAACCCATCCACCACCATCGCCTACGAGGTGCCTGAGCAGGCCCACATCACGCTCACCGTGTACAACCTGCTGGGACAGGAGGTTGTACACGGTGATGGATCAGGTGCAGGCTGCAGGACGCTATGAGGCGGTATGGAACGGCACCAACCTCACGGGCGCCGGGGTGGCCAGTGGCATATACCTGTACCGCATCGTCAGCGGCAGCGGGTACACGGACACCAAGTGGATGACGCTGCCCAAGTAGGAAAGCGCAACATATGGCGGTATGGCACTTTGAACACGTCTGCCCTGGTGCAATCGGGGGATCCTGCAATATATGGCGTTTTGACGGATTCCCAGTACAAGGTACCCAAAGTGCTCGCCCGATGGGTACATACCGACGATAAAAGTCGGACTGCATGTAATCCCGTTGATACAGTTATTGCCATCGCGTAACATGTCGCTGGACGGAAAACAAAGACACTGATAGACAGAATCCAGGCAGGCGCCGTGTGGAGCGGCACCAACGCCCGTGGCGCAGGTGTGGCCACCGGCATCTACCTGTTCGGAAGTCAGGCATTCGACGACAGCCGGTGTGCCCGATGCCAGGGAAGTGTCCGAGCCTTTTGATTGACACGCCGCCAGCACAATCCAGGCAAAAGCCGATCACAGATGAATTGAGCCCGAGAAACGTTCGCTCTGTATCTGTCCGCACAGTTCAGGCTGTTTAAACAGTGTGGCTTTTACCGATTCAGCCTAAAAGTTGAAAACAAAATCCACATAAGGAACGCCAGGCCAAAAGGGCTCTGATGCTATATTTATAAAGGCCAGATCGAAAGCCAGCTTTTCGCCAAAAAAGCGAAAACCATAGGAAACGAGAGCACCGTCTACACCGGGCAATATATAATTTTCCGATATGAATTTCATTCTTCGGCTAACACGGCGCTGGAAGGCCACCATGACCGTAGGTGTTTCGGCCAGAACAGAGTTTGAATAGCCGTACCCAATTCCTAGCGTCAGGTTTCTGTCTCCGCTCCCAATAGTGGCTGCGCCGAAGAGAATGCCAAAGCTCTTTCCGGCAGCGGCGAACGCCAGTGCCCCGACGGCAAAGGTTTCTTTGCCTGTAGGGCCGATCCCAATTTTGGCAGTCATGAAATAAGGCTGTCCGTCAATTGCCCACGGTAAAAGAAAGGTACCCGCCCCGATCGTTAACCGGTCGGTCAGTCCGTAGGAAAATCCGTTGAATAACAGATAGATATTTTGATAATAGCCGGTTCCCGCCTTGAGGTTAATACCCGTAGGACCGAAGTAGTTCCTGGAGATGTTATAATCTGGGGCCCAGTAAACATCGCCGTGGAAGGCGGACAGAGGGACCGCCTGGACGGATTTGATCTGGACAACCTTGATGATCAAGACGCCCACATTGGTTGTGAACGTTATATTTTCATCGTCTATAGCGGTTATTCGGCCGATTATTTCGGACCCAGATTTCGTCGTGAGGATCTGCATCTGTCCCTCTTGGTTAACACGTATATTGTCCGCGTCCTGGGCGAAGCTGGTGCTGGTTTCGAATACAAAATTCAAAGCGAACAAAAAAGAAAACAGGGCAGGTAACCGATTCATTTTGGCCTCCACGTTTACTTTGTATGTGTTGGTTTTACATCCTTAAATCTATTTATGAATTGAAATTGAAAAACCTTCAACCGGCGGCAATAAGATTAGGGACGGTGAGGGCCGTTTTACCACAGGTGATTCTGGTGGTTCAGGCAATCGGTACACCCATCACGTTGCGAAAATGCGAAAGACCGTGTTGAATGCAGTAAGCAGGGGAAATTAAGACCAAAATTGTGATCTATCTTTACGATAAGTCCAAAAAGGAAGATACGCAAGCCATTAATGTTCTTTTCGATCGGTTGTATGGTAAACCGGCAGCGGCTCACGATCGGCTTGTTTGAGAGGAGCTGAACTTAACAATGGTGGTCCCGGCAACTACACCTGCAAGCACAGAATAAATGCTTGCTGAAACGGAGATTTAACAGGTCGTGTAAACACCTGCGCCTTCGTTGAGAACGGAGAACATCCCGTACTGAGCCATCTGTGTCCAGGAGATGAGTTTTATTTCGTCCACAAAACAGAAGAGGTCTATTTTAACAGATATCGAACCAGAGTTGAAGCCAGGGCATCGATCTTCGAATACATTGAAGGCTGGTACAATATCAAACGTCGTCATTCGACTCTGGGCTACAAAGCACCCAGTCTATTTGAATTGTTAAAACGTGCTTCATAACCTGTACGTTTTATCGGGGTAAGATCACATGGAACCTCCCCCTTTTATTGGTCGCCAGTCCCTACCGTGCAAAACCAACGCTAAGACCAATTTTAAATTCGTATAATCGTCGTTTCGCAAACCTGAAAATTGCCATATACATACAAAATCACCCCTCAAGAGATATACAGAGATCTCTCAAGGGGTGATCGTACTTCTACGGGCGTTTTCAAGTAGACTGTTTAGTAGTTTATTTCAGCCGGTAACGAGCCTCCATTATTTTGCTATTTAATGCGTCATAAATTGCAGCTATACTGGCACCTGTGTCTCGGCCATCACCTGCTTTACTGCTTTGCTGATGTTGCCCAAACAACATGAGCCTTGCGGGTTCTCTACCTCACAGTGGCAGGTTTTAGCTTTTACCTCTACCCGGATTCGATCCGGAATGGTCGTTGATCCTGTGGCCTGGACTTCCTCTTCTATATCACGAACGGTATAGTCAAAACAGTAACATACCGGGATAGGATTTTCTGTTTCCTTCAAGCCGACCCGTACCCGCGTATCTGATTTTCGGAAATACTGCTTAGTTGCATTTGAGAAATACACAACATCACAAGTAGGGGTTGCACAAAAGCGGTAGGTCGTATCCTGAATCTGGCCGGAGGCCTCCGGTTTAAGTAAATGTTCAAGCGTCCTATGCTGAACCGCTTTTGCCTTTTGCTCGCATGTCTGACAGATCGGGCTGGCTTCTAACTGATCGACCGGCACAGCGCAGCAATCGGTTTCATTTTTTGGGCTACAGCAGTCAGCCATTAGTTTGTCCTTTCTGTATCTTCCTCTTTTGTGGCCTTGAATCCAGAATCTTTAACTACTTGTATCAACTTATCCGTGGTAACTTTGACATCATGGGTTATGACGGCGCGTTGATCTTCGGTGCTGACTTCAGCGGCTGTTACCCCGTCAAGTTTGGACCGTGCGTCCTGCACTGTGAATCCGCAGCCGCCTCACGTCATGCCTTGAATCTTTAGAGCAGTTACAATGGATGTTGAATCACCCGGGGCGCTACCCTGGCTCAATGGCTCCTAGGAAAAAGTGGCTTTAAATCCCTGCTCGGTGATAAGCTCGGCTGTGCGGTCTGTGGCAATCATACCAGGTAGATAATTTACTGTTGCTGTGCCTTTCTCATAATCAACGCTGGCCTCTGCTATGCTCTCATGACGTGTCAGAGCGGAAACGATACCCGATGCACAAGCGGCACAATCCATGCCTTCAAGTGATCGTAACATCATAGTGAGGCAAGACCCGCAGTAACAACCGCGCTGATGCTGGTGAATCGTTGCATACGAAATTCTCCTTGTGTTAAGACGCTACCGTCTCAGGAATTACAGTTTCAAAAAGTGATCGTAACATCATTGTGAAGGGGGTATCCGCAAGAGAATAGTAAATGGTCACGCCATCCCGCCGCCTGGATACCAGGCCTTGCACCCGTAATTTCTGTAACTGCTGTGATATGGCCGGTACTGATACACCGAGCACGTCCGACAGATCGCACGGGCATAGTTCGTTTTCAATAGTAAGAAGCCATAGGATTTTAAGCCGAGATTCATTCCCGGCTGCCTGTATTACATCTGACAGCGTTTCTATCGAATCTGCTCCTGATCGTACCAGATCTTGCAGAGCTTGTATTTTTGCAGGCTCGACAAATTTCCGTGTGCATTTAATATCAGACATTGGTTCTCCTATCAAATAGAAAGGATATTATTTGCGCAATTGCTTAAACATCAAGATGGCATGTAGGGTTCCCATGCACAAGGTTTTTTCATTAACGCCATATCTTCCCGCGTAGAGGGTTTAATGATTTGAGATAGGGAAACCGCCTCATCAAACAAACGTTTAATGAGGCAGGAAGACTGGGGTATACACAACCTTATTTATGAGAAGTGGAATCATTTAGAGTAGGATTCTGCCCGATAGGGGCCGGAGACCCTTTTTAATCATGTTCAAGTACCCTCCTGCTCGTCACCCGCCTCATTACCTCACACCGTTTGCAACGTGATATCCCAGGCTTGCTGACCGGATGACCACAGATTTTACCCGCATAATTTTCAGGATTTGATGTGCGATCTGCATCACGCTGGCACACCCAACAACGACGCTTTGACCGGCCATGGATACAAATATTGTCATCCTTGAGGAGACGCCCATGGCCGATATTACACCACCGGGAGCAACACACCTCATTCCGTGGCGGTACGGGCTTATGGCAATCAGGATGGGCACATTTCGTTAACGCTTACCTCATCATCGATTCGATCTCGGTTGCCGTCTTGATTTTTTCCGTTCCATAAGTCCTCATCCCCGTATTGATCCATCCCCGGGTATTCGTCATGGCACGAGCTCTTATAGGCACCTGCGGTGCTTTGCTTTGCGGTAGTGAGCGACGGCGTAGGTTCTACCGGGTCCGCATCCTGGAAGTCACAGCCTTTGCAGAGCCCACGCCTATCGTCTTCGTCTAATTCAAATCCGCATAGTGTACATTTCACGCTACCACCTCCTGCCCTGCTGCTGGTTCAGGCTGAACGCTGTCACCCGGGTCGATCCTGAGCCTCATTTCACGCCGCTCCTTGTCCGTCATCGGTTTGCGTTTGCGTTTCTTCTTCGACCCCCGGTTCGCATGAATCGTTTCTAAGTCGATATTCTTACCGTTGGCCTTTCTTTTGGGCTTGGCGACTGGTGCGATCCGGCCGACAACCTTACCGGCAAACACTTCGTCTATCATGCCAGCTACTTCAGGGAATACCTCCTCCTGTTCGACGGCATCGGGATCCGGCCGCTCTTTGGCCAGCACTTCGCCGTACGGATGCTCATCGGCATTACCGCGCCCCTTGTATTTCAGGAAGCCATGCAGAAAACGGATCTCTTCACCCCGGTCCTGCATTAACTGGATGACCTTGGGTAATAGATCGGTCTGTTGTTCCGGGCTCCAGCAGTCGGTACAATCCGCGATGACGCCCACAAGCTGGCCGAACTGCCGGTTCGACGATAAAATTGCTCTGCCCATCTGATCGTAGGCTGCCACGGCTATGCGCTTATGGACGGCGTAATGGGGATTGCTCGGATCCGGCTGGTAGGTTTTGGGTTTTGGCCTTTCAACGTCGGGCACCGAAGCGGCGGTCTTTGAATTTTTGGATTCTTCTGGGGGCCAGGGGGCCTTTTTTAAGTTCTTAACAGCTAAGTTCTCAACTGCATAGATGCTCGCGCACGTGGAACCTTCATTTTGACGCATGGGGATCATCTGTGGCCCCATTCCTGCCTTCATTTTCGACACTTGGCAACTCTACCAAGGACTTACGGATATTTTTCGCCGATTCATCGTCTGCACCTTCATTTTCGACGGATGGGGTGTCATCCAGGTATTTTGACTCGTCTACAAATGCATCGCCGTTCGTGCGGGATGGCGGTGAATTAGGATTACCATTCTTGGCAAAATGGCCAATCAGGATAACCTTATCAGTTTCCAGCTTCTTAATCATGCGCCGGATCTGCTGCTCATTCAGCCAGGTGAAAATATCGGACAGCTCTTCGTATGTATTGTAGGACCACCAGTGGCCGTCATGGAAATGGCGGTTGTTGGCTCTGTTTTCCCTGAGCCAGTAGATAAGGCGATTAATGAAAACGGCTGGATCTGAGCCGCCGCATTCCTTGGCGTAGCGTTCATCAAAGGCGAAGGTTACCATCAGTGCACCATCGCCTTTCGTGCTGCCTTGCCGCTCCACACATGCGAGCAGTCGTGCCAAATCAGTTTATAGATGCGGTTATACGGGATAGACAGCTTGCCGGCATTACCGCGGGAGCATAGGGGGCATGATGACGGAGGCTGGCGTAGGCCAATAATACGGTCGAGGCTGTCTTCGTCGAAGCGACTGGCGATGGTGCTAATGGGGGGAACTAAACGCCCGTTTTGTGGGGCTGGTTTGACATGTTTACTGGGGGGTATTATATTATTCACGGTGTTACGCCTGTGATTTCCTGGCAACTCAATTAAAGTGCTGTGGTGGTGCGAATTTGAGTTCGGTAGAGGGCGGCCAGCCGTCTACCGGGAATCACGGAGGACTTCTACCGTGGGCATTAATTGTACTGGTTGTGCAATTGCTTAGTAATTTCCCTGTGTGACCGACTCGTGACTGATCCCAACGAATTACACCTGACCGGATTGAATCCAAGCACACTGAATACAAGTCGGCATACCCTTGCCTGTTAAGCACATAGCCCATTTTTCGGGGGTATGGAAAACTACAAGCAGAGTTAGTTTTGAATTATTGTTGAAAATGAAAACCGTGCTTACTCCCATCAGACCCGTTACGATAAAAAGGTGTAGAAAATCACCATGACATATCAAGCGCTTTCAATTGTGGGCACGGGCTGTTTAAAGATAGTGGCTGGATTAAAAACCATTGAAGTCCGTAGTTGGCCGCCGCCCGTTGTCCCGATGAAGGATCTGCTCATCGTGCAGAATACCATCTATCTGAAAGAGGATGGGGATTTTGATCCAGACGGTGAAGCCGTGGCGCTGGTCGATGTGAACCATGTGGAACCCTGGACAAAAAATCAATTTGAGGCGGCCATGGCGGTTACGTTTAAGGAAGGGCTAACAGGCTGGCATCTGACCAATGTACGCAAAGTAAAATGTAACCACAGAGTTCTTGCTGCTCGAAAAATTTATGAAGTTGAGGTAGACCTTGAAATCATAGGTCACGACAAACATGTCGTCTCCCCGGCGAAAGCCGGGGGCCAGTGTCTTTAAAGTGCGGGTGAAAAGACACTGGTTCCCGGCTTTCGCCGGGATGACGTTAGCCAAACATAGGATTTTTGTCGTGTACTGTGCCTTGAAATATTGAAATGAGAAGGAGGATATGGTGGAAGATATTCGTATTTACTTTATCGGAGATTCGTATGTAAATGGGACCGGTGATCCCAAGTTTCTCGGTTGGCCGGGGCGTGTTTGTGCGGCATCGCAGTCTGACCAGGTGGCGATTACCGGTTATAATCTCGGTATACGGGCGGACACGAGTGCGGACGTGCTTACGCGGTGGGAAAACGAGGTGGCTGCCAGACGGTTGAAACCCCATGATGGGCGGATCGTCTTCGGTTTCGGTGCCAACGACTGCTGGATTGAAGCGGGTAAACCGCGCATCGGTCGCGCCGAGTCGGAGAAAAATATAGAGCGTATTCTGTCGCTGGCCGTCGGCCGGTTACCGACCTTAATGATCGGGCCACCGCCCGGCGTAAATGCTGAGCAGGATGCCCTCCGGCAAGACATGTCCGATCTGTTGCAGGCCATTTGTCTTCAAGTCGGGGTGCCGTATCTATCGGTCATTGATGATTTAAGAGAGGGTAAGATATGGCAGAAAGAAGCAATGCAGGGGGATCAGATTCATCCATCTTCGGGAGGCTATACACATATGGCTCAACTCGTTCTTGGCTGGTCTGATTGGTGGTTTTTTAAGGGCAGCGACGAGTGACAAGTGATAAGTGAAAAGCGATAAGTCATGGATAAAGCTATTCCCCTATGAGGGACAAGCACGATAATTCAAAATTAAAAATTCATAACTCAAAAATCACCCCCCTTTCCCAGGATCATCAAATGCCTATAAAAATAGCCATGATTGGTGCAGGGTCCATCGGCTTTACGCGAAAACTCATGACCGATATTCTGGCTGTGCCGGAACTGAATGATACCCACTTCGCCTTTATGGATATCTCCCAGCAGAATCTGAATATGGTCTCCCAATTGGCGCAACGGGATATCGACGCAAACCAACTGCCAGCAACCATTACCACCCATACCGATCAGCGTGAATCGATTGCAGATGCAGACTATGTGATCAGTACCGTCCGCCAGGGGGGCCTCGATGCTTTTCAACTTGATATCGATATTCCCCTGAAATATGGCATTGACCAGTGTGTCGGTGATACCATCTGTGCCGGCGGGATTATGTACGCGCAACGCACCATACCAGCGCTATTGTCGATCTGTGATGATATCGTCGAAGTGGCCAGACCGGATGCCCTGTTTCTTAATTATTCAAATCCCATGGCTATGAATATCTGGGCCTGTAACACCTATGGCGGGGTACAGACGATTGGCCTTTGCCACGGCGTGCAGGGCGGGCATTGGCAGATCACCCGCTGTATCGAACGGTGGGCAAAGCAGGAGGGGATGATCGATGAGGATGTGACGCTTCACCGAAATGAGGTGGACATCATCTGTGCGGGCATCAACCATCAAACCTGGTATATCCAGGTCCAGTGGCGCGGTTTTGATATGTTGCCGCTTCTACCGGATCTATTCGAAGCACACCCAGAATACAGCCGTACGGAAAAAGTCCGTATCGACATCCTGAAACGCTTTGGCTATTACACGACCGAATCTAATGGCCACGTCAGTGAATATCTCCCCTGGTACCGTAAACGTCCGGACGAGATCAAAGATTGGATCGATCTCTCCAGCTGGATTAATGGCGAGACCGGTGGGTATCTGCGTGTCTGCACCGAAGGTCGTAATTGGTTTGAGACAGATTTCCCAAACTGGCTTAAGGAAGATCCACCTAAGATCACCCCGGACCGACGAAGTGAGGAGCACGGGTCTTACATTATCGAAGCGTTAGAAACGGGACGGATTTACCGGGGACATTTTAATATTCCGAATGTGAACCATATCACGAACCTGCCCAACGAATGTATTATTGAGATCCCAGGCTATGTGGATAAAAACGGCCTCAATATGCCCATTGTTGGTGATTTACCGATGGCCTGTGCCGCCACCTGTTCCGCCAGTGTACGGGTTCAGGAGATGGCGATGGAAGCAGCTGTGCATGGTGATGTGACCTTGTTGAAGCAAGCGATGTTGCATGACCCGTTAGTTGCGACCGTGTGCAACCCTGAGGAAATCTGGCAGATGACAGATGAGTTGCTCGTGGCCCAGGCCGCCTGGTTACCTCAATATGCCGATGAGATCCCTGATGCCCAGACCAGGCTGGATGAAGCCGACCAGGCTGGTACGCGGGTGAAGCTCCTGGAAGGCTGGGAGGGTGCCGCGCGTCTACATACCAAGTCCGTTGAAGAAATGTCGAAACATGCCGCAGAAGCGCGTAGCAACGCCGCAGCCGCGGATAAAGGAAAGATGACAAAAGAAACTGTTTAAAGGTCTGGTATTAATGCCAATTAACCCAAGTTGTTCGTTAAATTAAACCGTGATTGTCATCCCGACTTTCACGGGGAGACAACGTACCGAGGATTAACAAGCAATTTGAGGAGCTTAAGGAGTTAACCGATGCCATTGTCAAAAGAGCAAGTCCACGCGTTTAATGAAAAAGGGTTCTTACCCTATGAACATCTGTTGACTCCACTGGAAGTCAAAGCGCTTCACCAACGTCTGGAAGATATCGGGAATGAAGTGGTTGATTTTCCGGCGGAATACGTACAGATCGAACCCCTGGTTAAAAGCGGTGAACTACCGGAAGATCCGATTCGGTTCAACAATGTTCGGAAGATCTGGAACCTGACGAAACATGATGAAGTGTTTAAGGAATTAACCCGTCATCCGAAGATTCTTGATGTCGTTCAGAGTGTGTTGGGTCCGGACCTGAAAGTCTATGTTGATCAGACCCTTTGTAAACCGCCGAGAGTAGGATCTCCCAAACCACCGCATCAGGATTCCGCCTATTGGACGAATATCGATCCACCCGGTCTGGTCATCTGCTGGATGGCCCTCGATGACGCGACCGAAGATAACGGTTGTATGCGATTTATTCCAGGATCTCATAAGCAAGGCGTCATTGAGCACAAACATCTGGAGGATTTTCGTGTCGAAGACCATAAAGTGGCCTATGACAGCGAGGTGACCGTCCCACTCAAGGCGGGGGGCTGTTCGTTTCACCACAGTCTGGCCCTGCACAGAACGGATGCCAACAATAGTGGCGACCGGCGGATCGGCCTGACGGTGGCATATATGGATGCGCACTCAAAGTATATTGGTGAAGCGCCCAAACCTGATTTTGAATTGGTATCGGGTCAGGCCTATGAAGGATGCGTGTGATCGCATCCATTCTGCTGGTGAGTATGGGGTATTAATGTCCTTCGATCCCGTGGTTATAGTCGAATCTCGGTTTGGCGCCGGGTGCTTCGACTATTTTAAAATTTCGCGGTGATTCTTCCCAGGCTGACTGACATTCAAAACCCCAAAGTCGCCTCAGTAGCGGGGACGCTTGTTCTACCAGTTCATTTGAAACCGAGCGGGTATGATCACAAAATGGCCTGGTGTTGCTACGACAACAGAACCCCTGAATGGCATACCGTACTTCGTCTGCGGTATTCACGCCGCCCCCGTGAATCATGCGACCGTCATAGATCAACACGGTCCCAGGATTGCATAGAAACAGGCGTTCTTGGTCGGCAGGTACCGAGGCAGGATCGATATCCATGAGATGGGAGCCGGGCACAAAACGTGTCGCGCCATTTTCGGTCGTGAATGGGGTGAGGGCTATCAAAGCCTGCGCGACCACTGGAAGGACCATATGCGTATTATACGGGGGGTTAGGTACGAAGGGGCCGCCATCACGATGTAACCCCTGGGCTGGCATGCCAGGGGCAGGAGAACGCGCGCCCATGTCCGAAAGAATATAATCCTGTCCCAGCAGGTATCCCATACAGGCGATAAGCCTTGGCAACTGGATAATCTCTCGAAAAATCTCTGCCCGTGCCGTCAGGTTGTGGGTCCTCAAAGAGCCGGGTTCATGGGCTGAAACATGGGATTCCTCATAACTTTCTCTTAGCGACTCCATGGCCCCATCCACCTGTTGGGGGGTCAGAAGGTCCCCCAATATGGTGTACCCCTGTTCATCGAGTTCGCGAAAATGTGTTTCCATAGGATCTCCTCTATCAAGCAATGTGCATACCCCGCAGCAAGGCTGCGGGGTATGCACATCACGAGAGGGAACAAGATGTCTTTCGTCAGTCAAGTATGAGTCGTTATTCTCGGTCAGGTCATTGAACCCATGTATCCATCAATAAAGGCCCGGGATCGTGTGACAACTTCCTCATTGATCGGCATATGTCCCCGGTCGGTGTAGTGGATGAATTCATGTGGTGCCTCGGCATCCTGCAACCTGGCTACCATATCCAACGATTGTTGTACAGGGATCGAGCCATCGTCGTCAGAATGCATAACCAGAAGTGGCCGGCTGTCCGCCCTGACGTGGGTGATTGGCGATGCATACCGACGAGCTTCATCCCATGGTTCCCCGAGCGGCATCCATCCAGCCCCCCAATCGAGTTGACACAGATCGTACGCGCCTGAGACGCTGACCGCTGCCGTGAAGGTGTGTGGCTGATCTTCCCAACCTCCAGTACGATCGAAACGTCCGTCACCCAACGTAGAAGCCAGGGAGACGAGGTGCCCTCCGGCAGACATACCAATAAGGAAGAAACGATTCACATCGAGGTTATAGACCTCTTTGTGGGCATGGATCCACCGAATGGCACAGAGAAAGTCCTGATAACATGCCGGGGCTGGCGTACAGGTTACGAGTCGATAATCAATACTCATGGCGAAGAATCCGAGGTCTGCCCACTGGTGGACATCGATGGCGCTGCTGTCACGCCGGTGTCCTCTGAACCAACGTCCCCCGTGGACGGAGAGGATTACCGGGAACGGGCCGCCCGCATCCGGGGCAGCGATGTCCGCAAGCAAGCCAGCACCGAGTACTTGTCCGTATAATACATTTACTCTTTGCATCTTTTACTCCTTCCCAGATGCACAAACGCAACAGATCATAACCGATGCCAATATCACGATGATCGCAAACTTGACGATTATCAACGGCCAGGCAGAGTCAATTATCGAGGGGTGTCTTTGATTAACCCAAGGTGCTCGATAAGCATAATCGAGAAATAAAATATAAAATGTGTCATCCCGAGCGTAGCCGAGGGATCTAATCCGAGTCAGCTCATACTATATCCCTCGACTACGCTCGGGATGACAACCATTAGAGTCAACATCTCAGCATTAGCAACTTGGGTGTATTAGCAGAGTGATCCACATTCCCCGTAAGCTTGCTACGGCGTGTCTTCATAAGATCGTAATGGATAGGATGAAATACTCGCCAAATTTACAGGTAAGGCCACCGGTTGTCAATGCCTGTGCAAGTTGTGTGATTCCATGGCGGCGTTGACTCGGAAGAAGGGCCTTGATTTTTCGAGCGCGGAGGGTGTATGTTTGGAGCACCGAGCCACAAGAAAAAATGGACCACCGGAAGTTTCAACCCAAAAGCATTCTTTACCGGAGGAAACATGACGACTTCAACGGAAACGAGTTTGAAAGAACCATCCAGCAGTGCATGGACGGTAGCCCCCATCGCCATGACTGATGAGCAGAAATTCTTTTTTGACCTGCGCGGATGGATCTTATTGCCTTCTGTCCTGACCCCTGAAGAAATAGAAGAGATGAAAGCTGAAGTGTACGGGGGCGCAAAGCAAGGCTATGGTGGGTCACTTCAGAAGCTGTTGGACCATCCGGCTGTCTCGGGTGTGCTGACCGAAATACTGGCAGATCCCGGCTTTTTATCCGATGATTTCTACAGCTTCCGATGTGAAAATTCTTTTATCACCGTCCGTCCGCCCGGATGGCGTAAGACGGATCGAAACGATACGGGGATGCCGCATGTGGTGCGTCCGCCGCAGCAAGCCAACGCTATGCGATATCAGGTGGCGGGCAATAAAATGTACGCTGGATTGACAAGGGTGGTCTGGGAGCTGGAAGAGGTGAAAACCGGACACGGGGGCACTTCCTTTCTCAGTGGATCTCACAAAGCGCATTTTAACTACGGCGGACCGAACCCCTATGCACCGAACATCAGCGATTCACCCTGGGAAGACAGCATGCGGGCGATGATGGAGGACTATAGTTGTCCGGCCGGATCGGTGGTTGTTTTCACGGAAAGTCTCATACACGCGGCCAATGACTGGACCAATCCTGACAATGCGCGGTGCGCAGTGTTCAACTGTTACAACTCCTTATGGGCCCAATGGCACCGACTCAATCTGGACCACGAGAAGATCGAGGCCATGCCGATAAAAAGACAATCGCTTTTCCGTGGCACGTGGGCGCTCGGTGCGGGTGGTAATCAGGCTTATTCGGAGGACAACCGATGTCTGTAATTACCAGATCAGGTCTGTATCTTCGAGACTACTTGAGAGGGGACTATTAAATGGCATTGAACCCTCCATATCGTGTTGGACTCACGGATGATGGCGTGTATGATCGGATCATGAACATCCCATCTGTACAGCAGAGGCTGGAGCGGGAATCGGGCCTCGAAATGGCTCGATTCCCGATTGACATTGACCCCGTACCTGCTGAGACCCTCAACCAGTTCGATGCTGTGCTCGCTGGGGGCAGCCACTTCACCCCGGCGAGTATCTCAGGCGTCGACAGATGCACATTGATCACCCGGTTCGGTGCCGGTTACGATCGGGTAAACCTGGAAGCCTGTACCGAGGCAGGGATCATTGTGTCCACCACACCAGCCGGTGTACGGCGTCCGATGGCAACGGCGGCATTGACCCATATCCTTGTTTTGAGCACCAGGTTCGTGTATAAATCCAGTTGCGCCTACAACGGGCATTGGGCGGAGGCTGGCTCGGCGGACCAGGCGGGGCTTGGACTGTCGGGCCGAACACTCGGTTATGTGGGCTTCGGCAGTATCGGCCAAGACCTCCATCACCTGATCAGTCCCTTTAATATGCGTCAGCTGGTCTACGATCCGTATCTGGATACGTCGAAAATAGACGAAAGTCAGATCGAACAGGTTGATCTTAAGACGCTATTGTCACAAGCGGATATCGTCGTTACGCTCTGCGCCCTTACAGAGGAAACACGCCATCTGATTGGTGGCCGGGAACTGGAGATGATGAAGACATCGGCGTATCTGGTGAATGTCGCACGCGGAGCGATTGTTGATCAGAAAGCTTTGACGCGGGCCCTGGCTGAAAAACAGATCCGAGGCGCTGGTATTGATGCCCTCGATCCCGAACCGATAGCCCCCGATGACCCTCTGCTGTCTATGGACAACGTGAATATTACCCCTCATGCCCTGGGCGTCACCGATGAGATGATTCGGTTGTGCAGTGAGTTGTGTTTCCAAGCGGCTATGGATGTCATGGAGGGCAATCCACCTGAATCGGTGATTAACCGGGACGTACTCGACCGCCCAGGGTTGAAAGAGAAACTGAATCGGTATCAACAACGGTTTTCACCTGGCTTATAACCTATTTTCCAGGAGGAAGGGAAAGCGGGAATTCAGGAGGAGAGGGTTCTGATTACTATTTATTTTGTCAGGCACGGGGAAGTTCATAACCCCACTGGTATTATCTATGGCCGACTGCCCGGATTCGGACTGAGTGCGGCGGGACGGGCCCAGCTCGAACGGGCTGCGGAGACGCTGACTATGCGAGGGCCCTTCGACGCCTTATATGCTTCACCGCTACAACGGGCTCAGGAGTCGGCAGGTATTCTGGTTGATCGATTGGGGTTGACGGTGAAAACCGAAGAACGGCTGCTTGAAACGGGGATCGGTGGGTATCAGGGGCAGATGTTCAGCGCCTTGCCTAAACCCTATATTACCGAAGCGCCTGTGCATGAAGGCCTGGAATCTGCTCTTTCTATCCGATCCAGGATACTCAATTGGACAGATGAGATGCAAAATTCTCGATCCGGTCAACGTCTTATCGCTGTATCCCATCGTGATGTGGTGATTGTCGCTTTGCTGCACTGGATGAACCAGGGACTCGATGACTTACCCGATTTCGACCTGGCAACCGGAGGGGTGTACGAGGTCCGGTTGGATGGGGACGCAGGGCAGATTGAACGGGTCGTCTGATGTGGATTAAAATGATCGTGGCATCCCTAAAATATGCTGCGCGATATAGGATAACACCATATTGGTCGAAACAGGGGCGACCTGATACAAACGGGTCTCTCTGAATTTTCTTTCCACGTCATATTCCCTGGCGAATCCGAATCCACCGAAGGTTTGCATGGTGCTGTTGGCCGCTTCCCATGACGCGTCGGCGGCAAGTAGTTTAGCCATATTGGCTTCTGCACCACATGCCTTTCCGGTGTCGAATAATCGTGCCGCATCATATCGCATCAAGTCAGCTGCGCGGGTGTGAATATAGGCCTGGGCGATAGGAAACTGAATGCCCTGGTTCTGGCCAATCGGTCGATCAAAGACCTCACGCGTATTGGCATAGTTCGTCGCCTGCTCTGTGAACCAGTATCCATCTCCAATACATTCTGCGGCGATCAGAATCCGCTCAGCATTCATCCCATCCAGAATATAGCGAAATCCATTGCCCTCTTCCCCAATCAAGGCGTCTCCCGGGATACGCATGTCATCGAAAAACACCTGGGTGGTCTGATGGTTCAGCATGGTCTCAATCGGTTCAATGGTTAGCTCTTTACCCACCGCGCTTGTCAGGTCAATCAGAAAGACCGATAGGCCATCGGTTTTCCTGGTCACTTGATCTTTCGGCGTTGTCCGGGCGAGGAGTAACATCAGATCTGAGTGCAAGGCCCGTGAGGTCCATATTTTCTGACCTCGAACCACATAGGTGTTGCCGTCTCGGGTGGCCGTGGTCCGTATGCTGATGGTGTCTGTGCCTGCATCCGGCTCCGTGACCCCAAAGGCCTGTAAACGCAATTCGCCCGTAGCGATCCGCGGCAGATAATGGGCTTTCTGGTCTGATGAGCCGTGGCGCAGTAAGGTACCCATAATATACATCTGTGCATGACAGGCGGCGGCGTTACCCCCGGACCGGTGGACTTCTTCCAGGATAATTGATGCTTCGGTTATGCCGGCCCCGGCGCCTCCAAATTCTTCAGGTATCAGGGCAGCCAGGTAACCTGCTTTGGTCATGGCAGATACGAATGCTGAGGGATAGGTCTCTTCCTTGTCCAATCGTCGCCAGTATTCATTCGGGAAATCTGCACACAGTTGCTGGACGCCCCGACGAAGATCTTCATGGAGATAAGCTAAATCGGACATGGATGTTTCCTTTTAATAGGATTATTTATTGTAAATGCCCTGATAGTAAACAATGAAAAACGAAGATCCCTGTACCTGTCATCCCGAGCATAGCCGAGGGATCTGCTATGCCCGGGATGAAATGGATCCCTCGGTTACGCTCGGGATGACAAATTTTATTTTTGTCGTGGACTATGGTAAATCACCGTATAATTTCTATATGCTATAACTAAATCACAAGGTAATTTAATTATATTGAGCATTGAATGGCCATTATTAACAACAAATAGCAACAGAGAGGACCTCTCATATATGGATGAATTATTCAGAAAACTGGATGATGCTGTAACCGAATACAGGCAGTTGGCCCGTGCCCGTGGGCGAGGAGATTTGGATAAACAGATCCTAAATATCGCGGTGACACATTTGCATACGCTCATTGATGATATTAAATATGATGCCAATGAAACTTATATGGATAGTGTCTCTAAAGATTAAGAATAGTCGGTTGATCTATCGCATATTCCTCATCAGGTCAAAGACTTACTGGACCTGCTGTTATCAGGCGTTAAACATCAACTCGGCGGTACGCTTTCCCGGGATTATCTGCGCGGGGCTCTTGCGATGGGTGATTTTATCTTGCAGACCCGTGACATCGATGTGTTGATTGTAACAGACCGCCGCATGGACGAGGAGGCATTTAACGCCCTCTCCGTGTTAAACGAACAGATCTCATGGCAGCCAAATCCATTTGCCACCCGTATTGAAGCCGCTTATACAGACCGTTGCGCCATACCTGAAATCAGACGCTTTGTGTTCTGATCTGCTTCAGATCCAAATTTATTGGTGACCATTACAGGTGCCCAAACCATAGATAAAAAGAGATTATATCATGCATGAATTAAAGACCCATTTTTTCACCTTAACGATAGAAGATTCGGGCATGTTCTCGGCATTTATAGACTCGACTACTGGTGTTTCTTACCTCCCCCAGGCGGTGCCTGCCCCGATTTTAACCATCCGGGTGGATGGGGACGATGTGTCTCCAACCGGCCTGGTCTGGGAAAAAGTAGGCCGTTCGTTCCGATTAACCTATCCCTCCTTCGGAATTACCGCTGAGGTGGCTGTATCGGTAAAACCTACCCATGTGGCCTTTGCCCTGGTAGCGCTTACCCACCAGGCGTCGGTCGAACTGATTACGTGGGGCCCCTACCCGACGACCATTGGAGAAACCATTGGAGAAACGGTAGGTGTGGTCCGCAATCAGTCGTTTGCCATCGGCATTCAGGCACTCAACGCTAAGACGCTGGGTGGTATGCCGAACCGTGAAGATGATGTCATGCCCTCCTACAATATATTTGATGGGGGCGACTACAGCGATATCTCTTCAGATTTGAACGAAAGCCTGCTTTATCGTGGAGACACCGCAGTAGCGGTTTCCTATGGCAGTCAGCTCCAAGCTTATTGTCGTGACCGGTCAAAAGACCGTACCATCAGCAATTGGGGCCATGACAAATACCTCGCTCCGGCCTATGATGACGGCGGCGTGGTTGGCAGTAAAGTCGCCCTCTTCGGTTGTCCAGCTTCGGAGGTGATGCACGCCATGGAAACCATCGAAAAAGCAGAGGGGTTGCCCCACCCGATCATCAATGGGCAATGGGCGAAAACGAGTCGGGATGCCACTGCCTCTTATATCATCCTGGATTTTGGAGAGGGCACCATTGATCAGGCTATCGCGCTAACCCGGATGTCTGGACTACACTACCTATATCATAGCGCACCGTTTGAGACGTGGGGGCATTTTATCCTCAAGAAAGATCTGTTTCCTAATGGCTGGAATGGATTCAAAGCCTGTGTGGACAAGGCCGCGCGGTGTGATATAAAAATAGGGTTTCATACCCTGTCCAATTTTACCACGACGAACGATCCGTATGTCACGCCCAATCCCGACGGCCGCCTTGCGATCATCGGTGATGCCCGTCTTGCCAAAACCATTGACGCGACAGGAAAAACGCTGGTCATAGATGATCCGGCCTATTTCCGAAAACGGACGACACTCAACACCGTTGTTATTGGTACAGAGTTAATCACCTACAAACGAGTCAGCTTGACCGCGCCTTGGCGGTTATTGGACTGCACGAGAGGGGCCTTTGATACAGAAGCCACATCTCATGTCGTCGGTACAGGCATCGGAAAACTCATGGGCCATCCCTATCGGGTTTTTCTGACGGATGCCAACCTGGCTCAGGAACAAGCCCGACGGATCGCTGATTTCTGTAATCAGACCGGGGCCATGCAGCTTTCTTTTGACGGGCTCGAAGGAAATTGGTCGACCGGTATGGGACAATATGGCCGTAACCTGTTTACGTTGGCCTGGTATGAATCATTGTCTCCCGAGCTTCAGGGGCAGATCATCAACGACGCCAGCAATCCCGGTCATTTCAACTGGCATATGTATACCCGTATGAATTGGGGCGAACCCTGGTATGCGGGATTCCGTGAAAGTCAGACGCTCTATCGGCTGAAAAACCAGTTTTATTACAGCCGAAATCTGATGCCGCGTATGCTTGGGTGGTTCGCCTTACGTGGAGATACCAGTCTCGAAGATGCGGAATGGTTGCTGGCCCGGGCTGCTGGTTTTGACGCCGGGTTTGCTCTGGCCACCAGCTTGGATTTTGACGGGGACCAGATCTTACCTGATCAGGAGATCCAGGATCAGGGCAGGCAGAGTAATATGACTGCAATTTTACAGGCCATCCATGTATGGGAAACGGCTCGGATGGCCGATGTGTTTCCCGAACACCTGAAGCCGGCACTCCAGGACGTATCGGAGGAATTTCATCTCGAGGAAATCAGCGATAGTCAATGGCATTTGTGGCCTGTGCATTCAGTCAAAAATAAGCTGCACGCCGTAAAACGAACGGTCGTCTTCGACAATCCCTACAAAAAGCAGACACTCGGATTTATCATACAGAATATCGGCAAGACGCCCTTAAAGTCTCTTGTACTTACGATCGGAAATTTGCAGGTCCCTCTTTGTCCCCATCCCTTACAACCCGGTGAGATATTGAAACACGATGGTAAGGAATCGGCCACCCTTTACGACGCCAACTGGGCCGTCATCAGGTGTTTAGATTCCCCTCTCGAACAGGTGATCGTAGAACCGGGTAGGCAAAAAGTGAAGCTGAATTGGGCAGACCGTCAGGCAGGACAGGCTTGCAAGGTCGAATTTCGTACCTTAGGTAAATCGGTGGAGCTAGAAAAACAGGGTTAATAAAGGAGAGTACAATACACGACTAAACTTTGTAACAGGTCATCCCGAGCGTAGCCGAGGGATCTACTATGAAACGACTACGAATAGATCTCTCCGCTCACTGTGTTCGGTCGAGATGACATATTAAATTTTGTCGTGTATCATAAAAGGAGAATATATGTCGATCTCAAATGTGATCACTCAGTTACGTACGACCGATCTGGATGCCACCATCGATTTTTATGTGTCGAAACTTGGACTCACGCTTGATTTTAAATTTGAGGATTTTTATGCCGGGATCAAAGCTGGCGATCAAGTGTTCCACTTGAAGCTTGTGGATGATAAAGATCCATCCATCGAGTTTGTATCCGCTGGCGACCATTTCCATCTTTATCTCACTACGGAAGATGTCGAGACCTTGGCGAAGCAGTGTGAGAAAATGGGGGTTGTCTTCCTTAAGGAAATCACGGAGACCCCGTGGGGCACGAAAGAGTTTTCCGTGGCCGATGATCAAGGCCATGTGAGTGTGATTGGTCAGATGCAGGATTAAGATATACGGCAGAAGGTCAGGACATTCGAAAAAGTGAAGGCATAAATACGGGATGGTAAATATCCCAAGATATCACGGATCGTATCTGTTAGCCTCAGGAGTCACCACAACTATGGAATCTACCTCACTTCAATTCTTGAAAGACCTCCTTGCCGCCCCCAGTCCTTCCGGTTATGAAGGGCCGGTTCGTGACGTCTGGCGTGCTGAAACCGGGAAATATGCTGACCAGGTCGAGACCGATCTGCATGGGAATGTAATTGCCGGCTACCATACCGAAGGACAACCCCGTATCATGCTGGCCGGGCATTGTGATGAATTGGGGTTTATCATCATCCATATTGATGAGCAGGGCTTTATCTTTTTCAACACCCTCGGCGGTTTTGATATCAATATCGTGCCGGGCCGAAAGGTACGGATTCATAGTGTCAATGGGCCGATTTTCGGGGTAGTTGGTAAGAAAGCCATTCACCTCATGAGTCCGGAAGAACGAAAAAAAACGCCGGAGGTACATGAACTTTTTATCGATATCGGGGCAAGGGATAGAGCAGAAGCCGAAAGCCTCGTTGCCATTGGTGATCCAATTTCTTACGACCCCAACTTTGAAGAACTCCGGCACGGTCTTGTGGTCTCCAAAACCCTCGATAATAAATCAGGGGCTTTTATTGTCGCCGAAGCCCTGCGGCTCTATGCGGCTCGGGTGGAACCACCGAAAGCCGCTCTTTTTTCCGTGGCAACCGTCCAGGAGGAAATCGGACTGCGGGGGGCCACCACGAGTGCTTACGGCGTCGATCCTACGGTTGGAATTGCGGTGGATGTGACCCATGCCATGGATTATCCCGGCACGGACACGGCCCGAAAGCAACGCGGAATGGTTCAGGTGGATGGGGGGCCTGTCATCGTCCGCGGACCACATATTAATCCGGTCGTATTTGATTTACTGGTCCAGACAGCCCGGGAGATGGAGATGCCCTATCAGGTTATTGCCTCACCCAATCGAACCGCTACCGATGCCGATGCGATGCAGCTTACCCGCGCCGGCATTGCCACCGGATTAGTCAAAATTCCCCAACGCTATATGCACTCGCCCGTCGAGGTGGTTTCTCTCAATGATATCGAGCAGGCCGCCTTACTGCTGGCAGGTTTCGTGGAGCGCGTGGATGAGGACACCCGGTTTATTCCGTGAGATGGGTTTGGGAGGATTTACCAATCGTCTACCAAATGGCCCTGACCGGGAAACCAGATCAGATCCACAACGAACGATAGAAAAACCCCGATCGCATAGGCGCAGAGCATGCCGATGAAAAACGGTTGTCCTTTTTTGTAGAGGTGAACGCCGCCGAATCTTACCAGCAGGGCTTTGAAGAGCCAGACGAGAAAGATGGAGAATACGCCCATATTGGCGCTGTGCGTGATCACAATACCGAATCCCACGGGATGCAGCGGCCACCAGGGAAAACGGTGGTGGCCAAAGACCAGAAGACCGCCAATGGCCGCCCCGACCGCCATGAACAGATATTCCGTGGCCGTCATCACCTGAGGTGTGCTCATGGTCTCAGCAAGGCCATCCCAATTTCCCCGAGCGCCGGCCAGAAATGCAGGACCAGCAAATTGCGAAGCCCCCACGTCATACCCGAGATACAAGGTATAAATGACCGAGGCAAGAAAACTGACAATCAACGACACGGTCATCGCACTGAATACGCCTTTACCAACGCCGCCCAGTTGATCACCGACTTTGGCGCAGTGGGCCATGGCGGCCATACCCAGGGTACGCCAGTTTCTGGAATAGGTCTGATTCAACCACATGATGGTTAAGGTCTCAGGCGGGATGCTCGCAGAGCCTAACAAATTGACGGTCACATCCTTGGCACTTCCGGTCGGCAGGTCGAGTGAGACGAGTCCTGTTTCTGCCACGACACGCGTCACGCCTACCCACAGAATCAGCATGACGCCTAACATCATCAGAATATACGGGAGCGTCATACCCGCCTTAATCAGCCAGCAGACCATATATACGGTGCCGACCAAGGTCCCGATCACTGCTTTACGGTACGAAAAAAATTCTTTTGAATCATCCAACACCTGCGATTTACCGATAGCTTTCAGCCACACCAGACGCAGGTGATTTCGTGCAAGCCAGAGGCCGAAGACGATATACACCACAAAGCCGGCAAAATGCTGCCCGCTGATCGATGGGCCCAGTTTGGGTAACCCGACTCTGGCTAGAATGCCCTGTTCAATGACACTTACGAGAAAAAACAACCATACACTGAACAGGACTTCGATACGCGTAAAATACGCGACACCGACCAGGAGAAAATTGAACTTAAGATTAATCACGGGGAAGTTTCGGGCAATGGTGAACGGCGTACTGTAACTCGGTCCAAAGGGGATGGGGGATAGTTCACCGAAAAAGCTCACCATGTTCCAGCTCAGAATAAATCCGGTGAGTCCAAAGCCCACCCAGAATAATCGATTGCGCGCGACCTTCGGCAACCAGTGATCTTCATCAGTGCCTTCCACGAGCATGAGCGGGACCTGTGACAGAGGAAACGTAAGCCGTTCATGATCCACCCATTGCTTACGTAAGATGACCATCAGGCAGGCACCGACGATAAAGATTGCGAGGTAAAATGATCCCCACCAGAAGAGCGGCCAGAACCAGACCTGCCAGGGTAGGGCGCTATTGGCCGGGGCCCCTTCAAAAAACCAGGCGATGGCCTCATGATCATTCTGAACAATCAACCATTCCGGTAGATAGTCTATGAACAATTCCGCCCATCTGTTTTCCGGTGAGGCATAGTATTGCGGCCCGCTGATAAAGGAGATGGCATAACTGCTGAAGGCCCATCCGGGTATGGCAGACGCGGTGAAGATCATGAAGAAGATCACCATCAATTCCTGTTTGGTGAGTCGACTTTCGGGGTGGATTTTGATTAACAGTGGATTGACAATCAACAATAAGAAGACAAAGGGAAACAGGGCTGCTACGGGCAAATGTGTGACGGTGATATTTGAGGCTTGAAGAATATACCCGGAATGGATCGCCCAGACGGCCAATCCTGCCGATAAGACCAGACCGATTAGCACAGCACGTACCGTTAGGCCCGAAGAGATCGTGGGACTTGGTTGTGTTGGAGTCATAAGTTCGGAGGAGTGGATAGACATGGCGAATGGTGAATGGCGAATGGCGAATGGCGAATTAACAGACCATGAAATTCAACTTGTTAGAGGGATATATATGGTGTTCGCCTGGTAAATGGTATAAAATATTAGTAATAACCATGATACAAGAAAGTTTTTATGATTACCACCGAATATATTGAGTAGATATAGGATGGGCGAGTTATCAGTGGACTTCGCGGATGGAACGGGAACGATGTGGTTACACTTCTATCGTTAGGTGAGGTATGATTAATGTGTTACGTTTTTTTTCTTGGCAGGAGGGCTCTTAAAAAATATAATAACACGTTCTGTTCATAGTAAACGACAAAAGGCTGTCTCTCTGGCTGTAGCCAGGATGACCCATGTTGCGTAATAAGATTTTATGTCCTGAATAAAAAAACCAGAGGCGTGTTGATGCGATTTGTGCTCATTCGGCATGGTGAAAGTCAGGATCAGCTCTCAGGCCGAAGTACCGGGCTGGCAA
>Ga0114999_10000640_pt1 | contig 51364 bp, 54 predicted proteins | sample ArcticOcean_MG_C_3_FD_89820 | JGI IMG/M metagenome (GOLD analysis project Ga0114999, IMG submission 89820) | Marine microbial communities from western Arctic Ocean - ArcticOcean_MG_CB8_126 | ecosystem: Environmental > Aquatic > Marine > Oceanic | place: Arctic Ocean: Canada Basin | collected...
AGAACACCAACAATCACAATGACCACCATCAGCTCAACCAGGGTGAACCCGGATTGCGGGCCGGCAGCAGCGCGGCAGGCATTGGTGCCGTATCCATCGCGGCGCCTCCTGTCTTCGACCATACTGGTCCCCTCTGCCATGTTGTCTCTTATTGCTCCGCCATCGCGGAACTTTAGATAAATTTTTTGCCAACCTAGACTAACATAATTTCTACCGTCGTAAGTGATCGCGTTTACTTGCGTGATTGTCTCGTCAAAGTTATATACTTAGTCTTAGGGTAGGAGGCGAACGGGGATGACGAGGGTCAAGGGAACGGCACTGGCAATCGCATTCGCGCCGGACCAGCGCACCAATATGGAAAATGATCTGGCCATCGCCTACTCCGTTGCCTCGCGCCTGAAGGGCAGCTTCCATCCGAAGTCGAATGCTGCAATTTGCATTTTCCCATCAATTACCAATTGCCTGCAATCCGCGACCGCCGCCGTGAACTGGTTTGCCCGGACCGAGGGGGGATTGAATGGCGTCGGAACCACCCCCCTTCGAGGAATCAGCCCTCGTGCTTATCGACTGCCAGCGCGAGTACACCGATGGAAAGTTGCCGTTGACTGGAGTCAATGACGCGCTGGCGGAGTGTGCACGAGTCCTCGATGCCGCCCGAGCAGCGGGTGCTCCAATCGTCCATGTCATTCACAAAGGGCAACCCGGCGGCCTTTTTGATCCCACAGGACCGGGCGGTGAGGAAGTCCAGGAAGTGGCGGCCGCGTCTGGCGAAACCATCGTCTACAAAGGATTGCCGAATTCGTTTGCCGGGACGGAGCTTGACGAAGTTCTCAAGGGTTTCGGCCGCAAGAACATGATCTCGATTGGCTTCATGCCCCACATGTGCGTGAGTTCTACCGTTCGTGCCGGGCTCGATCTGGGCTATGGCCTGGCCGTCGTGGCCAATGCATGTGCAACACGGGATCTGCCCGATGGCCGCGGTGGCGTGGTGAGTGCCGGTACTCTGCACCAAGCTGAATTGGCGGCGCTATCTGATCGATTCGCGAACATCGTCAACGACGTCAGCGCCTGGAATACGTAATGTTCGTCGTGGGGGACGACTCGAGCCCCGCAATCGTGGATTCATGAATGGCGCTGACACGACGCCCCATCGTGATATCCGAAACGGAGGGATCCGAGCCACCTGAACCCAGACGCGGGTGGATGACCGGATTGCCGGTCATTGTCATTGCCTGCGCTGGGCTGGTCTTGTTCATTTCCATCGGATTTCGCCAAACGTTCGGCCTGTTTCTGTCGCCGATGGAAGCAGACCTGGGCTGGGGGCGGGAATCCTTCGGCTTCGCTATCGCAATGCAGAACCTCGTCTGGGGTGTGTCGCAGCCCTTTGTCGGGGCACTTGCTGATCGGTTTGGCTCGGGCCGGGTGGTCGCGGGTGGCGCCCTGATCTACATGCTTGGACTCGCCGGTATGGCGTCCGCCGACTCCGTGCTGATGTTCACGTTGAGCAGTGGACTTTTGATCGGCCTTGCCCTCAGTGGCACCGGCTTCGCCGTCGTGCTGGGCGCCGTCGCACGAGTCGTTCCGGCGAAGCGGCGCGGCTTCATGATGACTGTCACGGGTACGGTCGGTGGCTTTGGCCAACTGCTGATGATTCCCTTCGCCCAGGGCCTCATCGGTGGATTCGGCTGGATCGTCGCATTTCTGGTGCTCGCGGCAACCGCGGCATTGATCATCCCTCTCGCTGCTGCCCTAACCGGCAAAGCGACTGAGAACGACGCCGATCGCGTTACTGAGCAATCGATTCACGAAGCCCTGGTTGAGGCCCGGCAGCATGACAGTTACTGGTTCCTCAACATGGGCTTCTTTGTTTGTGGATTCCATATCGCATTCATCCTCACGCACTTGCCCGCCTACATCGCGGACGAGGGATATTCCGGGAATATGGGTGCGATGGTTCTCATCGTCATTGGCGTGTTCAATATTCCCGGCGCACTCATTTTGGGGAAACTTGCCGATCACTACCCCAAACGATCTGTCCTCAGTATTCTGTATGTTGTGCGCGCCGGGCTGTTGGTCACGTTCATCCTGCTTCCGACCACGCCGGTGACAATCATCCTGTTTGGCGCGGGCATGGGCGCGACGTGGCTTGCGACCATCCCGTTGACCAATGCCCTCGTGGCACAGATGTTCGGTGTCCGGTACGTCGCGACGCTCTTCGGGATTGCCTGGTTCATCCATCAATTGGGATCGTTCTTCGGTGCCTGGATCGGCGGACTGGTGTTCGATCTGACGGGGAGCTACGACCTCGTGTGGTGGGCCGCAGCTTGGATGGGTATCACGGCAGCTCTTCTGCACTTGCCCATCGACGAGCGTCAGATTCCCCGAACAGTGCTGGGAGAATAGGCTGTCGCCGGCAATTCGCATTCTCCTGGACTGGCACAAGGCGACAGCAATATGGTCGCCCGCTATCCTTGATTCGGTGAGCGCATGAAGCGTTCCTGGCGCACACCCGCCGTGGTGATCATTTGTGGTGGGCTCATCGCGTGGCTCAGCACGGGGACCCGTCAATCATTTGCCCTCTTTCTGCAGCCGATGTCTTTTGACATGAACTGGGGCCGCGAAATCTTCAGCTTTGCCATAGCATTGCAACTTCTTTTGTGGGGCGTGGCACAGCCGGTAGCCGGGGCCATCAGCGACAAAATAGGCGCGGCAGGCGTTATCGTGTTTGGTGCCATCGTGTACATCGTCGGCCTCGTGATGATGTCCGAAGCAAGCTCGCCGTTGATGCTTTATCTCAGCCTCGGACTCTTTATCGGCATCGGGTTGAGCGCGGCCGGTTTCGCCGTCGTGTTTGCGGCCGTGGCGCGTGTCGTACCGCCACGCCGCCGCAGTACCGCACTCGGGATCACTGGAGCAATTGGATCGGTCGGTCAATTCGCGATGATCCCGGTCGCGCAAGGCGTCATCGGCTATTCCGGCTGGACGACATCCTTGCTCATTTTGGCAGTCTGCATGTCGCTGATCATCCCCTTGGCAATCGCCATGAAGGGGCGGCCGGAGGCGAGGCGTCCCCGCGAGGTTGAGCAGTCTTTGCGACAGGCGCTCCGGCAAGCCAGGTCGCATTCAGGATTCATCTATCTCACGACGGCATTTTTCGTTTGCGGCTTTCAGACGTTGTTCATCGGCAGCCACTTGCCGGCGTTCGCCAGCGACGCGGGTTTGTCGCCTGAAATCGGTGCTCTGTCACTCGCCTTGATCGGGGGCACCAATGTGGTGGGCTCGTTGTTGTTCGGCTGGCTCGGTAGCCGGTACAGCAAGCGGGGCTTGCTGGCCTTTCAGTATCTGCTGAGAACCGTCGCGATTGCCTTATACGTGCTTCTGCCGATTACGGCGCTCTCGACCTGTATCTTCGCCGGAGTGATCGGCTTGACCTGGATGGGCACCGTTCCGCTCACCAGTGGGCTCATCGCGCAGATGTTTGGGATCCGTTACATCGGAATGCTGTTTGGGATCGCCTTTTTCAGTCACCAGCTCGGGGGCTTCTTCGGTACCTGGATGGGTGGTCTGTTGTTCGATGCATATGGCAACTACGACATCATCTGGTGGACGTCAGCCTGGCTGGGTGTGACCGCGGCGTTGATGCATTGGCCCATTGAGGAACAGGATGACGCCACCGCCGAGCTTGCACGGGCACAGGCTGTTCCGGGAATTTGATCCTCGGCATTTAACGGTCGTCGACTCCATCTCTATAATGTCCTTCAAGGCGCGGGCAGACGCTTCAGCCAATCCCGCAGAAGGGGACATCCCATGAACCTCAAAGACACTTCGTTATTTCGTGAACAGGGCTACATCGACGGTGCCTGGGTGGACGCCGATGACGGCGGCAAGATCGAGGTCGACAATCCGGCGGATAACTCCGTCGTCGGAACGATTCCGAAAATGGGTGCGGGCGAGACCCGTCGTGCTATCGAAGCAGCCAATGCGGCCTATCCTGAATGGCGGGCACTCACCGGCAAGGAACGCGCAGGTATTTTGCGCAGATGGTTCGACCTGGTGATGGAAAATCAGGAAGATCTCGCCGTCCTGATGACGACCGAGCAGGGTAAGCCTCTTGCCGAGTCGATGGGCGAGATCGTCTATGGCGCCTCGTTCATCGAATGGTTCGCCGAAGAAGCAAAGCGCATCTATGGCGATACCATCCCGCAGCACCAGCATGACAAGCGTATCGTTGTGATCAAGGAACCGGTCGGCGTGGTCGCATCCATCACGCCGTGGAACTTCCCCAACGCCATGATCACGCGAAAAGTCGCGCCGGCGCTCGCAGCGGGTTGCACGGTTGTGGCCAAACCGGCGACCCAAACGCCGTATTCGGCGTTTGCACTTGCCGAGCTCGCCGAACGGGCGGGTATTCCGAAGGGCGTGTTCAACGTTGTCACGGGTGCCAGCGCCGAAATTGGCGCCGAACTGACATCCAACCCGATCGTCCGCAAGTTGAGTTTTACCGGCTCGACGGAGGTTGGAAAATTCTTGATGGAACAGTGTGCCGGAACCGTCAAGAAGACTTCGATGGAACTCGGCGGCAATGCACCGTTCATCGTCTTTGACGACGCGGACATCGATTCGGCTATCGTCGGCGCCATGCAGTCGAAATATCGCAATGCGGGCCAGACCTGCGTCTGCGCCAATCGGATCTTCGCACAGGACGCCGTTTACGATCAGTTCACCGAGAAACTCGCGGAGGCGGCCGCTGCGTTGACGGTCGGTGATGGTCTGAATGAAGGGGTCAGCACGGGACCCTTGATCGACCTGAAAGCCGTTGAGAAGGTCGAAAGCCATATTCAGGACGCGGTGTCCAAGGGCGCCCGCGTAGTCGTGGGCGGCAGCCGGCATTCGAACGGCGGTAATTTCTTTGAGCCGACGGTTCTCGCAGATGTCACGCATGACATGTTGGTGAGCCGCGAGGAGACCTTCGGGCCGCTTGCACCAGTCTATCGCTTTGATACCGATGCGGATGTCATTCGCATGGCCAACGACACTGAATTCGGCCTTGCAGCCTACTTCTATACCCGTGACATCGGGCGCGTGTGGAAAGTGGCCGAACAGCTTGAGTACGGCATCGTCGGTATCAATACTGGGCTCATCTCAACCGAGATCGCGCCTTTCGGAGGTATGAAGGAATCGGGTGTCGGCCGCGAAGGCTCCAAATACGGCATCGATGAATTCATCGAGGTCAAATATATGTGTATGGGTGATATCACCTAACCACGCCCCCATATTGCTTGGTTGAGCCGGGCGAATTCCGGCGGACTCGCGCGATCGCGAGACCCGGTCCCGCCCGGACTTCATTCGGGATCAGAGCGGGGTCTTCGATGTTTTCCCTGATAAATGGGATGCCAGTCATGAAATCCGGAGAAGCAGGGAAATCCGGAGAAGCAGGGAAATCCGGAGAAGCAGAGTAATCAGAGGATAAGAAGGAGCGGTCAGATGGCGAAATATGATTACGACCTGTTTGTGATCGGTGCGGGTTCTGGTGGTGTCTCCGCCAGCCGTCGTGCCGCCGTATTCGGTGCCAAGGCCATCATCTGTGAGGAATATAGAGTCGGCGGTACCTGCGTCATCCGCGGCTGCGTTCCCAAGAAATTGTTCACGTATGCCGCACACTACGCAGAGGATTTTGAAGATGCAGTTGGATTTGGGTGGCAGGAAGCGCATCCAGGCTTCGATTGGCCGACCTTGATCGCCAACAAGGACGCCGAGATCGATCGCCTCAACGGCATATACATCAAGATGCTCAACAATGCGGGAGTCGATCTGATCGAAGATCGGGGCGTATTGATCGATCCCCATACCGTTGAGGTTGGCGGCAAGACCGTCACGGCGGAAACGATCCTGGTTGCGACAGGGGCACGACCTTTCCAACCAGATTTTCCCGGTGTTGAGCACACTATCACTTCGAACGAGGCATTCCACTTGGAGGAACTCCCACAACGTGCGGTCGTCGTGGGCGGAGGCTACATCGCGGTGGAATTCGCGGGCATTTTCAACGGACTAGGTTCGCAAGTCACTCAGCTTTATCGCGGCGAACAAATCCTTCGCGGTTTCGATGACGACGTTCGCGGGATGCTCGCCGAGGAGATCGGCAAGAAAGGCATCGATCTGCGCGTCGAGAGTCAGGTCGAGCGCATCGAAAAATCGGACGGGCAATTGGAAGTCACTATTAGCGGAGGTGAGACCATATCCGCCGATATCGTGATGTATGCCACGGGCCGAAATCCCAACACCGATGGCGTGGGTCTCACGGAGGCGGGGGTCGAACTTGATGAAAAAGGTGCGATCAAGGTCGATCAATATTCGAAGACGAGCGTCGCCAACATATATGCCGTTGGGGACGTGACCAACCGGATGAATCTGACGCCTGTGGCAATCAATGAAGGGCGGGCCTTCGCCGAGACGCTTTATGCGAATCAGCCGCGGTCGGTTGACTACGCCAACATTCCCCATGCCGTTTTCTCGAATCCCTCGGTGGGTGTCTCTGGCCTCAGCGAGGCACGCGCGCGCCAGCAGTACGATGCGGTCGACATCTATAAATCCAGGTTCCGGCCCATGAAACACACTCTGACCGGGCGCGACGAGCAGACATTGATGAAGCTCATCGTCGATGTTGCGACCGACCGGGTCGTCGGCGTTCACATGGTCGGCCCTGATGCTGCTGAGATCGTACAAGGGATGGGCATCGCATTGACCTGTGGTGCGACCAAGGCACAGTTCGACGCGACCATCGGCATACACCCCTCGGCGGCCGAGGAATTCGTGACGATGCGAGAGAAGGTTGCCGACATTGAGGCTGTGGCGGTCGAATAGCATGCCTATGCAACTGGACTATGTGTGCCGGATCACCTGCCCAAGAAGTCGGGATATCGTATCTGTAAGCGCCTCAAAGTGGTGGTATTCGGGCGCCAACCGGCGTATACGCTTATCCCTCTTTCCGCATGAGGAGTGGGGTCATGTCTGAGAAATGGTCTCCAGACAGTTGGCACGGTCTGCCGATCCAGCAGCAGCCGGACTATGACGATCCGGCAGCGCTAAAATCGACGTTGGATGAGGTGCGTGGACTGCCACCACTCGTCTTCGCTGGCGAAGCGCGTCAATTACGCGCGACGTTGGCAGATGTCGCCGAGGGGCGTGCCTTCCTTCTGCAAGGCGGTGACTGCGCCGAGAGTTTCGCAGAATTCAGCGCCGATAACATCCGCGATATGTTCCGGGTCCTCATGCAAATGGCGGTCGTCATGACCTTTGCGGCGGCCTGTCCAATCGTCAAGGTCGGGCGTCTTGCAGGTCAGTTTGCCAAACCCCGCAGTGCGCCAACCGAAGCGTTGGATGGTACCGAACTCCCAAGTTACCGCGGCGATATCGTCAACGGCATGGACTTCACGGCCGAGGCGCGCGTGCCTAACCCGGCGCGACTACTGCAGGGCTACAATCAATCTGCTGCCACCCTCAACCTCCTTCGGGCATTCGCGCATGGCGGCTATGCTGACCTTCATCGTGTCCACGGCTGGAATCTCGGGTTCGTGTCCCGTACGTCTCAAGGTGCGCGGTACGCCGATCTTGCCGACCGGATCACCGAAGCACTGGGCTTCATGGAAGCCTGCGGGATCACTGGCGAATCAGTACCCGTCATGCATGAGGTGAATTTCTATACCTCGCACGAAGCACTGTTGCTTGGATTCGAAGAAGCCATGACACGTGTCGATTCGACGACTGGTGATTGGTACGACACGTCGGCCCATATGTTGTGGATTGGTGATAGGACCCGTCAGGAAGACGGCGCTCATGTCGAATTCATGCGGGGAATCTCCAACCCTATCGGAATCAAGGCCGGCCCATCGACCGACCCCGATGGGCTCATACGGCTGATCGATGTTCTTAATCCAAACAATGATCCAGGCCGTGTCACAGTGATCGTCCGTATGGGAGCAGACAAGGTTGGCGAACACCTGCCGCCGCTCGTTCGCGGCATCGAGCGTGAAGGGCGTTCCGTCGTTTGGTCTTGCGATCCCATGCACGGCAACACCGTGAAGTCGGCGAATGGCTACAAGACACGCATATTTGATCAAATCTTGTCCGAGGTTCAGCAGTTCTTCGATGTTCACATCTCGGAGGGGACTTATGCTGGTGGCGTGCATTTCGAGATGACTGGCCAAGATGTCACTGAATGTCTTGGTGGCGCGCAAGACATCACGGAGCGTTCGCTTGCGGATCGCTACCACACGCATTGCGACCCGCGCCTCAACGCGTCTCAGGCGCTCGAATTGGCATTTTTGATCGCTGATTCGCTAAAGAAACAACGCGGCAACGGTCGGAGCCGGATCGTCGCTGAGGCCTCCTGAGTGTCATCCGCCGCGCAAAGTGATCGGCCGCCGTCGCTGCTGAGCGACGCGGATATTAGCCACCATACCGACCGCTATTTCCGTAAATCCCGCCGCACCGTCGCGAAATTCGGCGATGTGCACGTTACATATGCCATTTTCATGCGGCGTCCAATCGTCTTCACGCCCAAGTTCATGGTCGAATGGTTGGAGGAAGTGGCGGTCGCACGGGGCACATCTTTCGACATTGAACTTCGATTTGAGGAAGGCGAGCGCGTCGGCGCAGGAGAGCCGCTGGCATATCTGTCCGGTTCGCTGCACGATCTTGTGGACCTCGAGACGCTGTATCTGCAAAAACTCGGCGCACCGTGCGTGGCGGCGTACAATGCCTATGTCATGTGCTGCGATCTCCCCGCGGTCGCTTTCATGGCATTCGATGCCCGTCACTGTGCCGGGACTGAGATGGCCGAGATGATGGCTTACGCCGCAAGTGTGGGATCCCGTGCTGCCCAGCAGGATAAAGATGCCATCGGGTTTGTCGGCTGTGCCACCGATTCAACGGCTCACTATTTCGGCCGAGAACGCGGCCTGGGCACGATGCCGCATGCGCTGATTGGGTACGCGGGTTCCACGCTTCGCGCTGCGGAGATGTTTCGCGAGACTTTTCCCGATGAACCGCTGTACGCGCTGGTTGACTACTTCGGCCAGGAGATCACGGATACCTTGGAGATCTGCGAACACTTTCCCGAATTGGCGGCGGAAGGGATGCTCGGCGTCCGCCTCGATACGCACGGCAGCCGGTTTGTCGAAGGTCTGGATCCCGAGCGGTCTTACGAGGTCCTTCAGCGTCACGACGCCTATGCCGTTAAGCAATATCGAAACGAGCATGAATTGCGCTGGTTGCTGGGTACTGGCGTATCGGCGGCAGCTATCTGCCACGTCAGGCAGACCTTGGATACAGCGGGCTACGACAAGGTCAAGATTATCGCGAGTTCGGGATTCAATCCGGCAAAATGCAAAGTGATGGCCAGCATCAAGGCGCCAATCGATATGATCGGCACCGGCTCATATTTACCTGAAAACTGGCCTGAGACCTACGCCACGGCAGACATCGTCGAATACGACGGCAAGCCTCAAGTTAAGATCGGTCGTGAATTTCTCTTAAGGAACGCGAGAGGGCGGGCGGGTAACTCTCACGGTCAGTGATCGCCGCGAAAATTTAGTCCCACGTGTCGCGGCTATCGCAGAACGGTGGGTTAATTAGGTCCAAGTTAGGTCGCTGCCCTGGCGATGGCGGGAATCGGACGCTTCAGGTCAGGATCGCCGGCGAAGACAGCTTCCAAGGCCTTGGCCACACGCAGCAGGAAGGCATCTGAACGGCGGGAGCCGACGATCTGGAACCCGAAGGGCATGTGTTCCTCGTCGCTACCGCACGGCAGCGCCACCACGGGATTTCCTGTTGTCGAGAGGGCATTGGTGAGTCCGGCCCAGGCGACGTAGGTCTCAAGTTCAGTCCCGTCGACAGACTTGGGATAGTGGTCTTCCACCGGAAACGGCGTGACGGTCGCCCCCGGGCAAATCAGGACGTCATAGTCGCCGAAGAAGCGATCGACCTCGCGGTGCAGAACGCCGTGCTGGATAAAGGCCTGGGCGACATCGTCGGTTGAGAGCTCCAGGGCCTGCTCGTAGTTGAGCCGGACGGTGGGTCCGAGCTTTTCCTTATGTTCGTCGTAATGCTTCTTGTGGCCTCCCAGATACTGAAGGCAACGGATGACCCAGTTGACTCGTGCCGCTGTCGAGAGGTCCGGCTGATCTTCTTCGGCGACGCCAAACTGGGATCGAAACCGGGCGACCTTGGCGTCAAAGACGCGGCGGATCATCTTGCTCGTCGGCGCAAATCCGAGATCGGGTGAAAAGGCGACACGCAGCCTGGATAGATCGGCGGGCTCGGCATCGAGAAAATCCTTCGGGTCGCTCGGATAGCTCATCGGATCCATTGAATGGAAACGGGCCATGGCGGCGGTAAGCAAGCCAACGTCGCCAACCGTTCGCGCCATCGCACCCTGTAACTGAAAAGGCCAGAATGGATATGTACGCCGTTCAAAAGGGACGAGACCAGGTGTCGGCTTGAGACTCGTCACCCCGCAGAACGTGGCGGGTACTCGCAAACTGCCCCCTGTGTCACTGCCGGTTGCGATCGGCACCATATTGCAGGCGAGCGCCGCGCCCGATCCACCAGATGAGCCACCACTTGTCCTTGTCGTATCGAATGGGTTCACGGTGGCACCGAATACAGCATTCGTCGTGTTGTTGCCGGCGCCGAATTCGGTGGTGTTGGTCTTGCCGGTAATGACGGCACCCGCCTCCTTCACGAACTGAACGACCAGATCGTCGCGGTCGGGAATTTGGTCTGCATAGATCGGCGAGCCGAAGGTGGTCCGGAGCCCCTTCGTCAGGCTCAGGTCCTTGATCGCCAGAGGCACCCCGTCGAGGAGGCGGCCTGTTTCGCCCGCCATGAGTCGCTTCTCGCACGCCTGCGCCGCGGCACGCGCTTCGTCGAAGCATGTCACGGTGAAGGCGTTGATCGTCGGGTCGGCCTGCTGCGTCTGGCTGATGAAGGCTTCGGTGATCTCAACCGGCGAAAGATTTCTCGCCACCATCTCGGACTTGAGCTCAAGCGCTGATAATTCGACGATGTCCATCGGCTTTCTCCTGGAATCAGGCTGGGGTCGGCATCCGGTTGCGGTGTGATTTATGAGTACATGACCTGGGGTATCCCGGGCTTGCGCTCACCCGGACGTGCAGTCGCGCGGTCCGCCGATCTCATCCAATTCGATCCGGACAGGGCCGGAACAGGGAATGCCGACGACGACAGGCGTCGTGCTGATGCGGCATGACTCCGAAGTTGCGGCTTGCGTGCAGCGTCACCGCTTGGTCGGCTGTGCGCTGCAGGGCTTGGGTACTGATGCTGAATGTAACCAGGGGCAACATGATGACGACAACTTGACGCCAACGGGTCACGGTATTCCGGCCTCGATCACAAGCGTCGGAAGCGTGACAACCACGGAATTTGGAGTGTGATGACGTCATAAATTAACTGCGAACCGGACCCGAGCAACCCGAGCGAGACGATCCCCACGATCATCAGCGGCGTCTGCAAGTTCATTCGCGAATCCATAATGAGGAATCCCAAACCCTTATCGACGGCGATGAACTCAGCCGAAATAAGCGCGATGTAGGCGAAGCCGATGCCGCTCCGCATGCCGACCAGAACGTACGACGCGGTCGACGGCAAGATGACGCGGTAGAAAACTTCGAGCTGTGACATGCCGAGGCAGCGGGCCGCCCGCAGACGCACGTTGGGGACTTCGCGCACACCCGTGGCCGTGCTCACGGTTACGACCACCCACGTGATGTAGGCAATAATCATCAGTTTCGGGAATTCGCCGATGCCGAACCACAGGATCATGATGGGCACGAGTGAGATCGGCGCGACCCCCTTGAGGAACTCGAAGATCGGGCCGATAACGGCGTCGACGCCGCGCAATTCGCCGAGGATCAGTCCTGTGATGACTCCGGCAATGACGCCCATGACCCAGCCCCAAAAAACCCGCCACACGCTTGCCTCGATAGAAATCCAGAGCAAGCCTGAATCAGACATCTCGACGGCCTGGTCCCATACATCAAATGGGTGAGGCAGCAAGGTCTCCGGAATGAGATAAGTGCTTGCCATCGCCCAAGTGAAGATCGCGGTTACGATTGAAGCGGCGGCAACGAAATATGGCCTGCTCGAGTTTGAGTTGATCATGCCTTCGCTCTCAAACTCGCCGCTTCACAGACCAGCGCGGCATGAAGCGCTCGATACAGAACTGGAAGCCACGATCGAGAACGAGACTGATGACACCGAGGCTGAAGATGCCAATGAAGATCAGCGTCGGATCGTAGTTCTGTCGGCCGAGAATGATCAAGAATCCCAACCCGTTTGCCGCGCCAAGCATCTCCGCCGCCACCACGACCATCACGCCTAGACCGGTCGCGGTCCGGATTCCCGACAAGATGGCCGGGAAGGACGATGGGACGATTACCCGGAAGAATGCAGAGATGCCCACCACACCGAGTGTGTTTGCCGCCTTGATGCGGAGATAGGGGACTTGTGTCACGCCCTGCCTGGCGCTTAAGGCGAGGACTAGGAACGCCGTGTAGAAGACCAGCGAATAGCGCGCGAACTCGGTCACCCCGAACCAGAGTAACGCGAAGGGAATGAGGGCGATCGCCGGGGTCGAGTTGGCCATGCGGACATAAGGGTCGAACCACGCATTGAGATCGCGCGACGCACCCATGGCGCAGCCGAGGGTCGCGCCAAAGGGAATGCCGACGGCCATTCCGACGATGAGACGCTGAAGTGTCGCTCCGGCGTGTTCGAAATATTCACCGGTCTCCGCCAGCCGCCAAAATCCCTCCCAAACGACGAGAGGCCCGGGAAACAGCAAGGGGGTACCGACACTATCGGCGCCTACCTGCCACATGGCGAAGAACAGGATGGCACCGTAAAGTGGCCCCCATCTGCCGATTCGGATCACGCTGGCGCCTCCCCGGCATCGTGCACGTGTCCGACCAATGCCTCGATACGGCGGTAGGCGGCAATGAATTCGGCATCCGCGGGGTCCGTTCCTGGCGGCAGGTCGGGCCGGAAAGTATCGAGGATATGTGCCTCGGGGCCGGAGGACAGGACGGTTACCTCGGTCGCCAAGATCAGCGACTCGCTGATGTCGTGTGTGACGAAGATCACCGTCTTCTTGGTCCGTTCCCAGATCTCCTTCAACTCGTACTGCATCCTCCGCCGGGTGATCGCGTCCAGCGCCGCGAACGGCTCATCCATGATCAGGACGTGAGGGTCCATGACCAGACCGCGGGCGATCTGCGCCCGCTGCTTCATCCCGCCCGAAAGCTCGGATGGAAATTTATGGGAATCTTTGTGAAGGCCGACCAGCTCCAGGGCTTGCATCGCCCGGTCGTGCCGTTCCTTCTTGTTGCGATAGATCTTCTTAAGCCCAAACTCGGCATTCTCCATCACCGTTAGCCAGGGGAACAGCGCGTTGCTGATATCCTGGAAGATGACCACCCGGTCGGGACCGGGTCCATGGATGGGTGTGTCGTCAAATGCGATTGTGCCTTCTGTCGGCGGCTCGAACCCGGCGATCAGATCGACGAGCGTGCTCTTCCCGGAGCCGCTCGGCCCGAGGATGCACAGAAAACCGCCGCGCTCGACGGTCAGCGAAATATTCGAAAGGACGATCGGGCCACGATCGAATCTCTTGAAGAGGCCCGAGACCTTCAGTTGTTTCCAGTCGTTTTCCATGTCGAAGATCCGGTCCGCTACCCCGATGGATAGCGGACCGGAGTCAAAGACTCAGCTACATGACTTTGACGAGGCTTGGGTCAACTTCTTTGAGCAGTGACCAATCGACGGCGTTCTTCCAATCGATCCCTGTCTTGATCATCTTGAGATCGAGCATGAACTGCTCGATGGCCCGCATCTGCTTCATGAAGGCGTCGTCGATGACCATCGACCAACCTTCGCCAGTGACCACATGTTCAACTTCGTTCACCGGCAGTTTAGTGAATGCGGCGATGGATTTGGCACCTTCCTTTGGGTTGCTGACAAGGAAATCGGCGCCCTTCTTCACGGCCTTCATGAACTTATTGATTTCACTTTTGTCGCCGGACTCCAAGTACTTGCTGCTTATGAGCATGCCGCAATAGAGCTTGTATCCCATGTCTCCGGTGTTCGCGAGGATCTTGTGATCCTTGCTCAACGCCATGACTTTGAGGTCATAGGGTTTCCACAGCGAGATCGCCGCGACGTCACCCTTCACGACGGCTGGAATCTGATCGAACGGTGCCAGATGGACCATTTCTATGTCGCTCGTGGTCAGGCCACCTGATTTCAGGTATTGCTCGAGCATGAATTCCGACGCCGACTTGCGGAACACGCCGACCTTCTTGCCCTTCAAATCGGCCGCGCTTTTCACGCTCTTATGCCCAAGCATGTAGACCATGCGCTCGGTCTGCGAGAATTGTGCGACGATCTTGGCTTCGCCGGTCGCGGCCATGATCAGCATCGGCTGATCGCAGGTGACGAGGTATTGGGCGCCACCGCTGCGGAAGGCTTCCGTCGCCGCCGCGCCAGCCTGGAACGTGCGGACCGTGACATCAAGGCCCGCGTCCTTGAAGTAGCCGTTGACATCGGCGACGAACGGTGGCGCAAAGACGGGGCTGACACCCGAGAAGACATTGATCTTTTCCGCTTGTGCCGGCGCCGCGATCGCGGCGATCGCCATGCCTGCGGCGGCAATGAGCGGGGTTATAGAACGTTTCATATTCGTGTTCCTCCCCAGGGGGATAAATCCCTGATGTTGAATTTGATAATTGGATATGACGTCGGACGCAAATGCTTGCGCGCCCAATCACCACACGCATCTACACTGTGTTGAACACCATACGCCACTCGATGTGGGCACTCAACGTGGTTGGCTACAACTGGCAAGGGTGCTTGCTGAATGTATTTCGCCCTCCTATTCGGTAGGGAACATCCGGATCAATTTCTTACCGAAGTTGTGGCCTCGCAATAGCTCGATGAATTGTTCGGGAGCATTCTCGATGCCGTCAGTAATATCTTCGCGGTACTTCAGTTTTCCGTCGCGAATCCATTGGGCAATGCGCACCCGGCCTTCCTCGAATTTGGCCTGGAATGAGCTGACGATAAAGCCTTCCATGTGTGCTTGGTTGACGAGAATCGGCCGGAGTACGCTGGGGGCCATCGGCGATGTTTCGAGGTTGTATTGGGAGATCTGGCCGCAGATGACGACGCGCGCCCTGAAACCGAGGCGTGTCATGACGGCATCGGTGATGGGCCCGCCCACGTTGTCGAAATAGACGTCGATGCCGTCCGGGCATGCATCGCCGAGGGCCGTACCTATGCCTTCCGTTGAGCGATGGTTGATCCCGGCGTCATAGCCGAGCTCATTGGTGATGTAGGCGACCTTCTCGTCGGATCCCGCAATTCCTACGACCCGGCAACCGTTCAACTTGGCGATCTGCCCGACGATCGCCCCCACAGCTCCCGATGCCGCGGACACGACGACCGTATCACCGGCAATTGGCTTGCCGATCTCGAGCAGGCCAAAGTAGGCCGTCATGCCGGGCATGCCCAGGATGCCGAGCGCCGTTGACGTGGAGATGTCGGGAAAGGGAACTTTGCGAACAGTATCGGGACGCGCCATTCCAAATTCCTGCCAACCCAGCCGGCCCTCCACGATGTCGCCGACGGCAAACGCATCCGTGTTGGTACGCACCACTTCGCCGACGATGCCCCCGACGATCACTTCTCCAATGGCAATCGGCGGCACGTAGGATGGCGCGTCGCTCAATCGCATGCGCATGTATGGGTCTAAGGACAGATAATGTGCCTGTACGAGTGCGCTACCTGGATCGGGATCTTTGATCGGTTCTTCTTGCAGCCGGAAGTCCGATGCCTGCGGATATCCTTTGGGTCGGCTGGCAAGCACGACGCGCCGGTTAAAATTCTTCATGTCTGGTCCCTCATTTGGCGTTCACCATTAAATTTGGTTATTGCGGATGCGACAGCATCATTCAAGCGACGTCACGCGTGTTGTGTGCCGCGATCACTCGCGCTAAACATCCGCCATGACCGATCGTTTGCGCATCGCCATGGCCCAACTCAACCCGATCATGGGAGACCTGGCCGGTAACCTGGCTTTGGTGAGACAGGCTCGTGCCGACGCTGCGGCTGCGGGCGCCGATCTTATCGTGACGACCGAACTGGTGATGGTCGGATACCCACCTGAAGATCTTGTTCTCAAGCAAGCATTCCAGGACAATGCCGTTCAGGCAATTGGAGATTTGGCGACTGATACCGAGGATGGTGGTCCTGCGATCATCGTTGGGGTTCCGTGGCGTGTTGAGGGAAGGCTGTACAACGCCGCTCTGCTTCTCGCCGACGGAAGAGTATCGGGAGAAGCGTACAAGTTCGACCTGCCGAATTACGGTGTTTTTGACGAGAAACGCGTATTTGCTCCTGGGCGGCTGCCGACTCCTTTGGAATGGCGTGGTTACAAACTCGGAGTCATGGTCTGCGAAGACATGTGGACGCCGATCCCGGCGGAAGCTCTGGCAGCGGCCGGGGCCGAACAACTCATCGTCATCAATGGCTCACCCTACGAACACGATAAATCGGACGAGCGCCTGGCCTTGGCCAAGGACAGGGTGTTGGAGACTGGCTTGCCGTTGATCTATGCCAATCAGGTCGGTGGTCAGGATGAAGTTGTCTTCGACGGTGCTTCATTTATCGTCAACCAGGACGGCACGGTGGCCGCGAGGATGGCGGCGTGGCGAGAGGGTGTCTGCGTCACCGAGTGGGACGCTCCGAAGTCCAAACCTTGGACTTGCGCAGAAGCTGAAGTGTGTGAAGTTGTTGACGGCCTCGAGGGTGTCTATCAGGCCATGGTGACGGGCCTGCGGGACTACGTCGGGAAGAACCGGTTCCCTGGTGTCGTTTTGGGGATGTCGGGGGGAATCGACTCCGCGTTGTCTGCGGCAGTTGCGGTCGATGCGTTGGGCGCGCAAAACGTTCGCTGCGTGATGATGCCATCCGTGTATACCTCTCGCGAAAGTCTCGATGACGCTGCAGAATGTGCTGAGTTGCTTGGAGTGCAATTGGATGACGTGTCGATCGTTCCGGCCGTCGATGCCTACGGCGACATGCTCTCGAGCCTGTTCGAAGGGCGCGATCTCGATATCACGGAGGAGAACATTCAGGCCCGCGTTCGAGGCGTCCTCCTGATGGCGATCTCAAACAAGTTTGGGCACATGGTGTTGACGACGGGCAACAAGTCGGAGATGTCGGTCGGCTATGCCACGCTCTACGGCGATATGTGTGGCGGCTATTCTGTCCTCAAGGATGTCTATAAGACTGCCGTGTTCGCGCTTTCGCACTGGCGCAACCAAAATTTGCCCGATGGGGCCTTTGGACCCTCCGGCCGGGTCATCCCCGAGAACATCATTTCGAAGCCGCCGACGGCGGAACTGCGCCCCGGCCAGAAGGACGAGGACTCTCTGCCGCCTTATGATGTTTTGGACGAGATTCTGCGTTGCCTGGTCGAAGAAGAGATGGCCTTCGAGAAGATCGTCGAGCGTGGCCACGCACGGGACGTCGTCGCCCGGATTGAGAACCTGCTTTACATCGCCGAATACAAGCGCCGCCAGGCCCCACCGGGCGTGAAGATCACGCGCAAGAATTTCGGCCGCGATCGCCGATATCCCATCACGAACCGATACCGCGACGCAGAGTGATGCTGCGGGGATCGTGGACCGCCGAAGTGGAATCTGATACCCCTTAGCGCCCGTGGCTGAGGCGTGCTCGGTTTGGGCGATTGAGATTGTATTTATTTCAATAAGTTAGGTCTTGTCTTGGGACTCGCGCTGTACAATACGGCGACGCGCCAAAAGGAGCCAATTCGCCCGCTGGATTCGGATCACGTACGGATGTACGTGTGCGGCCCGACGGTCTACGACTACGCGCACATCGGCAATGCGCGGACGTTTGTCGTCTTCGATCTGCTCAATCGGCTGTTACGACACCAATTCGCGCGCGTCACCTGTGTCCGCAATATCACTGATGTCGATGACAAGATCATCGCGGCTTCCCACGAGACCGGCGAGTCTATCGAGCAGGTCACGGAGCGCACCGCCAAGGCATTTCATGACGATATGGAAGCGCTTGGCACCTTGGCACCGGACATCGAGCCGCGCGCTACCGATCACATCGCCGAGATGATCGCGATGATCGAGACGCTGATCGCCAAGGAGCACGCCTACGAGGCCGACGGTCACGTGCTGTTTGCGGTTGCATCGGACGACTCCTACGGTTCGCTCTCTCGCCGTAATCGCGACGATATGATTGCCGGCGCGCGCGTTGAAGTGGCGCCCTACAAACAGGATCCATGCGATTTCGTTTTGTGGAAGCCCTCGACGGAGGAGCAGCCAGGCTGGGACAGCCCTTGGGGGCGGGGCCGTCCGGGCTGGCACATTGAGTGTTCCGCCATGAGCGAAAAATATCTCGATGTGCCCTTTGACATTCACGGCGGCGGATTGGATTTGACATTCCCCCATCACGAGAACGAGTTGGCTCAGACAACTTGCGCGCATGATGGCGGTGAGTTCGTAAAGACCTGGGTGCACAGTGGCTTCGTGACCGTCGAAGGCGAGAAGATGTCCAAGTCCCTCGGGAACTTCAAAACGGCGCGGGAGTTGCTTTCGGACTTTCCTGCCGAAGCGATCCGTTTGGCTCTGCTGTCCACCCATTACCGTCAGCCATTCGACTGGACGGACGACGGTGTGCGACAGGCCAAGGTGGTGTTGGATCGTTGGTATCGGGCCGTCGGAAACGCGTCTCCAGAGGAAACTTTGCCGACTTCCGTGATGGCGGCCTTGGATGACGATATCAACACGGCCCTCGCAATTTCGGAGATGCATGCCTTGGCGGACCAAGCCTTAGCTGGGGACAGTTCTGCGGCTGCCGGCCTCAAGGCGTCAGCGAATCTTATGGGCCTGCTCAACGACGACGCAGAGGCTTGGTTCAAGGGTGCGGCGGCCGATGATGATGTCGTACAGATTGAGACCCGCATCGTAGATCGGGGCGCAGCGCGGGAACGTCGCGATTTTGCGGAAGCGGACCGGATCAGGGATGAACTGAAGGTCGAAGGCATTGAACTCGAGGATCGTCCCGATGGCACTACGGATTGGCGGAAGATTGATTGACGTCCACCAATCCAGACCACATCGATCACAATAATCTAACCGTTATGGCCGGAACCGATCAGACCAAAAATGCCGTCTTGGGCGGTCCGGCAATCGTGCTCGTCGAGCCGCAGTTGGGCGAGAACATTGGTACTGCCGCCCGCGCCATGTTGAATTTCGGGTTGACAGATATGCGGCTGGTGCGACCCCGTGACCCCTGGCCCAACGAAAAAGCCCGGGCGCCGGCATCTCGCGCCGATGTCGTTATCGATAGCGCGCGCGTCTATCGGCAGACGGCCGATGCGGTGGCAGAACTCAACCACGTTTATGCCACCACGGCCCGGCCGCGCGATATGCTCAAGCCGGTGCTTACGCCACGCGCCGCGATGGAGGCGGCACGACGTCACGCAGCGGCCGGCGAGACGTCCGGCCTCCTCTTTGGGCGCGAGAGGTCCGGGTTACACAATGACGACGTCGCCGTTTCCGAGGCTGTCGTTGCGGTGCCGGTGAACCCGGCCTTCGCCTCGCTCAACATCGCCCAGGCAGTGCTGCTGCTGGGCTATGAATGGTTTCTGACCGGTGATGATACGCCCGGGCATGAATTTTCGCCTGGCACAACTCGGCCCGCGAATCATGAGGAATTGATGGGCTTTTTCGATCATCTGGAACGCGAACTTGATGCCGGCGGATTCCTGCATCCTCCGGAGAAGCGGCCTACGATGGTGCGCAACATCCGGAACATATTCTCCCGGACTGGGCTTATGGAGCAGGAGGTGCGTACCTTGCGAGGTATTGTCAGCACCCTGACAAAGCCCCGGGATCGTGGTGATTCATAGGTTGGAGGCCACAGAAGATAGACGTCTAAGAATTGACAACAATCCCACCCTGCGTATAGTACGCGGCCAATCCGGTGCCGTGGCGCCGGTTTTCTGTTTCATATGTGGATCTGCCGATGAGTAAGCGTCAATCAGCGAAGTATAAGCTCGACCGCCGTATGGGCGAGAATGTCTGGGGACGGCCGAAAAGCCCGTCCAACCGGCGTTCTTATGGCCCTGGCCAGCATGGACAGGCGCGCCGGCGGAAATTGAGTGACTTCGGAATTCAGCTCAAGGCAAAACAGAAGCTGAAGGGTTACTACGGGAACATCACCGAAAAGCAGTTTCGCAACACCTACGACAAGGCTGTGAAGAACAAGGGCGATACGACCGAGAACTTGATCGGCTTGCTGGAACGACGGCTCGACGCTGTGGTCTACCGCATGAAATTTGTGCCGACGGTGTTCGCATCCCGCCAGTTCATTAACCATGGCCACGTCATGGTTAATGGACAGCGCGTGACGATCCCGAGTTACCGGGTCAACGAGGGCGACGTGGTCGAGGTGCGCGAGAAGTCCAAGAATATGAATTTGGTGTTGGAAGCGCAGGACTCGGCAGAACGCGATGTGCCCGAATACATAGACGTCGACCATGCCAAGCTGCGCGGTACGTTTGTACGCATTCCGGCCTTTTCAGATGTGCCCTATCCGGTGCACATGGAACCGAATCTGGTTATCGAATATTACAGCCGCTAACGCCGCATACATATTCGTTCCCATAAAAGGGGGTGTGGTAACCACACCTCCTTTTTTGATGGCTGCTCCGTTTTTGAACACCAGAGCAAATTTTGTTGAATTGCTCTGATATCGATGTAGTAGAGCAGATTCACGCGACCCAAACGGGTCGTGATCTGCTCTATGTGATTCCATTTAAACCCGATCTGCTCTAAGAGGGGCGGTCAATGAATTTCAAAACCGGCATCCATGTTGGAAACTTGACGGATGCCCATCACGTTGAGGTGGTCCGTCTCCAGTTCGCTAGCTGGAGCATTTCCTACGGAAACGTCCTACCCGCCTCCTTCATAGAAAATGATCTGAAAGGCGAGCTCGATCGGCATTGGTCGGATGCCTTCCAGGACGGGTCGGGTTTGGTGGGCCGCGGTGCCTTCCAAGGGCAATCGCTGGTCGGATTTGCATCGCTATACATGAATAGGGATAGCGGTGCCTTTTTGGATAATCTTCATGCCTGGCCGAGCCTCACGTCGCGTGGAGTAGGGGGTCAGTTGATGACGGACTGTCTCCGGACCTCCAACGACCACGGAATGACCTCGTTGTATCTCTGGGTTCTGGATGAGAACCTCAGGGCGAGAAAGTTCTACCGGCGCCACGGCGGTGTCGAGATCGGCACCGAGGTCAAGAACCACTTCGGGCAGCCTCTCAATGCCGTCAGAGTCGAATTCCCGTTGGGTGGTGCGGGATAGGCCTGCTGTTGCTCTTGGAAGGTGCGATACGGAATACTTCGGGCAACAATTTCGAAGGAGGCGACCGATGGGCCGGAACATATTGTTCATCACGACCGATCAGCAGCGCTACGATGCGTTAGGCTGCAACGGCGGCAAGATTTCGAAGACGCCCATCGTCGATGCACTGGCGAAGAAGGGCCTCATCTACCGCCGAGCCCACAATCAAAGCACTGTGTGCATGCCGGCGCGCACCACCATGCTCACGGGTATGTATCCCTGAACCCACGGCGTCACCACGAACGGACGCCGCTATCCGGACGATGAGCCGACGGTTGCCGAATATCTGAAGAAGAAGGCCCGCTATCGCACGGCGCTTCTAGGCAAGGCACATTTCGATCCGATCTTGACGAGCGAATTTTGGGAGAATACGGCCGCAGCGGAGGGAAATACCGGTCCCAACCGCGGCTTCGAACGCATCGAGTGTTTGTTCCATTCGGGACGCGCCGGACGGAACCTTATGCACTATCCCAAATGGCTCAAGGACAACCATCCCGAGGAAGTCGACGGATACTTCCTGTTTGGAAACTATTCCACCAAGCAGGTCACGGTGTCGTCTTGCCGGGGTGGGAATACCGGCGCTGTTCAGCTGAAGCACAATCCCATCAAACGGGAGCACTACCACACCGATTGGGTCGCCGACCGCACGATCGACTTCCTCGATACCGTGAAGACGCGCGAGAACTGGTTCGTCTGGATGAGCTTCCCGGATCCCCATCATCCCTGGGACCCCCCGCAATCAGAACTTCATCGGGTCAACTGGCGCGATCTCAAGTTGCCGCCCGGGCACGGCGGCAGCGTCGACAAGAATCGGAAGATCCTGTCGCAGAAGCCACGTCATTGGCTGGAATGGTTCGAGGGCAAGCGCCAGTTTAATTTCGAACTTCCCAAGACGTTCGTTCCGGCCGACATGACGAACGACCAGGTGCGTGAGATCGATGCCATGACCCACATCGAGAACGAATTGATCGATGAGGCTATGGGCCGGGTTTTGGCGTATATCGAGGAGCGCGGCTGGGACGAAGATACCGACATTATCTTTACGACCGACCACGGCGAGCTACAGGGCGACTATGGCCTCCTGTTCAAAGGCCCTGCCCATGTCGATTCGCTGATGCGGGTGCCGATGATCTGGCGGCCCGCGCCCAGTGCCAGGGTTCGGGCCAAGGAGCTGGAAACGCCCGTCGGTCACGTCGATCTGGCGCCAACGTTCTGCGACATCGCTGGCGTCCCCGTGCCCGAGTGGATGCAGGGCAAGCCGCTACCGACCACGAAAAGCGATCGGCGCGAGCGGGTCATCACCGAGTGGGAAGACGAATATCACGGCAATCATCTCAAATTTAATACGGTCTATCGCGATGGCTACATCTGTACCGCCTACGAGAAGACGAAGTACTACGAAGGCACCGAAGGGGAGCTTTACGACGTCAATGAAGACCCCAGACAGTGGCGCAATCTGTGGGACCTCAGGAAGTACAAGTCGCTGAAATCCGACCTGGTGGCCGACCTCAAGGACAATCTGTCCCCCGAGCGGAAGGACCCGCTCCCACGCTTGGAGATGGTGTGAACGGGGACACGGATCCGAAACGGAATTAAGCTCCGAAGCGATCTGTCAGGGCATCGAATCCGGCCTGATAGATTCCTTCGATGATACCGGCGGCGTCTGCCTCGGGAACACCGGAAGGCTCGAAGTCGCTCGACCACTGTAATTCTGAACTATCATCGTTTTCGACGACCTTGATTGTCGCCGAATAGTCCTCGACGGGCAGTGGGCTGTCGGTGATCGAGTACGTGTACGAACGCGCGCCGTCATCGATGGCATCCAGGCGCTCGATGACTTGAGCGCCATCCGGCACGGTCAGGGTGCGCATGCAGCCCGGCGTATTGCCATCGGATTCGCAGGAAACGATCGCCGGATGCCAGGTGTCCAGGGTATTGAATCCGCCAATCACGCCCCACACATCATCTGCAGATGCAGACAACTTCAGAGCCATCGAAACATTTGTCATCTAGTTCTCCATGCTTGTTTGGAGGTCAATGATCCTCATGTGCGACCTTGGTTCAGCCGCCTAAGGCGGCCTGGGTCGCCTCCCCGATCCGGTCTAAAAGTTCGGCTCCCTGAGGGAACGCACCGGCCATGAAGGCGAATCCGTGGACCATGCCTTCATATTCAGTGAATTCGACGTTTACGCCGGCTTGCTTCAAACGTTCTGCATACTGGCGGCCTTCGTCGCGTAGCGGGTCGAATCCCGCGGTAACAACCAGTGCCGGAGGTAACCCGCTTAAGTCTGCTACCTTGCCGGGCGAGGCGCGCACGTCTTCCGACTCAGAGCCGTCGGTGAACAGGTGTTGCGCGTACCACGTGATGCGTTCCTGTGTCAGGAACAATCCCGCCGCGCCGAACAACTCGAAAGATTTAGTGGCGCAACTCCAGTCCAGCATAGGGTAGATGAGGACCTGGTAGGCGATTTTCGGTCCACCACCGTCCCGGCATTCCTGGGTGATGATGGCGGTCAGGTTTCCACCCGCGGAGTCGCCACCCACGACCAACCGGTTCGCGTCGCCGCCAAACTCGTCCGCGTGTTCGGCTGCCCACTTGGTCGCAGCCAGGCAGTCATCGACGGCGGCGGGGAACTTTCCTTCCGGCGCCAATCGATAGTCCGGCACCGCCACGATCGTGCCGGCCGCGTTCGCCAGATGCCGGCACGTGCTGTCATATGACCGCAGGCCCCCCTGAACGAAACCGCCGCCGTGGTAGTAAACGAAGATCGGCAGCGGCGATTGAGAGGCGGTGGGTGTGTACAGCCGAACCTTCATGTCGCCGGCCGGACCGGCAATGGTCCGGTCTTCGACACGTTCGACCTGTTGTGGCTCTTCGCCGAAGAGATCGGTGACCCGCTCGAACTGTATGCGGGCGAGTTCCGGGCTGGTATCCCAGATCGTCTTGGTGCGCAGGGAATTGACGGTATCGCAGACGAGTTGTGCCTTGGCATCGAGTGTGAGGCCGTCGCGCTGCAGCCGTCGACCCATGTACATGAGTGCCGCCACGGGCATCGGCCCGCGTGCCGCTGCCACGCGGGTATTGAACCATGTCATGTTCGCCATGCCTCACGCCTCCCCTCAATACGTCATTTTGAACTATGACGTGATATCGGGAAAGACCAGCTAAGTTGAGAGTGCCTTGATTGCCGTAATCACACTGCGGCCGTCGGGGCGGGTGAACATCTCGAAGTCAGGAAATCCGGCATCCTGCAGCCAGGCTCGATGTTCGCTGACCGTATAAGCCTGCCCGCCGTCATAGATGTTCAGAAAAACGAGGTTTTGCGCAACCGTTTGTTCGGGCTCCAGTCTTGAATCCTGCAACACGCGGCTCAGGATGCACATCGTCCCGCCAGGCTCGATCATTTGTCCGACGTTGACCACGGCGTCGCGGGCATCATCATGAGACAGAACCTGCAGAACCGCTCGGAACACGGCCACGTCGCAGGCCGTCGGTGGCGGACTCGCCACAACATCGTGCGCCACGACCGCGATTCGTTCGGACAGACCAGACTCCCCCACGATGACCTCGGTGATGGGCGTGATCGACGGTAATTCAATAACTGTCGCGCGGAGGTCCGGGCACATCTCACAGGCCGCGATGGCCAGACCTCCCGACCCGCCCCCGACATCCAGCAGATGACGTCGGTCGGATAGCCCCAGCCTGCCCACCATCATGCGGCCGGTTTCAAGGGCGTTCGGATGCATGTCGCGAAAGAACGCGTCGCGCTCGGCTCCCGTCATCTTGGAGTAGTCGTGCTCGGCCTGGGGTTTGCCCGTGCGTATCGATTCCGCGGTTTGGAGGGCCCAACGCCAGCGTTCTTCAAACGCTTCGCATAGATTTCCGATGTATTCCGCACCGCCCTTGACCAGGAAATGATCGGCGGAAGGGGTATTGGAAAATGTACCGTCGTCCACCGTCAGAACACCGGCCACGACCAGCGCGTAGAGCAGGGGACTCAGCTTCTGTGGGTCGACATTCAGGGTCGACGCGAGTTCTTCGGCGGTCTTGGGTTCGCCGCCAAGCGGCGTGAACACGTCAAGTTTGACTCCTGCCACGAAAGCGAAAGCGGGATACGGTGTATCAACGAGCTTGTCGAATATCTCGCGGCTCGGGGGATCCGTCGACACGTGATTTGCCTCCGAGCGTGGCCGGGGCGACTAAGCGCCGTCAGCCTTGGCGCGTTTCTCGAAAAAGTCGATGTTGAGGTTCGCGCTCGGGCCGAGCCAGCCGACGTGATCGATATGGTCCGCGAGATCGTCGCCGGTATTCGGGTGAAGGAACACGGTCAGCCTTTCGCGGTTGATCATGAGCCACGGCACGAGCGCGTCGAGCACGGGCGGATCGAAGCCAATCTGATAGCTCCAGCACGGGTGGGGCTCGACCATCTTTTCGTGCCAGCGGCCCATGCGCACGTCGAAGTGCTCATCGACAGCGTCACGCACCCGCTGTGCCTCATCGCGTGTGTTGGCGTCGAAGCAGACGTGCGCGTGGTAGTCCTGAATGTCCGAGGGATTGCCCATCGACAAGCTCAGGCGGTGGCAGGTTCTTGGGTCTCAACGCCCTTGTCTGCGAAGACCTGCTTCAATTCGCCGTTTTCGAACATCTCGCGAATGATGTCGCAGCCGCCGACAAATTCACCCTTCACATAGAGCTGCGGGATCGTCGGCCAATCGGAGAAAGTCTTGATGCCCTCGCGAATCTGCGGGTCGGAAAGCACGTCAACACCCTTGAACTGCACGCCGAGCAGCGTCAGCACCTGCACTACGGCGGCGGAAAATCCGCACTGGGGGAATACCGGTGTGCCCTTCATGAACAGGACCACGGCTTGGTCGTCAATTTCCTGTTGAATACGCTCGTTGGCTGGATTGTCACTCATGTCGCCATCCTTCTTTTAATCTCGCCTCAGACCGGTCACGTCCGTGCCGGTTCGATCTAGTATGCGGCGGGTTCAGTCCACTTCTTCGGGAACACCGGTTTGCAGTGCCAGCGCGTGTAGCGCGTCTCCCATATTGCCCTGGAGCGCCTTGTACACCATCTGGTGTTGCTGAACACGGCTTTTCCCTTTAAATTGCTTTGAAACAACCATGGCGGCGTAATGATCGCCATCGCCGCGCAGGTCTTCGATCATGACCTGCGCGTCCGGCATAGCTTCCTTGATCAGGCGTTCGATATCACCGGCCTGCATCGGCATATTTGCCCCTCCTCATCAGCCAAATTCCTGGCAGCAGCAAACGGAGTCTAGCCCGCCATATAGCTGGGAAGCCACCCCTCGTGGGCCCGTTTGAGTATCGCAAGCGATATGGTCTCCGCGCCATTGATTGTCAATGCATTGTCCCCGCAACGCCCAATTCGGCAGGCCGGAATATCTTTTGCGATCGCGGATGCCAGCAAATCCTCGGCCTCGGACGGAGTGACCTCGAGGACGTATCGGCCTTGGTCCTCCCCGAACGCCGTCGCGTGAAGCGGCAGATCGTCATCGAAGTGGAGCAGGGCGCCGAGCATATCGCTACCCGACGTGGCGGATGCAAGCGCCATCTCCGCCACCGCGACGAGCAGCCCACCATCGGAGACGTCATGGCACGAGGCGGCCCGCCCCTCGGTGATCTGCTGACGAACGAAATCGCCGTTCCGGCGTTCTGCCGCAAGATCGATTGGCGGTGCAGAACCATCCGAACGGCCCGCGATCTCCCGCAAATACAGGGAAGCCCCGAGGTGTCCGTGGGTTTCGCCGACCAGGATCAGTGAGTTGCCCTCGGCCTTGAGGCCGATCGTCGCCATGGTATCGATATCATCGATGACGCCGACAGCGCCGATTGCCGGTGTCGGCTGGATCGCGGCACCATTGGTTTCGTTATAGAAGCTGACATTGCCGGAGACGACCGGGAAATCGAGGGTAAGGCAGGCCTCCCGCATCCCTTCGATGCATTCGACGAATTGACCCATGATCTCGGGCTTCTCGGGGCTCCCGAAATTCATGCAATCCGTAATGGCCAGCGGCCGGGCGCCCACGGCCGAGAGATTTCGCCAGGTCTCGGCAACCGCCTGCGCGCCACCTGTTTTTGGATGTACGGCGCAATACCGCGGCGTGCAGTCGGCGGTAAGTGCTAAGGCCTTCTGGCTGCCGGGGATTCGCACGACCGCGGCATCGCCACCCGGTCGCTGCAGGGTTCGCCCCATGACCAGGTGGTCGTATTGGTCCCAGATCCATCGTTTGCTGGCTAGGTCGGGACTTCCCAACAGCTTTCCGAGCGCGGCGGTGAGGCTGTCGAGGCCGCAGTCTTCGGGGGCCGGGACGTCGTCCGGAGAGATGTCTTCTGGCATTGCCGCGGCCGTCCAGGGCCGGTCGTACTCGGGCGACGCATTGGCCAGGGGGGCGATCGGCAGGTCTGCGGCTACGGCGCCGTTCATGCGGACGACCATGCGGCCGGAGTCCGTCAGGCGTCCCACGATCGCGAAATCGAGTTCCCACTTCTCGAAGATCTGCCTGGCCTCGTCCTCGTGGCCCTGTTTCAGGACCATCAGCATGCGCTCCTGACTCTCCGAGAGCATGATCTCGTAGGGCGTCATCCCCGTCTCGCGCTGGGGCACATGGTCAAGGTCAAGGTCGACGCCCATGCCGCCTTTTCCCGCCATTTCGAAGGCCGACGAGGTCAGGCCCGCGGCACCCATATCTTGGATGGCGATGATGGCGTCGGTCGCCATCAGCTCGAGGCACGCTTCCAGCAGCAGTTTTTCGGTGAAGGGGTCGCCGACCTGCACCGTCGGTCGCTTTTCTTCGGCGGCATCATCGAATTCCGCCGACGCCATGGTGGCGCCATGAATGCCGTCACGTCCGGTCTTGGACCCCACATAGACCACCGGGTTTCCCACTCCTGCCGCGGTCGAATAGAAAATGCGATCGGCATCGGCGATTCCCACGGTCATCGCGTTGACCAGGATGTTGCCGTTGTAGCTCTCGTGGAACGTGCATTCGCCGCCAACGGTGGGTACGCCAATGCAATTGCCGTAGCCGCCGATCCCTGCCACGACGCCGCCCACGAGATGGCGCGTCTTGGCGTGTTCCGGATCGCCGAAGCGCAGGCAATTGAGATTGGCGATGGGACGGGCACCCATCGTGAACACATCGCGCAATATGCCGCCGACACCCGTTGCCGCGCCCTGATAGGGCTCGATGAACGAGGGATGATTGTGGCTCTCCATCTTGAAGATGGCCGCCTGTCCGTCGCCGATATCCACCACGCCCGCGTTCTCGCCGGGGCCGCAGATCACCCAAGGCGCTGTTGTCGGCAGGGTCTTAAGCCATTTTTTCGAAGACTTGTACGAGCAATGCTCGCTCCACATCACGGAGAAGATGCCGAGTTCCGTGATATTGGGATCGCGGTCCAGTATCTCTTGAGCCTGCCGGTATTCGGCATCGCTCAAACCGTGCTCGGCGATCATTTCCGGTGTGATGGCCGCGTCGGACGTGATGGCATTGCTCATGCCAGTTCCTCGACCAGGGATTCGAACAGCGCCCGGCCGTCTGAGCAGCTTTGGCTGGGGTCGATGTGATCTTCGGGATGGGGCATCAGTCCGAGGACATTCCGGGCTTCGTTGTAGACGCCGGCAATGCCGTTGATCGATCCGTTTGGATTGACCGCGTCATCGATGTCGCCTTCGGGAGTGCAATAGCGGAATGCGACCTGTCCTTCACCCTCGATTCGCGCCAGGGTCTCCGGGTCGGAGAAATAGTTGCCGTCGTGGTGTGCCACCGGCACCCGGATGACCTGACCCGTGTCGTAGCGTCGCGTGAACGAGGTGTCCGCATGCTCGACTTTGAGATGGATATCGCGGCAGACGAACTTCAGATCCCGATTTGCCATCAGCACCCCGGGCAGTAGGCCCGCTTCGGTCAAGATCTGAAAGCCGTTGCAGATTCCCAGGACCGCGGCACCGGCCTCGGCACGCGCCGACACCGTCCGCAGGATCGGAGACCGCGCGGCCATGGCGCCGGAGCGCAGGTAGTCGCCATAGGAGAATCCGCCGGGCAGGACGATGAGGTCGGCATCGGGCAGTTCGGTATCACGATGCCAGACGAGCGCCGGCTCGCGCCCGCTGACTGCGGTCAGCGCATCAATAACGTCAACGTCGCGATTGGAGCCCGGGAATATGATGACCGCGGCCTTCATCCGACGCGCTACCCATCCTCCAGTTCGATCTGGAAATCCTCGATCACGGTATTCGCCAGCAGCCGTGCACACATGGACTCGACGGCGGCACGGGCCTGTTCGGCATCCGTCTCATTGAGGTCCAATTCGAGGTACTTGCCTTGCCGGACATCTTCCACACCCTCGAATCCGAGGGACGTCAGCGCATTGTGAACGGCCTTACCCTGGGGATCGAGAACGCCAGTTTTCAGCGTGATATGGACGCGCGCCTTCACGCGGCGCTACTGCATCGCTTTCGGGCCTTGCAAGTCGCGGGGGCCACTCTCGGGTAGGATGCCCAGCCGCTGGGCAACTTCTTGATAGGCTTCGGCGACATCGCCCATATCGCGGCGGAACCGGTCCTTGTCCAGCTTCTTGCCGGTCTTCAAATCCCACAGCCGGCAACTGTCGGGGCTGATCTCATCTGCGAGGATGATCCGCTCTTCGTCGTTGGCGTAGTGGCGCCCGAACTCAATCTTGAAATCGACCAGGCGGATGCCAATGCCGCGGAACAGGCCGACGAGGAAGTCATTGATCCTCAGGGTCATCGACATCATCTCGTCGAGTTCCTGCGGCGTTGCCCAGCCAAAGGCGGTGATGTGCTCTTCGGACACGATGGGATCGTCCAGCTCATCGGATTTGTAGCACCACTCGACGATCGAACGGGATAGCGGCGATCCCTCGGTGATGCCGAGGCGCTTGGCCATGGATCCCGCCACGACATTGCGGACGATCACCTCGAGAGGGATGATCTCGACTTCCTTGACGAGCTGCTCTCGCATGTTCAGCCGCCGCACGAAGTGGGTTGGAATGCCCATATCGGCGATTCCAACCATCAGGTACTCGGAGATGCGATTGTTCAGCACCCCTTTCCCGGTGATCGTACCGACCTTCTTCTTGTTGTACGCGGTGGCATCGTCCTTGAAATACTGGACGATGGTACCTGGCTCAGGGCCTTCAAAAAGAACCTTGGCCTTACCTTCATAAATTTGTCTGCGGCGACCCATTCTCGAATCTCGATTGAGGCGCGGACACCTGGCCGGTTGCAACAGAGCATCGGCTCGGAGTCGCCCGCGCGGGGCTTCGGAAAGGAACGGATGATATAAACGAATTGGCTAGGGTAAACAACGTATGCGAGCCCAGAATCGACCCGACAAGGACAAATAATTCAATGCATCCTGGGAGGAGGGGCAATTACAGGAGGATATCACGACTGGACGGAGTAATTGGCGGTTCGAAGGAAATTGGAGGTTCCGGGCTTGCATTGCGAAACTCGGCGCCAACATATGAAGGAGAGGTTGATTCAGCCGTTTCCGGTCGTTATGTCATAGCACCGGGATCTGGGAGATATGAAGAAGATCATGACGACATTCAATAATCGCGAGAAGGCCGCCGAGGCCAAATTCAGCCACGATCAGGAAACTGCCTTCAAGATGATGGCCCGGCGCAACAAGCTGCTTGGTCTTTGGGTGGCGGAACACCTGGGTTTGTCAGGCGATGAAGCCGACGCGTACGCGCGTGAGGTCGTCAAGTCGGATTTCGACCGGCCGGGTGACGAAGACGTATTCGAAAAAGTTTGGGCGGATCTTCAGGCCAAGAACGTCGATCTCTCCGAACACCGCGTCCGGCGTCACATGACCGAATTATTGACGGAAGCCGAGCGCCAGGTCCTCGAAGAGACGCCTTAAAAACAACGTTCCTCTATTCCCCGAACACGCGGGCGAAGATCGTGTCCACGTGTTTGGTATGATGGCTGAGGTCGAAAAGCGCTTCGAGTTCTGCCTCGCCAAGCGCATCCGTCACCCGTGAATCCTGCTTCAATAGGTCGAGGAAGCTGCCGCTCTCATCGACGGCCTTCATCGCTCTCTCCTGCACGGCGGCATAGGCGTCCTCGCGGCTGACACCGGATTGGGTGAGGGCGAGCAGGACGCGTTGGGAATGGATGACGCCGCCGAGCGCATCGAGATTGCGCTGCATGTTCTCTGGATAGATGACGAGTTGGTCGATCACTGATGTCAGGCGTGCCAGGGCGAAATCGAGCGTGACCGTGGCGTCGGGCCCAAACATCCGTTCCACGGACGAGTGCGAGATATCGCGTTCATGCCAGAGTGCGACGTTCTCGAGAGCCGGCGTCACCGCGGCACGGACAATTCGCGCCAGTCCCGTCAGATTTTCGGTCAGGATCGGGTTCTTCTTGTGCGGCATGGCCGAAGAACCCTTCTGGCCTGCCGAGAAATACTCCTGTGCTTCGCGCACCTCGGTTCGCTGAAGATGTCGAATTTCTGTCGCCAGGCGTTCGATTGAGCTCGCTACGATACCCAGCGCTGAAAAGAACGCGGCGTGGCGGTCACGCGGAATCACCTGCGTAGACACGGGTTCAGGCTCCAGCCCCAGCTTCTCGGCGACGTAGCTTTCAACTTGAGGATCGATATTCGCGAACGTGCCCACCGCCCCTGAAATCTTGCAGGTCGCGATCTCACGCCGGGCGGCCACGAGGCGCTCGCGGTTGCGCGCGAATTCGGCATAGGCGACCGCGAACTTCAGTCCGAATGTCGTCGGTTCGGCGTGGATACCGTGACTGCGTCCGATGCAAATCGTGTTCTTGTGCTCGACCGCCCGCCGTTTGAGAGCATCGAGCAGCCCGTCGATATCGGCGATCAACACGTCGGCTGCCCGGGTGAGCTGGACCGAAAGACAGGTATCCAGCACATCCGAGGACGTCATACCCTGATGTATGAAGCGGGCAGGCTCGCCGACGTACTCGGCGACATTGGTGAGGAAGGCGATCACGTCGTGACGCGTCTCTTTCTCGATTTCGTCGATCCGCGCGATCTCGAATGCCCCCCGATCGCGGACCGCCTGCGCCGCGTCCCTCGGGATGACGCCGAGATCGGCCTGGGCTTCACAGGCCAGGATTTCGATATCGAGCCAGATCTGAAAACGGGCTTCCGGTTCCCAAATGGCCGTCATCTCGGGCCTGGAATAGCGTGGGATCATCGGCGCGCGCAGCTCCTTTTAAATTTGAACAGGTCCTACTTTGGGTAGGCCTTATAGGTCACACCCACGAGCCAGCCATAGTCGATTGGCAGCGTGACGCCGGTGATGGCGTGGGCGGCTTCGGAACACAGGAAGAATATACCTTCTGCCACGTCCTCGGGCATGATCATCTTGGGGATGGCGTTGTCGGCCTTGAGTTTTTCCGGGTCCCGCAAGCCGGCCGCGATGCGCGTCTTCATCTCATCAGAAAGCGTGGCATGCGGTGCTACGGCATTGACGCGCACGCCGTGCGGCCCGAACTCGCCCGCCAGGACTTCGGTGAGGGATTTGACCGCGACCTTGCTCGGCCCGTAAGCGGGCAGCGGGAATGATTTGAAGCTGCTACTGGACGCGAGGTTGAGGATGCAACCATGGCCGCGCTCTGCCATGCGGGGGGCCACGGCCCGGCAGCACAAATAGAGTCCGCGATAGTTCACCTCCCAGATCCGGTCGTGTTCATCCATGTCCTTGTCGATGGACCTGCCTGGATTTTCCAGAATCCCCGCGTTGTTGACCCAAACCTCGATGGGACCGTGATCGCTTTCGACGGAATCGACCAGGGTTTCGACGGAATTCTCCTGAGATACGTCGAATTCGTAGGCCGCTGCCTTGCCGCCCGAATCATTGATCTCCTTGGCTGATTGCTGGGCAAGCTCGCCCAGGACATCGGCCAAGACCACGAAATCACCGTCCTTGGCAAATCGCTTAGCGGTGGCGAGGCCGATACCTCGCGCGCCGCCCGTCACCACGCTGATTCGACCGTCAGGCATGTTTATTCTCCTTGCATTTCAATACCAGCGCCCTCGCTACGCCGGGTGCGTCTAACGCTTTGGATATTTGCATCACTTCGGATACACCCATCATTTCGGATACTCATTGTACGTGACGGCCACCTGCCAACCGTAGTCGATGGGAAGCGTCACGCCTGAGATCGCGTATGCCTCGTCCGAGCACAGAAAGAAGATCGACTCGGCGACATCCTCGGGCAGCACGATTTCCGGAATGGCGTTTAAGGCGATGATTTTCTCCGGATCCCGTTCGCCGGCGGACACCCGGCGTTTCATGTTCTCAGTCATGGTCACGCCCGGTGCCACACCGTTAACCCGGACGCCGTGGGGACCGAATTCGGCAGCCAGCACTTCGGTCAGCATCTTCAGCGACGTTTTGCCGGTCCCGTAGGCGACCAGCGGATAGGGCCGGATCGATGTGGTCGAGTGCATGTTGACGATCGATCCGCGACCGCGCCGGTTCATGCGCGGACCCACGGCACGGCAGGTCAGATAGACACCACGGTAATTGATCTGCCACATGCGGTCGTGTTCCTCGACCGTCATGTCCTCGATCCCGCCCGGATTCTGCAGGATACCGGCACAGGTCACCAGCGCATCGATCGGGCCTTCGGTGGACTCCACCGCGGCGACGACATCCGTCACCTGGGTCTCGTCGGTCACGTCGAGCCGATAGCAGGACGCTTCGCCTCCCGACCCCTTGATGGAGGCCGTCGCGTCCTTTGCCGCGTCCTCCATCACATCGGCGATGATCACGTGATCACCAGCCGCCGCGAAACGCCGGGCCGTGGCCAGCCCGATGCCCGCGGCGCCGCCCGTGATCAATGTGACTCGGGAACTCACCATCCCTCCGCTACTTCGGATAGGACCGGTAGGGCAGGGAGCTGAGAATACCGCAGTCCACGGGAAGGGTGACACCGGTGATCGCGCTCGCTTCATCCGAGCACAGGAACCACAGCCCGTTCCCCACGTCTTCCGGTGTGACCAGCTTCGCCAGCGCGTTTTGTTTGATCATGACGCCCGGGTCGCGGTGGCCGGTCTCGATGCGCGCCTTCATGGCCGGCGTCAGCACGTAGCCCGGAGCGATCGCGTTCACCCGAACATTGTTCTCGCCCATCTCGGCGGCCAGGATCTCGGTGAGGGATTTCACGGCCGCCTTGCCCGCCGTATATGCCGTGACCTGGTAGGGCACGAAGCTCACGATCGAGGCGATGTTGCCGATGGCGCCGCCACCCCGTTCCTGCATGCGGCGGCCGACTTCCCGGCAGCACAGGAATGTGCCGCGGTAATTGACGGTATGCACGGCATCGAATTGTTCCATCGAGAATTCGGTAATCGTTTCCGGGTTGTGAAGGATTCCAGCGGAATTGATCAGCGTGCCGATGGGTCCGTGATCGCCCTCCACGGCATCGGCCATGTCAATGACGGACTGTTCGCTGGAAACATCGAGCTGCGCGAAGGCGGCTTTGCCGCCCGCATCCACGATCTCCTCGACCGTCGCGTCGCCGGCTTCCTGCTGCAGATCGGCGATGACGATGAAATCGCCACCCCGGGCAAAGCGCTTGGCGGTCGCCTGGCCTATGCCGCTTGCCCCGCCGGTGACGACCGTGATCCTGCCATCGGGCATCGTGATACGTCCTCCCTGAACGTCGGTTGCAAATCCGGACTGGGCCGCCGATCCAACCCGAACGGGCGCGCGGCCACCAGTCATCATAGAGGAACCGCAAGAAGCGGAAAAGAGAAGCGCCCCCACAGCACCACAAAATGCCGCCGGGTGGTCAGGCGGTCATGGGCTCGGCATCCTTGGGACCCGTGACGAGATGCACGACTTGCGAGGGGTTCATGATCCAGAACCCATCGAATCCGTCGGGAAGCCGTTCGACATCATCACATCGAACCACGTTGTGCTCTGCCAGATATTCCACCGCTTTGTCGGCGTCGTCGGTCACCAGTTGCAGCCAGACTTCCGAACGGCTGAGGTGTGGGCAGCGGTCGATCCACAGGCGCAGTCTGCCGAAATGGAAGGCAATACTGTTCTCCGATGATTGCAGTTGTTCGAGACCCACGACGTCCCGATAGAAGCCGACCGTTGCCTCGAATTCGTGTGCCGGGACCTTCATCGCGATGTTTTGTCCGGCCCGAAAATCCGCATCGCCGCTTGTGGTCATGATCTCAACTCCACACTTGTTGTTCCGTCACCGGTACATTTCAGCTATTGGCATATCTCAGCTATTGCGAAAGCAATTCGTATCTCAGCTATTGCGAAAGCAATTCGTATCATTGCCTTGCCACCGCCGGATACACTTGCCTGCCCGGAGTGGCCCGCCAGAACAAATGTGGGAGGCAAAGTGAATGGATCATATCTCCGCCAACGGAATTGAGATCGCCTATCGTTTCGACGGTCCCGAGGACGGACCCTGTGTGATGCTTTGCAACGGCATCATGTCGAATTTCACGATGTGGGATCGGCAGGTGCCGGCGCTGACCGACCGCTACCGTGTTCTACGCTTCGATAACCGGGGCCATGGCGGTACTGAGCTCACGGCACCACCTTATTCGATGGAGACTTTGGCGGCCGACGCCTGCGGTCTTCTTGACGCACTCGGTATAGATCGCGTGCATTTCGTCGGCGCCTCGCTCGGCGGCATGGTCGGCCAGCTCTTTGCCGTCACCTATCCGGACCGGTTGGCGAGCCTGGCATTTCTCGGCACGTTGTCGGTGATGGGTCCGCCAGAGATGTGGGACGACCGCTTCGACGCCGCGCGCGCCGACGGTCTCACGGCCCTCATGCCGACCATGATGGAGCGCTGGTTTTCGCCCGGGTTCCGTGACTCCCAGGCCGCGATCGTGGCCGATGTCGTCGCAACCGTCACGGCCACGGCGGTCGATGGCTATATCGGCTGCGGCTCTGCGATCCGGGATATGCATCTGACATCGATCCTGAAGGACATCAAGGTACCCACCCTGGTGATGAGCGGCGCCGAGGACCCCGGCGTGCCGCTTGCCGACACCGACATGATCCACGCCTCCATTCCGGGTGCGGAAAAGGCGATCATCGAAGGTGCCCGGCATCTGTTCGGTATTGAGAAACCGGAGGAAACCAACCGCATCCTGCGGGAATTCCTCGACCGGCAGGCATCCCGCTAACAACAACAGTTGTGGTCGCTTGCCCTAACTCGGATACGCTCGATAGCTGAGCCAGACCTGCCAACCGTAGTCGACCGGCAGCGTCACGCCGGTGAGTGCCTTGGCCCGGTCGGAGCAGAGGAAAAAGATCCCTTCGGCCACATCCTCGGGCATCAGCATCTTGGGGATCGCATTGTTGGCGACGATCATATCGTAGTCGCGCTCGCCGGCATCGATCCGTGCCTGCAGCGGCGGCGTCAGGCAGGCCGTTGGCGCCACCGCATTGACCCGCACGTAGTATGGGCCCAGCTCTGCAGCCAGAATTTCCGTCAGTGCCATCACCGCCGCCTTTCCGGGACCGTACGCGGTCAATGGAAAGGCCCGCAGGCTGGTATTCGAGGCGATGTTGAGGATCACGCCCCGTCGGCGCTCCTGCATTCGTGGCGCGATCTCCCGGCAGCACACGTAGAGTCCGCGGACGTTGACCGCGTGCACCCGGTCGTAATCCTCCATCGTGGTCTCTTCGATGGGCATGGGATTTTGCAGCAAGCCGGCCGAATTGATCAGTACGTCGATTGGTCCCTGGTCCCGTTCGACCGCCTCGAACAGGCCGGAGATCTGGGCATCGTCGGCCACGTCGCAGTGCCTGAAGACCGCCTGGCCGCCGTCGGCCTCGACGTCCGCGACCGTACTCTCTGCTCCGGCTTGATCGATGTCGGCGATGACGACAAAATCGCTGCCCTTGGCCTGGCGCAGTGCTGCGCCTCTGCCGATGCCGCTGGCACCGCCCGTCACCACCGTGATGCGTTGGTCCGCCATGCTTCTGGCTAACTTGGGTAGGCTTTGTACGGCGTCGCGACAAGCACACCGCAGTCTACCGGCAGGTTAGTGCCGGTGATCGCCTTGGCGCGGTCAGAGCACAGAAACCAGAAAGCCTCTGCCACGTCCTGCATTTCGGTCAATCGGCCGAGCGCGGCGTCCTTTAGCATCGGCTCAATTTTGCGGATGCCCCGGTCGAAGCGGTCCTGCATCTGCGGCGTGTGCACATAGCCCGGCGAGACAGAATTGACCCGCACGTTATGAGGACCGCATTCCGCGGCCAGGATTTGTGTCAGCGCGATCACGGCCGTTTTGGCGGGCGAATAAGCCGTCACGGCGTAGGGACGCATACCGTACAGCGAGGCGACGTTCGCGATGACGCCCTGGTTGCGCGCCTTCATGCGCGGCACGATGCTCCGGCAGCACAGGTAGACACCCCGATAGTCCACGTCCCACACGCGGTCGTGGTGCTCCATCGGAAGTTCCTCGATGGTCAGGCCGTCCTGCATGATTCCGGCGTTGTTGATGAACACGTCGATCGGCCTGTGATCCTGTTCCACCTGGTCGATGAAACCGTTGACCGATGCTTCGTCGGTGACGTCCAGCGTGTAGTAGGCGGCGCTGCCGCCGGCGGCTTCGATCGCGGCCACGGTCTCGGACCCAACATCATCGAGAACATCACCAATGACCACCTTGTCGCCGCCGTTGACAAAGCGGTGCGCGATTGTCTCGCCGATACCGCGGGCCGCGCCGGTGATCACCGTCAGACGTTGTTCTGCCACCGTGCCTCCGATAGCTCCTGACCCGGCCTCATCCAGCTTGCGCCAACTGGGCTTCGTCCTGACTCACCAACTGGGCTTCGTCCTGACTCAATTGGGCGTTGACCAGCGTCGTGCGGTGCATGCGGCGCTGGTGTTGCTCCTCATCGAAGGGCAGGACGCGGTGCATGGTCGCGCGGTTGTCCCAGAAGATCAGATCCCGTTCCTGCCATTGGTGCGTATAGACGAATTCGGGCTGTGTCGCGAAGGCGACGAGTTCCTCGATGATCTCCAGGCCTTCTTCGGGATTCATCCCCTCGATGTGCGAGATGACGTTGTGGGCCAGGTAGAGCGCGCGCCGGCCCGATTCGGGATGCGTGTGCACGAGGGGCTGCGCAAACGGGGGCAGTTGACGCTTTTGCTCCGGCGTCAGCGGGCCGCGGTGTGGCGTATAATTCTCCCAGTAATAGACGTAGTCGTGCACGGCCCGCTTGTCTTCGAGCCACTGCCGCTTCTCATCGGGCAGCGCGTCGTGGGCTGCGTACATGCCCGCGAACTGCGTTTCGCCGCCTTCGGGCGGGCATTCCAGGCAATAGAATAGCGATCCCAGCGACGGAAATTCCCGGTAGGAATAATCGAAGTGCCAGTGCCGCGCACCGCCGCTTGCCCCGATGTTGCGACCATCCTCCACGATGTTGGAGACGATGAAGATCTCGGGGTGATCCGGCAGGTTGAACTGGGTTGCAATATGGGGTTCCAGCCGGCCGAACCGTTCGCTGAAGGCGATGTGCTGCTCGGGCGTGATGTCCTGGTCGCGGAACAGCAGGATGCCGTTGTTGCACAGCGCATCATTGATCTCGCGGATCGCGTTATCAGGCACCGGCTGGGAGATATCAACGCCGTGGACCTCCATGCCGATCGTCGGCTTCAGAGGCGTAAATGTCGGATTATCGTTGGTCATGGCTGAATTTTCGTCTTTTCAGATCGTCCGTATCGCTCATTCGCAGTAGGTCAGCACCCGGAACGTGTCAAGTCTAGGCATATTAACCACCGAGGGCACCGAGGACACCGAGATGTCAATCATACGTACCGGACGCCGATCCACTGGGCCATCCAATATTAGCTGGCAATTCAGTATTTGTGCGGGCGCTACGTGCCCAAAAAATTCAACACCCGCGCTGCCAGCCCAGCGATAACATTTTGACAAAATATTCCCCATTTACCGAACTCTCGGTGTCCTCGATGTTTAATCCTTACTAGCCGAAATCACGCCCAGCCGCCTGCGAAGGGCATGACGTGGCCGGTGATGAAGTCGCTCTGGTCGGAGGCATAGAACGCCACCAGTGCGGCGACCTCCTCGGGCTTGCCAAGGCGTTTCAACGGAATGCCGCGGGTCATCTTCGCCAGGGTCTCGGGGTCGTTCACGAGTTCCGGCGGGAAGTAGGTCGGGCTCTCGACGTAATTCGGCGCGATGGCGTTGACCTGGATGTTGTCGCGGCCGAGTTCCTGAGCCAGCGACACGGCAAGTGCATTGGTCGCACCCCGCGCAGTGACGTACATGGAATAGTTGGGCAGGCCTCGCAAAGGAGTCGCAGATGTGATGAAGAGGATTTTTCCGTTCTTGCGCTCTTTCATTTGGGGCACCACGGCGCCTGCCATCTGAAACGGAAAGACAACCATCTCCTCCAACGCTGACCGGAGATCGTCCGGGCTCGCCGCCTCGATGGGCGCACGCACGGCGGCACCCGCGTCGTTGCAGATCACCACGTCGATCCGGCCCTGCATGCGGGTCACGTCCGCGACGATGTCGGTGGGCGCCTGCATTCGCGTGACACTGAAATTGGGATTCGCGGCTGCGTAGGCGTCCGCCGTTTCCTCGTTCTTGAAGCTCGCGTCATGGCAAACCACTGTCGCACCCTGGGCCGCGACCTCCGCCGCCACCGGCGTCCCCACGAAATGCTCGACATTGGTGATCAAGACAACCCTGTCCTTCGGCACGTCAATTCTCCTTATTTCCAGGCGCCACTACTGAAATGTTTATCAGTCTTTTGAACCACCGAGGATACCGAGAACACTGAGGGGTGGGGAATGAGGGCCGGCTTGGTCAAGATTGTTATCGCCGAGCGGGTGAAACGTTTATCGATTTTGTTGGGCGCGTAGCGCCCGGAAAAGCATCAAACCGCCACACGAGGCAATATGAATGCCCAGGTTCACCTTCATCAGCTGCACAGGACCGATCCCTCAGTGTTCTCGGTGTCCTCGGTGTTAAATACACTTACAGCAACCCCAATTCACGAAAGCTGGCGTGGCCGAATTTGGCGATGACGACGTGATCGTGGACGGTGATGCCCAGTTTGCCTGCGGCTTCCGCCACGTGCTGGGTGATCTCGATATCAGCCTGGGACGGCGTCGGGTCGCCGCTCGGATGATTGTGCACCAGGATCACCGCGGACGCCGCCACTTCGAGGGCGCGTTTCACGACCTCGCGGGCATAGACCGGCGTGTGGTCGACCGTGCCCCGGCCCTGGACTTCATCGGCGATCAGCTCATTCTTGCGGTCGAGATAGAGCACCCGGAACTGCTCCGTGGTCTCGAATGCCATGACCGATCGGCAGTAATCGATCAGGGCGTCCCACGATCCGATCGTCGGCCGATCGCCCACTTCACCCTTGGTCAGGCGCTGGGCGGCGGCCTGGACGGTCTTCATCGCGATCACCGCCGCCTCCCCGATTCCGTCCACCTCCATCAGTCGTGCGGGCTCCGCCGAAATCACCTCGGCAAAGCTGCCGAACCTGTCGATCAGCTGTTTGGCGATCGGCTTCACGTCGCGGCGCGGGATGGCGAAGAACAGCACCAGTTCCAATAGCTCGTAGCCGGGAAGGGCGTCGGCGCCCGCGTCCATGAACCGCGCGCGCAGGCGCTGACGGTGATCGTGGTAGTGCGGCTTATCCGCCACCGTCTGTGTCGTAAGGCGGGTGATGGAAGCCATTGGGCGATTGCGTGAAGATCTCGCACCCTGTCTCGGTGACGCCGATGGTGTGCTCGAATTGTGCCGTTAGAGACCGGTCCTTGGTCACCGCCGTCCAACCGTCGGAGAGCAATTTCACCTGCCACTTTCCGAGATTGATCATGGGTTCGATGGTGAAGAACATGCCGGGCTTCAATTCGATCCCCGTGCCGGGGTTGCCGAAATGCAGGATGTTCGGTGAATCGTGGAAGACCTGGCCGATGCCGTGGCCACAGAAGTCCCGCACCACCGAACAACGATGGGACTCGGCGTAGGTTTGGATGGCGTGCCCGATGTCCCCCGTGGTCGCACCGGGGCGAACCGTGGCGATCCCGAGCATCATCGACTCGTAAGTGACATCGCACAGGCGTTGCGCCTTCCGGCTGGCCTTGCCAGCCGTGAACATTCGGCTCGAATCGCCGTGCCAGCCGTCGACGATGACCGTCACGTCGAGGTTCATGATATCGCCGTCCTTCAGGGCCCGGTCTCCGGGAATGCCGTGGCAGACGACGTGATTGATGGACGTGCAGATCGACTTGGGAAAGCCTCGGTAGTGCAACGGCGCGGAGACGGCGCCGTGATCCAGCACGAAGGCGCCGCACAGGTCGTCGAGCTTCTCGGTGGTCACCCCCGGAATGACGTAGGGAGTGATGTGGTCGAGCGTCTCCGCTGCCAACCGGCCTGCTTTGCGCATGGCGGCGAACGCGTCCTCGCCGTGGAGCTTCACTTCGGCCGAGCGGCGGGCTGGTGCGTCTATCTGGTCGATATTGCCGTTCATGGTGTCCTGGATGGTGCGCGTTACGGCCGCACGAGCGGCACGGCCTTCGCCACGGTGATTGCCTTGTGCGTGAGTTTACAGGAATAGGCGATAGCCTCAACGCCGCTCGCCATTGCCTGGGTCAGACCCGCGTCGTAGTTCGGATCGATATCGCCGGCAATGGAGAGATGATCGCAGTCGTCGCGCTGGATGAGGTAAACCATCACGGCACGGTGGCCTTCGGCGACCATGTCGGCCATTTCAATCAGATGCTTGGCGCCGCGTGCCGTGACCGAATCGGGGAACTCGGCGCCCCCCGCTTCACGGCTCAGGTGCACGTTCTTGACCTCGACATAACAGGACGGCCCCGATCCTTCGAGGAGGATATCGATGCGCGAGTTCTTGCCGTACTTCACTTCGCGGCGCTGCGAGTCGTAACCCTGAAGTTCTGCGATGGTCCCGGCCTCGATGGCCTCGGCGACCAGGCCATTGGGGTGCGCGGTGTTGATCCCGACCAGCGCTCGGCCGTCGCGCACCAGCTCCCAGGTATAGCGCAGCTTGCGTTCCGGATTGGTGGCTGGCGACAGCCACACCTTGAAGCCGGGTTCCGTGAGACCCAGCATCGAGCCTGGGTTGGCGCAGTGCGCCGTGACCACGTCGCCCGACTCAAGCTCGACGTCGGTCAGGAATCGCTTGTAGCGCTTGATCAAGGTGCCCTTGATGAGCGGATTGGGAAACTTCATGGCCCAAAGGTAATGCCGCTGGCGCCCGACTTCAAACCTCTCTTGTTTTGAATACCGGCACCTTGGCCCCCAGCCCTCTGTGACATCGCTCTTGCCCTCTTGCACACATGACGCCAAGGGTTAAGGATTGCGGCTTCTGTCGAATGATCGGGAATGCGCGAATTGGCCAAGCCGGACTCAGAAAAAACAGCCTGCGTCGTCATCATCGGCAATGAGATCCTGTCAGGCCGCGTGCAGGACATGAACCTCGCCTACATTGCCGGGCGGCTGAACGACTTCGGCGTCCGGCTGCGCGAAGCCCGGGTCATTCCGGATCACGAAGATGCCGTCGTCGCCACGATCAACGAGGTCCGTCAGAAGTACGACTACGTCCTCACCACCGGTGGCATTGGGCCCACCCATGACGACATCACGGCCGAATGCGTGGCCAAGGCTTTCGGCGTCCCGCTCGAGATCAACGAAGAGGCGCGTGCGGCTCTTCAGGCCCGCGTCGGCGGGGACCACTTGAATGAAGCGCGGCTCCGGATGGCGCGCGTGCCCGTGGGCGGGCAGCTGATTAAGAACGCCGTCTCAGCGGCGCCGGGCTTCCAGATGGAGAACGTGTTCGTCATGGCGGGCGTTCCCTCCGTCGCCCAGGCGATGGTCGATGCGCTCGAATCGCGCCTTGCCGGCGGCACGCCGGTGCGCTCGCGGGGGGTTGTGGCCCATGTGTCCGAAGGTGCCGTGGCTGCGGCGCTTACGGCGATTCAGGACCGCTTTCCCGAAACTGATATCGGCAGCTATCCCTTCTACCGGTCGGGCCGGGTCGGTACCACGCTGGTGGTCCGTTCGACTGATATGGACCGCATCGACGTCGTGGTCGAGGAGATCAAGATGATGATCCGCGAGATGGGCGCCGAGCCTGAAGAGGAATTGGAGGCGGTGTGACCGGCAGCACTACCTTCGCGCTGCGGCGTGCCTCACCGGCGGACGCCTCGGCCGTGGCGCACGTCTATGTCAACTCATGGCGCTCGACCTACAAAGGTCTCATTCCCGGCCAGGTGCTTGCCGCGCTAAACGAGGTCAAGCAGACCGGTTGCTGGTGGAACGCGCTGTGCGATTCGAAGCCCGGATGCGGCGCGGTGGTGGCCGAAGGCCAGTCGCGCGTCATCGGGTTCTCCGCCTTCGGACCGGCGCGCGAGGACGGCTTCTCGCGCCGGGGCGAGATCTACACCCTCTATCTGCTCGATGCCTATCAGCGTTGCGGGATCGGCCGGCGCCTGTTGTCGGCCAGCGCGGACGACATGGCCGCTGCCGGATTCTCCTCGATGTGTGTCTGTGTACTCGCGGCCAACCCGGCACGGGAATTCTACGAGCGCCTCGGCGGCGTCGAATTGTCGACACGTGACATCGGCTTCGCCGGCCGCCGCCTCGATGAGGTCTGCTACCTCTGGCCCGACCTCCGCCGCCTCGAAGCCCTCGAAGAGCACTGAACGACTCCAGTCTCTCCCCTAAGCTACAAATCCTTATCTAGGGAAGGTTAGATTGGGGCGGCCCAAATGATCTCCTCCCACCTTGTAGGGGGGGCGCTGGGAGGAGAGTGTTTTGCGAGTTGTTCGCTATCCTACGTCGACGTCCGCCTTCTCTTCCCGGTAGACGCCGCCGCACCACGTTGCGACAATCGCCGCCACGCGGGCGTGGCGAAATGGTAGACGCAACGGACTTAAAATCCGTTGGGCGAAAGCCCGTGCTGGTTCGAGTCCAGCCGCCCGCACCAAGGTTTCCCTTGGGTCTCAGGTTGTAGGTGGACGCTCAGCAGGCAGGTGCGAAAAACGTGCGCATGCGCACGGTTCGGCAAATGTCTCAGGTCGGCGACATTTGGCCTGGACCGGCGAACCCGCTGTCCACGCCGAGTGGTTTCTAGCATCAGAGCCGCCCACCGAACCCTTCAACTCAAGCCCGGCATAACCGTCGCTAGGCCAACTCCATTCTGGCAGCACCTACGCATCGACGTTGTGGCAGGGCCGGATGGGCCACGTGGGCGCACAGGTGCTGTGCAGGACGATCTGCGGTGTCTGGATGAAATATTCATGGACGTCGAGCGGGAATCCATCATGGAATTTGACGGCGGTGGAGTGCGACGCGGAACTCAGGGAGTTCCTCACGCGGCGTCGCCTGCTCGATGAAGATGCGTCTCAATAGGCTGTCAGGGACGCGCTGACGAGGTTCCTGTGTGGCTGCGTTTATGAGGACCTAGACGCGGCCTGAGCAATTTTCAGCCTAAGAGATAAAACCCGCTCATGGAGAGCGACAGGAGGACGCCATAAACCAGCCATGCTCCTGTCACCGTTTGCCAACTCAACACCTTCATCCACTTTTCCTGCCGCATTTCCATCTCTACCCCCGATAGAAAGAGCATCCGTTCTGCTAATGCCAGATATGTCGTAGGCAGCAGGTGACATCGCCAGTGACGTGCATCACAGTGCTTCACCGTTGCATGTGATGCTGGTCACAGAAGTGACGGTATGCGTTTGAATGGAAGGTTGTTGATCTACGTCTGCATTGGGAGGAAAAGCCGACTTAGATTGTCGGTGTCGAAATAGGCAGCTCGTGACCCTTATCAGAAGCGGGAAATTCGCCGATAGTGGTTCTCTGCGCATTTCGCCAAGAATTTTTCATTCTGATTTCATCTTGGAGGATCGTAATGATTGAGCGGCCCATTATCGTTCTCGGCTGTCCGCGCTCGGGTACGCTGCTCGCCGCCCGCCTGCTCGGCCAGTGTGAAGAGAACTTCCTGATTACCGAACACAGGGACAAAGCTGTGTGTCCGGAGGACCGGTCGGGTCGCTCTGACAACGAAATCTGGTGGCGCCACTGCACCTTTGAGACCTGGGATCATGAGAATAGCCGGCTCGCTGGTGGAGACGCCCGTGTTCGACCAGACCGTGATCGAGTCGATGGCCGGAATCTATCGCGGCATGGCCCAAGGGGCGCGGCTGGTGCTCAAGAATCCACAGCATGTCACGCGAGTCCCCTTTCTCAAGGCCATGTTCCCGAACGCCCTGTTCGTGTTCTGCGTTCGCCATCCCTGGCACACCATCCAGTCGATGAGCATCAAGGAATTTCGTGCGGGCCAGTTCCGTGACAAAAGCGTCTTGCGGACTACGGAGAACTTGACCTTGCCCCAGAATCAACTCCTTCGCGCTGCGCATTCATGGAGCTTCGCCATCGAGACCTATCTCGCTGAACGCGATGACGCGTGGATTTCGCTGCGTTACGAAGACTTGGTTTCGAGAGCCGACGAAGTATTTGCTGAGCTGTTCACGTTCCTTTCGATTGACGATGACCGGGCCCAGAAACGGGCGACCTATCTGCCTAACGAGCCCGTTTCCAATTTCTACGTTGCGAAACGGATGTTCGCCGAAAGCGCTTACCAGAACGAGATCATCAACGCGATCCAGCCGGGCTGTGAGGTGTTCGCCTACGAGCCTTCGCCCGCCGCGTTGCGGTCGGATGCGACATCCTATTATCTGGACTTTGCCACATTGAAAAACCAGCGCTCGCGCATGAAAAAACTTTGGCGTGGCGTCTGCGCCAAGGTTTCGGGTGTTTGAGGTGAAACGGGTGAACTTTGTTTGGAATCTTCAACGGCTTGGACCTCGCGCTTTCTTTTCTGATCTTCGCTCCATATCGCAACCGCAAAAAAACGACTACAAAAACGATTGAACAGACAATTACTGCGCTCATGAAATCCAAACCCTGGACTTGAGCAAACAACCAGATGGAGCCCGATCCAAGAGCAGGCAGAAGAAGTTTAAGAATGTGCTAGTTCGCACCCTTCTTGATGATTTCCCACATCACCCCGGCCCTTTATGAATTCTCACAGACTCCGTAAGAGCTGGTTTCTCAGTCATGCATCACCAGCGAGCATATAGGCTGGGATAATACTGAGCGTTGTAGGGGCTGGGCAAATGAAGTGACCATTTCGGTCCGAAAAGCTCTTACGGGCATTACACGAATTATCTGACCTGACAGGAGATTCACGGTCGGCATAGCTTGTCGGATACGTCAATCTACGTCCCCGCCCGCTACAACATTTCTCTAACTCAAGATGCTCCCTTAGTCCGGCCTGCTGATGGCAGCTGCGAACTGGTGATGGCGCGGTGGTGGTTGGTGCCATCCTGGTCGAAAGGTCTGGGGTGGCGTTTCTGCCAAAAAAGACTTTGTAGAGCCTCTGGTAGGTTCAAGGCATATGAACTTTGATGAACTTGTATGCTTCCTCAAAACTGTCCTTAGCCGTTGCCGCATCGAAGCCTGGATGGGTGCGAACCGCGAATCCGTGGCGAATTCCGTCATAGTACTTGAACGTGATCGGTCGCTTAAGCGACTGCGCACGTTCTTCCAAACTCCGCATACCTTCGATCGGCGCCTGTTCATCCTCGGTGCCGTGCATGATGAGGGTCGGGACTGAAATCTTCTCCGTCAAGTCGTAAGGCTGCAGCCCCGGCTGCGCCTGCTCGGGCCTAAAGGCGAAACCATGAAAGACGATGACGAGCCGGACATCCTGATGCGCCGTAGCCGCCATAAGCGAATGCACTCCGCCACGGCAAAATCCGGACACTGCAAGGCGGCTGCGATCAACATCCGACCGGGCGCGTAGATAGTTCAGTGCTCCCGAAAGGTCCGTGGCAACCTGAGAATCAGGAGGATCATCTCCTCGAATTTTCCAGCCGTGTAGGAAGGCGAGATATCCCCAGCCACCGAGCCGATCGGCGATCTCGGTATAGCCGTCCTCAGGACCGGCAACACCGCGCAGAATCAGTACTGCAGGGTGCGGCCCGCCTGCATCTGGAACGGCAATATAACCAGAGAGCTCCGTCTTTCCGTCGCCGCTCAGATAAGTGGATCGCTCTGTTTGCACCATTTATTCGCTCCCGCTTGTGTGCACCGGCCGACCAATTCTTCGATTGCCTTGTTTTTTTCATCAGGTGTTGGACACATGCTCATAACACAGTGAAGCCTATCGCACTTCCGGCCTTGTTGATCGCCTTTCCTCGGCTTAGCCTCTTTCTCCCCGACTTGATGAGGTAAGCAGGATCATTGTGACGAACGGCGCACCATCGACAGCTCCTGGGAGCAAGCGCGTCGAGTTCTGGGACACGACGTTGCGCGATGCTCAACAGTCGCTGTGGGCGACGCGCATGTCTACGGACATGATGACTCCGATCGTGCCGGTGATGGACGAGGCCGGCTACTTCAACATCGAGGTCGGCGCCGGCGTCATGTTCGACGCCTGCGTTTACCACCTCAAGGAGAATCCCTTCGACCGGCTGCGCACGCTGGCGCGCTTGTTGCCGAAGACGCCGATCAGCCATGGCCTCCGTGGTCAGAACGTATTCTCGTGGGACATCGTCGCCGACGACGTCATCGACCTCGTGGTCCCCGCACTGGTCGCCTGCGGCGTGCGGCGGCTCATGGTTTTCGACTCGATGAACGACCTGCGCAACACCGCGCGCATCATCCGCATCGCCAACGACCTCGGCGTCTACATCATCGGACTGCTGGTCTACACCATCAGCCCCGTGCACACCGATGCCTATTACGCGGAGAAGGCGAAGGAGTACCTCGCCCTCGGCGTCGACGACGTCGAACTCAAAGACCCGGCGTCGCTGCTCACTCCGGACCGCGTGCGCACCCTGGTGCCGGCGCTAAAGCAGGCGATCGCCGGCGACGATGGACAGTCGCGCGCGCGCCTGCACATCCACACGCACTGCACCACCGGGCTCGGCCCGCTGGTCTGCCTCGATGCCCTCGACCTTGGTGCCGATGTCTTCCATACCTGTACCGGACCGCTCGCCAACGGTGCTTCCCAGCCGGCAGTCGAGCTGATCGCGGCTGAGGCCCGAAACCGCGGCTTCGAGGTGCCGCTCGACGACGCCGTGCTGGCGCGCATCGCCACCTATATCCGCGAACTTGCAATCCGCGAGGGCAAGCCGCTCGGCCATCCTGCGGCTTACGATCCGGCGCACTACCGCCACCAGGTGCCGGGCGGCATGATCAGTAACCTCGAGAGCCAGCTCGCCGAGATCGGCATGGCCGGCCGCATGAGCGAGCTGCTCGAAGAGATTTTCCGTGTGCGCGAGGAGCTCGGTTATCCGATCATGGTCAGCCCGCTGTCCCAGTTTGTTGCCGTGCAGGCGCTGCTCAACCTCGTACAGAGCGAGCGCTATGGCGTTGTCCCCGTCGACATTCGCAAGTATGCCCTCGGTTGGTACGGCCGGCCCGCCGTGCCCATCGACCCCAACCTGCTCGATCACCTGACTGAAGGCGCGGAACCGATCACCGAGCGTCCCGGCGCCCTGATCCCGCCGATGATCGAGCGCTTTCGCAAGGACCACGGGCCCTTCGACTCCGATGAGGATCTAATCTTGGCGTTGTTCTACAAGCCCAAGGTGATGGAAGAGTATCGCGCCGCCCAGGCCGGCAAAGCCTCCGCGCGGACACTGACGCCGCACACCCCCGTGGCCAAGCTCATCGCCGAACTCGCCAAGCGTCCGGAGGTCAGCTATCTCCACGTCGACAAGGCCGGCACGAAACTCACGCACGTCGCCTGACCCCTTGCCCCGGAGGGCTTCCGCCGTGACCGATGACACTTTCCCAGATCCCGCGCGGCTGTTCTCGCTCGCCGGCCGCGTCGCCCTCGTCACCGGCGGCTCGCGCGGGCTCGGTTGGGCGATGGCCGGCGCGCTCGCCGCTGCCGGCGCCCACGTGGTCCTCGCCGCGCGTGACACGACCGCCCTCGAAGCTGCCGCCGCGATTCTCTCACGTCAGGGCCTGTCGGCCTCGACCGTCGCCTTTGATGTCACCGACGAAGCTGCGGCGACCGCTGCCGTTGCCCGTACCGTTGACGCCCACGGCCGTCTCGATGTCCTTGTCAACAACGCCGGCATCGTCCAACGCACGGCGCTCGCCGATACCGGCACAGCCGAATGGCGGGCGCTGATGGCAGTCGACCTCGATGTTTGCTTCGTCCTTTCGCGGGAAGCGGCAAAGCCGATGGTAACGCAGGGCTGGGGCCGTATCGTCAACGTCTCGTCGGTGCTCGGTGTCGTCACCCGGCCCGAGGCCGTCACCTACACTGCCGCCAAGCACGCGCTGCACGGGCTGACGAAGGCGATCGCTGTCGACCTCGGCGGCACCGGTGTCACCTGCAACGCCCTGCCGCCCGGTTTCTTCGCTACCGAATTCAATGCCGAAGCGCGCAATGACCCGGCGTTCGTCGAGCAGATCGCCGGCCACACTCCGGCGGGACGCCTCGGCGAGGTCCACGAACTCGCCGGTGCCATTGTCTTTCTCGCCTCCGAGGCCTCGTCCTATGTCACCGGCCACGTCCTCATGGTCGACGGTGGTATGTCCGTCGCCATCTGGGCTTGAGAGGTTCTAGAGGTCGCGGGAATGTTGAATTTCGACGGTCGGTATCGACGACAGGCCTGCTAGAGTTTCGTTCTTCTTCAGGATGACTGGAAAATCCCCGAACCCGAGACCCTGTGACGTCGCAGCATTCGCCCACTCATCGAATTTAGGCGGCGTTCTTATTCAGCGAAGCAAAAAAAAGGAGAGGCAAAACGAATTGCCTCTCCCGCATATTTACTGTTCCGGCAACGTTTAGAGCACGCCGCCCTTCTCGAGAACCTTGATGAATTTGTCCATGCCCTGCTCTTGCAGAATCCGGCGGGCAATCTTCGCGTCGAGCCCGATTTTCTTCTGGTCCTGCCACACGGCAAGGGCGCCCGCCCGCCAAAGATCCATCTCTGCTGCGGTGGGCTGGTACAATTTCCCGCCATGGTCGATCAGGCGCTGCTCGAAGTCTTTTCTCCATTCGGAGTCATAACCCCATTGCAGGCGCTGGAAAGAATCGCCGGCCATGTCGACAGCCTTTTTGAGGTCGGGTTTCAGGCCGCGATAGAATTTCGAGCCGATATAGAGCCCATTAAAAACGATGGCGCCTCCCGTCAAGGTGACGTGGTTGGCAACTTCGTACATTTTGGTCACTTCGACCCACACCGTGGGAATGTACATGCCATTCACGACATTGGCTTGAAGCCCCATATAAAGCTGCGCCCAATCGTAGGGAACGGGCTGTGCGCCCCATGCCTTGAACAGGTTGAAGGCGGCCGGGCTTTTGGTGACCCGGATCTTGATCCCCTTCAGGTCATTCGGAACACGGACTTCGCGGACGTTGTTGATTGTGTGCCGATACCCACCGTTCACGATGACACCGAGCATCCGGAGCTTCATGTTCTTTTCCATGGGAACATTCAGCTCGTCGCGCAGCCAATCGGTGGAGATCTGGTTCGCCCATTCCAAATCCTTGAAGATGTAGGGCAAATTCAGCAGATCGATGTCGGATCCGAACGCACCGGCATTTTCCGTCGAGGCCGTTGCAAGGTGGATCAAGTTCCCCAGCATCTGTTCGATACAGGTATGTTCGTTGCAAAGCCCCGTCAGGAGCTGTTTTTCCACCTCGATCTGGCCATTGGAGAAATTCTCCAGCCGGGGAACGAACACGTTCAATAACGTCTGAGCCATTCCGGTAATTTC
>Ga0114999_10000641_pt1 | contig 51342 bp, 37 predicted proteins | sample ArcticOcean_MG_C_3_FD_89820 | JGI IMG/M metagenome (GOLD analysis project Ga0114999, IMG submission 89820) | Marine microbial communities from western Arctic Ocean - ArcticOcean_MG_CB8_126 | ecosystem: Environmental > Aquatic > Marine > Oceanic | place: Arctic Ocean: Canada Basin | collected...
GCGGCGGGAGGACTGGATGGCGATCCCCTGGCCGTGGGAGCAGCGGCGGGAACGGCAGTTGCCGCGGAAGCCGGCGAGGCGCCTGCAATCAACCCGCTTCGCGGTGCACCTGTGGCGGCGGGTGAGGGTCAGCCAGCGTGGGCCGCTGCTGCTTCTTCCAAACGAGCTGGACAATTCTCAACCAAGATTCTCGTCATTGCCTGCGTCGGCAGCCTTGTTGGAGGAATCGCCTTGGGTGTGTTGGGCATGATGTTGTTCGGGCCATCCTGATGTAACCCAACGGCCCTCGTGGCTGGCCACTGTTGGCTCACTCGGTCGTCGCTTATCATGAAGAATTGACAAGCACAGAAAGCGATGCATTGCTGCAGAAGCATCACTTAGACCTCGACACCCCCAATGGGGAAACGGAGCGGACACGAGATGATCACAGTCGGCATGAACTATCACGTTATTGAAGGCAAGCAACAGGATTTCGAGGATAAGTTCGCAGCAGTCATAGATGCTCTGAATGCCGCGGATGGTCATACGACGTCGACCTTATGGAAGGACGTGGGTGACGGGGCCTCCTACCTGATAACGAGCGAATGGTCCGAGGAAGAAGCGTTTAACGGTTTCATTCGAAGCGAGGCTTTTCGTGAAGTGACCAACTGGGGCGCGGAGCAGATCCTCTCGGATCGCCCCCGCCACAAGGTCTACAAGAACTAGTGATCCGCCGCCGGCAGCATCCTGTTCCGCCGCGATACACGACCGTCGTAATGCGGCAGTCCTACGGAGAGATCCCGTTCCGTCTTCGCGTCTGCTGACTCGATATGCCGATTCCGCACAACGACCCGCTGGTCACTATCCCGATGGTCACTCCGTTTGATCAACGGGACCAGGTTGACCATGACGCTATTCGCCGTAATATCGCCCGCTGGCAAGCGACCCCGCTGAGTGGATTCATTGTGGGGACAGCCACGGGCGAGGAGTACATGCTCAGCGAAGAGGAGAAGCTGGCGATCGTGGCGACGGTGGTCGATGCGGTCGACGAACAGCGATTTGTGGTTGGCGGTATCGATTGCGATTCCGTGTCTGAGACGATCCGCCGGGCCACGGCTTTTGCCGAGGCGGGTGCAGAAATGGTGCGGGTTCGGTTTCCACGCGAGCCGGACAACGTGCTGGCTTATTTCCAGGCCCTGCTGCCAGAATGCCCGTTGCCCGTCCTGTTGATGCACCAGTGCAATCCGGAACGTTTTGGTATGGCCGGCGAGCCTGCCGCCAGCGCCGAACTAATTGGCCAGGTGGCAAGTCTGGACGGTGTGTTTGGTTACGTGACGGACCACGATATCCGCTTTGAAGCTCGGGTGCGAGAATTTGTCCCCGATGACCGCCGTTTCTGGATCTGCAATGGCAGCATTGTCTTGGCAGGAACATTGATTGGCTGCAATGGAACCACCACGGCCTTCTCGAATGTCTGGCCGTCCGCGCTCTATAAGATTCTGCAACTCGGCATGGACGGCCGTTATGCCGATGCCCAGGAATTACAAAGACATGTGGCGCGAATTGATTCGGTCATGCTGCCCTACCGGGCTGCGGGAGTCAAAGCGGCACTCAACCTGTTGGGCTTTGATGGCAGCCAGCCACGGAGTCCGGCGCCGCCGATGCCTGCGGATGAGGTCAAGCGATTGGCATCTGTGATGCGAGATTCCGGTTTACTGTCCGATTGAGAATCTCGCGTAACGTAATCCCGAACAGTACCAGCGGCCTGCGTCTGTCGTTCGTCATCAAGGTGTGGCCAAACGACTGCGATGGAGAATGGGGTCGGGCGAAGGTGGATGGGCCACTGAGATTACTTGGTAACCCACCATTGCCCATCGCGGCGAATCAAATTGATTCGGAATGAACCGGAATCATTGTTGGACACTGCTGCCCGATCGCCGTTGGCTTTGACGACGACATCGAAATCAGCAGGAATCTCCGGGAGATTACGATTCACGTCGTTCAGGAAGTCGTCCCGTTCGTCGGCGTTGACAAACTGGCTTGCCTGCTCAACCTGAGAATCTGAAAGGGCTGAGACGAATGCGCTGGCTACTGACGCTGCATCGATTCTGTCGACCGCTGTAGTGCAGGAAACGCTGGAGCAGATGATTAGCAGGCAGAACACGCTGCCATATCTTTGTTGCCGATGAAAACGCTTGGCCATGACTGTCAGTTCGTTCCACAGATGTTGTTCGGCGGGGGCACGAATTCGCTTCGTATGTGACGTCTGCTGTCGAACACAATTAGAAGTTAATCGGCAGCCATCAGTACCACAATATGCTCAATCCGAAGGCCGCCCAGACGGGTATGTCAGGTTATGCCGGCTGGCCTTGCCAATTGCACCCAGATAACCACATTACCAACCGGCACTCGCCATTGACCAGAATCCCCTCGCTGCTAGATTGAGTATTGCTGGCGTGAGATACGGCACCGCCGATCCGGCCAGTGATCCTTAGAATTCGAGAATGCACCCTAAAGGTGCTGTGTTTGCAAGCCAAGCCGTCCACGCGAGTCGTCATTGACCGCGAATGAGTCTCTTGTTCCTGGATATTTGAGCTACGTTATCCCATTTGGAATTGCCGCGGTTAATTCTCGTGGTAGATCTCAGGATGACGTAGTTGGACAGAGATTGACGAGGTAACTGGTTTGAAATTCGAAGACTTATCACTACACAAAAACCTGCTCCGTAGCGTGCAGGATGCAGGTTACGAGGTCGCTACGGCGATCCAGGAAGAGACGATTCCATGCGTGCTCAAAGGTCGCGATGTCGTCGGTTGTGCACAAACAGGAACCGGGAAAACGGCGGCATTCGCGCTGCCCCTGCTGCAACTGTTGTCGACAAATGAACATCGCAAGACAACCGGTGCAGATCAACGTCGTAAACGATCCGGCAATCGCGTGATCCGCGCACTGCTGCTGACACCCACCCGTGAGCTGGCGGCACAGATCTGCGACGCTCTCTACAAGTATGGCAAGTACACCGAGCTTCGGCATACCGTCGTGTATGGCGGGGTAAAGCAACATTCCCAGGTAAGTGCCCTGAAACGAGGTGTCGATATACTGGTCGCAACTCCCGGACGACTGCTGGACCTGATGGGCCAGAGGCACATTGACTTGCGTCAAATTGAATTGCTGGTGCTGGACGAAGCAGACCAGATGCTGGATATGGGTTTTATCGATGACCTGCGCCGAATCGTTCAGACCGTGCCTGCCAACCGGCAGACGCTGATGTTCTCCGCCACCATGCCGCCGGAAATACGAAAGTTGTCGCAGCAGTGGCTTAAGCGTCCGGTGGAAGTCAACGTCTCACCGGTGGCATCAACGCCGGCGAGGGTAACGCAGTCGGTCTACTATGTAGAACCCAGCGATAAGCCGACCTTGCTTGCAGAAATCATCCGCAGTGCCAAAGATCCCAAGACGCTGGTCTTTTCTCGCACTCGGAGAGGCGCCGACAAGATTGCCAAACGACTTGAGCGGGATGGAATTCCGGCGGTCTCCATTCATGGTGAAAAGAGCCAGTCCAAGCGACAGGCGACCATCCGACGTTTTGAAAAGAAGAATCCGCCGGTCCTGGTTGCCACAGATGTTGCCTCGCGAGGTCTCGATTTCTCGGGCGTGTCGCATGTCATTAATTATGACCTGCCTGAGGTCCCGGAGATCTACGTTCACCGAATTGGCAGGACAGCCCGTGCCGGCGAGCCTGGCGAAGCAGTCTCCTTTTGCAGTGGTGACGAACGACATCGGTTACGGCTGATTCAACGACTGACAGGCGACAGCATTCCAATCAGGGAATCGGCTATGATTGCCAAACGCAAGAACACGCCCAAGCCGGACGTCCAGCTGCAGCCAACCGAAGAGAAGAAGGATGATCAAAAACGCGACGACGGCAAAGTCTCGCGGGCCAGTCGCCCTCGTTTCAAACAAAGCGGTCGGCGAAAGGCAAAAGCGAAGAGAAAAGGTGGCTCCTCGTCGGGTAAAAAACCAGGTCGCCTGAAGAAGTTCAAGGCGTCCCGCAAGGGGACGTCGGGGGCGAAGGCCTGAATGCTGCCTGGTCACGCTCGCTGAGTAAAATCGTCCCGCCTGTATCGCCCTTTTAATGCCAAGCAGTTAAAACAGAGTCGTCGAACGTTTCCGCCTCTGTGCTGCCGGAGAATCCGCGTGTTGTCATCTGCTGAAGAAGCCGCGCTGCGTACATTCCGGCAATACCTGATTACGCCAGGCAAGATGCTCTGTTTCTTTGGTCCGAATCTGGAAAAGCACGAACCCGCGCTGCAGGAACTGACTGAGAAACAGATGCTGATCAAGGAAACCTTCAAAGGCGCCTACACGCTAACCGACGCTGGCTATCGAGCGATGAAGGCCTGTGAGGACGCCTAATCACTGCGGGTAGTGAACCTGCATTAGGGTTCCGGCAACTCATTGTTCTGGTATTGAAACGGGTAGCTGAGCACAACTTCTCGTAGCCACGGCAGTGGCCGGCAGTCGTTTTCCAGCAACGTGGTCGTCAGCTTGTGCAGCACCGGCTCGTCGAAGTACTGTAGTTGACGCCCCAGGGCGAAACTCAACATCCGCTCACTCAGGTTACGGGCGAATTTGTGCTGCTCAGCCAACAGGATCGTCTTCAGCTCAACCGCACCATTGAATTGCCGTCCGTCGGGTAGATCGCCGCGATTGTCGATTGGTACGCCACCCTGTTCCTTGCGGAAACGTCCGATAGCGTCAAAGTTCTCGAGGCCGAAGCCGATCGGATCCATCTTCAGGTGACATGCTGCGCACTGAGGCGCGGTACGATGAATTTCGTATTGCTGCCGTAACGTCTTGCCCGCAATATCGGCCGCGTTATCTGGTAGATCGCCAGCGTCCGGTGGCGGTGGCGGCTGTTTCTCCCCCAGCAATGTCTCCAATACCCACTTACCGCGAATGACGGGGCTGGTACGGAGCGGCAAGGACGTGGCCGTCAGGACGCTACTCATGCCAAGCAGCCCTCCACGTTCGGCGCTGCCAAGCTCGACCAGCCGCATCTGGCTACCCTCAACACCCTCGATTCCATACAGGCCAGCCAGGTCGGCATTGAGGAACGTTTCACCGGAGTCAAGCAAACGAAGCAGGCTCTGGTTGTTGCGCAGCAGGTGGCCAAAGTAGAGTTCGGGCTCCTGCAGCGCCGCCGCCTGAAGGCCGGCGAACTGGGGGAATCGGGTGGCGTCAGGACCAATGGTTGTGCCGATGGCGCCCGTGCCCAGCCACTGCGAGATAAACGAATGGTAGAAAGCGTCTGCCTTGGGGTCCGCCAACATCCGTGCCACTTGCGTGTTGAGTACCGCTGTTCGTGACAGTCGTTTGCTGGCGGCCAGGGCCAGCAATTCGTCGTCCGGCATGGACGTCCAGAAGAAATAGGAGAGGCGACTGGCAAGCTGGTAATCCGTCAGCTGAAACTCGCCCTCCGATTTGCCGTTCTGTTCGATTTTGAAGAGAAAGTTGGGCGACACGAGGATTGCCGTGAGTGGCAGTCGCAAGGCGGAATGAAAGCCTGCGCCAGATTGTTCCTGTTGCTGGAAAAGGTCGACGTAACGCCGCAGCTCGTCACGCGCCACAGGTCGACGGAAAGCCCGCCTGGCAAATGTCTCCAGCACCAGTTGTGCCGCCTGTTTCGAGGAGCGGCCGTTCCCGGGCGCCGCCAGAAAGACCAGCGGCTGGGCCGACATGCCGGCCGGCGCCCGTGGCCCTTCGATATCGATCCAGTCGATACCGACGTTCCCTGGTTTCTCTGGAGTCGGCTTGTCGGCGCCGCGGACCGCGGCAACGCTGTCGAGAATGATCTTGTTATCCTTCGAGACGAGCTGATTCTGAGCAGCGATCATCTTGTCAAGCTCATCAACTGCAATATCGAGCGCCCCGGCCAGGAGTGCTTTGATCTTCCTCATCGTGACCGAACGTTCGGCGATATAACCCTTGAATCGGATCAGCTCAGACCGATCTCCGCCCGGACCGTGTAGCCTGAGCCATTCAATCGGCCGCTGCAGGCTGTAGGCCGAGTTGTTTAACTGTTCTCGCAGCTTCCGTACTTGGGGTGATTCCCCATCAATCGGCTGCAGTTTTAGATGGTCCGCCATCGCCCGCTTTGTGACCAGCACGCCCCACTGATTCTTAGGCGGCACTGGTTCGTCGGAATAGCGGTGCGTGATGGCTGCGATTGCAGCTTGCCCGGTGTTCTTGTTGGGCGGAACGGCAAGACCCTCAATGAAATTGGACTGCTGGATGTTCCAGGCCAACTGGTGCGTGCCCTTTTCGACTCTGGCAAATAGCTCGTAGACCGCTGGCTGCGTCTCTGGTACCCGGATGTCCCCCATCACCTCGTCGTTGATTCGCAGGCGGGCACCCGTGGGCCCCGCAGTTGACCAGGCCCGGACCGTGAAGCGATAGAGGCCGTCAACTGGGAATTCGACGGAATCATAAAGTGTCATTTGGCCGCGATTGAGGACGTACCCTAATTCCTCAGGCGCTGCATTTTGCTCGGTCATGAACATCTTCTCGGACTCGAGATGCAGCTTGAAGGGCAGGCCTCGCAGTGCAATCAACTGATCAATCGATGACTCCGCTGCCTGGATGTACTTCTCCAGCAGTGCCGGGGCAATGAACAAGCCATCACGGTCGTTTGTAAAGCCGCTGGTCCCTTCCGCGTCGGCACCGAATCGTTGGCCGGATCGCAGGTCGACACCCAACAGGTCGCGCATGGTGTTGTCGTATTCGTCGCGAGTCAGGCGAGCGGAGGTGACATGGCCCGCATTGCGGTGGCGGTCCCAGTCAACATTGTTGACCTGATTATCAACCCAGCGGATCAGCAGAGTTCGTTCAGCGGGGTTTGGGAAAGGCTCTTCCGGTGGCATTTCCTCGTCCTTGAGCTTCTCCAGTACTGTTACCCAGGTGCTGCGGTCCCGGATGATCATCGCGGCAGAAGTAAAGCGAGTGATGTTGACCATCCCCTCGGCCTTTGTGGCGTTGTGGCAGCGGCCGCAATATTTCGCCAGCAGCGGTGTGACCTGCGAGCTGAATTCCCGCTCCGTGGCCGACTCATCCGCGCCCAACCGGGAGGCTGGCAGGCAACACAAGAGGGCTAGTAAAAGTCGATTCATGAGGACCCTGTCGTGGGACTTCAGGCCAGGATGGATTTAACCAGTCTGCCATGGACATCCGTCAGCCGGTAGTCTCGGCCCTGGAAGCGGTAGGTCAGGCGGTGGTGATCAATACCAAGCAGGTGCAGCAGGGTAGCGTGCAGGTCGTGGACATGCACCCCGTCCTCTGCAACATTCACGCTGTAATCGTCACTCGAACCATAAGTCATGCCGGGCTTGATGCCTCCACCGGCCAGCCACATAGAAAAACAGCTGGGATGGTGATCTCGCCCGTAGTTCCTGGGTTTAAGCGCACCCTGCGAATAAATGGTTCGACCAAATTCGCCGCCCCAGATGACCAGCGTGTCATCGAGCATCCCGCGCTGCTTGAGGTCATTGACCAGTGCTGTGGATGGACCGTCGGTATCGCGTGCCTGGCCGCGCATGGCACCCGGCAAATTGCCGTGATGATCCCAGCCCTGGTGGAATAGCTGGATGAACCTGACACCGCGTTCTGCCAATCGCCGGGCAACCAGGCAGTTGTAGGCGTAGGTTCCCGGCTTGGTCGCGTCCGGCCCGTACATCTGCAAGACGTGCTCCGGCTCGCCGCTCATGTCGAGCAGTTCCGGCACCGACGTCTGCATTCGGTAAGCAAGTTCGTACTGGCTGATTCGTGTCTCGATATCCGGATCGCCGACGTTATCCAGTTGGAGCTGGTTCAGTTTGGCGAGCCGGTCGAGCATGAATCGTCGAGCCTCGCTGCTGAGTCCGCTGGGGTTATTGATGTCCAGAACGGGATCGCCCTGGTTTCGGAATTTCACCCCCTGGTAGCGGCCTGGTAAAAATCCGCTACCCCAGAGCCGGCTATAAAGTGGCTGGCCGCCGGGCTTTCCCGTCCCACGGGAACTCATGGCAACAAAAGATGGCAGGTTTCGGCTGTGACTGCCGAGACCATAACTCAGCCAGGATCCAATGCTGGGCCGGCCAGGCAATTGTGAACCGGTCTGCAACATTGTCATGGCCGGATCGTGATTGATCGCCTCGGTATACATCGATCGCACAACACAAATGTCGTCGGCGATCGTACCCAGTTGCGGTAGCACGTCTGACAGCCATGTGCCAGCTGCGCCATGCTGGCGGAAAGGGAAGATGCTTGGTGCCACCGGGAACCGGGCCTGGGCGTTGGACATCGTCGTCTTGCGGTCATCGGGATAAACACTCTTGGGAACGTCCTCGCCGAACCGTTTTTGTAACTCGGGCTTGTAGTCGAGCAAATCCATCTGAGCAGGGCCGCCCGACTGGAACAGGTAGATAACTCGCTTTGCCCTGGGGGCGAAATGCGGCATCGATTGGATTCCACCAATCGCGTTCCGAGGATGACTATTGTGGTCTGCGGCTTCGGAATCCTCAGCTAGCAGTGAGGCCAGGCCAAGCGTCCCCAATCCAGTTGAGGTCCTGGAGAAGAACTGGCGGCGAGAGATCTGAGCCAGTAATCGCGTAATCTGTGCGTTAGTCTCTGTCATCGTCGACTGGTCGCCTCGTCAAGGTTGAGGAGTGTGTTGGCAACCAGGGTCATTGCCGCCAGGTCAATTGAGTCGATAGAGCTATCCACCGATGACTCGCCTACAGCCAGTAGTTCGCTGGCGGCATCTGTCGCCTCGGAAAAATGAGAGTGCATTTCCTGGTAGACGTCCGTGAGCAGCCCAAGTTCAACTTCACTTGGCTGGCGGTTCAAGAGCAATCGGCAGCCGTAACTTACCCGCTTCTCAAGGGACGCTCCGCCCTCCTGGATCATTCGTTCGGCCATCTTGCGAGCGGATTCTATGAAAATCGTATGGTTAAGAAGCGTCAACGCTTGTAATGGCGTGTTGGTTTTGTCCGTGCGAACCATGCAGACTTCACGAGACGCGGCATTGAACGTCATCATCATGGGTGGCGGAATCGTCCGTCGCCAGTAGGTGTAAATGCTGCGCCGATAAAGGTCGTTGCCCTGCCCCTGCTTGTAACTGTTATTCGAAAAGGCGCGCCAGATCTTTGGCGGCATATAGGGTCTGACCGATGCACCACCAAATTCGTGCACGAGCAGTCCGCTCACGGCGAGTGCCTGGTCTCGGAGAGCAAAACCATTGAGCCGCAGCCGCGGACCGCGGGCCAGCAGGCGATTTTCGGGATCGTGTTCATAGTCCGCGGGCGGAGCGCTGGAAGTCTGCTGGTAAGTCGCGCTCATCACTATCTGCTTGATGATGTACCTGACATCCCAACCGTGGCTGACGAATTCCTCCGCCAGGTAATCCAACAGGAGCGGATGGGACGGCAACTCGCCCTGGCTGCCCAGGTTTTCGCTCGTCTTGACGAGACCAACTCCGAAAAAATGCTGCCACAGGCGATTTACTGCGACCCGTGCTGTGAGTGGATTAGCTGGGTCCACAAGCCAGCGGGCCAGTTCGAGTCGGTTGCCTGGAGTTGCCGTACCGGGAAGCTGTAATATTGCCGGCACGCCCGGCTCAAGCGGATCGGACTCGTCCGGTAGATCGTACTGGCCACGTGTCAACAGGTAGGTGGTGCGAGGTTCATCCAGCTCGTGCATCACCATCAACGTGTTAGCATTGCCGGCCTGCGGGCGCTTGAGCCCATTGCCAGCGTCCTTTTCCCGCGCCTGCCGAAGTTTGAGTGGCTGGGGGATCTGGAACTCGGCCTCCTGAGGGGAAAGCACAGGCCAGCTCTCAGGGATCTTGATAAAGGGCGGGCTGTTGCCGTCATTGGGCCCCACTCCCCATTCAGGCACATTGTTGAAGTAGGCGAACAGTTGGTAATACTCGCGCTGAGAAATGGGATCATACTTGTGGTCATGGCAGCGAGCACAACCAATCGTCAAACCCAGGAAAACAGTGCCCAGCGTGTCGACTCGATCAGCGACATTCTCAACATGCCATTCGGCCGGGATCGAGCCGTCTTCTGAATTGATGCGGTGATTTCGGCAGAAACCAGTGGCGATCTGGTTTTTTAGTGTGGCGTTCGGCAGCATGTCGCCACCCAGTTGTTCAATGATGAACTGGTCGTACGGCATGTTGTCCTGGAAAGCCATGATCACCCAGTCGCGCCAGACATGGTGGTGTCGGTAGCGGTCATTCTGGTATCCATCGGTGTCCGCGTAACGCGATGCCTCCAGCCAGCCAACCGCCATGTGTTCGCCATAGGAACTGGAATCGAACAGCTCATCGACATACTGCCCAACTGCTTCGTTGGAAGACGATTGCAGGATCTGATCGACGCGTTCCAGGGTCGGTGGCAATCCTGTCAGGTCAAAGGCGATCCGCCTCAGCAGCACCGACGTGGCCGCCGGTGCGGAGGGTCTGCGGCCAGACGCCTTGAGACGAGCCAGCACAAAACGGTCTATATCGTTGCGGACCCAGTTACTGCGGCCGCTGCGCGGAGGTTGATTCGACTGGAGTGGACGAAACGACCAGTGTGCCTGGTAATCAGCGCCTTGCTTGACCCACTCCAGTAGCAGTCTCTTGTCAGCTGTACTTAATGGTCGGCCTGAATCGCTTGGCGGCATCCGTTCGGCAGGATCGGTGGAAAGAATGCGGCGGACCAGTTCGCTGCGGCGAAACTGGCCGCCGGCAACAACGGATGCAATCCCGTCTGGCGTGTCGAGACGGAGTTCAGCCTCGCGAGTGGCCGCGTCCGGTCCGTGGCATTGAAAGCAGTGCTCAGAAAGGATCGAGCGAATTTCGAAACTGAAGTCAATGCGCTCGGCGGCAGGACTCGCTGTCGCCATAAGCGAAACGGCAAGCACGATCGCAAGTCGCTGCAGTTGGATCATGTCGTAAGGCCCTCAATAGCGACTGGGCCGATCAAAGATTCTCGAGAGTGCCGTTGCCGGCGCCGAAGGTCTCCTGCTGAATGCCAAATCGCCGCATCAAGGAGAGGTGCAGATTGGGCATCGGAGTGCCGGGGGCGAAGACGATGCGTCGACCGGGCTTGAGGCTGCCGCCACCATGGCCGGCCAGGACAAGAGGCAAGTCACTACGCTTGTGACCGTTGCCATCCTTGAGGCCCGAGCCGTAGAGGACAATGCTGTTGTCGAGTAGCGATGACCCACCTTCGTCGACAGCTTTCATGCCCTTCAGAAGGTAAGCCAGTTGGCTGACATACCACTGAGTGACCTTTGTGTAGCTGTCCGTCCAGGATGCCTGGTTCTTATGGTGCGAGATCGTGTGGTGGTCGCCGTCGACGCCAAGGAAGGTAAAGTTGCAGCGGCTAAAACCGTGGGCCATCATGAAAGTAGCGACCCGTGTGGTGTCGGTCTGCAGCGCTAACAGTGTCAGGTCCAGCATCAACTTGACATGCACATCCCGCTCAGTGGGAATCCCGGCGTCGGGCCGAATCAACTCGGGCTGGTTTGGTGGATTCCAGCTGCGAGGAAGTGGATTCAGCTGGTTGTCGATTTGCTTCTCCACGGTCCGTACGCTTTGCAGGTACTCTTCAATCTTGTGACTGTCATTGCGGCTGGCGCGGCCCTTCAGTCGGCGGGCGTCTTCAAGTACCAGATCCACGACGCTCAATCGCTGTTGGGATTCACGCTGCGAATCCTCTGAAGTCCGAAACATACGGTCAAATGCCACGCGTGGATTGATCTCGGGTGAGACCCGCGTGGTCGGTGACGACCAGGACACGGTGTTTGCATAGGAGATCGGCAGGTTTCCAGCACCACCTTGTCGCGGCGGTTCAGTTCCCAGCACGATCGATGGAAATCGAGTCTGCCCTCCGATGTATTGAGCAATCTGCTGATCCATGGAGATGCCCAGCACGCGACCTTCCATTTCAAGGCCCGTCAGAAAACCAGACGTCGCCCCAACGTGGCCTTTGCCACCTGTGTTATCGAGGCCCGAGAGGATACTTACATCCTGCTTGAGCGGCTGGAGTGGCTGGAGAGTCTCGGAGAGCGTGTAATCAGCTCCCTCGCCCTGGCAATCCCAGCTGGCTGGGTAGACGCCGTTGGGATGGAATAACGAGACCATTCGCCGCGGTGGCGTGCTGGCTGCTGTTGCCCCAGCGGGTTTCATGACATCCAGCAAGGGTAGCGCCAGTGCCGCACCGGTACCGCGTAACATCGCTCGTCGCGAGATATTCCAGTTCATACTCATGTGGGCAACCCTGAACCGTTGGTTTCCAGTAGCTCTACCTATGTTATCGTATTTCTGAGCTGGCATGCAGAGCATTATCGGAGGGCCACGGAAAGCGCCCAGTCGGAATAAGCCCCCGAATCGGCATATTTTATTGAGCCACCGAATTCGCAACGGACGATAAGCCAATGGTGCTGTGTCTTTCTGCAGCTTGGTTCACAAGCCACTGTCCTGAGGTGTGCTTTCCACGTCGATGTCGACTCCACGTATATTTTCGGCCCTCCTGATCTGCCTGCTCGTGGGCTGCCAGGGAAATCGCGGCGGCCGCCTGCCACGTGATTTCCGACCACCCCCTTTGCCCAGTCCATTCACGCTGCCCGGACTACCCAGGCGACCACTCAGAGCCTCGGCTCCGGCCCCCACGGCGAGCCCACAATTGCATTCGCGGGCAGTGGAAACAGAGCCACAGAAGGAGCCAGTTCAGCCCGCAGCGATAGCTATTAAACCGGACGCTGCCGCGGTACTGAAAGCGGAGCCCGCGGTTGTCGTGTCGACTGTGCCGACGGCGCCATTTCAGGATGTCTCCGTCACGCTACCGCAGAGGCAGGACGACTCGCCACTGACGCTGGATTACCTTGAGCAACGTGCCCTGGCAAACAATCCCACGCTTGCGCAGGCGCGGGCCTGGATTCAGGCGGCACGGGGCAAACGGCTCCAAGCGGGCCTCCCACCCAATACCGTGATTGGATTCGCCGGAAACGAGATGGGGACAGGTGGAGAAGCGGAACAACTTGGCGTCTTCGTCGGCCAGGCCTTCATCCGAGGCGACAAACTTCAACTCAGCCAGGCGGTCGTCTCTGAGGAAATCCTGGCGGCGGAAACAGCTGAGCTTATCCAACAACAGCGGGTGATTACCGACGTCCGACTCGGGTTTTATGAGGTGCTGGTAGCGGAGCAGCAGAACAAGGCTGCCAGGGAACTTGTCGATCTGGCCGGACAGGCGGTGGCTGCGGCCCAGGCGTTGCTTGAGGCGCAGGAAGTTGGCCGAATCGATGTCATGCGGGCTCAGATCCAGTTGCAATCAGAACAGCTGTCGCAAAAGAGGGCCTCCGTCCGGCTGACTGCCGCCTGGTCCAGATTGATCGCCACACTCGGCATGCCGGCCGTCACGCGCGGACCACTACAGGGCCAGATTGGCACAGCGGTGCCGTCATTCAATAGCGACAGACTGGTGGCGCGGCTGCTGGATGAGAGCCCGGAACTGGTTGTGGCCCGAATCAACGTTGAGCGTGCAAGGCGGGCTGTCGAAAGAGCGGTTGCGGAGCCTATTCCCGACCTCGACCTGCAGGCAGCGTTGCAGCACGATAACGCTACAAACGGCGCGATTGCGAATCTGCAGCTCTCCTTTCCGATCCCCTGGCGAAATCGCAATCAGGGCGCGATCCAAACTGCGCGGGCTGAGGTTGTGGCGGCAGAGCGAGTTGTTGAACGAGTTGAGCTGGACCTGCGTCAGCGACTTGCCACCGTCTACCAGCGATACAGCAAGGCCCATTATGAGGTGGAAGGTTATGCCAGCGATGGCGGCATCCTGGCGAAGGCGGCGGAAGTGCTCGACTTGGTTCGGCGAGGATACGAGGCGGGCGAACTCACCTACGCGGACCTGATCATGGCACAACGCACCTACTCGCAGACGAAACTGGCGTACATCAATTCGCTGGGAAAACTATGGTCCGCGGTTGTCGAAATTGACGGCCTGCTGCTGAAAGGTAATTTGCAGCAGCGGTCGGAGTAGCCTCTGGCATGCGTTCGACGTTAGAAGGCGATCAGAAGCGGTCGCCAGGCGGATTACGCAGATTGTAGCGGACGTAGAGTGTGGTCGGGCTGTGGTCGGATCCAGACTGAGCGACTGGCGGCGAGAAAAGTGTTGACCTGAACTGGGAACGAGCCAATCATGATCTTAAGAGAAGTTTAGCTTGGGAGAGTTTCGTGCGATTCTGGATTTCACCTATTGCAGTGCTGCTGCTGCTTGCTCACTTCGATCCGGGCTGCTGCTGGCAAGCCTGTTGCGAAGAGAAGAGCTCGCCAGCGGAAGCAGTTGCAAGCTGCGACGGCCATGCTCACGCGCATAACGATGTGCAGCACGAGCATCCTGACCAGCCGAACCAGGTTCCACACCGGCATGAATGTTCCGCTGAACGTTATCTCTCACTGGCGGCTGCAACCGTCTCGGTAGACGATAATCGACGCTACGACGCGGCTGCTCTGATCGCCGGCATCCACTACTGCAACGCCGCATGGTGTTTCAGCCAGGGAATGACTGCTGGCTACAACTCTCTGAATCCGGCAGACGGTCTACCGCTGCGCGCGCATCTTGCGCTGGGCGTGCTGCTGCTCTAAATCAGCGCCGCTTCGATCTCCTGTGTTAGCCGCCTTGCGCTCTACCCAGCGCCAGCTCGCTCCAGGGGACACCTGACCTGCCACATATTCCAAGCGGAAACAGGCGGGCAGCCCAGCAATGACAGTATCACCAACGATCCAGGGAATAGAGTCATGAAACCGATTGCCCAGTTGATCTTCAAGCAATGGCGGCCAATAGTGATCGCGGTCAGCCTGTTGGCCGCTGCAGGTAGTTACCAGTTATGGTGGCCCCACCTCCTGCAACTGGCTCGAGATGTGAATCTGCTGTCGAGTCCAGCAACGAAGACTGCGGACCCTGCCACTCATGGTCATGATCATGCTCCAGGTGGCGGCCATCTGCATCCGCAGGATACCAGCCATGCAGCCGAGGACGAATTGACGCTCAGTCCAACTGCGCGCAAGAACGTCGGACTGCGTACGGGCATTGTCGAGGCACGCGCCTATCACAAGACCGTGGCGGTACCGGCACTGGTAACAGAACGAGCAGGATGGACCCAGCTCTCCGTGTCGGCGCCATTGACAGGCGTGGTGAGCCGGATTTACCCCATCGAGGGGGAGGCTGTCCGCCCTGGCCAGGCCTTGTTCGATCTTCGCCTGACTCACGAGGACCTGGTGACCGCACAGCAAGATGTGCTGCGGTCTACTTCAGAGTTGGAGATAGTCAATCGCGAGTTGGCCCGACTGGAAGCTGTCGAAGAAGGCGTCATTGCGGGCAAACGATTGATTGAAGAGCAGTACAAACAGCGCAAGCTGGTGGTGGCGATTCAGGCCCAAACACAGGCGCTCGTGCTCCATGGCCTGAGCCTGGCGCAGATTGAGGAACTGGTTGCCAGCGGTCGACTCCTGGCGATGCAAACGGTGGTTGCGCCATCCGCGAATGCCAGCGGAGAAGATGCGAGCACAGAACGCACTTTTCACGTCCAGCAGATTGAAGTCAACCGTGGCCAGGCGGTGACTGCTGGACAACAGTTGGCCGTGCTGGCGGATCATGGGCTGCTGTATGTCGAAGGCCAGGCCTTCGGTGAGGATGCGGAACGACTAATCACTGCCGCCAGCGGACAGGAAATGCTCGAAGTATCACAGGTCAGTGGCAGCGGCAATGCGGATGATTCGATGCGGTTGCGGGTGATATATGTTGCTGATCATGTCGACCGGGAGTCGCGAGCATTGCGGTTTTATCTTGGGCTGCCGAACCAGCTGGTTCTTGACGAAATGGTCGACGGCCATCGGATGGTCGCCTGGCGCTTTCGACCAGGCCAGCGCACAGAAGTCAGGATTCCGATCGGGCGGAGCTGGGACAACCAGGTCGTGCTGCCTGCTGAAGCGGTCGTTTACCAGGGAGTGGACGCCTATGTCTTTGAACAGCACGGCGAACACTTTCATCGGGTTGCTGTTCATGTTCTTTACCAGGACAAGCAGTCCGTGGTGGTCGAGAACGACGGCAGCCTGATTGGCAAGACTGTGGCGATGGCAGGCGCTTACCAGATGGGCCTGGCCCTGAAGAACCAGACAGGTGGCGCCATGGACCCTCACGCGGGCCACGTCCATTAGATTCATTCGAGGTTGCCAATGTTGGCTTCATTGCTCAACGGTATTATTCGGACCGCTCTGCACAACCGTATGTTGGTTGCGGCACTGGCCACCTTTGTGCTGCTCTTCGGTGCCTGGCAGATTAACCAATTGCCGATCGATGTGTTCCCGGATCTTAACCGTCCCCGCGTCGTGGTGATGACTGAGGCGAGGGGGATGGCACCAGAAGAGGTTGAGACTCTTGTCGCATTCCCTCTCGAGACAGCCCTGAATGGCGCTTCAGGCGTTCAGGCGGTTCGATCCAGTTCGGGACCGGGCGTTTCAGTGATCTATGTAGAGTTTGATTGGGGCACCGACATCTTCAGGGCTCGCCAGATTGTTGCCGAACGACTGGCTGTTGCCAGCGAGGGATTGCCGGAAGGAGTACGACCACAGCTGGCGCCGATCTCGTCGATCATGGGACAGATCATGGTCGTCGGCCTCTACAGCAGCCCAGGCGACGACACGCTTTCCTTCAGACTAAGAGCCCGGCTAGAGGAGCAACTTAACGCAGGCCACCTGCCCGATCTACTGCGCGGGTCGTTCGCTGGCCAGGGTATTTACCTGTCCAATAGTTGCGCAATCAAGGTCCAGCAGCGATCCGAAGCCTGGACGCTCACGGACGCAGAGCAGGAACTGCATTACACCATCCTGGCGACCGACGGCGAACTGCAGATTCACCGTACGACTTCACCCATGCAATTACGGACAATTGCTGATTGGGTGGTCCGCCAGGAATTCCTCACGACGCCAGGAGTTGCCCAGGTGTTCGTGATGGGCGGCGAGCGGAGACAATACCAGGTACTTGTCAATCCACACCAATTGACTGCGTTGGGAGTCACGTTGGAGGATGTGGAAACTGCCCTGCGACGCAGTAACCAGAATGTCACGGGTGGATATCTCGACCAGCAAGGACCGAATGAATTCCTTGTGCGCGCACTGGGCCGAGTCAAGTCGATTGAGGACATTCAACAGGTGGTCGTCGCACGCCGCGGGGATCGTTCAATCCTGTTGCGTCATGTAGCGCGTGTGATCACGGCCGCGCAAGTCAAGCGAGGCGACGGATCGGCATTCGTCCGTAACGAAGATGGCATCGCCGGCGGCCCGGCGGCGATCCTCACGATCAACAAACAACCCGGCGCAGATACCCGCGAGGTAACGGAACGTATCGAGGCGATCATCGCGGGGCTAGAACAGCGACTTCCTGATGATGTCCAGATTGCCGGCGATCTGTATCAGCAGAAGTTGTTCATTGATCTTGCCATCGCGAACGTGGTGGAAGCCCTCCGCGACGGTGGTCTCTTCGTGGTCATCATCCTGTTCCTGTTCCTGCTCAATTTTCGCACCACATTTGTCACCCTGACCGCGATTCCCTTGTCGATTGTAATTACTGCCCTGGTCTTCAAGGCCTTTGGTCTGTCGATCAATACAATGACGCTCGGCGGCCTGGCGGTGGCCATCGGCGAACTGGTGGACGATGCGATCGTCGATGTGGAAAACATCTTTCGGCGACTGAAAGAGAATCGCGCCCGGGCAGAACCGCAGCCAGCATTGCTGGTGGTGTTTCGGGCCAGCGTGGAGATCCGCAACTCAATCGTGTTCGGAACAATGGTCGTGGTGCTTGTCTTCATTCCGCTGTTTGCGCTCGGTGGTATCGAGGGGCGACTGTTCACTCCGCTGGGTATTGCCTACATCGTCTCACTCTTATCGTCACTGTTCATTTCGCTGACCGTTACGCCGGTCCTGTCCTACTGGTTGCTGAGCAATGCTCGGACCGTTCGGCATAACAGGGACGGTCACTTATTGCGGGGACTCAAATGGGTCTTCGGACTGGTGATTCACGGCAGTCTTCGGGTGGCCCCACTGATCCTGATCGCTGCTACCCTGGCCGTGATAATTGCCGGGCGCACCGCCGGCCAAATGGAAAACGACTTTCTCCCTCCCTTTAATGAGGGTGCTGTACAGGTCAACGTGTTCTTGCCACCTGGCGCATCGCTGGAAAGCTCAAACCGGCTTGCAAGGCTGGCCCAGCAGAGGTTGTTGGAGATTGATGAAGTCCAGCGAGTGGTCCGCAGGACCGGCCGAGCGGAACTGGATGAACATGCTGAGGGTGTCAACGTCAGTGAATTCATCGCCTCGCTCAATCCGAATACGGAACGCAGCCGGGAAACGGTCCTGGCCGATATTCGCGAACGACTCAAGGAAATACCCGGCATCGTTGTCTCAGTCGAACAACCGTTGTCGCACCTGATCTCTCACATGCTGTCAGGGGTTAAAGCCCAGGTCGCTATCAAACTATATGGTGACGACCTCGATGTGCTGCGACGCACGGCGGAAGAAATGAAGGCGGCAATTGCGGATATCGAGGGAGTCCGTGACCTCCTGGTGGAGCCTCAGATCATCGTGCCCCAGTTGCGGATCGAGGTCGACGGTTTGCAACTCGAGCGCTATGGCCTGACACGTGCCGATGTGACTGAGTACGTGGAAACAGCGATGAATGGCGTGGTCGTGTCGGAAGTGCTGGAAGGGCAACGCAAATTCGACTTGTTGGTCCGTCTTGATGAGTCATACCGCGAGGATCTGGAAACGTTGGATCGGCTGACGATACCCCTGCCCAACGGCGGCTCAACACGACTGGGAGCTGTCACGAGGATTTATCGCGGCGGTGGCCCCAATTCGATTGTGCGTGAACAAGTCCGGCGACGCATCGTGCTGCAATGTAATGTTGCCGGGCGGGGACTCGTGGATGTTGTCAAGGACATCAAACAGCGGCTGGCACCGATCGAAAGGAATCTGGACGACAGTTACTTTGTCGAGTACGGCGGCCAGTTCGAGAGCCAGCAGTCGGCTTCGCGAATGATCTCGATTCTGTTTGTGGTCTCGCTGGTCGGCATGTTCCTCGTGCTCTACACGATGTTTCGCAGCGTAAATCTTGCCCTGCAGGTTATGGTTGCCCTGCCAATGGCATTTATCGGAAGTGTCGTGGCTCTGGTGGTCACCGAGCAGACCCTGACCGTGGCAGCCATGGTCGGTTTTATCTCACTCTGTGGGATAGCCTCGCGAAATGGCATCCTGCTGATTAACCATTATCTCCACCTGGTCAAATTCGAAGGGGAATCGTGGACCCGGGAGATGATTGTACGGGCCGGTAAGGACCGACTGGCACCGGTCTTGATGACCGCCCTGACGACCGGTATTGGACTGGTTCCACTGGCGCTGGCCTTTGGTGAACCAGGTAAGGAGATTCTCTACCCGGTAGCGACTGTTATCATTGGCGGGCTGATCAGCAGCACACTGCTCGAATTCCTCGTGCGCCCCGCTTTGTTCTGGAAGTTTGGGGTGTCAGCAGCACGGCGAGTGACCGAACAGGCGGCCAACGAGGTAGTCCTGTTCGAGGAAACGCAGCAGTCTTGATTCTGCGGTTGGCTAGACCGATCGTGCCGCCAGCGACTCTGGTGGAGGTCTACAGAGACTCGAGGAGCGACGGATCCGGGAGAACCGGCCAATCAATGATTGAGGAATCGTCGCAAAGAGGCTAAATTCATTGCGGCGATTGAATTCATTGTCGCCTTTCCGTCCTGTCCATGGGAGCCAGCCTCGGTGTCATCCAAACAGCCAACTGATTTTAGTTACAAGCAAACCCGCATCGATCTAACTTCTGGCGAGGTGTCCGAGGAAGACATCCAATGCCAGGATGTTGATGATGTAATGGGTGGTATCGCCCGTGGCTTCCGTTTCCTCGAAGGATGCCCGACCGACGATGCCTACGCGTCAGAAAGCTCCCTGTTGATGACACTCGGTGTCCTCAGCGGCACTAATTTCATGACCGGTTTGCGAACCTATTTTCTCGCTTATTCACCGCTCAAACGTTCACTCTCGGGCCAACCATCGGCGATGTGGTCGGCAGGCAGTGGTAAGTTTGCCACCAAGTTGCGGTTCATGGGCGTGGATGAAATTGTCTTTACTGGCCGAGCGGACGGCCCCACGCTGCTGCATATTAAGTCCAGCGGCGAAGGGGACGATGCGACTACGACCTTCACACTCGAAGATGCATCTTTCCTGGTCGGAAAAAAGGTCAACGATAAAATCCAGACACTCAAAGGGAAGTACGGCGATAACGCGCACTTCGCCGTGATTGGTCCGGCCGGAGAGAATTATGAGGCAGTTCGGTATGCTGCGATCGCCCTTTCCACGGAGAACCAACTGAAGACCGGCGATCCCAAGCCCCGATTCTGTGGCCGCGGAGGCATGGGTGGTGTGATGGGATCCAAGAACCTATTGGCAATCGTTGCCGACACCAAGGATGGGAAGGCTGCCTCGGCCGCCAGCTTCAAGGACTTGAACAAGGAAGTCGCCCGCGGCCCTGGTAGCCAGCGGTTTCGTGAGGAAAAGACCGGCGGTATGGGTGGCACCTGGGTGAATTTCAAGGCGCTGCACTTGTCCCATGCCATGCCGGAAATGAATTTCGTTCCCACCGGCGAGGATTTATCGGTTCCGCTTTATCGCGAGAACCTGGAACAGCTAAAGGAATTCGTCGTCAAGGATGAAGCCTGTTATCGCTGCGGGATTCGCTGCCATAAGAACGTCTATGATGCAGACGCCGAAGGCAAACCAACGAAGTTTCGAGCCAAGCTGGACTACGAACCACTTAACCTGCTGGCCTCCAACCTCGGCGTGTTCGACCCTGATCAAGCCTGCACGCTAGTGGAACTGGTTGACGAAATGGGCATGGATTCGATCTCCTGCGGTGTCAGTCTCGCCTACGCGATGCGATACAACGACCGACACCAGGAGGATGGCGGCGCCAAGGAGGACTGGCCGACGTTCGGGGATTTTGAAAGCACCTACCGTGCTATCGAAAAGCTTGGAGCGGGCGAGCAGTCAGACATTGGACAGGGCGCGTTGCGGTTGTCCGAAGCGACCGGCGAAGCCAGTTACGCCATGCATTGCAAAGGGGTTGAATTCCCGGCTTATCTGCCGCAGACGAACCCTGGCTACCCATGGGCCCTGGCGGGTGGACACATGTCGATGCGGACCTACCTGCTGCTGCTCAATGAACGTGAGACAAGTATGGACTACTGGGTGGACGCAATCACAAACCCATCGCGTGGGATGAGCATCCTGCGGGACGATATCACCGGAGCCTGCAAATTTGCGGGCATGAACAACGACCAGATGGCGCAGGCGATCGCGGATCTGACTGGTCTGGAGATCAGCGGTGACGATATTGAACAAATTGTGATGCGTGCGTTCTTGCGAGGCTATCGGCTGGAGAAACAGCAAGGGTTTTCAGCGGATGACTACAAGATGCCGTCCGAAGTGCACGATGAATACCCGCAGATTGAGTTGCCGCATTTCAACACCCAGGAGTTCTTCGACGAACTTCGCGGCAAGGTCATCGAGCAGTTCGACAGCCTGCTGGAGACGGCAGGGATCTAGCCGCCACAGGCCACAAAAAGTATGTCAATGACGGCGCCATCGCCGATCTTGGTTGTGGCAAGTTGCGTGTGCGGAACAATTTCTCCGTCCATGGATGCCGTCAGGTGTCCCATCAATCCGCCTTGCGGACCGAGCATCCGTTCTGCCAGTTGCGGAAACTGCTGACAGGCGTCCTCGATTGCAGTCGCCACGGTGGTTGCCCGCGAGCGAACTGTCTGCTGGTTGTCGACATAGCGACGAAACGGAGTCGGGAGTGTGATCGTAGTCACCATGATGACTCAACCTCCGGTCATTCGTCTTCGGAGAGGCGTTGCGACAGAGATTCCAGCAGTTCCAGGCCGATACCAGGTTGTTTGAGCAGGATCTCACGAAACACCGCGCCCTCAAGGACCAGCGTCTGCAAACCATCTTCGGTGGCGACCACGGTCGCACCTCGCGGTTGGTCCCCCAGGACGGCCAGTTCTCCAAAGCACGCGCCCTCCTCAAGCTGAGCAACGGTCGACTCGCCCTGGATGACGTCTGCATTGCCGCCCGTGATGATGTAGACATCCTGGCCGGGCTGGCCCTCTTCGCAGACCATCTGGCCACTCTCAAAGTGACTCTCATGCATGTAGTCCGCTATGACCTCCAGGCTTTCATCCCCGCAGGCCGCAAAGATAGTCGACTTCTTCAGCCATTGCGTCCGGATCGCCGAGGGTATCTCACCCAGGCGGCGCGATAGTGCCATGTTTTCGGCATAATCAACCGGGCATTCAATCACCACGGGACGATCGGCCGCCAACGCTTCTGAGAGAATACCAGCCAGGTCCTCCGTCCGTTCCACGCGTTTGCCAATCGCGCCGAACGACTCCGCCAACATTACAAAATCAGGGTTCGTAAAGTCGATATGGGAGTATTTTCCGAAGTGGGCTTCCTGTTTCCAGCGAATCAGTCCGTACTGTGAATCGGTCCAGATCATGATCACGAGTGGCAATTTCAAGCGGACCGCGGTTTCCAGGTCCTGGACGTTCATCATGAACCCGCCATCGCCACAGATCGCCATGGCTCGACTATCCGGATAGCTTAGCTTGGCGCCGATTGCGCCTGGCAGGGCGAAGCCCATCGAGCAGAAACCGTTTGAAATCATGCAGGTGTTTGGCGTTTCGCATTGGTAGTAGCGTGCGACCCACATCTTGTGGGCTCCCACATCCGACAACAGGATGTCATCGTCTCCCATCGCCTTGCGTACCTCCCAGAGGATCCGCTGCGGCTTAACCGGGAAACTGTTGTCGTCCTTATTGCGGGAGAATTCCTCTTCCATCGTGCTGCGATAGTCCGCATATGAGGCCGGATCGACGAGGCGCTCGTCTGGCAGAGCGGCGGAAAGCTGAGTCAGGCTGGTGGCAATATCGGCTGCGATATCGACCGCGGGATCGAAGGCTGCATCGACCTCGGAAGGTACAAAATCGATATTGATGATCTCTTTCTTGCGACCGCGGTTCCACAGTCGAGGGCTGTATTCCACCAGGTCGTAGCCAATGGCGACGACAACGTCCGCTCTTTCAATGGCCTCAGCGACGAAATCACGGGACTGGAGTCCAACCGTAAACAGGCATTGCGGATGTGACGCCGGTAAAGCGCCTTTGGCCATGAATGTATTGGCGACCGCCATACCAGTCTGTTCGACCAGCGACTTAAGTTCAGCAGTCGCATTTCCCCTCAGGGCTCCGTTGCCGGCCAGAATAATGGGGAATTCAGCGTTCTTGAGTAACTCCGCGGCAGCCGCAATCTGGACTGAATTGGGATCGGCACGATGCGTTATGTCTGCCCTCAGTGGCGGGACGAGCGAACGGTGCTTGGCGATATCCTCCGGCAATTCGATGTGGACGGCGCCCTTCTTCTCCGTTTGGGCAATCTTGAAAGCCTTGCGAATGATCTCAGGAATAGTGTCGGCGTTGGTGATTGTCGTCGCCCAGCGGACAACAGGACCGAACATCGTAACGACATCCATCGCCTGGTGTGATTCCTTGTGCAGTCGGCCGGTGGACGCCTGGCCCGTGATCACGATCAGCGGCGCTCGATCCATATCCGCGTCAGCGACACCTGTCAAAAGGTTGGTTGCCCCAGGACCCAGCGTGCCAAGGCAGACACCGGGTTTGCCAGTTAGACGGCCGTAAACGTCGGCGATAAATGCGGCACCTTGCTCATGGCGACAGACGATGAACTCGATCGGTGAGTCCAGCAGCGATATCATCATGTCGGCGTTCTCTTCACCGGGAACACCAAAGATATATTCAACGCCCTCGGCTTCGAGGCAACGGAGAAAAAGGTCAGATGCTTTCATGGAGTTCGCCTGCAGAAGAGATAGATGCCATTGTGGTAGTTGTGCCCATTGAGACTGGCTTGTCTATCGTGGCGAATTGAGCTGCGGGCGACAAGCATACAGGCGCCCTGGCCCTCTTCAGACGTCATCGTGTGGAGCTGGATCGGTCTTAGAAGTGGCTGTGATACACTTACTGGGCATAATCGTTTGGAGTCATGTCTAAAAGGAGGGCCGGAAATGGTAACAGAACAATCGAATAGCCTGCGCGACCGCCTGATTGAAGATCGTTAAAAACCGGAGATTGAGGCTGCCGAAATGTGTCGGCACACGGCGGCCGCTTACCGCGTCTGGATGGTAATTGTCTTGATCGGGGCCCCGTTGGCTCTTGTCGTTCTGATAAAAAGATCGAGTGGCATGCAACCTATAACTGCCTTGTTCATCGCCGGCTTGGGTCTCTTGGTGTTTATTGCTTTGGCCCTACTGGCCGCGGCAAGTTCGATCATCAGAATCCTTGGCCAATGCTCCTGGTTGCTAACCGACATAGCAGTTTCCGCTCAAATAGAAGCCATCAAGTCGGAAGAAGAATGATCATCCATGTCGACATGGATGCGTTCTACGCGTCCGTCGAAGAACGGGATAACCCGGAGCTCGTTGGCCAGCCGGTCGTTGTCGGCGGTAGCCCCGAGTCGCGTGGGGTCGTAGCCGCAGCCAACTACGTGGCGCGGGAATATGGCATCCACAGCGCCATGCCGATGTCGACGGCAATCAAGCACTGCGCTACAGCGATCCGGATTCCTGTGCGTATGGATCGCTACCACGAAGTCTCGCGACAGTTGCGGACAATATTCAATAGCTATACGCCGCTGGTTGAGCCGCTGGCACTGGACGAGGCATTCCTCGACGTAAGCGGATGCGAGGCATTGTTCGGGAGTGCGGAAGTTATCGCCGTTGAAATAAAGAACCGCATTCGGGCGGAGTTGCAGCTGGTTGCCTCGGTCGGCGTGGCGCCGAACAAGTTCCTGGCCAAGCTGGCAAGTGACCTGGAGAAGCCGGACGGCTTTGTGCTGGTTTCGACAGACAATGTCCAGGAATTCCTCGACCCGCTACCAGTCAGCCGCATCTGGGGGGTCGGCAAGGTCACCGGCGCGGCCTTTGAACGGCTCGGGCTCCACACGATCGGTCAACTCCGTGAGATTGACAGCCAGCAGCTGGAACAGCGATTCGGAAAAATGGGCCAGCATGTGCTAGCCTTGGCTCACGGTATTGACGATCGGCCTGTCGTCCCTGATCGGGCGGCCAAATCGATCTCCAATGAGACGACCTTCCCTAGGGATATCTGCGATGCGGAAATCCTCCGCAGCTGGTTAATGGACCTGACCGAACAGGTGGCAGGACGATTACGGCGCAGCAATCTTTATGCTCGCACGGTACAGCTGAAGATTCGCTACGAGGATTTCCAGACGTATACTCGCCGAGTTACTTTGGATGACCCAACGGATGTAACGCGTCAGATCTGGGACGCCGCCCAGAGCCTGTTGGATAACCGGCTTCCTGAACGCCCGATACAGGTCCGCTTACTAGGCGTCGGTGTGAGTGGACTGCTGGAGGCCAGGCCGCGTCAGGCTGGCTTGTTTGAGGACGACCACGAACAGCAGGGTCGCCGACTGGACGCTGCCACGGACATGATCAAGGAGCGTTTTGGCAGCGATGCCGTTCGTCGCGGCCTGACGGGACACGACCAATCTTCCGGCAATGGATCGAACGAATAATTCGCGGCAAACATCCAGGTTATCTCACCGCAATTCCGGCCGCCACGATCCGCCTGCTGCGTTAGTATTCCTAGAGGTAATGCAGTGAAATCCACACCTGGCAGGAGATGAATCATGGTTAGTTTGTCCATTTCGATCGCCCTTGGCGGCGTCTTGCTTATCGGGCTGGTGCTTTACGGACCTCGTGTGCTTTTTTACCTGTGGGAGCACGCCGATGCCGCCGCGTTGTGCCGCATAACTCTGGTCAGTGGGTTCCTTGTCATGCTGGGCCTGATCGCCTACTGGCCCAGCTCCAAGGGATCCGTGAGCAGCGCCGAAATAGACTATGGATTGGCCGCGATACAGCGACTGAGCCTGGTTATCACGTTGGGGCTCGGCTGCGTTTGTGCGGCACTCTACTGGGTCGGAGATTCGCTGCGTGCTGGGCTGAGAACGGAGTAGCCTGCGAGTTTCTAGCGACCGCGACTGGTTCGTCGAGAAGTTGCAGGATCCAATTGCCGAATCAAACTGAGCGACCCGTCAATCCGGATTGCGCCGGTTTGTTTGCCCATCAATGTCAACTCGCGGGGTAATACTGCGGTCCTTGTTGCGACTGTATTCCAGTGTGAAGGAATGGGTCCAGCCGCCAGGCAGATAGTGCTGCTCCAGGACAATCACATCCCAGTTGTCCATGCGTGTCCCGAGGCCTAGTGATTCGAGGCAGTGGCAGGCAGGACGAAGTTGCCGAACCCCTGCCGCATCGTGTTAGGGTTATGCCACAGCTATTCTGCGCCGCCGTCGGATTCCGGGTCAGCCGTTCGCGACTCTTCACGCAGTTCATTGGCGACGGCTACAGGGATGCCGACGTCGTACCAGCCAATCATCATCTCTTCCCAGGTCTGGTCGCCCCAGCGCACGGACTTCGTGGGGTCCGGATTGGCCAGGTTGCTGAGTGAGTTGTTGAAGATCGCCGTGCAATGGAGTCGGCTGCCGGCCGGGATGATCTTGGGTTCCTGGAGAATGTAACTGTTCTGCCAGTTGAAATCGTAGAACGGAACGTCCAGCAGGATCTCCCTCTTTCCGTCCGGGTAGATCATCTCGTATTTGAACGCGGCACCCCTCATGTGCATGTGAGGGAAGAGCGACAATAGCACGGCATCTCGCTGGAAGATTCGGTCCGCCTCAACCTTATGTGATTCGGCTCCGGGGGGAATCAGGAATCGATGTTGAGTGGCATTCGTGGTGGCCACCTCGTGTGTGACATCCTTGGCGTCAATGAACTTCAGCGCAATGCCGCTGCGATCGAGCTGCTCGGAGCCGTTCGGAGTGTAGTGCATTTGGAAGACAATCTTGGCGCCGGCGGGAATTCGCTTGGCCCAGCCTTTTGGCATCGACACCGGCTGGGTTCCGGGAGCAAAACCCGCCAGGTGATTAAAGCCGCGAAGATCACGATCCAATCCTCGCTGGGGTAACTTTGGGTCCCGAATAAAGGCAATAATGTGATGCACGACGGCCGCGTTGCCGGGTCGACATTCAGCGAGCGTTACCCACTTGTCCTCAGTGAAGCCCGTGTCGGCAACGAAATAGCGGTAAGGATCAACACCCTCCGCTTTGACCTTCACCGGTTCTGGCTTGATGTAGATGATCTGGTCGGGTTCCTCGAGAAACCACTTGTTATCAAACGCAACCTGCTCTGGCAGGTCAGCTGCATCACCCTCGGGGCACCCATTGGCGGCCCAGACCTGGAATAACGCGCGTTCTGCAGAGGTCATGCTTGAGTCATTTGAAAAGTTGCCATGCTTGGGCGACGCATGCCAGGGTGGCATGCGTTTCTGAGCGACGACCTCGGCGATCATCTCACCCCAGCCGTAGATTTCGTCATAACTGTTCATTGCGAATGGCCCAATCTGGCCCTCGCGGTGACAGGATATGCAGTGTGACTGGATCAGGCGGGAGATCTGTTTGGTGTAGGTAACCGCAGAGTCGGTTTTTGATGTACGCACGCGACCGATCAAGCACCCCTTGACGGAAGTTTGAGGAACGCTGATCTCGCTGCCCGCCACGAGTTCGGTGGCGGCTTCCGCCAGGTCTCGACGCTTGGCGGTGGGGGCTGACAGCCCAACACCGGCGCCGAAAGAATATTGGTCATCGACGCGGCCGTGGTAACGCACGACGCCGCTGGCGTCTAACAGGAATGCTTCGGGTGTTCGTGTGGCGCCAAAGTGATCGGCGACCTTGTTCCCGAGATCCTTCAGAAGCGGAAATCGGACGCCGTGGCGTTGAGCAAAGGCGTCCAGTTCGGTCAACGAATCTTGCACGTTCGGGCTGATTCCCACAACGGTGATACCCTGTCCTTCAAACTCTTCCGCGAGCGACTGCATCCTGGGTGCGTACAGTTTGGCAAGCGGGCATTCCGTTCCCATGAAGTAGATCATGGTGCCTTTCTCTCCAGCCAGGTCGGCAAAACGGTGTGATTTGCCGCGAAAATCCTGCAGTTGGAAATCCTTGATCGGCTGCCCCACCAGTGACTTTTCAGCGGCCGCTGTGGTGGCTGGTGAAACGAAAAGAGACGACAACAGGAACGCGCAGAAAAGAGGGAGTAATGAACGCATTTCACTCGTCCTTCGTGAACAGGAGTTCCGGTTTAATGGTCTTCTGATGACGGCTTAAGAATTGCACGTCGACCGTCGGCTCGGGATCGCTGAAGGGTCAAGGATATCACAAGCAGACTTGTCGCAACAAGCTTAGCTTGGGATCAGTCGACGGCGCTCCAAAGTTGACCACGAGGACCGTTGTTCGGACAATACACGCCATTCCGCGGCGGGAATCGAATCGGTACTGGCGGTCAGCATATATCTGCCCGTGGGATAGCTGACAGCAGACACCTGAGGCGATAGACGCATGGATAACGAACAACGAACATCTCTCATGAATGACGTTGAGTTGTTCTGCGAAGAGACGCGGCCGGCGGAGGACATGGCATATCTCGAACACCGTTTTAACCACGAGGCACTGCCATTGGCCCGCAAGTACCGGCTAATGGGTATGGCGGTCTCGACTGAATACGGTGGGCGGGGTGCCGATGTCGCGACCTACCTGGAAGCGATTCGCAGGATCGGCCGCGAGGGGAGCGGGTTGCGGACGCTGTTTTCCGCTCACTCGTCCATCGGGCAGTATCCAATCGAACAGTTCGGCAGCGAGTCGCAGAAACAACGCTACCTACAACCTTCGGCGACAGGGGACTTAATCCTGGCCTTCGGCCTTACCGAACCAGACGCGGGTTCCAATCCACTCGAACTTAAAACCACCTACCGTCGCCAGGGTGACACATACGTGCTCAACGGCGTCAAATACCTGATCTCCAATGGTGGCATCGCGGACGCCGTTGTCGTTTTTGCTTATCCGGAAGAAGAAGGTGGACGGATAAGCGCGTTCATTGTGGACACCCACGCAGATGGTTTCGAACATGAGGACCTGACGGCCAAGGTTGGGTTACCCACCAGTAACACGGCGATGTTTGAAATGACGGAGTATCAATTGGCAGCCGAGAACCTGCTCGGTGAAGAAGGCGAAGGTTTCGCAATTGCCATGGCGACGCTCGTGAGTGGCCGCCTGAGTGTTGCGGCGGGCTGCCTGGGGGTCATCGAGGATTGCTTGCACGAAGCACTCACCTATTCTCGGGAACGCCAACAGCATGGAAAACCGATTGCCCGGCACCAACTGGTGCAAGAACACCTGGCAATGATCGAAATTGATCGCGTCACGACAGCCAGCGTACTGCAGACGGCGATTGCCGCCATCCAGACAAGCCGGCAGTCGCCTGGCGAACCGGCGCTGGTCCAGGAGGCCGACCTGCGAGCGGCCGAGGCAAAATTCATAGCCAGTAATGCCGCCTTTGATGCTGCGGATCGTTCGGTACAGGTGTTTGGCGGTCGCGGTTATTCGCTACTGTTTCGCCCGGCCCGGCACTGGTCGGATGTGCGCGTCTGCCGAATCTATGAGGGCACCGATGAGGTGATCAAGCTAAAGATCGCGGCCAGCCTGCTGGGCAAAGAGTACGCCGCCTTCCGTTGAAACACGCTGCGGCAAACCCAGTTGCCTGCAGGACTGGCAAGGCTAGACGTCCAGTGCGGCCTCGATCAGCGGATCAATCTTGTTCGGCTTCGAATTCAGCGACACCACGATGAACAGGATGCTCGAGATCACCAGGGTAACGGCGCCGCCGCTGATATGGTAAGGCAGTTGCCAGTCCCAGATCTTTTGCAGGAGCATGAATCCAATGTTGATCACAAGGCTGCTGGCAATAGCCAGGTTGGCTGCCACTGCCGTCGCCCGCTTCCAGTTAAAGCCGATTGCCACCACCGGCGCAATCGCGCCGGCAAACACGCCCCAACCGTAGGCCCCCAGTAGAGCGATCATGTTGTGTGGGGAGTAGACCGAAAAGACCGCCGCTGCCACCGCCAGCACAAGCGTCGCCACACGAGCCCAGAATAACTCGTTTAACAGCGACCTCCCCCGCAAGGCTGTCGGGATGTCATGCACAATCGCAGCAGCTCCAATATTAAGGAAGCCATCGGCCGTCGACATGATCGCGGCGAACAGGCCGGCGAAGACAATTCCCGCCAGAATCGGGTGGACCTTGTTCTGCAGGAACCAGGGAGCGGCATTGTCGGGATTGGCAAGCTGATCCATTTCGGACTGCGGAAGTCCCTGGACAACCAGGGCTCGCACAGTCAGGCCGATTCCAATCCAGAGGAGTGCTGAAAGGCCGTAGCCAAGCAGGGAAAGAGGCAGCACTGTACGATTGTCTCGCACAGACTTGTTCATCATCATCTTGGTGATCACGTGTGGCTGCCCGGTGCCCCCCAGGGCAAACAGGAAGTACCACGAAAGGCAACCGAGGATACCGAGCGTACCCCAGGGACTCATTGCTTCTGGGTCATCAACTGCGATTGTCTGTGAGATTTCAGTGAAACCACCCGGTAGCGATGTGGCGGCTGCCAGGAAGATCAGCAGTGCCGCCACGACCATCACTAGACCTTGAAAGAGGTCCGTGTAGACCGAGGCAATAATTCCGCCAGTCACGCAGTAGAAAACCAGCACGGCAGACGAGATGATTACGCACCATTCTGATGAGAGGTCTGAAAGCAGTGGGTTTTCTGCCAGAATTAACTGCAGGGCAATCGCCATCGCCTTGATCTGGGAACCCAGATAGGCCATCACACCCAGCAGTATTGCCACGGCCATCAGTAGCCGCGTGAGTTCACTGCCGTAACGAGCTGCCACCAGGTCGGGCAACGAGATCGCCTTTCGTACGCCCGCCAGTAATCGCATTCGTTTGCCCAGTAGGTGGAAAGTGAGGCAGAAGCCAATCGAAGCACAGATCACCATCCAGACCGAACTGATGCCCATCCTGTAAACCAGGCCTGGGCCGCCGATAAACCCAAACCCACTCAGAGTGCTGGAGAAAATTGCCACGCCGGCAACGATTGCACCCAGGCTGTGGCCAGCCATGAAGAAATCCCGCGAGTTCTTGGTGCGACGCATCGCCCAGAGACCGACTGCCACACAGGCCGCCATGTAGGCCGACACGCAGATCATCGTGATCAAGTTGCGATAATCTTCCATCAGGCCCCGCCCTCTTCATCGCTAGTCGCTGCCTGGGCTACGAGATCCGCAAGCCGCTGTTCGTCCTCGGGTGAGAGTACCCAGCTGTCGAACTTGCTGATGTAAAAGAAGGCGAAGATCAACGGCACCAGTCCGAGACCATAGATCATCCAGGCGGTCGGCACAGGAAGCCCCAGCACGATCGACGGTGGTTCCCCGCTGGAGGCGGGGATGCTGTTCCAGTAGGTTGCCAACATCGCAATCATGGTGGCGGCAAATACGACGCCAGCCGCCGCCAGCCTGGGCAACTTGCCCGGCACGGGTCGCAAGCCAAACGACAGAAGCGTGACAAACAGCAGGACCTCGACCAAAGCCAGGCAGACGCCAATCCAGTAGATATCAAGGTGTCGGCTGCCATCACCTCCCTTGAGCATCGGACCGTCAATCGTGTCGTGTGAGGCGCCATGCCCGAGTTCCGGTTCCGGTACCAGGCAGGCAATCCCAAATAGCAGCAACAGCACAAGCAATAAGGCCAGGATAAGTCGAATGTGTGTCATGCGAGTGCCAAATTCAACGGGCCGCTGGCTATGTCGTAGTGGCCGCCAGAGCAGTGTGAAAGTTTCCCCAGAGTTGTCCAATGATACGTGTGGCGGCACCACGCAGCAGGCCCTGGTTAATTGGCCTTAGTAGACCTTCCCTGCGAATTTCATCGCCCTGCCATTTCAACTCGGTGCCGACCGGCGTCTGGCTGAGGGCGATATCGATCGCCAGTGTGAGGCCGCCGCCCATCTGTTTTCCCTCCACATCGACCCGCAGCTGTTCGTCTGGTTGTACTTCCGTGACGCCGAAATGCAACTTGATTGACCCGGCCAGAAAACTCAAGCCAGGCCGGACACGGCAACTTAGCGAACTGGATGTGGTCTCTTCGACCGCCTGCAGGTGGGGAATGACAGCGGCCATCAAGTCCATGTCGGTGAGGGCATTCCAGATGTCTGAACGGGGGCGGTCAAATACTTCCAGGCCTTCGGAATTCACGGTTTACAGACTCCCGCCGGGCCACCCAATAGCCGGTCAGCCCGAAAAGATAGCACTTGATTGGCCGGGAGCTTGCGGCCCGACGAATCGCCTTGGTAATCTAACGTGCCATCCTGACCGGTTCAACTTAGCCCAGTCGATCGCGTGGAGCAGCCCAGCATGAATGAAGCAGTTATCGTCGCCAGTTGTCGGACAGCTCTGGCGAAGTCGTTCCGGGGATCGTTCAACATGACGCGTCCGGATGAAATGGCGGCACATTGCATCGCAGAGGTTTGCAAACGAACCCCGGGATTTAATACGGAAGAGATCGAAGATGTTGTGATTGGCTGCGGTTATCCAGAAGACGCGCAGGGCAGCAATGTCGCGCGGATCGCCGCCTTGCGCGCCGGCTTGCCGGTCAGCGTCGCCGCAATGACGATCAATCGATTCTGCTCGTCCGGGCTGCAAGCGATTGCCATCGCCGCCCAACAGATTATTGCCGGCGAGGCGACGGCAGCAATTGGCGGAGGCGTTGAGTCGATTACCGGCTTGCGGAAAGATATCGTGGACCCCAACCCGTGGGTTGAGGAGAACTATCCCGGTGCCTACATGGTGATGGGGGATACGGCAGAAATCGTGGCCAAACGCTATGGGATCAGCCGCAGACAACAGGATGAGTACGCCCTGCTCAGTCAGAGGCGGATGGCTGACGCACAAAACTCGGGCGCATTCGAAGACGAAATTGTTCCGATGACCGTGACACGCGGCCTGGTGGATCGGGAGACGCGACAAATCAGTGGGACAGAAGAGGTGCAGCTGAGCACCGATGAATGCAATCGGCCCGAGACAACACTGGAAGGCTTGGCGGCCCTGAAGCCTTACTTTGATCCGGACAGCGGTGAGGGAAGCGTGACGCCCGGAAATGCTTCGCAATTATCCGATGGTGCCGCGGCCAGCCTGCTGATGTCACGACAACGGGCCGATGAACTCGGCCTGTCACCGCTGGTAACCTTTCGAGGCTACGCTGTCGCCGGCTGCCAGCCCAACGAAATGGGGATCGGGCCGGTTTACGCGGTCCCCAAACTGTTGCAGCGACAGGGACTGTCGATCGACGATATCGGTATCTGGGAGTTGAATGAAGCCTTTGCCGTCCAAGTGGTGTACTGTCGGGACAAGTTAGGTTTGGATCCGGACAAACTGAATGTCAACGGCGGTTCGATTGCCATCGGTCACCCATTCGGTATGACGGGAGCTCGACTCGTCAGCCATATCGCCTATGAAATGAAGCGGCGGCAGGTACGCTTCGGTGTTGTCACGATGTGTATCGGTGGTGGCCAGGGTGCCGCCGGCCTTTTCGAACTGTGCGACGAATGATGACACCACAGAACTTCAGGCTAGATTGGATCTGAGAGGCATAAAATGACCGAGATGGTGCGCGGCGAATTACATCAGGAGGTCCTGGTTGTCTCTGTCGATAACCCGCCGGTGAACGCCCTCAGTCCGGGAATTCCTGAAGCGATCGCTGACCAGATACGCCGAGCCGAAGAGGACTCAGCGATCCGGGCAATCGTCCTGATCGGTGCTGGTCGGACTTTTATTGCCGGCGCAGATATCAAGCAGCTGCAAATGTTCGCCCACGGCAGCCTGCCGCGTGATACAGCACTCCTCGACACGCTCAAGCTGATGGATTCGACCAACATCCTGATCGTCTGCGCCATTCATGGCACCGCACTGGGGGGTGGGCTCGAAGTGGCACAGGCATGCCATTACCGCGTGGCAGCGGTCGGCTCGCGAGTTGGCCAGCCGGAAGTCAAGCTGGGGATCATACCCGGCGCCGCCGGAACTCAACGATTACCGCGACTGGTTGGCGTGGCAACGGCAGCAGAGTTGTGTGCCAGTGGCCGTTTGCTGAGCGTGGAGGAGGCAAGTGAATACGGGTTGATCGACCTGGTGGTAGAAGGTGATCTGTTGAGCGAGGCTATTCAGTTTGCCCGTAACAAGCTCGCGGACGACAGCCCACTGCGACGGACAAGTGAACTGACAGACCGGCTCGGTGACCCCGAGGAATGGCAAGCGTCGCTGGCTGAATTACGCCAGCGCATTTCCAGTCGAGCACGTGGAGCGGTTGCTGGATTGCGAGCAATTGATGCCGTGCAATGCGCCGCCACCACCAGCTTTGACGATGGATGCCAACAGGAAGCGACGATCTTCAACGAATGTTTGCAGTCGGACGAGTGTCGGGCGTTGATTCACGTCTTTTTTGGCGAACGGGCGGCCAACAAGGTTCCAGGCCTGCCCTCAGATGCTGAACCCTTCGATATCGAGCAGGTTGCCGTGGTCGGGGCGGGCACCATGGGCCGCGGGATCGCCATGGTGTATCTGAATTCTGGTTTTCCCGTGCAACTCAAAGAAGTCGACGAAGCCGGTTTAGATTCGGCGATCAAGGCAATCCAGTCGACGTACGACGGTAGCGTTAAGCGTGGCCGGATAACGCAGTCCCAGGCTGACGACTGCCTCAGTCGACTCAACCCGACGACTAACTACGACGGTTTTGAAAATGCTGACCTCGTGGTGGAGGCAGTCTTTGAAGGCCTTGAGCTCAAGCAGCAGGTGTTCACTGAATTGACTGATGTCACTCGTCCAGACGCGATCCTGGCAACCAATACGTCCACGCTGGATATCGACGCGATTGCCGGTGTGACCGATCGGCCCGAGATGGTGATTGGCCACCACTTCTTTAGTCCAGCCAACGTGATGAGATTGTTGGAAATCGTGCGCGGTGAAGCGAGTAGCGACAGGGTCATCGCCACGTCAATGGGGCTCTCCAGGAAGCTCAAGAAAATAGGGGTGCTGGTCGGCAACTGCCGTGGCTTTGTCGGCAACCGGATGTTCGGACCATTCATGCGCGAGGCAGAATTCCTGCTGGAAGAAGGTGCTACGGTGGCCCAGGTCGACAGCGCACTGATTGATTTTGGCATGGCGATGGGGCCATTAGCGGTGGGCGACCTGGCGGGACTCGATGTAGGCTGGCGGATTCGTAAAGAATATGCCCACCTCGAGCCATCGGGAGCGAGGCAGCAGACGGTGGCGGATCGCTTGTGTGAGGATGGACACTATGGCCAGAAGACCGGCCGAGGCTGGTATCTCTACGAGCAAGGCAACCGCTTTCCGACTGAGGATCCGTCGGTTCAGGATCTTATCCAGACCTGCGCCGCGGAATCGGGTATCACACGCCGCACAATAAGCGATGAGGAAATCCGAGATCGCACGTTGTTTGCCCTGGCTAACGAAGGTGCTCGGATACTCGAAGAAGGTTTTGCGTCGCGGGCATCCGATATCGACATCATCTATCTCAATGGATACGGTTTTCCTCCCCATCGAGGAGGCCCCATGTGGCATGCCGATGTGGTTGGGCTTCCCCACGTTCTGGAGAGAGTTGAGCAATTCCACTCGCAACACGGTGACAATTGGGCCCCTGCCCCGCTGCTGATCGAACTGGCATCCAATGGCGGATCATTTTCCGACCTGCCTTGTTGATCAGACCTTAATTTAGCACGACCCGCGCGGCGCTACTTTTTGCGTGCCAAGTCAGTTTTTCTTCGCTATCATGCGACAAGGTAACGAAACACACTGTTTCGCAGCCTTGCCCGCGGTTCCTCCGGCATGCTTGGCTCCACGGCGCACCCATTTCGCAGTGAGTATGCCGCGTGGACTGCCCCGCCACTTGAGTCACCTCTGGGGCTGGGGGTATGATCGATGATTGGTCGATTGTCTTACTGTACTTCGCAGAGAATGTGTCCCGTGTTGATTCATCTATTGATCTGTGGATTTTTTCTTGGCGGCAGCCATCTACCGCTGGATGCAGACCCGCCGAAGTCCCTGCGCAGGAGTCCGCCTCCTGCCACAATAGAGTCCACAACGGCTGAGTTCATTGCAATCGACGACCCGCATGCGATGGCCGTCGCCAAACTCAAATCGCTGGGCGGCATGCTGGTGACCAACGATGAGGGAATCGTGATCGCCATCTCGCTTTCGGGGTTCCGGGTTACAAACACAACGCTCAGTGAACTGAAGGTCTTTCCGGGTCTGCAGCGGCTGAAATTGAACGACACGTATGTCAAACCAGATGGCCTGGTCCACCTCGCGGAACTGCCGGGACTCATACATGTGGACCTGAGCGGCCATGCGGTGGGTGATGATGGTGCCGCACACCTGGCGAGCCTGAAGCAACTCAAGTCTCTGAGCCTGACTCGCGCGGACCTCACCGATGACGGTCTTTCCCATCTGTCGGGGCTGGTAAACCTTGAGCTTCTGGAGATCGGTGAAAACCGAGTCAGTGACGAGGGCCTCGCTCATCTCGCCCAGATGACAAAACTCAAATCCTTATGGCTGAACCGAACTGGCATTACGGATGCGGGCCTTAAACACTTGCGGCCATTTAGTCAGCTCAACTCGCTTGGCCTGTCACGCACCGGTGTCTCCGACGCTGGCCTGGCGGAAGTTGCGAAATTCACCGAGCTGCAGACATTGTACCTGTTCGGCTGTGCGTCCATCTCCGACGCTGGATTGGCTGAACTCAAGGGCCATCTGGAACTCAAGACGATCATGTTGTTCGGCTGTCGCAAAATCACCGACGACGGGCTGCAGTATTTGCAGGATATCCCCGGTCTGCGCCAGCTCTGGGTGCGGGGCACGAAAGTAACCACGTCCGGTATTGAGCAGCTGAAAGAACAACTGCCCAGGTGCATCGTACTGAAGTAAGATGCCGGCTGGCGGCCTGCAGTCGCACTAGGTTTTCAGCCGATAGCACCTAGAGGTGCACGGTGGTCGACGGTAACTCAACTCCCGTTCGCCTGACTCTCAACTTGTTCTGCTCCCCTGTGGTCGTCGCCGCAAGTGGACGAGGGACGCGACATGACTGCCTGCAGCCCGGAAAACGATTGCCAGCGGAGATTGCTCCCCTGCCTGCTGGCTGCCATCCTGCTGTGCGCCGTCGTCTCCTGCACTTCATCACCAGAACCCGATATGCCGGTAGCACTCGAGGACGATCTCGTCCTGATTCCGGATATCCCGTCTGTGGCCGCTTCGCAGGCCGTTGATTTCATCGGCCCGGATGGGTGCGCGGAATGCCACCAGGCGCGTTGCCAGGAGTTTGCCTTGACCTCGCACTTTCGCGCTTCACGAGTTCCATCCGTGCATGACATGAAGGCCAAGCTTGCCACCGGTACGGAATACCGTTCAGGCGAAGCCAACATACGCTTCAGGATCGAACAGAATGGCGACAGCTTTCGGCAGGTCTCGGTCATTAAGACCACTCGAGTTGAGCGAGAGCGGAGTGAGCAGATGGCTCTTGTCTTTGGAGGCGGCAATGTTGACGAGATCTACCATTACTGGTCCGGGCAAGAACTCTACCAGTTGCCGATCGCCTATATCAATCCGCTCAACAATTGGGGAAATGCTCCCGGGTACGAGGATGGCACAGCCGTATTTGAGCGGGCCGTCGAGCCCCGTTGCCTGGAATGCCACGCCACCCACTTCACGCATCTTCGAGGCACGCTCAATTCCTACCGCAAAGACAATTTCATACTAGGTGTCAGCTGTGAGCGTTGCCACGGCTCGGGACGGGAGCACAGAGACTTTCATCGCAGGAACCCAGACGCTGGAAAGGCCCAGCATATTCTTCACCCAGATACGATCTCCCGCGAACGGCAGATCGAGGTCTGCACGCAATGCCACGGCGACGCCAGCACGCGCAAGACCGCCCCTTTCAGTTACGTTCCTGGGGAACCTTTAGCAGATTATTTCCGGGAGGATATTGGTACATTTCCGGAAGACGACCATACAGCGAACCAACTGGCCGTGTTGCGAGAATCGGCCTGTTTTCTGAACAGTTCAGAGATGACATGCAGCACGTGCCACGATCCTCATGTCCGCAGGATGGACGATCTTCGTGCCGGTACCGCATCCTGCCTGACGTGCCACCAGGCCGAGAGTTGCGGCGGACACGATACCTTTCCAACGGCAGTTCGCGGACAGTGTGTCTCTTGCCACATGCCCAGCCAAAACGTGATGAATATCTGGTTCAGCACCGCCGGCGATGATTTCATCCCCTTGATCTCCCGCGCCAGCCACAAGATCGGGATCGACCTGACAGCCCGTGATCAGGTCCTGCTGAAGTGGCACGGACAACAGGAGGGTCCCCAGCATCGCCAGGCAGAAGAGTCGCTCAGGCTTGCACTGGCCGGGAAAGCGAATGACAGGGCCGCGCGACTGCGCGATGAATATCGTTTTCGGGCCGCCGCCGGCGCCTATCGGGACTCGTTGTCTTTCCACGAGGACCAGCAGATTCGAGACCAGTTTGATAGCCTGATTGTCGTGCTTCGTAAGCTGGAGCGAGATCGCGTAACCGCTTCATCCCAGGTCCAGCAGGGGCAATTTCAGGCAGCCGTGGAGACGCTGCAGGGCGTCCTCAGGGTTAAACCCAACGACGCTATGGCGCACGGTCGGATGGGTATGGCGTTGGCAAGCATGGGGAGTCGTGATGAAGGGCTCAAGGCGTTGCAACAAGTCGCCCGACACGACCCTGACCTGGCCTACGGAGAGAACTTGATTGGATGGCTGCGATATCAAGACAAGCAAGGGGAAGAAGCAGTCGCCGCTTATGAGCGGGCGATCGCCGTCCGCCCTTACAATGCCCAGATGCACTACCAGTACGGATTGGCACTCATCCTGCTGATGCGTTATCAGGATGCCAGGCGAGAGCTGATGATCGCACTGCAAATCGATCCCGCCTTCAGCGCCGCCATGACAGAACTTCGACAATTACCCCGGGCAGACTAGGGTTGATCTCAGATAGCTGCAACAATCGTAATTATCGATGTCCAGCCAGCCCTGATCCCTTCACCGCCCGGAGACTCCCATGCGATCGCGACAGTGCTTGAGCCTGATCCTATTCGCGCTTCTTGCCCTATCCTGGCGGCCAGCCGGCCTGCAGGCAGGCGAACCGTTGGTCACATTCTACGCCATGGGAGACGTGCCCTACGTGGCGGCAGAAGATGACCTGTTACCCAAGCAGGTCGCCGAATTGCCGGCGGATGCTGAATTCGTTATCCATGTTGGCGATATCAAGGATGGCAGCACGCCCTGCAATGAAGCCGTCTACCAGAAGGTCGCAGGCATGTTGCGGAAATCCAAGGCGCGTGTCTTTGTGATTCCTGGTGATAACGAATGGAATGACTGTGTGAATCCGACCTCCGCCTGGGCCTTCTGGCACAAGCATCTTTTCCAGTTTGACCGGCACTGGAAGAATGGCCAGGCGGTGCAACGCCAGGCTGCCTTGCCAGAGAATTTCGCCTTCCTGCGTAACGGCGTCCTGTTTGTGGGCATAAACCTGGTCGGGGGACGCGTCCATGACGCAGAAGAATGGAAAAAACGACATGCCCTCGACGCCAGTTGGGCGATGGCGCAGATGAAACGCCATGGACCGGACGTCAAGGCAATGGTGCTTTTTGGTCACGCCTCACCCGCTCTGTCGCACAGTGACTTCTTCGCCCGCTTTGTGCCGGCCGCCGTGGAATTCACAAAACCGATCCTCTACCTGCACGGCGATGGCCATATATGGATCAAGGACCGACCATTCGAAGCCAAAAATATCCTGCGAGTGCAGGTCGACCGCGGTGGTATTGCCTCGCCAGTGCAAGTGCGAGTTACGGAAGGCGAGGAGCCATTCCTGTTCGATCGACGCAAGGAATAGGGGAAGTCTAGTTCCCCTCCAGCGTCCGGATGGCGTCCTGGGCAGACTGACGCAAGCGGGCGTCGTCGTCGCGGGCCAGTTGCCGTAACATCGGCAATGCCTCGACCGCTTGCTCTCCCATGTGCTCCAGTACCTCGACGGCCCAGATTTGGATATCGAGCCGCTCGTCATCGAGCGAACGCATTAGTAGCTCCATGGCGTCAGGCCCAAGTTGGTCCAACGCTCCCGCTGCGGCTCGGGCCGCCTCGACGCGAGAATTCCTGGTTTCCCGAGTTGCTGCTGTCGAGATTTCTTCCAGCAGCGCCATATCATTGGAAAGAGACTCGAGCTCCAACGCGAGTTCTTCATTTGAATCGACGAGTAGCAAGCGTGCGTCGTCGGTATCAGCCAGCTGGTCAAGTAGTTCCGCCACGGAGGCACGCATCGCGCGCAGATCGGCGCCAGAATCGACTTCGACACGAGGAGACGCTTCGACGGCCGGTAGGGCGGAGTCCTCGCCGATATCCGGTGGGGGAAGTGAAGGATCGGCGGCGGGCGGCGCGTCATTCACTGCTGAATCGGTGCCCTGGGCGTCAAGCAGCGTGGTCAGCGTGCTGACTTGCATTTTGAGTTCATCAATGCGATGGCGATAAGCGCTCATGCGGCGAGCAGTCTCCGCGGGCGTCGTCGACTGTTGCGAACGAGAGCTGACCGACGTCCGCGCGTCGGCTGCAGTGGCAGCGACGGAAGAATCACGCAACATCGACGGGATGTTGAGGATCGAGGCAACGGAATAGAGCACTATTCCTGCCGCGATAACTACGAGCACCACGAAAGAGGTGCCAATCGCCTTGGCGGAGTCATTCATTGTGTTGCTAGCCAGTCAGAAGGGAATAGAAGACATGGCGAGATCGGATTGAGTGAATTATAGGTCCCGCCGCATGAGCTGGGCGAGTAAATTCGCCACTTCCTTTCAGTCAGCCGTGCATCGCCAGACGCTGAGTTAAAACGAAGTGGCAAGATAGGGACTTTATTGCGACAATAGGTATATGAATTCAGTCGTAACACAACGTTTCGGAACCGCGCGATTCCGCTTAGGTGCGGCACTCGCGGCGATATTATTTCTCGGCAACGGGATACTGCTGGCAGACTACCCCCGCCCGGCGCTGGAATCCGTCTATCCGGCCGGCGGTCAACAGAATTCGACGATCGACGTTGAGTTCTTTGGTTCTGCTCTTGATGAATGCAGTTCGGTTCGTTGCCTGGCCGACGGGATCACTTTTGAGCATCTAGAAAACACCACGTTCCGACTGGAAATATCAGAGACCGTCCCCACGGGGCTGTATGACGTTCAAGTTGTCACCAAGCACGGCGTCAGTTCCACTCGCCGAATTTATGTCAGCGGCATGCCCCAGCACGTGGAGGAGAAACGCGATGAGAGTAGCGAAGAAGCTACACAACTGTCGCTCGGTACAGTCGTGTCGGCCGCGATCGGTGGCCCGGGCGACATCGACTTTTACGAATTCGAGGCCACGCAAGGACAGCTATTGGTAGTCGAAGCCTGGGCCGAACGCCTCGATTCTCAGCTCAGGGCGGTGCTGGAACTTTACGATCCAGCCGGGCAGCGAGTCGCCGTCAACAGAGGGTTTTTTGGTAAGGACCCGGCTATTGCGCACCGGGTTAAGACAGCCGGGCGATTCCGAGTTCGCATTGCCGATCTTGTGTACGCTGGCGGCGCTAGCCATTTTTATCGACTCGACATCCACGCCGGGCCCCGCGTGGTCTACTCAACTCCCAGTCTTCTGCAGGAGGGGATTGCGGTACCGGTAACTTTCGTCGGCTGGAACCTATCCGATCAACGAAGTGATGGCGAATATTCTGTTCTCAGCCAGGATGTCCTGCCGCAGGCGCCAGGCCAGGCGTCTGGGCTGCCAGTCACGTCGATCGGCATAGCTGCACGCCAGATCAGCTATCAGCTGGAAGGTTGTGATTCGCCGGTCCCCTTCCATCTTACGACGGAACCTGTGTCCCTTGTGCCGGATGGCAATACAACGTCGGGACAGGCTTTTCCGTTTACTGTCCCCACGGCGGCGCAGGGCCAATTGGCGAGGCCGGGTGAGGTTGATTGGTATTCGCTTGAGTTGCGAGCTGGTGAGGTGATTACGATCGAGGCCTTTGGGAGCCGGGTGGGATCGCCCGTCGACCTCCAGTTGCACATCGTTGATAACAACGGGAAGGATGTGCTGGCGAGTTTTACGGATGACAGGGAGAATGTCGGCGACCTTCGTTTTCCCACCGCGCATAACGATCCCGCGGGCCGCTGGTCGGCGCCGGCAGACGGCAGGTACCTGGTTGCCGTGCGGAATGTGATTGCCGACACAGCCACGGATTTGCGCCGCCAGTATCACTTGTTCCTGCGCCGCGCACTGCCACACTTTGAGGTTGTCGCCGTGGCCCATCCGCAAAGCCCAAGTGGGGTGAACGTACGGCGGGGCGGGCGTGCACTCTATGATCTGCTCGCTATCCGCAGAGCCGGTTTTGATGGGCCCTTGCATATTCGGGCCCTCAATCTGCCCACCGGTGTGTCCTGTCCGGATGTATGGATCGGGCCGGGTGTTAGTCAATCACCGCTGGTCCTGACCGCCGAAAACAATACCACGGTGGGTGACTTCAGCCTCTCACTGGAAGCCACTGTCGTTGGTGCCGCCGGCAGCACGGCGCGTTCCGTGCGGGGTGCGACAATGGTCCGCACCGGTGTGCCGACAGGATGGGGCCGCCCGACTGAGGTCATACCCTGGTCCGTCGCGGGCGAGGCCCCGGCCTCACTCAACGGTACAGCGCTGCGAGAGCGTGTCTCCCAGGGAAGTATTCTTGACATCCAGGTAATTATCGACAGGGAAAGCGGCCAGCCGACAAATTCAGTCCAGTTGACAGGGGTTGGACTCCCGGCGGTCATGCTCAATCGCCTCGCGGAGATTCCCGAAGGTGAGAGCCAAGCCGTCATCAGCTTTTACGTGCCACCGACGATGCCTCCGGGCCGCTATACCGTGGCCGTTCTGGGGACATCCACTATGTTGCTCGATAAACAGGTCGGAACGAAGCCCGCAGGAGCAACCCTGGTAACAAACAGTGTCAGTTTCGAAGTCTATCCAGCTCCCTACATTGTCAAAGTGGACCTCGCCGCCCCTGTGAAAATCAAGCGTGGTCAGATCATCCAACTCAACTATACAGCTATCCGTCAGAACGGTTTTATCGGTAAAATTCACACGGACCTGACTGCACCCGGCGGCGTGATTGGTTTACGCGCCCGTGGAGTGACGTTTGTTGGACAAACGGAAAGTGGCGTACTGCAGGTAATAGCTAATGAGAATGCCCCGCTGGGCCGCCAGGAAAACCTCCGCCTCGAGGGCGTTGGAACGGTTGAGGATGAACCGGTATTCCTGGGAAGTTGTTTCGTGTGGCTCGAAATAGTCGAGTAAGATAAACGTATGATGTTCACGCTCACTGACAACACGCGACAACCGCCGTGGCAGGCCGCTCGCTTCCCCATCCTGGCGACCTGCTATATCTGCGGACTGCTGCTGTTCGGCCCCGCCTCCGCGCAGGGGATCGAAATCTATCCCGCGCAAGTCAATCTGGCGGCGGGCGATATGCAGCAACTGGTTGTCTCCTCAGCGGCCAGCGGCGATCAGACGTCTGCTGCCAGTTACCAGGTGAACGACGACTTGGTAGCAGAAGTATCGGCAACTGGCCTGCTCAAAGGTCTGGCGCCCGGACAAACGACAGTCACCATTGTGGCCGGCAACGAGCAGCAACGGATCGAACTGGTCGTGACCGAGGCAGTCAACGAACGCTCATTCCGTTATGACGTGTTACCTATCCTCAGTACCCAGGGCTGTAATTCCGGCGGCTGCCACGGCAAGGCGGGAGGTCAACGCGGCTTCAAGTTGTCACTTTTTGAAGAATATCCAGACGCTGATTTCCGGGCGCTCGTTATTGAGGCCAGGGGCCGACGCATTTTTCCCTCGGCGCCGGACCAGAGCCTGCTGCTCCGCAAGGCAACTGGTGATCTGACTCATGGTGGCGGCGTACGTTTTCAGCAAGGGTCCGAGGAATATCGCATCATCGTTGAATGGATCGCAGCGGGGATGCAGCCACCGGCCAAATCAGATGCCAGACTGGTGCGACTGGAGTGGTATCCCACCGAGAGCATTCTGCCAGCAGGAGCCACGCAACAACTCGCCATTACCGCGCACTTTGATAACGGCAGCCGCAGAGATGTAACCCGACAGGTCGTCTACGACGTTAATGAACCGGATATCGCCAGCGTGACGGCTGACGGGTTGGTCCAGGTCCAGCAGACGGGCGGTTTGGCGACGATTGTGTTCCGCTACGGTACGGACACTGGCGGCCTTCAGGTGGCGGTACCGTTCCAGCGCTCGGACGAGGAATTGAATGAGCTAAGTCAGCAGCACGATGAGTTGGCGAGAGACTTCGAACAACGGCCGATCGACCAGTTGTTATTGAGGCAATGGCAGCGAATGGCGATCGCACCGTCACCGCTGGCAGACGATGCCAGCTATCTGCGCCGCGTCACACTTGACATTTGCGGCAGCCTGCCGACGCCGAATGAAGTCAGGTCGTTCGTGGATGACCAGCGGCCCGACAAACGAGCCCAGCTGGTCGACAGCTTGCTCAACAGGCCAGCCTACGCCAACTACTTTGCGGTCAAGTGGGCGGACCTGCTACAGAATCGCGGTCGCGGCTACTCGACTCGCTTACAGAGGCCGGGTACCTCGCTTTTCTACGGCTGGATCCGCGACTCACTGGCCAGCAATAAATCCTACGATCAGTTTGTGCGGGAGATTATCACAGCAACTGGCAGCCAGGCGGAGAATGCGCCAGCAGTCTGGTTTCGCAGTGTTCGTACCCTGCCGAATTATGTGGAGTCCATTGCCCAGGCGTTTCTGGGCGTGCGAATCCAGTGTGCCCAATGTCACCATCATCCGAACGACCGCTGGACACAGGGCGACTACTTCGGTTTGGCCGCGGTTTTCGCACGAGTCGGTCGCAAAGGTGGCTTTGCTGACGCAGAAGTACCCACCAGTGAGGTCATCTACCTGAAAGACGAGGGAGATGTGCTGCACCCCAAGACAGGCCGGCGACTGGCACCACGACCACTTGGAGGCCCTGATTTCGACCTCGGACCTTTTGCCGACCCACGGCACTCGCTGGCGGACTGGATGACGGCTGCTGATAACCCGTTCTTCGCCCGTTCTATCGTCAATCGCATGTGGTCGCACTTCATGGGCCGTGGCCTGGTCGACCCGATTGATGACTCCCGTTCGACAAATCCAGCGTCGCATCCTGAGTTACTGGAACTTCTCTGCTCTCGATTTATTGAGGATGGCTACGACGTTAAACAATTGATCCGAAATATCTGTAACTCGCATGCCTACCAGTTGGAGGCTGGCCCCCAGCCACTAAATCAGGGCGACCGTATCACCTTCGCACGCTTCTATCCGCGCCGTTTGTCGGCCGAGGTATTGCTGGACGGAGTTAGCCAGGTACTCGGTGTAGCGACGGAATTTGCTGGCGGACCGGGGAAGTTTCCGATCGGCACGAGGGCCATCGAGTTACCGGACGAAAATGTGCCGATGCACTTTCTGGATGTTTTCGGACGACCTTCACGAACGAAGTCCTGTGAGTGCGAACGGCCAAGTGAAGCGACGTTGGGTCAGGCACTGGAGCTGGTCAATTCAGCCGAAATTCAACGCAAGCTGGTCGCCGATGATGGCTATATTGCGAGTTTGGCAGCCCAGGATGGGGCGATTGACGACCAGGTGACAGAGGTCTTCCTGCGTGTGCTGGCTCGCTTGCCGAGCGAGAGTGAACGATCGCTGGCGAGCGGCTTTCTAGAGGGCGAGCCTGAACGCAGGGCGGCCTTGCAATCGCTGACATGGTCGTTGCTGGCCACAAACGAGTTCCTCTTTAACCACTAGCGACGCAGATTCTGTATCGGGAACGGAAGACATGCTATCAATCCCCAGTAAACAGATGTTCCGGAACTGTGACCGGGTCACGCGGCGGTCCTTCCTGCAGATCGGAGCCCCAGTGGTCGGCCTTGGATTACCGGCACTCTTGAAGGCGGAGTCGGAATCAGGTCCAGTGGTTACCAAGGGGAAGTCGCTGATCGTGTTCTGGACTCATGGTGGCATGAGCCAGCAGGACACCTATGACATGAAACCCGACGCGCCGCCGGAATATCGCGGTATGTACCTGCCGATCCAGACAGCTGCTGCTGGTATCCATGTTGGCGAACGGTTTCCACTGCAAGCGAAGGTCATGGACAAGATCTCCCAGGTGCGTTCTGTGCATCATGGCAACGGGATTCATGCCCCCTCCGCTCACTGGATGCAGACCGGGTTTTTCGGTCCGACCTTGGCCCGCAACGCTGCCCAGCGTCCATCCTTCGAGTCCGTTATTTCTCGAACGCTGGGATCACGAGCTCCGCTGATGCCGGCTTATGTGACCATCCCAAAATCCGAAGCGTTTGGATATCAGGGTGCAGTTTACCTTGGCCAGAGGTTTAATCCCTTTGAAGTGGGTGCGGATCCCAGCGCCAAGGAATTCAAGGTTCCCAATCTCGCCTTGCCTGGCGGAGTTACGCTGGAGACGCTTGCTTCGCGACGAGGATTGTTACGGTCCTTTGATACGCTGCAGCGAAACGTCGACGATTCAGGAGTCCTGGAGGGCCTGGATACCTTCAAAGCCCAGGCACTTGAGATGGTAACCGGCAAACATGTCCGCAAGGCGTTTGACATTCATGCCGAGAAGGATGCGTTGAGGGACAAGTACGGACGCCACCTGTATGGCCAGGGAGCTCTGCTGGCTCGACGGCTCGTTGAGGCAGGCACCCGGGTCGTGACCGTCAATACTGGTTACTGGGATCATCACAACGACATTGAAAAGGGCCTCGAAGAACACTTGCCACCGCTCGATCAGGCCATCTGGGCGCTGATTGAAGACCTCGAGGACCGTGGCATGCTCGACGACGTGGTGATCTACTGCGCAGGCGAGTTTGGCCGAACTCCACTTATCAATGGCCACGCTGGCCGCGATCACTGGGCCCGTTGTTTCACGGTCATGCTGGCCGGTGGTGGCATCCAGGGTGGACGGGTTGTTGGCGCCAGTGAACGGTACGGCGGCGAGGTGAAGGAACGCCCGGCAACACCACTCGACGTGATGGCGACGATCTATGATCGACTGGGGATCGACATCGGGACTCACTATGCCGACTCCACAGGCAGGCCGGTGAGCATCGTTGATTCGGGCCGCCCGATTCGCGAACTGTTCTAGCGTGTCCTGACCGTGTGCTTTGGCGACACGTATCCGCTTCACTGATCACAATCGAGCATGCCCTATCCAGGAGTCTTGGCTAATGTTTCGCCTGTACTTAATTGCCATGTCGATCGCCCTGTTGTTCGCTGCTGCTCCCGTATTTGGCCAGGCTCTTGAAAGTATCAAACATGGTGAGGCGGATTCCGATGGCGTCAAGATCCATTTCGTCCACGCTGGCAAAGGACCGCTGGTGGTCCTGATCCATGGCTTCCCCGATTTCTGGTATAGCTGGCGAGACCAGATTCCGGCCATTGCCAAGAATCATCAGGTCGTTGCGATTGACCAGCGAGGTTTCAACAAGAGCGGGCAACCCGATGGTGTAGAGAACTACACGATACCGAAACTGGTTGGCGACGTGATGGCGGTGATCAAGAAGCTGGGTAAGCAGAAAGCCACAATTGTCGGTCATGACTGGGGCGGCATGGTCGCCTGGAGTTTTGCCATGGCGTACCCGGAGCAGACGGAACGTCTGATCATTCTTAACCTCCCCCATCCGCGAGGATTGTTGCGGGAATTGAGGGAGAATCCAGAACAGGAGGCGAACAGCCAGTATGCACGGACCTTCCAGGCCGAGGGCTCCGAGAAGCTGTTGTCAGCGGAGGCGATTGCGGGCTGGGTCAAAGAAGACGATGCTCGGGCGAAGTATATCGAAGCCTTCAATCGCAGTTCCTTCGCCGGCATGATGAACTATTACAAGGCGAATTATCCCCGTGCACCCTACAAGGAGCCGGAACGACTTCGCGTCCAGATCCAGTGCCCGGTTCTGGTGATCCACGGTCTCGACGACAAGGCGTTGCTGCACGGAGCACTGGACGGAACCTGGAAGTGGATTGACAACGAATTGACGCTGGTCACGATACCGGGCGCTGACCACTGGGTGCACCGTGATAAACCGAAGCAGGTCACACGCGCGATCATCTCCTGGCTGGATTCACATAAATAGGTGGCTGATGCAACACTTTTATGCACTCGACGTTATCGCGGAACTCCGCGACGCGGACCCTGAAATGTCGCCCTTTGTGGTAGTGAGTGGTTATTCACAAGCAGGGGACGGTGGCGGCGGCATGTTTCGCTGGCACGAGGATAGTACGGAGGAACCCGACGGCGGATTGGTGTTCGCCGGCAGTCAACCGCGAGGTCGCTGGAAACGGATTCCGGAAGCTGTTCATGACGTTCGCCATTTTGGGGCGAAAGGTGATGGCGACGACGCCACCAGCGCGATTCAACGGGCACTGAACGCAGCCGCCGGGGGAGGGAGTGTCTACATACCTTCCGGACGCTACCTGGTCCGCACGTCACTGCGCGTGCCACAAGGGGCACATGTTCACGGCGATGGTTTGTTCAGCGAAATCCATTACTACGGCCCACCGCAGACCGGTTGTTTCTCGTCAGACCGCCCGGAAATTTCGCAGGCAATGGGTTTTGCTCGCTTGAACGTGCTGCTGCAAGAAGAGAATACCTGGGCATTTGATTTGCGAGGAATCAGCTTCAGCAGGTTTGACCAACTGAGCATCCACATGCGCAAACCTCGCACGTCGGGTTTTTACGGCCCTGGTGACGGCCGATCACCTTACTACAACCTGTTCACGGCCTGCAGTATATCTGGGGCCGGTGATCATCGGCAGAACGGCTGTGTTGGGTTTGATTTCTGGTACGACGAGGGGGCCAGGCAATCTGCCAATGCCAACCAGGTGGTTGGCGGCCACATCAATACCTGCCAGTGGGCTGTCCGCTGTTATGGAACGGGCAATGTATTTTGTGGCCAGGTACTGGAAATGGTCGACACCGGTTATGAATTCAACCTGGCGCCGGATCGACTGAAGGATCAAAGCAAGGGGACGGGGAACGACGTTTTCGGTGTCTACACGGAATACGTTGACACCGTCATCCGCTCGGGGCACAAATCCTGTTACGTGACGGCCGAGTTAACAATGGTGACCGGCTACAAGCAGGTGTTTGAGGGTGATGGCACCGAGAACCAGATTGTTATTTCGCCGCATGACGGCTTGCTCGAGTCGAGCCGCAGTTTCATAAATCGGCGGATCGATACCCACGCGTCCTTTGATAAACGTGAGTGAACACCCGCCGTGGGTTAGCTCCCTCTCTCTTCTCAGCATGTTGGTCGGCGGCCCCGCTGTCATCGGCCCCACGTCTCTCAAAGGCTCTTGATCCGGCTGGTGTGTCGGGCCTTAAGCCTGGCCTTCGATTGATCTTGCTGGCTCAGCAAGGAAAGTTCTTCGCCAGCCGATGACAGGTCAGCCAACGCGCCATCGACAGTATCTGGCTCGTCAACGTCTGTTGGCGTGACTAGAGGCAGCAGGAGCAGCGGTGCCAGCGACAGTACCGCCGCCACGTAGAAGGAGTCCGTATAGCCCAGCATTCCGTGGATCGTGCCAACCAGGTTTTTTCCGATCACAGAACTCACATTTGAGAGCGCCATGTAAGTGGTGAAAACCGTCGCCAGTGCCTGTGTCCACGAGATCCGCATTGCCATGGAGAGGAATCCGACCGCACCCACGGCGATCAGGCTGGGGGACAATACAAGGTAGAGTGTGGCGAACCAACTGGTATGCCAAATACTGATTGTGATGCCATAGAACTCAGCGGAGGTTGCGGCAATGACATTCAAGACCGCATAGGATGCCATGCCGAGGACGAGAATGACGCGACGACCCCATAACTGAGAAAAGACGCCGGCCAAAAGGGCCAGTACCAATTCCGGACCAATCGCCGTGAATCGCATGCCCGATAAATCTACATGCGTCCAGCCAAGTTGCTCTTTGCAGATTCCCTTGGCCATGAATTTCCCAATTTCTGGACCGAAATTGTGGAAAAATGTGAAAATCAGGAAAACGAAGGTTGTCCGGAGAGTGAAAGCGACGACCATATTGATCCCGAGGATCCGCGGATTGCCATAGTTCTTTTCCTTGACAACGTCTTCGCCCCCGGAACTCCAGGGAAATCGCTTCTCTCCAGCCCGTTCCAGCCAAATGATTGGCAGGACCATGATACAACCGAGCAGCGCAATCTGGATCATGACCGCCATTTGAATCGATCCAGTCTGGCGGATGAGTTCTGCGAACAGGTACCCGCCTCCGCCATAGCCTACAAGCTTGCTGGCCCACATCATGCCGTTGGCGCGGCCCTGTTCATTGGCGGGCAGGATGTCCACTGCAAGCGCATCGGTAGATACATCTTGTAGCGAGGCAAATACATTGTGGATGAAGAACATCCAGGCCAGCATGTTCAGGTCCGCCGTTATATCTGGAACCAGTAGCACGCCGAGCAGAGTGACGGCCATGAGCATCTGCGCGCCGATAATCCATGGCCGCCGACGGCCCATAGTTCGTATGGTGACCGTATCAATCAGCGGTGCCCAGATCAGCTTGAACGCCCAGGGCAGAAGAATGAACGATGCGACCGTTGCCGCCTCACCCACGCTGACGCCCTGGTCAATCAGGTAATTGACCAACGTGATATCCATGAAGCCCCAGGGGACACCCTGGGCTACATAGAGCGCACAAAGCACGGTCAGCCTTTTTTTCCTGTTGTCGGTCAGGCTCATGGCGGGAATAAACGCTTGCGGAGAGTTACGGTCAATCTTCTGGTGCTTAGGAGCGTGGACTGTAATATAGTGAATCCGTACGCTGCGTGTGTCGTATGTCAGTCGAGTTAAAAGCAGGAGGCGCCAGGCCGTGGTCGAACGAACAGAAGTGCTTCGCAATGCCCAGGAGATCCAAGAGTGGATTATTGATCACCGCCGCACGATTCATCGGCAGCCAGAACTGATGTACGAGGAAGTCAAGACGAGCCAGCTGGTGCAGGACACCCTGAGCGGCCTCGGCGTCAGTTTTCA
>Ga0114999_10000643_pt1 | contig 51306 bp, 45 predicted proteins | sample ArcticOcean_MG_C_3_FD_89820 | JGI IMG/M metagenome (GOLD analysis project Ga0114999, IMG submission 89820) | Marine microbial communities from western Arctic Ocean - ArcticOcean_MG_CB8_126 | ecosystem: Environmental > Aquatic > Marine > Oceanic | place: Arctic Ocean: Canada Basin | collected...
CCCAAGATTTCTACCGAAGAGGCATAGGTATTAGATTTATAGGTTTTAACAGTCAAGCAGGGCTTGCTAGTACCTTCTTTGACGTTCTTTTTGATGACGTGCTGGTTGACATGAATTATAGTCTTCATCGTGCCCTTGGTTGTGTTTGACTATGAATCCTCTGCGGGTTTCGAGCATGGCCCCTTATTTGTAAATGACACACGCATACCATCGCCGGCCATTGAGCGCTGCGCCGATGTCGATGGCTTTACGCCGGCCCCAGTAGCAGCAGTTGCGGATAGCGCGGTCGCGGGTGCTGCCCACCCCGACGCCTTCCGATCTCCCCTTGCCAAACCCGCCGCCCCAGTGTCGCATCACTCGGCACTTGGCCATCCGGTCGGCCTTGCGTTGCGCCAGGGATACTACCTTTGCAATAGCCGGCGATTTTTGTGGCGGTTCTTGAGCTGGGCTATTTGGTGCGGCAACAATAAACAAAAGAAGTAATGCTAGGGTCTTCATAACCAATTCCTTTTAGGGTTAGTCGATCATCAACATCCATTCGATTTCAGCGATCTTATCGTGCATGTCCCACGCCCCGCGATTCAAATAGCCCAGCAGCTCCCTCGCCACCCGCCGGGCTTCATCCCGCTCGTCGATTATACCGTGCAGGCGACTCTTGATGTCGCCCATTCGATTTTCAAACTCGAACAGCTTCGCCTTCGTCTCATCCAGCAGGGATGTTAGCTTAGCAATGCGGAGCGTCTGGTCTATTGTCGTTTGCGTTCGTCGGTCGTCCATCACGTTCAGGTGTCTCCTCTCTGAAGTAGCCGGCATTCTTTCTCGCTTTTTCCATCGCGCATACAAGGCACGGATGCAGGTAAATCATCCCGCCACAGCCGCTGCAACGGACAGAGTTCTCCAAGAGATACTTCGGCTGGTTGGGCATAGGATCCTCCTCGCACTCTGTGAACTAACTATCTACCAACTGTGAACTAACTATCTACCAAAGCGCCCCCGCTTGTGAGGGGCACACATAACCCCCGGGGGCGACACCGACTCAGTCAATTCTATGTTGTTCTCGCCTATTAAATTCACGGCAGTGTTTCAGGTTTTGCCAGTATCTGAATAGCACTACGAAGCGTTTCCAGTTGTTCAAGTCCCAAGTGTTCTCAGCGTGTACGCAACCTCGATGACACCGCACGCATAGGGTAACGCCGTTGTCCAGCAGGCAAGCTCTCGCGGGATACAGCGATTTCGGGTAGCTGTGATGTACTTCCAGCCGGCGTACCCCTGGCACCACAGCACACATCTGGCATGTTGCTTTGTCTCGCACTAAGCAAAACCGCCTCCACTTACGCAGCTTGTAGCTGCTGAGTTCCATCTAATAAGGGTTCTCCTCTTCATGCCACCTGGCGAACGCAATGAACGGCCGCCACTTTTCTTTGCCTTTTCTGTCGTACTGCCAGCAGTCTGCACAGTCCAGCCGCACGGTCCAGCCCTGGTGGACGGACGACTCGGTGTAGTTCTCAGACCCGCAAATATGGCACTTTGGCCGGCTTCCTTGCACTACATCGCTGGGAAGAGGTACAGTGCTGTTTTTCACTAACAAGGAGCGAACCATGAGGATCCTACGATTGATTGTGTTTTGTTTCGCCTTGGCCGGCGGCACCGCCTACGGGCAATTCCAGGGCGGTTGGGATGTGCCGCACGGCCGTATTATTGGCGGGGGCTACTACGGCGGAGCTGCGTATGGCTTCGGGTATTACGGCGGCCGCGGGTCCAGCAGGGGGTACGGATGCCGGCAATACGACCGCTATGGATATCGCCGTGGGAATTATGGGCTCAATGCCCGTGGCCGGGTGCTTTGTCGTCCGTTCCATACGTTAGAAGTTGCTCCTTCGTGGTAAGGTGTACGACAATCGAAGTATATCCGCAAGGGCAGTTTATCTATTGCCTGGAAAGGCGAGCTGGGTAAGACTTACCTAGGAGCATGTTGAAGGCCCTCCGGCGCGATCTGATTTTCTAGTCCTTGATTCCTTCAGGCTGGGAAGACACCAATCGTCGGGGGGCCTCCTCATTGCCAGGAAAGCAGTAGCCTAGGCCCATAAATAAGCTGCGGCTGGTGGCTATGTCCCAACAGCACCCACGTTAAGGAGGTCAGTGATGAGAGAAACCTGTAGTCACCCCAAGCCTTCCAAGCCAAAACCCAAGCCAAAACCCAAGCCCAAGCCCAAGCCCAAGCCGCACGGCTACTAGGAGCCAGGAAAGCAGTACCGAAAGACCAGATAATTACCGAAGCTGCTCCGGCGGCACCTGTCACTGACACTGTCACACCTATTGACGGAATCTGGCCCTTTCGGGTATTTTGAAAGAGTTGGGTATCGCTTGGCTTATCTGCAGTGAACTTTGCCAAGCGCTGCACGGCTTCTCCTTGTAGGGGTCTCCGGGCTACGAGAGTAGCCCGGAGATTCTTTTTCTATTTCATGGATGGAATCATGTCGGACGGAGCCCCGCCTAGAAAAGGCGAGATCGTAGCCGGTCTAAAGGAAGACGGTAGTTGGGAAATACCGCTTAACAGCTATGGCAAGCGGTTCAGTACGTTCAAGCTCTTTCGTGAACGCATGCAGCGGGCCGGCAAGTACAAGGAATTTCATCAGGCGATTAAGGATCACGCTGATCTCACCAAAAAGACCTACCAGGCTTCTTCCCACTTTGTCATGCGGAAGTTCGGGCACACCGGAGCGCAGGACGAATATAAGGCGTACTGGGAGTGGGCCGCTGGCCACGCTTCAAATCTGATTGAAACCGTTCATCAACGAGCGACCCGCGTAGCCCAGGCGACCTTCCGCGAGAAACGAAAGATCGTCAGCGAGGCCGACAAGGAGCTGGCCATCCAGCTGGCCATTGACTCACTGCCTGACGAAGCCCCTGTCGAAAAGGAGCGGGCCTGGATTAGGGCTCACCCCGCGATGGTGCGACTGGCTCGATCAAAGGATCCCACCAAGACAATCATCATCACGATTGACGACATTCTCAACTGTAAGCACGGGCCGGCACCGTCGAAGGCCGCTTACATCAGTTTGCAGTATTGGTCGAACCACGCCGGCGAATTCTTCAAGACAGACATCAAGCGAACCGACACCGCAGGCCCTGCCGACCCGAGCGTTATTGACGAGGAGGTTACTGGACCCTACTCCGATCCGCGGGAGAATACATTAGAAGCGCTGAAAGCGTTAGGGATCGCAAGCAAGCAAGCCGTACAAGGCGAATCACAATCAGGGTAATTATGGTTTTTTCCTTAGATGGCGCAGACGGAACACTTTAGGTCCATCCCCTCGGACTATGCTGCAAACATAGTTTATCGAGACGACCTGCGCATTCGCTGCGAATTAGATAGAGGCTTCCGCCGCGAGATCATGGAAGTCTGTAAAGAAGACGTTCTTTTCTGGCTCTCCGCGTTCTGCTGGTTGTTCGAGCCTCGTCGCCGCTACTTCAGTGATGGCACTCGCAAGCCGAACAAGGTTCCCTTCATTCCCTGGCCGCACCAGGTCCAGCTCATTGATGACCTACGTGCCTTGCTGGGAGTGGAAGACGCCGGCGTGGAGAAGTCCCGCGGTGAAGGGTTGAGCTGAATTGGTGCACTCTTGGCACTGCATGACTGGACATTCCAGGAGTTATCTGCGATTGGCATGGTCTCTCGCAACGAGCTGGCCGGCGACAATCCAGACGACCCTGATAGTCTATTCTGGAAGATCGACTGGGAGCTAACGCAGATGCCGCCCTGGATGGTCGGCATCGAAAAGGTAGATTGGAAGCGAGATCGGTCAAAGCATTCACTGCTTAACTACCGCATGAATTCCACGATCGTCAGCTGGGCCGCGACAGGCGAAGTTGGCTCGGGCGGTCGTAAGACATGGGTGCTTATGGATGAGCTGTCTAAGTTCCGCGAAGGCAATGACTACAACGCCATTACCGCACTCTTGAGCACGACGGATTCGCGTCTTATAGTGGGAACGCCCTATGGGGCACGCGGAGCATACTACAGCATTATGCAGCTCGAAGATTCGGGCATGAAGAAGTTTACTGTCCACTGGTCCAAAAACATTTCCAAGAACCGTGGACTCTATCGCTTCGAGAATGGAAAACCTGTCGCAGTAGAACCTAGTGAAAACCCACTGCCAGGCAGTTACGACCCGCCCACGCCGGAAGCTAAGGATCGCTGGCGACGGTTAGAGCGTAAGGGGTTTAATCTGACGAAGAGTGTCCGCAGCGAATGGTATGACCTGCAGTGCGATCGCCCTGGCTCTACTCCTTCGTCGATTGCTCAAGAGTTAGACATAGATTACGGAGGTAGCACAACGCTCTACTTCGGCGACACGTTCGCCAAAGCTGCCAATCGTTACACGCAGCCATCCCGGCAGGTCGGCCGGATCATTTTTGATACAGAGGATTTAACGCCAGAGTTTGAATCAGTAGAAGGCGGAGATTGCAGACTGTGGTGCGAGTTAGATCACATGGGCATGCCGCCGCACCGAGACTACGTGATAGGTTGCGATATATCTACGGGCACCGGGGGGAGTTACACGTCTAACTCTACGGCGATTGTCTTGGATCAGAACACGGGCGAGCAGGTTGCTGAGATCGCTACGTGTATTGTCCGCCCGACTGAGTTTGCCGATATGGTGATCGCACTTTCCAAACTGTTCTTCAACGCTTACTTGGCTTGGGAGTCGAACGGACCCGGCAACGAGTTCGGCCGGCGAGTCCTGGAGCAGATGTACCCGAATATCTACATGCGAACAATACTCTGGCGACGAAGCAAGCAGCGAAAGCATCGCACTAAGCCTGGCTGGCTGTCCAACCGGGAGACTCGCAGTGTTCTGTTTGGCGGTGTTCGCAACGGGGTATGCGTGGGCGATTACATCATTCGTTCGCCGGAGCTGGCAAACGAGACTTCGCAGTACGTACTAGACGGCGAGAAGATCGTCCATGTGAAGTCGGTCGGTACATCGAATCCCAGTGAGACAGCAGACAATCACGGCGACCGTGTCATCGGCTTTGGAGTAGCAATCCAGGCGATGAAGGACCGGCCCAAGGTCTCCAAGAAGGAGGAGACAACGCGATTGTCGAAGGATCCGCCGTCTGGAACATTGGCTTGGCGGGAGATGCAATACGAAAAGGACGACAAGAAAGGCGAGGCTGGCTGGCTTATTGATGTTGAGGTAGAAGATGGCCTGGCTGGATGGACCTAAATCCCAGAGGAGCAAGAAATGATTACTATATTCCAGGCGTGGAAGGGAATGCCGACAAGCCAGGACGATTTGACGGTTGAGTCAAGGTTTATATTGGGAATACTAACAGCATGCAAGATCAAGAGCGAAGCAGAGATAAGCAAGATCCTCGGTCTCTTGGAGTCGGACGTAGCGGACTTTCTATTCCGTTGCCGAGCCAGCAGTCACCCCGTGCTCAAAAGGGTATTGGCGGAGGGCTTGGATCTCAGCGCTTCAGTGAGCATCCGCAGTCGCGTTTTTTGGGATACGTTGTATTGCCGGGAATGCCACAACGCGATTGGCTATCTGCCGTGCGTGATGTGCGCCAACCGGAAACGGGTACTGCGTGGCCAGTTAGATGATGAGTACGGCGAAACGATCGAAGAGGACGCGCCGGAGTCGAAGTTCCCTACACCCCACACCCCAGGAACATGGGATAAGGTCTCTGTGATGCGTTACCGCGTATCCTGCGGTCTGCAGCCAACATCCCCTCGGGATTTCTCCTGGCTGTAGTTGCAAAGATCGCCATGGAAGGCAAAGCGATGGGTCCTAAACAAAGCGACGTGCATATGCGAGCCCGCGAGGGCTCCGGTACAACGAAAGCAACGGGCGACAGCAGCTACGGTTCGCTACGAGACGCAATCAAGAGCAGTTACATGGCTCTCGATCCCTTCCGATCACTGAACCGCAAGATGGTCGAATCCTATGTCGGCCCGACTTACGGCTCCGCTCAAAAGCGATTGCCTAAGTATCTCAATAAAGTCCGCCAGTCAGTCATCGCTCACATGGTATTGCTGGGCGGCAGTCGGCCGCACGTAAACATCTCTAGTGATTACCTGGCGTTGACGGCGTTTTCGCATCATTTCCAGATCAATCTCAATAACCTGCTTAAAGAGATCGTTATTGAGAAAACGCTAAGACGATGGATCTTTGATTCGTTTATGTGCATGGGGGTGTGCAAGTTGCACCTGGCCGACTCCGGCTACGTCGCCAATGAAGGCGACCTGTCCATGGACCCCGGCTCACCGTTTGCCAGCAATGTCCTGCTTGATGATTACGTTTATGACGTAACAGCATCGAACATCGAAGCCGCTAGGTTCCAGGGTGATATGTACCAGATCACAATGGACGACCTCAAGCAGGGCGTTGAAGACGGCATGTACGACAAGAAGGTTGCTGACACGCTGACGCCTGACCGCAGCCGGCTTGGCCAGGGCCATCGGGCGGATGAACTGATTGGCGGAGCAGAAGTCAACCAGTCTGAGTACGATCCGCCGATTGACGTTGCCGACATCTGGATCGCCAAAGAGGGTCAGATCAAGACGTTCCCAGTCCTGGACCGCTCCACGTTTGAAATCAGGCCGAACCCACTGGGCGGGTTTCCGTGGAAAGGTCCTGAACTGGGGCCTTTTGTCTTGCTGCAGTTGGATGAGGTTTCGGGCGAGGTCATGCCGACCAGCACTGCGGGCGACATAGAACCGCTCGACCGCCTGGCTAACTTGATAATGAATAAGCAGGCGAACAAGGCCCGGCGAGCCAAGAACGTCAACTTTTTTGCACCTGGTTCAGAGGAAGATGCCAAAAGGGGTCAGCAAGCAAACGATGGAGATTTGGTCTGCTCGGATAACCCTGATGGCGTTGTACCTCGGCAGCTCGGCGGCATTGACCCGAGCTTGCAAGCGTTCTTGCAAGACACATTGGGAATGCTCGACACGCAAGGCGGCAACATCACGGCTATGCTTGGCCTGGGTGCTCAGACAGACACAGTTGGCCAGGAGCAGTTGATCCACGGTGCTAGCAATCGCCGCGGCGGTGCATTGCAGTATCGCGTCCTTGCAGCTACGAACCAGCTTATTTCGGGTCTCGGGCAACTGATGTGGGCCGACGAGTTTAAGGAAATCGCCAGTACGATCCCCGTTGCCGGCCAGCAGGGCAAGCAGGTTGATTCGAGCTGGAAGCCGGGCGACCGCGAAGGTAACTTCATCCAATACAACCTGGAAGTCGCCACGCATTCCATGGCGTTCCAGCCGCCCTCTGAAAAGGTGCAGGCTATCAATGGCTTACTGCAGAACGTCTACCTCCCCCTCCAGGAACAGGTGGCCCAGCAAGGCGGGCAAATCGACTTCTCGCGGCTCACTGATATTTACGCTGAAATGCTTAACATACCGCAACTTCACCAGATCGTGAGGTTCGATAAAGATGTGAAAGGTAAAGAAGACCAGCCGAAAACAAGCACACGTTCAAAGCAAGGCGAGACTACTCGGAACTATGTGCGGCAGTCCGTGTCCAACGGAGGAACTGAGGAAGGCAAGCGAATACAAAGCCAACAGAACTGGACCGGCGTAGCGAGTGCGAACGGCGACAGCAACGGAGCAGGAGCTTACTAATGAAACACTTCTTTAAGCGTGAAGACACCGGCGAGATTATCGAGGTAGACTACCAGACGATGATTAACCGTGATCCGTCTGGCGGCATTGAGATCGGTATTGACGGAAAGATTGTCTCAGCTGTTTACCAGCGTCCCGCGGAGAAAAAGCAGCCCAAGCAGCGGGCAATCGAGATGAACAAGTCGGGTATGATTGTCAGCGATGCCTTGGGCGTCGGCTTTGGCCAGGTGGACGCGGCCCGGCAGGACTGTTTATCGCATGGCTATGACGTGACTTTCAAGCCTGATCCCATGGTTCCCGAGTTCTACCAGGCGCACATGACGCCTGAAACCAAGGCGTCATATCTTGGCCATCTCCACATGCACGATCGCAGTAGCCGCAATGGAAGCGGGCACGGCTTGACGCCGGAGCAGGTTTTACGGAGCCAGTCGCAGGTCCTTTCTAGGTTCCCTAATAAAAATACATAGTTGACCCACCTTATTGGGAGCGTAGTTTCAGTGATGTACGGAAACATCAATCCGAGCACGATGGAGCATTTCAATGTCCGAAGAACCTACCACAACCGAACCTGACGTTCCGGCCGAAGATGTCGAAGACGCGGGGCCTGTCGAGATCACCGATCGCATGAAAGCGATTGCTGCCGGCGAGGATCCCGACGAAGTTGCTCCGCCCGAAGACGAGGCCAGCAGTAGTGCGGAGTCAGGAGCGGGCGTCGAAGATGTTTCTGCCGGCGAGATTATGCCTGAGTGGGCAACGGAAGAGCTGGTTGGCTTGGGCGAAACCTACGGCTTGGGCAAAGAAGAGATTGCCAAGTTGTCGGGGCCTGACGAGCTGGAGAGGTTTGGTGCGTTCTACGATCGCACGATATTCGGGCATGACGACTTCTCGGCGCAGGGCGATGCAGCCGACCCGGATTCGCTGGCTGCTCCTGTAGAGCCGGCCGAGCCGGTTGAGCCGGCACCCGAGCTGGCCGCCGAGCCTGACTCTGGCACATTTCGAGAGCGGTTCTTCAAAGACATCGACGAGCCCGAAGGCATTGAGAATGGGCAGCTTGATCCTGAGCAATTTGCGGATTGGGACCCAGACGCTGTCAAGGTGATGCAATACCAGCAAGAGACGCTTAATCGCTTGCTGGACAAGCTCGGCGGCGTGGAGAATCAGGCTAATCAATACTATGGCAACCAGGCCCGCGAGCAAGAAGTAAATCAAATCAATACTTACCACGACATCGTGGACGAGCTGGACCCGGAGTTCTTCGGCAACAGCTTGGATGACAAGGGCAACGCTATTGAATTGCCGGAAGAGAACGCACACCGCCGGCAGGTGCTGCTCGATCAATCTCTCAAGATCAGTCAAGACCTGGAAGGCCGCGGCAAGAAGGACGTGCCGCTATCTGCCGTCATTCGCCGGGCTTACAACTTGACGTTTGGCCGTGACGCGGGAACCCCCGCCGGGGAGACAAAGCTGTCGGGCCGCCCCGATACTCTGAAGGCCCAGTCAAACAGCCGGCGAAGGGTGCGTAGTTCACCACGCCGAATGGCGAATGGCACGTTCGCGGCTAAGAGCCCTGATGGCGACATGACAGCTGCGGAAATCGTTCAACACCCCGACGTGCGGGCAATTTTAGACAATGCAGGCTGGTGACTTTTAACACATTTACTGTTTCGTGGTTTGGAGCAACCACACAACTTTAGGATTTAGGAGATCGAAATGGCTAATGCTCCTCCGTTGTCCCCAGATGCGCTGGATGACTTGGTTCAGACAACACTTCCCTTATTCAAGAAAGGCAAGTGGACTGATATATCCATGGACAAGCAGAATTACTGCTCCCAGGACATGATAAAGACCATGGGTGTCGAGGAACGTGGCGGCACCCAGTTGAGCTTCCGCGTGCAAGTCAAGAACATGGGCAATGCCCGGAATACTGATATGTACGCCGAAGATATCACCAAGGTTGAAGACATCATGGTGACTGGTACGGTTCCATGGCGTAAGCAGACCGTCAATTTCAGTTACGACATTGATGAGCCTGAGTTCCAAAGCGACCCTGAGACGATCATCAAAGAGCTGATGATCCGTCAACACTCGGCTATGAACGATATGTCCGAGCTGCAGGAGACGAACCTATGGTCGCTGCCAAGCGGAGCGAATGACAATCGCCCGTTTGGTATTCCGTATTGGTACGTGAAGGATCCTACCACGACGCCGACAGGCGGCCTGAACGGCGGCAATCCCGCCGGCTTTACGGGCGGTTGTGCTGGCATCAGTTCAACGGATTACCCCCAGTATAGCAACTGGACCTTCGGATATACGTCCTACACCCTGGATGACTTGGTTGCCAGGTTGAAGCGTTCTATCGCAATGACCAACTTCGAAGCCCCCAACCGTCACCCCGAGCTGGGGTATGGGGAAGCGAAGTACAAGATTTACACGACCTACCGTGTCCAGGAGCCACTCGAAGCGATCGCTGAGACTCGCAACGAGAACTTGGGTGCGGACGTTGCACGCTACATGGACGCAGTCACAGTCGGCCGTGTTCCCATGAAGTGGGTCTCCTACTTGGAGAACAACGATACGTCAGATCCTCTCTATGGAATTAGCTGGAAAGACTTCCGGCCTTTCACCAAAAAGGGACGGAATATGCGGCGTAACCCGCCGAAGGCAGCTGCTCGACAGCACAGCGTTCGTGAAGTTCATTACGACAACTGGATGAACTACGCCAATTACAACCGTCGAACCGGCTTCGTAGGTAACATCGCTTGATGATTCGCCTGCGGTCAGGGTGGACTAATTTGCCCTGGCCGCAGGAAACTCTCTTACAGATTCCTTTCATGGAGGAAAAATAAAATGTATGGTTTACGACCCGAAAACCTTTACACCATTCATCAGGGGCAGTCGAACGACTATCGCTCCCCGAAGGTTTGGGAAAAGGCTATCGAATCCGAAATGTCGGCTGGCAGCGGCCGCAGTGCGTTTTACTGGGAAGATCGCTTCCAGAACTGGGGTGCTCCTGGCACGACCACTTCCACTAACCAGGGCTACGGCACTTACGTCGATTCGTCGAATACGATCCTAGCCAACGCAACTCGTCTAGGTGGCATCACGTTGACCACCGATGGGACTGATAACGATGAAGTATGGGTCCAGGGTGCCGGCGGTGTTGGTGCTCAAGCTCGGATTTCTCGCACTGCAGGCCAGGACAAGTTGACTGTGTTTGAAGCGGAGATTTCCAAGGGCCAGATCGGTAACAATAGCTCGGGTATGTTCGTCGGCCTTGGCGAGGTCGGCATGGCTGTCGTTGAAACTTTAACGGACACCGATGCCAACCTGGTCAATAAGGACTACATCGGGTTCCACATTGACCAGGCTGACGGCGATAAGATGGACTTTGTCTACAACAAGACAGGTGGTGCCCAGACGGTCTTGATTCCTACAGTTCATGTGCCCGTAGTTGACGCTGCCGTTAAGCTGGGTTTTGTCTACGATCCAGACGCGGAAGACGCCAAGAAGATTGCGATATACGTGAACGGTGCAGTGCAGTCCACGTATGTCACGGCGACCCTGATGGATGTCGCTGCTAACTTCCCTAACGGCGATTTCCTGTCGTTGCTGTGTGGCTTCAAGAACGGCGGTGCAGTGGCGCAGGACTTGAACCTGAACTGGTGGGCTGTGTACCAGGAGCAATAAGACCCAAGCTGATTCCGATTGGCTCGGTAGAGCGGCATCTTCTTTGCTCCAGATCGGTGCCGCTCTTTTTTTTGTATGCAACAAAGGGTTGTCCATGGCTGACGAGATCACAACCTCAATGGCGTTGTCTTTCTCCAAGGACAATATGCCTGACAGATTGACACCCTTTGTGATCGCCGACGCCGGCACACCTGAAATCGAATACCTGCTAATTGAGGAGTAGTTATGGCTTTTACCACAAAAACGAAATCTGAAGATAAGACCACCGGGCTGGAAAGCAAACCGAAGTCTGGAGGGCAGAAAGACGCACAGGCCCTGGCCAAGGCTCTGAAGCTAACGTCTCTCGATGATAAGCAGACGGCGGCTTTAGCCCAGGCAGACAGGCTGCTCAAAGGTGGGACTGTCGTAGCGGTCGCAGCTTTGCTACTCGGTCGCAACGATGCGTGCTACGAGAAGCCCAAGAGTTAAGTTTACCAGTCCATCAGCCCAAGCGGAGCAAGGCTATGTCAGGTATGGAACCACAGTTTTTCCCAGAAGACGAAACGCTAATTCAGCGACTCACTTGTAAACAGGAAATGCCAAAAGGCTTTCTGATGATTTACTGGGTCGAGCTAAAAGCCTGGCATCGCACGGGTGGCAGCGGCCCTTTGCCGCGGGACTTCCTGCACATGCTATTGCATATGCACGGCCATACGGACGTGGAGGGATTGTTGCAAGGATCGCAGGCTTCCGATTGGAGTCGTATCGAAAACGGTGCAAGAGTGAAGATCGACCTGCAAAGCCGAGGCACTTACAACGGTGTATTCAAGGGGGTGCCCGAGTCGGGCAAGGCGGCCGTTGTACTCGACGGACATCAATCGGTGGACTTATTCCCGTTCTCCATGGTGGAGATCGACGATAGCGGCATTGACCCTGACCTTGGCATCGCAGGCACTCGTCATCTCATGGAGGCCCAGCGTGACGACAGCGAAATGGCATCCTGGCTAGGCGTGGAGGAGGGCGAGGCGGTTGTGGTCTCGGTCGAAGGCAAGGGCAATCGCAATGCCGAGTTCGTCTCTATTGAAGGGCCTGGCATGCTTCGCGTGAAGTATGACGGCAACAAAACCCGGACATCTTTAGCGTCAGTGGCCAAGGTGTCACTGCCGAAGGTCTTACAGGAGTCGAAATGATTAGCCTTGAACCTGCCACCGGCTTTGGAGTCACCACTGGATTTACTAGCAAAGTTGTCGAGTTGCATGGTACGAATTGGGTGCAGTTTGCGGTTGTTGGCCAGACGCTAGGGACGATTACGGTTGAGTTTAGCGTAGATCGTGGCACTACTTGGTTCACTTTGGATGCCACGAATCTGGTGTTCACGGTGGGCGGCACGAAATCTATGGTCTGGGGCGCTTGTCAGCTTCGTGCTATCGGCAGTGCTGCTGTCAATACCGCCACCGACACGACTTTAGATGTGCTAGTTGCCGGCCTGTATGTCAGGGACGTAGTGTAGTTACCTTCACGAAACATGGACGTTCGTGCTTATGTCGGCATTTACTCTAACTTACGACGAACTCCGGCGAACAGTCTCTCGCTTCATCGGTGCTAGTCGCACTGCCTCTGAGCTTTCGGCTACAGCTGTCGTTGACGTAGATGACATCATCGACGCTGGCATGCGTAAGTTCTATTGGCCTGTCCCTGACGCCAAGACGAGCGAGCAGTATAGTTGGAGCTTCCTAGAGCGTAGCGGTACGATCACTTTGCAGTCCGGCGAAGATGTGGCGACGTTAGCTGCCGACTTCACCAAGATCACTTCCTCAATGCTGATTACCAGCAGCATCGGGAACGCACCGCTAGTAGAGATCGGAGAGGGTGAACTGCGGGCATTGCAAGCTGGCGATGTGAATCAGGGTACGCCGATCTACTATGCGATTCGCACAAAGGAGCCAGGCAAAGACGACAACGAAATCCTATTCCATCCCGCAACGTCCGCCGCAACGACAATTCAGTATCGCTACATCTTTGAGCCTGCAAGGGTCACATCGACAGACCCTACGCCCCATGGCGGGGCAGCTCATGCCCAAACGATTATGGAAGCGTGCCTGGCAGCCGCCGAAAATATCCTGGATTCTGAATCTGCGGAATCCCGGCACTCGGAACTATTCTCTGCGGCCCTGGTGTCGTCGATCGAGCTAGACCGCAAGAGCAAGCCCGCTGATGCGTCAGTTAGCTGGGACGCAGCCGACCTTGACGGCGAGACGGGCACCCTGGAAGTCAATCGTGACTACCTTGAGCGAATAATCGGCCGGGATCTGCAGTACGGGCCAAACAAGATTGTTTGGACGCACTCCCAAAGGGCTGAAGTAAACGAAATCCTCCGAACAGGCTTACGTCAATTCTACTGGCCTGTGCCGGACCCAAAGACAAACGAGCAATACTGTTGGTCCTTTCTAAAGAAGAGCGCAGCCCTGTCTCTCACGGCCGGCGTCGGGGTGGTGAGGCTTCCCGACAACTTCACGAAGCTGACTTCCAGCTTGCTTATTACAGGCTCGGCAGACAAGTCGCCGCTCTTGGAAATCAGTGAGGGCGAGCTGCGGGCCTTGCAGGCTGCCGACACAACTCAAGGCACTCCTCTCTACTACGCAATTCGCACTAGGGACGAGGGTAAGTCAGAGTACGAGGTATTACTGCACCCCTTGGCGGACGCGGCAATTACGATCGAGTACCGCTATGCCTTTGAGGCTCCGCTACTGACGGAAGACAGCCCAGTCCCGCTTGGCGGTGCCGCTCATGCGCAGACGTTGATTGAAAGCTGCCTGGCAGCCGTGGAAAGTTGGCTTGATAGTGAAAGCAAAGAACATGCCGGCCGTTTCGGTGCCATGCTTGTCTCTTCTGTAGAGCTGGACAAGAAAAGCACATCCGATAGCTTTGGTTTGTCGAGTTGGGGAGCGACGAACCTGGAAGGCGAGACTGGCACGCTTGCAGTCAATAAGCAGTACCTAGAGCGTGTGATTGGTCGGCAGTTTGGCTTTGGCTCTAACGACATATCCTGGACGCACAGCCAGACAGCGGAGATTGGCGAGGCATTACGCACAGGGCTACGGAATTTCTACTGGCCTGTCCCTGACCCCAAAACAAACGAGCAGTATAGTTGGAGTTTCCTAGAGCGTACTGCATCATTGAACCTGGTACTTGGCGACGAGGCCGTAAAGCTACCAACCGATTTCACTAAACTTTCTTCGTCGTTATTGATTACGAGTGCCACGGCCAGTACGCCCTTGCTAGAGATTGGCGAGACAGAACTGCGAGCCCTGCAGGCTACTGACACGTTGCAGGCGACTCCGCTTTACTATGCTGTCCGCACGCGAGAAGGCGGGAATTCTGAGCATGAAGTGCTCTTGTACCCGACAGCAGACTCGGCGATCACGATTGAATACCGTTACATCTTCGAGCCTCCCTTGCTGACAACGGAGAACCCCTTGCCGCTTGGTGGCATGGCTCACTCGCAGACGATCGTAGAGAGCTGTTTAGTTGCTGCGGAAAGCCAGACCAACGCCGAAAAGCGGCCACATACCGAAAGTTATGGGGCGATGTTGGTCTCTTCGGTGGAGCTGGACCGCAAAAGCATATCACGCATGGGCAGCCTGGCTAGCTGGGGAGCGACGAACCTGGAAGGCGAGACTGGTACGCTCGAAGTCAGCAAGGCTTACTTGAAGCGTACTATTGGGAATTACCTGCTCTTTGGCTCGAACAGTGTTACTTGGACACATAGCGAGAAGTCTGAAATCTTAGAAGTGCTCCGCACTGGTATGCGGAACTTCTACAATCCGCCGACCATGCCTGGCGAACGCTCGCCGCACTTCTGGAAGTTCATGGCTCCCACGTCAACGCTTGCGTTGGTCTCTGGCCAGTACATCTATGACATGCCGGACGATTTCGCATCGCTTAATGGTGCGTTTACCTACGCCGCCGGCCAGTCAGTGCTGTACCCACGCATACAGGTCACTAGCGAGGAGCGGGTGCGATACCGTCAGCAGTTGTCGGTCACGTCCGCTCGGCCACTGTTGGCAGCTCTGCGAGTGAAGATCAACACGGAAGAACAGGCAGGCACCAGGTATGAGGTCTTGTTTTACCCTACGCCTGATGCGGCGTATGACCTGAATTACCCGTACTTCATCAATCCGAGTTTGCTGGACGACGAAGCGGCACTGCCGCCTGGTGGGCAGGCTCATGCACAGACGCTAATCGAGTCTTGCTTGGCTGCTGCCGAGCTAGCCCGCGGCGTTCCTGGACCGCACAAGGCTGAATACGAGAGAAGGATGGTGGCCAGTATCGGTCACGACCGTCGCGTTTCCTGCGGCGGCAATCTCGGCCCTATGCGAGATCACAGCGTTGACGGCTCCGAAGGGTCGCTGGATTGGCATACGTTCGACGGAAACTTAGTCACTTACATTAGAGAGGGCTGACCATGGCCAGTGAAATTACAGTATCTTTGACGCTATCATTCACCAAAGGTGCCAAGAGCGAAACCTTGCAGGACTTGGCTGCTAAGTTCGATATGGCGGGCACGGATTTCGTGAAGGCAACCATGGTCACGGCGACGACGCCGGGGGCAGCGATCCCCCAAGCTGGGGTTGGCACGCCTGGTTGGTTCTTTGCCACCAACAACAGTACGACAGCGGGAGAGAACATCAAGATTACGCCAGAGGCTGACGGTTCGAGCCCCTGCATCCTACTGGAACCGGGCGAATCTTGCTGTTGCCGGCTTGCTGCAACAGCGCCGTATGCTTTCTCGGCAACAGGAACGCCTGAGCTTGAGTACATGATAATCGAAGATTAGATGGCTAACGAAACTTAGGTGGCATCTTGGCCAAGGCTAATCAGAACGTCATGCCGTTTCCTATCAACGGCTACAACTCCGCGGCTGGGTATGCTGGCCAGCTAAAGGGCACGACTCCGCTGGCTCTGAATATCTGGCCTCGTCAACCGGGCACGGAGCGGGCCAGGGGTGGCACTCGGGCTGGGCTAGTCGATGGCCGAGCAGGCGAGCCGACTCTGCTAATGGGTGGAGCACTTAATTCGTGTATTGCGGAGTGGAGTGGTGGTCGCGGTTATGCTTTTACGTGCAAGGTGGGCACCTTTCTTACAAATGACGGCATAGAATTCTCCAGGATCATTACTGTTCGACCCGATGGTCCGCTTGCTTCTTGCGTTAATTACCGGGATACGATCTACCAGGCATCTTCGGAACTCTCGCAAGTCTGGTATCACACCTTGGGAGGCACTGGGTTTTCCGTACTCACTGCTCCTGCAAACAGGGGTGTTGTTCCGACTAACTGTGGCCTAGTGAATACGCATCAGAATCGTCTCGTTTTGGCGGGCGACAAGAATTTCCCACATGCTCTCTATATGTCCGCTGTCGATGACGCGACTAATTGGGATTACAGTGCGGTTCATGCAGGAGCAGCGATGGCTAACGCAGGCGGAGGCGAAGGCCGTGTTGGTGAGCCGATTACGAGCTTGATTAGCCATAATCGGGCTTGCCTGCTTGTCGGCTGTACGGACTCCTTGTATATCGTGAGGGGCAATCCAAGGGTCGGCGGATCTTTGGAGACACTGTCCCATCAGATTGGCCCGCTCTCCCAACAAGCGTGGTGCAAGACCGGCAGTGAAGACACGGTGTTTATGACCCGCGAGGGTTTGTTCATTATACCTCCGGGTTGCGGTGCGATTCCCGAACAGATTAGCGACAATCATGTGCCTGACGAGCTGCGGAATCTCGATATCACACCCGGCGATTACTGCAGTTTGGCCTGGGACGGCCGCTTTGGTGGCGTGCATATTACGATCACTGAGAGACCCATGCTAGATCGACCAAACCTGACCTCCTCATTCACGCCTGTAAAAACGAAGTGGTGGTTCTTTGTTCCTCCAAGTCGCAATCCTAGCATGCCCCCCTCTTTCTGGGAGATGGACAGTAGCAGCGTAGTCCCTGTGATGAATGTCGCCTTAAAATCCACCGCTAGCGAAGAAAGGGGAGGCATTGTCGTCCATGATATTGATGGACGTGCCTGGCACTACAGCCTGGAAGAACCGCAATCGGAGTTGATAACTTCAACACTGGCATACGGGCCGATCGAACTAAGCTCTGCTTTTGATGACGGAGTTTTGGCTAGGGTGACGGCCACGTTGGCTGCAAACTCGTCGAATGTGAACTGGGAAGTGCGGACCGGAGACAGCGAGGAAGAAGCAATCAATAGCACTGCGGCGTTCACAGGTGCCGACTGGGACCGACAGGGTTTCAATTACTGGCAACATCCACGGACCCGCGGCCGAGTGGCTTACATTGTGATTAGCGGCACGGGGCTGGGACGGATCTCAGTGGAGGAGATTCTAGCTGAGTCTTACCCCAAGAGCCGGCGGAGGATTATGTAATGGCCATTTCGCTTAACCGGCCGATGATTAACCCGTCATCCTGTGTGAATGTGCAGGACTTGGCCCGCCAAGTGAACGCTGTCTTTGAGTCACTGGGCTTCCCCGGCCCACCGCAAGGGCCAGACGAACCTGCCTTTGATCTGCCTTACCAGACTAGGACTTGCCTGACTTCGCACTACACAGATGGCGTGGCAACCGCCGTGTATGTTGACGAGTATTACCGTGCCTTGCCCGGCCAAGCAATCCTGTCGATATTCGACCCGACTCGCCGGCGGGGAATTGGTGGCACGGTTGAGATTGTCGCCGGTGCTGTCATTGGATCAGACACGACTTTCGCTGACTGGTCTACTAATGCCACCATGACCATCGACGTAAACGGCACGGCCCTGCCAGTAGATGTACTCTCTTGGCAAGACGCCACGCACCTTACTTTGGTCGATAATAGCGTCAACATGCCGGTCGGCACGGGGTATGTCTTGCGAGAGAAAACCGGCTCTCTGGAAGGGACGGGCAACGGCACTTGCGGTTACGTCCCCGTGGTCAGCAATGTTACGCACAATTACGGGTCAGGCTCAGTCCCGGAGGCAGAGGCAGAGGTAGAGATTGCAATACCGCCATCGGGCGTTGACCCCGGCGACCAGCCTGGCCCTGGCCCAGGCACGGGCACGGGTGGCGGTGGTACTAGCGGAGGTCAGAAGTACATAGCCGGCGACGGAATCAATATCTACGGCTCGATTATAAAGACAGACCTGGCGGACCTTTCTGGCCTTGAGTACGACACGGGTTCGCCGGGTAACTTACGTTCCAAGCGACGCTTTGGTTGGATCAATGGCCTTGCTACACAAGATTACCACCCTAGTAGCGGGTCGGTGTCGATTAACAACATCGCTGCAATCGACGGCGAAACTCCGGTTTCGAGTCCAACCGAAGTTGTCACTGCACGGGCAGCGGAGCCGATCTGGGTTGACTCTGGTGATCTTGTTTACGCTAGGTGGGACCTAAGCGGCACGGGCACCCTGGGGAAGTGGGATGTCACTACTGCTTACAATCTTCCAGTGCTACTCAGGGGTATGGCGGAATACGACGACGAAGAAATACAATACTTGACCCACGAAGGGCAGGGGCAGGTGGAGTGGAGGGAAGGGCCAGAGGGAAACATAGTGAAAGTAATCTTAGAGATCAACGGTGCTTTCTTTGACCCAGCTGCCAACCCGCCTCACGGAGACATACTATGCGGCGTTGGCTCGGCCGTGCTTTACGAACCCTCTCCGGGGCCTCCTGAATTTTTTAGAAGTAAGAAATACAATAGGTATAGTCCCAAGAAAAACCAAGCGGGTGAGGACGTAGTAGTTGAAGTGTTTAATATGGTCAGGGGCTCCATTGGCGTAGGAACATACATACAAATCAAGAAGGTGACAGACGGTTCATACTTTGTTGACACGGAGGGGTGTCACTGATGGCGTTTAAGTGGTCGCCCGGGGGTTGTAAGTGTTGTGGTTTCCAGGTCATCGTCGGGTTAGTTCCCGACCAGACGGACACCCGTTTTCGGATAGTGCGGAGCAATTTCAAGGGCGATACCACCGAAGCTAACGATAATTGGATCTACCGGTTTCCCGATCAGGCAGAAGGGCCTTACCACACAATATCACCTACGTTCTGGGGAATCACCCCTAAGCACACCTACTGGTACTGGCCGATAGTGACGGGGCCAGGCCAGACTTCTGAAGGCAGGATATTCAAGATAGCGACTGAGGATGCAACGGAAGTGTACTCCATACTGCAATCCTCCTTGAGCCCCGATCCCCTGCCGCCTTTTGAGTTCCCAAGACCCCATTGGCTTACTGACGGATTGTGCATATTTTACCTCCCCGTGTCTCGTCCCTATCCGCAGCTGCGGAAATCGTACATAGCTGTAGTGCGAGAGGACGGGTCGGCACTCTTCCCCTACAGGGCTTCGAAAGTAGGCACGTACCACTACCTCCTGGGCGTGAGGACACTCTTCTGCACAAACACCCAACTGATGGCCAGCTATCCCGAGTCTTACGAGTTGGGTGATCCCATAACCGACACAGAGACTGTTGATCCTGAATACTTCCGTAACTGGGGCAGCAGCTATCCCACTTACTACGGAAGGATTAGTCTTGTGAGTGCAGCCAGCACCCTTACTCTGCATAGCCGTGCAGGTCCAGTCGATTTGCTGATTGACGATGAAAACGAGTATTACTCCACTGATCCGCCCTCGGTAGGGTCATGTTCGGTGCCCATTGAATGGACAGAAGCTGTAGCCTTGGATGGTTATAGTTCTATTTTGCCAGGCGACACCCTGGGCTCCTCCTCGGGCAGCATCGGTGAGCCGGGGGCTGGTGTTGCAGTTATGCCGGATGCCTCTTATCACGTGGTGACTGGCAAGCCCGACTTTTCTCCGCGCAGTGGCTACCAAGTGTTTGGCAAAGAAGGTCATCGTGGTGTTTACCATCGTTCCAATAGTGTGCCCCACGGCTCCTCCTTTGCATCAAACAACGATCTGACGGAGGACTTGTGGTACAGGTTCGGCGGGGCATTACGGAGCTTTCGTCAAGGCGTCGGGGGTAGCGAAGTTTTAGGGGAAGATTCTTATTACACATGGAACCTACCGGGTCCCATTAGCGGCACGATCTCGCCGGCTTTAAGCCAGGTTCAAATAGACGCGAACGGACCTGTAGACATGGATTTCGATGCGGCAGAAAGTCACCCTTATCATGACGGCATGACACTTCCGGGATGGCATGACTCAAGTTCCTACGGTAGGGATAAGTTCCGAAGTCTATTTCTGCCGGCGGGCACCTCGGAGCATTATTATGACGGGACTGTGAAAACCTTTTATGAAAGCCGAACGGGCAATTCCTTGGCTTTAACCCCCGATCCCCCTCACGAGAACTTCACCCTCACTACTACAGCAAAATTAGCGGGGGATTTGGAGATTCTCACACCTGCGTTGTACGCTTTCTGGGGCGGTACCCTGAGGGGGGTAGCGTTCGCAACTATGAACGGCTGGTCTGAATATGCCGCAGTTGAAGCTGAGATTCAGGGAACGGAGGATACCTGCAATTATTTCAATGACGACCTAACTCGCCGCTTGGTAAAAATCAATAGCACGCAGTTTCAAGTCTCGTTGCTAGATGGCAATAAAGTAAACGTTCATGAGTACAAGTTTTTAATCCCCCTCGCTGACGGACTTACTTAGGAATACCCATGGCAGCAATACCCCTTACCGGAGTGACCACGGCCTACGCAGCTAATGCGGCCTCGCCCACTCTGACAATGCAGTTAGCTGCTGAACTGGGCGTCATAGCGAAAGCCCTCGCTCGGCCCGAAATAGACCTGCGATCCGCGTCCACTTCCACAGTTGCCTCAGCCGGCACCCTGAGTAAGCTGATTGATACTGTCCCATCCACCGTGGCTGCCGCTGTAGTTGCGGAGGTTGGAATCACGCTGAACCTAGTCAAGCAGAGCAAGGGCGTAGCCGCTCCAGCCCTGCAAACAGGAGTTCAACCAAAATGGCAAGCATAGGCGATCTATCTACCACAAACATGCTTTCCCATCAGCTCAAGGTAGCTACCTGGACAGCCCCGTCAAATATCTGGGTGGCGTTGTTTACGACAGACCCTGGCAATGCAGGTGCGGGCACGGAGGTCACGGGCGGCTCTTACGCTCGGATTAACCACAACGCTTGGATAATGACTGTCGGCAATGCTCGCCAGGCGGAGAGTAACACGGCGATCACTTTCGCCGCAGCAACCGCCGGCTGGGGAACCGTGACGCACTTTGGTTTATTCGACGCAGTTACCGGCGGTAATTACCTAGTTGGCGGGACTTTGACGGTCTCAAAAACCGTAAGCAACACAGATGTCGTTTCCTTTGCAGACGGCCAGATCACCATAGCGATTGCATAACGATGATTAGCATTGCATCTGCAACTCGACTTGCCGCAACTCAGCATATGTTTGGTCTGGCTACGTGGACGGTGCCGGCTGGTTTCTTCCTGGGGTTTTCTACGACAGGACCGACCGCCGCGGGCACTAATGTTACTGAGCCCTCGGGAGGCTCTTATGCGAGAGTGGCCGTGACGGATTGGGTAGTGGATGGAGCATTGGTAGAGAATAACGTATTGATTACGTTCCCCACGGCAACCGCCAGCTGGGGCACGCCGACGCACGTTGTCGTTTATGACGCATTGACGAGTGGAAATTACCTGGGATCTTCGCTCATTAGTTCTCCAGTTCAGATTAAAGATGACGACACGGCCTCCCTGGGTCCCGGCCAGATTACTTTTGAGTTTGCTTCCAGCTAGCTCTTGCTCGGAATGGATTTCGAATGGGTCAGACTTACTTAGGACAAATTGCTTCACCCGGAAGCTCCCAGGTATTCTTTGTCTCGTTCGAAAACAGGCTGAGACTTGGCGAGTTGATAACAGGCACTCCTACGGTCACTGGCACGGTGAACACAATCGACGTTAGTGCGGACATTACCGCAGTGGCTTTCAATGCAACCGCTTTGGTAGACGGGGCACTCACAGCAGCGATCGCCCGAGCGGTTGAATGGCGTTATGCCCCGACGACAAGTATTCAGGGAACACAGACAGCCAAGTTCATAGTTTCGGCATCGACTAGCATGGGCAACACAGACATTGCCACTGCTTACTTGCTCTTGTCGGAGGAAGTAGCAACGGTGTGATGCGATCTCCCGGCTTAGGTGATGTATTGCGTGATTGGTTAGCCGGGCGAGGAATCACTGAGGACAAAGCAGAGCGATGGTATCAGTGGATGGGGTTCAAGGGATGTTACTGCGGAGACTTACGAAGGAAGATCAATCGCTGCCGATGGCTGCATGCCCTAGCTAGGCGACTCGGGTTAGATGTCCAGTACGATAATGGCGAAATTTGGTAGGAGATAAATCATGGCTTTACAGGATATGCCAACAGAGCACAGACGGATATTAGCGGAACGGAACTGGAACGACTACCAAAAAGCTAATAGAGAGCATGAGCTAGGCGTAGGCTCCACCCTCTCCGGCGGGGGTGGTGGCGCTGCCGACCATGCAGAATCGCAGAACAGGCATCGGTTCAGTCGGTCTCCACTTGGCCTATGGGCCCAGAGGGCTGGCGGGCAGAAACTCTTCGATAAAGAGTTCAACAAGAAATACCACGGCGGGGCGGTGCCTATGAAGTACGGGCAGTCGATCAGCCCTGCCAAATGGGATCAGTACGTTGAGTCCATAGGCGGCAACCCTTACAGCAAGGAGCGGTACTACGCTAAATTCCCCCAGCAAGCGCCGGGCCGCCAAGGCATGATTCGCCCGCAATCTGACGGCTACCAACCGCCAGCCACTGCCGGCGCAGGCGTAGGCGCAGGCGATTACCTGCAGCAGATGGCCGATGCCGGCCAGGGATATGGCCAGCGTCAGCAGTATGCACCATCAGGGGATATCTACGAAAAAGACGACCAAAGCGGCGACTTATTCGCTGACTTCTTAGAGGAAACAGAACGCCTGAAAGATGAGGCGAATGCCGCGAATATCGAGCGATATGACGAAGGCAAGGGCGAGCTGACAACGCTCCGTGATCGCAACATGGAACGTGTCGCTAACTGGGGCGAGGCGGCCCAGGGTGATCTTGAAGAACGCATGGAAGAGTCGCTTGGCACAAACAAGGCCAGCCTGTCAGCGAAAGGGTTGGGCGGTTCGTCGGTGATCCCTGCTTTTGCAGGCCGCAACGCAAGAGACACGGCCAGGGAGACACAGCGAATCTCTGAGCAGGTAGACGATCGCTCGGCGAAGTACGATATGCAAATGACGGGCAACTTAGTGAACTTCATTAAGGAGCGGAACGATATTCCGCCGGATTACGCTTCGTTTGCTCAACTGGCTGAGAAATTCGGGCTAGGCAATGAAGGTCAAGGGTTTGATCGCTTGGCCAATCAGAAACCCGGCCAGCCAGGTCAAACACCGCAGCCAGCCCCGCCGGGAGTTCCTTACACGGGTTCTTCCGCGGCGCTCAAGGCCATCATGGCCGGCGGCAAGTCTCGACCCCCGGCCGGCGGCAAGTCTCGACCGGGCGTGCCGCCGAGCAGCTATTCCGCGTTGCAGCCAGGCCGGGTAACTCGGCCCACTCGACAGCAGCCAATAAATACCCCCTGGGGGGTAGCGAGGAAGTGGGGCAAGCAAAATCTTAATCCGATATTCGTGGGCGGGAATCAATTACAGCAGATGAATCAGTTAGTAGGCGGCATGCAGAACGCAGGTCAAGGCCGGCCGGGCATTGTCTCGAACGCCCAGACCCAGAATCCATGGTCAACAGGTGGCGAGAGGGTGCCCGATGAATATGGTTACTTTTACACGCCAAGGTATGACCATCCCGAGAGTCGTGTTAAGGAGGGGAAACGGCTTTACAAACCTGATAGATGGGGGGGCAAGCCTGGTGGCTTCGTTTAGATGAGGGGGGCCTGCCTGGTGGGTTAGTTGATAGTTAAAAGCAAGAAAGAAATACCATGTACCAATACAATCAAAACAAACTGCCGACTGGTCTTACGGGCACTCCCGCGCCGACGAACCCTTATGATTCGCAGCGCAACTGGCAGCAGCCCGGCCAGCAGCAGCAGCCCGGCCAGCAGCAGCAGCAGTTCGGCCAGCAGCAGCAAGATCAGGCAGGTGCGAACCTTGGCTTCGCTGGTCAGCGGCTAAACCAAGGCATAAACAAGCCCCTTGGGACGAACGGAATACAGCCGAACCAAAGTCTTCCCGGCCAAATGGGCGATCAGGTAGTCGGCCTTCAGCGCCCGGCATCCGGGGGAATGTATGCTTCTGGCCCGCAAGGGGATTCTAGTCAACAAAACGGAATACAGCCGAATCAAAGTCTTCCCGGCCAAATGGGCGATCAGGTAGGCGGCCTTCAGCGCCCGGCATCCGAGGAAATGTATGCCTCTGGCCCGCAAGGGGATTCCAGTCAACAAAACGGAATACAGCGATTCCTAACCCAGGGTGGGCTTGGCGGAGCTGCCGCGGGAAGCCCCTACCCTCAAGCGATGTTGGACAAGAGATCCCGCATGTTGGAAAACAAGGCTCGCCAGGACCGAATGGACGAGGAGTGGCAGCTTAACTACGGTGGCCAACCGTCAGACGGTAGTTTAGACCCCTATGACCCAGCGGCGGTAGGCGAAGAGAGGCGGCGTCAGCCTCTCGAAGGCGAGACCCAGCAAGACGCGGACATCCGCGTGCGCAAGTATGAGAAGGAGAGGAAGGCGAGCGGGCGGGAAGAGACAGCAAGGCGTCACGAAGCCAAGGTGGCCCAGCAGGCCCAAGCGGCCAAGTACAAACAAGAAAGCTATAAACAACAAGGTTTCAGGGAAGTGAGGCAAAAGTACGGCGACCTGGAAGGCTATATAGCTGCAATGGACCAGGAGGATTACAACATGCAGCAAAATTGGGACCGGCAAGACTTAGCGATGGCCCAAAAATACAAAGGAAGAGACGCTAATCTGGAAGGGAAGCACCGGCGACAAGAAGCCCAGCGGCGGGAATCTTGGGAAAGAAAGAAGCGCCAAAATGATTATCATGGAGTTTCAACCAAGCCTTACCAACCCTTAAAACCATACAAACAATCAAGCAAGGAAGATCTAAAACGACAACATGAGATGCAAGACCACATGAGAAAGCGTGATTTATACAAGAAGAAACTTCAGAAAAAGCGAGACAGAATCACATCCGGCATAGACTGGGACTTCCAGGACCCAAGTGGTCCTGTCCACCTGGACCGGCCCTGGGCCGGGAGGCAACGTGATATACCCTACCAAATGACGGGGCAGGCAATGATGGGGCAGCGGCCCGGCCTCGTTTAGGCAATGCAATGGGATTGCGGTAGTTAAGCCAGAACACATGGGTAGTAGATTTCAATGGCCATCAATGTAAGTTACCAGAACTACAATCTCCCCGGCTTGGTTGCTAAGGAAGCGGGCCGTGGTCGCTTCCTGCAGGAGCAAGACAAGTTTAACTTACAAGAGGAGAAGGTCGCCCACCAGGTAGACCAGTTTGGCCGCACGCTTGGCGAAAATCAGCGACAGTATGATATGACGTTTGGTGAAGGCCAGCGCCAGTATGATACGTCATTCGACGAAAAGCAGCGTCAGTACGATACGTCATTGGGTGAAACCCAGCGGTGGCGCGATCTCACCTATTTGCAACGCCAGGACGAGTTCTATGTAAGACTGGGCGAGTCGCAGCGACAGTTCGACCTAGACTTCCAGCAGAACCAAAGCAAACAACAGGCAACCCAAGAGGCGGCCCAGCAGGCCCGTGCAGATCGCAAAGAGGAAATTAATCAGGAAATACAAGAAAATCGTTTAATAGTAGAGCAGGGCCGACAGCATGACTTTGACCTAAAAGACCAAGCCGCGGATATTGTGGAGGGACAGGAAGAAAGCGCCTTTCGCCGAGGGGAGGAGGTATGGAACCGCGACTGGGAAAGCAAGGCCGCAGACAAGATGAACGCGAACGCAGACGCTGTCATCGCTGACCTGGAAGAATCCCTGCCGAACCTGAGCCCTTCCGGCCAGGCGAAAGCCAATGCGAAGATCGCGGAGATCAAAGGGATCCAAGGCCAGTACGGCTCGGAGTTGCGACCCGCTCCATTCATCGACGCCATGGGTCCCGTCCTGGAAAATGCAGCTGAGCAGGACATCCCCAATCAACACCTCCAGCAGCCGCCAACGCCGGATGCGGGATTTGCAGAGAGTTACACGCCGAGCGGCGACCACGGTTGGATCCATCGCAAGAAGGAGGAGGATGGCAGCTACACTTATGAATTTGTGCCACGCCCTCGCCCTGACCTGGATGCCAAAGCCGCCGTGCTCAAGGAAGGATTGGACCGGGAGCATGCGCGTGATATAGCGACCGCCTCCACGCCCGCCAAGCGGCACAAAGCGTCGAAGGCAAGGCTCATGGCCGGTGATCTTTACGGCCCCGGCCATGAGCCCCCGGTCGAGGAGATAGTAGCGGAAACTATCAGGTATGAAGAGGAACTGGCGGCATACGAACAACAGGAGGAAGCCGAACGCACCCGGCAGAAGCAGGAGCAGCCTCCGCAGCAGCAGCAGCCTCCGCAGCAGCAACCTCCGCAGCAGCAGCCTCCGCAGCAGCAACCTCCGCAGCAGGAGCAGGAGCAATCTCAGCCTCCGCAGCAGCCGCTGCCAGAGAATCAGCCGACGCCCGTTGAGCAGATGCAGCAAGATCAAGCGCCGATACCAGCGGAAGGGCCGATACCAGCGGAAGGGCCGGCATCAAACGCCCAGCCAACCCAGGCGGAGCAAGAAAAGTATTCTTACCTGGAAGAACTAAGGCAAAGTCGGCCGGAGTGGAGAGACGTTGATGAGTCGGTAATCTGGGAACAACTTAATAGAGAACGCGGGGAACAACAAGAGCAGGCACCGCCGGAAGAAGGCCCCCGCTCGCAGGCTACAGAGGGCTCGGACTACATGAACTCCGTCATGTATCCACTTTTAGATCCAGAGGATTGGCCGCAGCCGAACTGGCCGTTCGGCCAGACCTGGCCTAACGGACCACCAGTCAAGAACGCCGATGGGGAGTGGGTGATGAAGGATGCGGTGCCGGAGCAGGCGGCGAAGCCATCTCCTTCTGGCAGTGCCCGCGGGGGAAGGCCGAAGCGTGGCCGGCGACAACCGCAGGCGGAAGTGCCGGAGCAGGCGGAAGTGCCGACAGCCGTGCCGACCTCCGCCGCTGAGCGTAGGGCAAAGGAGCAAGCGGCGAAGGCCGGCGTACCAACATGGATGAAGAAGGCACGGCCGATAGGCGACCGCCGTTGGCCTGATATCCCGCCCGGCGAGCGATACATAGGAGACAGTGGGGCGACATACGAAAACGTGCTTCTCCGAACAAAAGACGGCGACAAAACCCGTACAGTTGCTGCCGAAATCGACCCAGAAACAGGGGAGCAAATGGATTACGCAAGCAATAAGGATTGGTACGTGCCAGACAATGTTTTGAAAATAAAGAAGGGCCAGACTTTCCTTTTCAATGGCAAGTGGTTTTTAGTTAAAGGCCCCAATAAATACGAAGAGGTATTCCCTAAATGAGTGTGCTCAGCTTCGATGACCTGATGGCTACGCTCGACAGTCCGCCGCCCGGAGAATCCGACGACGGCACGCTGACGTTCGACGAACTGATGCAGCAGTACGCTCCGGTTGTCGCTCCGCCAACGGTGGAGCCACCAGCGTTGCAGGCACCGCTACCTGATGAGGCGGCCCAGCCAGAAGAAGTGCCGCCCCCGCAAATGACTACGCCTGAAGAGATGCTGGCACTCGCAGACTCGCAGGCCCCGCCTCCTCCGCCGCCGCCACGGCCGGACGATTACGTTCCTCCCGAGGCCGGCTATGCACCGCCTCCGCCAGAAGCACCGCCCGAGCCCGAGCCGGCCCGGGAACGAAAGCTGCTTACGCCGGTGCCAGAAGCCGCTCCGCTTGACCCAGATGCAGCTCCGTTCCCAATCGCCCCGCCCCAGGAAAGCACGCCCGAGTATAGCCGGTGGGCAGTTGAGAAGAACATCTGGGACCGGCATGAGCGGACTCGCCTGCAAATGGACGACGAGCGGGCGGTCAACTACGACAAGTGGATCACCAGTGCTCAAAAGCGAGCTGAGAAGGGCGACTTCGACGAAGATTGGGTTGAATGGACGTTGGGCAAGGTTCCGTTAGTGGGAACGGCCATGGTCCTGAACAACTACGAGGAGCTTGCTAACTCACTGAGGCGTATCGACGCCGGCTATGCAACCGAGCGTGACTTTAACGTCGTCATGGGACTGACGCAGCAGCAAAAGAACATCGACGAACGCGGGTGGGGGCAGATCGTCTTTAACTTAGCTGCCGAGATCCCGGGTTTCATGGCAGGGTTTGCGGCATCGGGCGGCATGACTTCTGCTGTTGGTCTCGGCACGAAGGCTGGTGCCCAGGCGGCACTCAAGGTCGGCATCAAGAAGATGATGGCCAAGCACATGAAGAAGCGGGGCTTCGATAAGCTCGGTCGAGCAGGGTTCAAAGCTGCTGGGGCAGTAAGCAAGCTCGGCGGAGCTGCGATCAACGCTGCCCCGCGTGCAGTGTTCATGCCTGACATGGTTGTTGAAAGCACTGTGCAGAGAATGGGCGACAAGCTAGATCCTGAAATCCTAAAAGTTGATCGTTGGGATTCTACGCCTCCCACGGAAACAGAGGATGGCATCACTGGCGGGCGTGCCTACATCGAGACCCGCGAAAAAGGCGAGGATTTTGCTGCAGCTCTCGTTAAGGGTTTCGGCGATACCTACGTTGAAGCCTTTTCTGAAATGTCTGGCGAGTCGATCGGCGATGTGCTGGGGATCATTGGCAAGAAACTCGGTGCGAAGGGGGCAGCTAAGAAAGTCAAGGATGCAGTTACGAAAGCGCTCAAGCTGGATGGTGCGACGGTCCAGCATATCGACGATGTCTTTAAGGTAGGCGGTTTCGATGGCCTGATTGAGGAAGTTGGCGAAGAGCGCTTTGGCGAAATCCTACGAGGCGTCATAGGGATCGAAGATGATTACGGTGCCACGGGGGATGTTCTCTCGGGCGATCTGGAACGCATGAAGAGGGGGCTCTATCAGATTTCCACGGAGTTCGGTGGCTTTGCTGCTCCAGCTATCGCCAGAACGGGTGCCGCTATAGTAAGAAAACTTGTCGGCGATCAGCCCGCTGATGCTCCGCCTGGCCCGCCTGGCCCGCCTGGCCCGCCGAGCGATCCGTCTGCACCCGACCTACCTGGCCCTGGCTATCCCAAGCCATCAGCTACCGACCAGGTCGCCGCTGAGAAGATCGCCACGAACGTACTCAAAGATGTCGGCGTCGAACCAGGTGACGTTGCTTCTCCAGAAGATGTGGAAGCACAGGAGTATGCAGACGACGTCCTGCAGATGATTAAGGATCAGCCATATGCCCTGCCTGACGATGTCAAGGAAGCGTGGGAAACGCTAAGCAACCCGGCAAACGAAAGGCCACTTACTCCCGAGGAATTCGCGGAGGATCTGCAGCATGTTCGCCCCCAAACAGCAGAGGATTGGAAGACTTATGTATCGGAACGACTTGTTCCTGGTTCTCAACCGCCGACACGGCCGTTGTCGCCTGAAGAACTACCGATGCCAAAAGGTCCTTCATTACGCGAGAACCTGGCCGGCCGGGCCAGTGAGCAAGAGGCAGTAGCAGCACAGCAGCGATCCGACGCGGCGGCCGATGCCTCGCAAGCTCCGTTCGACATTACCTACGAGACTGGCGAGACGGTGCAATACACGCATCCCTCTACGGGCAAAGCGGTCACTGGTAAGGTGCGGCGTGATGAGGGCGAATCGGTCTCTATCCGCGTGAAGGGCCGCGGCGGCAATGAGCTGCTGAAAATACCGAAGGACCAGATAATTACCGAAGCTGCTCCGCCGGCACCTGTCACTGACACTGTCACACCTAGCGAGAAATCGGGGATAACTGGAAAAGGTCGGGTTAAAATTCCCATCAAGCCGGGGAAGTGGCAGGAAGCGGCAAGGATCGTCGAGAATGACATCAACACCCTGCCCGTCGATGACGCCATAGATCAGCTCGACAATGCCGAGAAGTTTATTCGTCAGGATCAGGAGATAGACGAAGAAGAAAAAAAACTTCTCTTGGCGAAAATAAGCGGGCGGCGAAAGGGGCTAGAGAAAGACCAGGCACACAAGCAGGCTGCCGCCGCAGAGGGCAGGCAGTTCTTTGACATAAACGGTTGGAAAGCGGACGACTTTGGAGACGAAGGCTTTGGCCATGTCATGGCCGGCGATGCACTCGTTGCGGTAGCCGTTGACGGTGATGGCCGGCTTGACCCCGCATACAACGTAGACGATGTCGGAATCTTCGTGAATCGTGGCCCTGGCCAAGCTGCGAGGGTACGCCTGCAAAACCAGGGCGGCATGGCTCCCCTGGTGTTTTCTGAATCCAAGCTAGATGATCTTGGCATCAAAGTGGAGAAGGATGCTGAAGGGGTCATTAAGCAACGAGTTCCCCTGGATGCGTTGACCACAAAAGCAAAGCGTCGTGCTGTCGATGTCATTTTTAATGAGATGGACGTTCAGGGCCGTGAGATCAACGAAGGCGTCATTGACAACGTCGCCAAAGCCCTCGACCTTCCCGCATCCGAAGTGAAGGCCCGCGTTCATCCCAGCAAGCCGGGGAAGCGGCCCGGCAAGGTCCCGCAAGCCAAGCCCACCGTGCCAGAGATACAGCCAGCTACGTTCACCGAAGAGCAGCTAGGCGACATTGAGCTGCAGGCCGAGGATGATCCGCGTGGCGAGCAGGTTGAAGAAGAGGACGAGGCAGGGGGGATCGAAGAAATCTTATCACCTGGACTACGCCGGCAGCGATCCAGGGAAATTATTGAAGCGGGCACGTACAAGGTTGGCGATCGCGTCATACTCCCGGGCGGATCTACAGCGACCATCGAAGAGTCGGTCGGAGAAAGACCAAACAATCTCACCGCACGACTTGAGGATGGTACTCTTGTTTTCCCGTTAGCTTACGATGTAAAGAAAGCCCCGCAGAAGCGGCCCGGCAAGGTCCCGCAAGCCAAGCCCACCGTGCCAGAGATACAGCCTTACAACCGAGTCCTTTCCAAAGAAGAGCGGAAGTATCTCAACGACGCCGGCTACGACGACGCAGAGATAAGGGCCAGTAGCCTCGACGCACTCCGCGACAAGATGCGTGCTGACAAGGGTGAGCTGCGGACGAAACGCGGCGTAGACAAGAACCCTGCCGATGGAAAGCGGCACATTGCCGACGTAGTAAGCCGCTGGACGGGCGACATGGATGCGGCCGGTGCTGTCGATGAAATTGTTCGGCATGAGGAAACGCGATGGGGGCCGCAGTATTACGGGCAGTATCTCAAGGCCGCCAACGACGGTAAGGGGATGACGCTCAAGGAAGCGGTCGTTGAGGCGATTGATAAGCCCAAGAGATTCCAGACCGGCGATGCCAAGGAGATCGCGGCTAAGCTACCCCCGATCACTGAGGGGAGCGTGCGGCTGACGCACTTCTTTGGGAATCCGAACACTGTATCTAATGTGGTCGAAGGCGGGCAGGATTTCAACTACGGCAAACGTGGCGATGTAGGCGGCTCGACCGATGCGTTCCAGACGCCCGAAGAAGTCGCTGACATTATCGCCAGGGGCAAAACTGGGGCATTTACAAGGGGAGACTTTGGCCCGTTTGTCCTCCTTATGGATGTGCCATTTGCCGAGCATAAAACACATTCCTTGAGTCCTACACGGTCTGGCTCTATACCGAACAAGTACGTGGTCGGCGTGTATGACACGTCTACTGGCGAGTTCCGGCCCGTCAAGGAAACAATCGAAGAACCGGAAGGCGTCAGCTACGCCAGTGGCCTTTCCAGATCACCTACGGAGATACGAGCACACATTGCCGAAGGCAAGCCTGTTGGCGTTTCAGTATGGCTCGGTTTGTCCGAAACAGTCCGCACAGAGCTAGTGAACTACGCCAACTCGGGCGGCAAGGTGTTCATTGATTCGGGATCCTACTCAGCCTTCAAGAAGAAACAGCAAGTTGACTGGGCTAAGGCATTATTCCGCTATGGCGAACTGGTCAACCACGTTGATCGTGACAAGCGGCATAATGTTTCCCTGGTCGCTCCCGACGTCATCGGGGATCCAGAGGCCAACGAAAAGTTGTTGCGGGGTCCGTTCCGCAAGGAGTTTGAGAAGTTCTTTGATAGCGGCGTAACCATCATCATGCCCGTGCAGAAGGGCAGGGGTGGGGAGCAGACGATTTCCACCCAGCTGGCCGACCTGACCGACTACTACCCCGAGGAACTAAACGAGGAATACACATTAGGGATACCGTTTAACGCTGCCGCTTGGAACGAAGATGAAGTTGTCCAACTGTTGAAAGACATGGGCAGCAAGCATGGGGTCAAACACCCGATTCACTTGCTTGGCGGCGGCGTGCCGAAGGTGCAGTCCTTGATGGCCCGCGTTGAGGAGGAAGGCATCACGCATTGGGGGATTGCGGGAGATGCCGAAACAAAGGAGATCAGTGAAAGGCGGCGGGGCAAGAAGAAGCTCGGCAAAGTCGGGGCCACAGGTCCGAAGTGGTTCCGCAAGATAATGAAGGCGGCGGAGCTTCCCAAGATCGGGTCAAAGAAAAAAACGAAGTTCGAGGTTGCCAAGAGGGCGATGGAGGACTACGGGGTGAAGGGCATAGGCTCTTGGGATCGCCTTGCCCGCGAATTAGCAGAGCTAAAGGCGGGCATCCCCCAAACGCTGGACCGGCTAAGGGAAGGCCCGATTACATACCAAGACTTAGATGATCTCCTCGCGGATCACCCGCGTGCGGTATATGAGGCTGTGCATGTCCTGCACCAGAAGGGCGTCATTGCCTTACTGGATGGGGCGGAAGGGACTACCAAAAGAGGCAAGCCCAATCGTGCCTACATCCTCCCCGAAGCTGAATTGGCTCGCATGCTGCAAGACAAGTACGACGCTAGCGAAGGGCAGGTCGAGAAAGCAATCGAGCAAGTCAATGCCGATATCGGGGAGGAATTTTGGGGAGTCTCGGAAAAAAAAACGCCGCGGCGGGCGTTCTTGTTCCGTGATTACCTGGATCCCGCGAAGTGGACGAAGAAGGGCCGGCAGATACTCCTTGCCCCCGAGCTTACCGAAGATGAGATAGCCGCGAAGATTGAAGAAGCGTTCGCGGCACAGGAAGAAGCCGGCAAGCTGCCAGAAGAAAAGAAGCCTGTCAAGCGGCCCGGCAATCGCAAGAAGACCCAGACGCCCGAGCAGAAAGCTGCCAGCCTCAAGAAGCGTATTGCTACGCTCAAACGTAACGGCACCCTGGACGACTCTGACGTTAAGCTGCTCGAAGACAAGCTAGACGCCGACTTAGGCTCTGTGGGGGGTGTGTTCAATGAAGCTGAGAGGAGAGCTGCAGAGCATAACGTAAAGCAGCAGGAAGACCGCGACCAGTTCACCACAGTTTTCGGCAGAAATTCCGATAAGTTGGTGGCTAGGGCGCGTCGATCGGAGGGCGATGCGGCGGGGGTCAAAAACTTCGATGTTCAGGTAGCACCGTTGAGAGATGACCCCAGCATAGCCCCAACAATCTACGGACTAGCAGATAGGCTAGGCGATGGTGACATAGAGAATGGCCTGTGGGAAGTGTTGAAGGGCGGCGTCGCTCAGTTCAAGCTCAAGAAGGCGGATGACTTCTTACCCGATGTAATGGAAGAAGCGCGTGCTGGACTTAAAGATGAGCCATACGAGGAGACTGAAGGGGATACCGACTTCCAGTTCGGTGCCAATGTCAAAGACGAACCGATCAAGCCTGGCGGCAAGACCAAGCTAGGCGATGCCGCTCAGAAGGCACGCGGCGAAGCGAAGGATAGCTTGCAGGACTTGCGGGACGCCCTGGGAGAAGAAGGCTTCTTCGGCTCTACTCCGATCAATCCTAAGATCGTCTCGGCAGTCGCCAGGTCGGTAGCTAAGTCCATCAAGGCCGGCGTGCTGACCTTTGCTGAATTCCTTGAAACGGTAATCAACGAGTTTGGCGTGACCATGACTCGGAAGATTCGCAGTGAACTAGAGCAAGGCTGGACATTTGCCGGCGGCATCGTTGGCGATGGCGTTCTTGACAAAGCAAACCCGACCGTGACTTCCCAGCTCATGCTCGCTTCATGGGTGGAAGGGAAACTTAACGAGAACGACGAAGCCATTGGATCGCCTGATTTCTTCCAAGCCGCCAACGAGATGTTCGGCGGCACGCGGTCGGAAGGGAAGTACGGAGATAGCGAAGCCTACGACGCACTAGAGCTAGGCGTCAACAAGTACATTCGTAACACGCTTGCTATACAGCCTACTGGCACGGCCGAGCAGGCCAAGGAAAGCATTGCCATTCTGGAGAAATTGGGCAAGCGACTACCAAAGCACAAAACTCGCACCGGCGAGAAGGATACGCTGCAGCAATTCTCCACGCCGCCGGCTTACGGTTTCCTCGCGGCATGGGCTTTGAACCTGTCCGAGAACAGCGTTGTCTTGGAACCTAGCGCTGGCATGGGCGGCCTGGCTGTTCATGCAATCAACTCGGGTGCCGATGTTTACACGAACGAGATCGACAAGGCCCGGGCCGGCCCGCTATCAGCTCTGTCGCCTGAGAAAGTGTTTACTGAGGACGCTGAACAGATCGCGGCAATACTGCCCGACCAGATGCCGCCGATAACCGATGCAATAATGAATCCCCCGTTCAGCAGGGCGGGACGCAGGATGGGCAACAAAATCCAAACGGGCACCGATCGGAAGCATATCGACCAGGTCTTGAAGCTATTGCCGGATGGCGGCCGAGTGTCCGCGATCGTCGGGGCTGGCTTGCACGGCCGTGGAAAGGGCTTTGACAACTGGCTGGCAGACCTGCCCTACGCTGTTGTGGCCGACGTTGAGATCGGCCGAGATGTCTATAAAGGCTACGGAACCACGTTTCCCACCCGTTTGCTTGTCATTGATAAGAAACCCGGCGATAATGTAGATAGGGTCACGGGCTCTGTCGCTACCCTGGCGGAAGCCGTCGATCTCTTAGAGGGAGTACGCAATGCACGATCTGAACGCATCAGCGACAAAGGCACTGAAGAAGTTCCTGGTAGCGAGGGAACCGCAAGTAGACCCGGCACTCCAACTGGTGTCGTGGGCACTAGCCAACCGGCCGAACCTGGTGCCGTACCCAGCGAGCCAGTTTCTGGGACAGCTAGCGGAACAACTCCCGCTACTGGGCGACCAGGAGGCACAACGGGCACTGGTTCACCTGGGGGATCAGGAACATCTGTCCGACGCCCAGGCGGACGTCGCCCGGGACGCAGGGGTCAGCCATCAACGACTGGTGACACTTCTGGTAGAGAACCTGTACGAAAACCTGCAGGAGAAGATACCGAGCCTACGTCCACCCGAGGCAAGTTGGACGTAAAGCCGCTCAAAGTCTCGGCCGCTGAAAAGACAACAGTTGGCATACTTGACGACTCGACTTACCAGCCTTATCAACCGTCCGTAATAGTCGAAGGCTCTACCACGCACCCCGCTTCTTTGGTGGAATCCGCTGCTATGGCGGCGATCTCTTCCCCGAAGCCCACCTACGCACCACGGATCAACCAGGAAACCGGCAAGGGTTTGCTGACGGAAGGGTGTGTTCATGTCGGCATCTCCGATATCCAGCTTGAAGCGGTTGTTAACGCCGGCCAGGCCCATGAGCAGATGTTGCCTGATGGTAAACGACGTGGGTTTATGATTGGCGATGGCACGGGTGTAGGCAAAGCCCGCGAGATCGCCGGCATCATCCAGGATAACTTTAATCGAGGACGCACCAAGGCGGTGTGGGTGTCGAAGAATGACAAGCTCCTCAAGCCAGCCAAGGAAGAATGGGAGAAGGTCGGCGGGCACCACAAAGAAGTGTTCCCGCATAACAAGTCAACTAAAAGTGGTGCTTCTATCGACAAGAGCGACGGGATCCTGTTCACAACTTACAGTACTTTGCGAACGACTGCTTCCACGCAAGCGATAGCGGCCGGCAATGTCCTCAGCCGTGTTGACCAGATTGTTGAGTGGTTCGGCGAGGATTACGACGGTGTGATCGTGTTTGACGAAGCCCACCAGATGCAGTCTGGCATAACGTCGGGCACTGGCCTGAGTCGCAAGGAAGCCTCGTCGCAGGCGTTAGCGGGGATCGACTTGCAGGATCGCTTGCCACTGGCCCGTATCGTTTACCTGTCTGCCACCAGTGCGACGGAAGTATCCAACCTGGCGTATGCTACGCGGCTCGGCTTGTGGGGTGAGGACACCGCGTTTGAAACTAGGGATAAGTTTATTGCTGCCATTGCTGCCGGGGGCGTGGGTGCCATGGAGCAAACGGCCGGCGATATGAAAGCAATGGGCATGTACCTGGCCCGTAACATTTCATTCAACGATGGCACGAAAAAAGGAAAGGTCGAGTACGAGCGACTAGAGCACAAGTTGACGCCTAGCCAAACCACGGCTTACTCAAAGATGGCTGACGCCTGGCAGGTTGTTTACACGAACATCGAAGAAGCACTCGGGACCACTGGCCAGACAGGCCGAGCTGCTTCCCAGGCCCGCAGTCAATTCCGTGCGGCACAGCTCAGGTTCGGCAACTCTGTTATCACTTCCATGCAGACTCCTGTAGTGATTCAGGCTATAGAAGCGGACATGGCTGCAGGCCGTTCGTCTATTGTTCAGCTAACAAACACCAACGAAGCAGCACTGACCCGTGCCATTGGTCGGCAGGCCGGGGAGGAGACCGAAGAGGACCTTGAAGCGTTGGACTTGAGCCCAGGGTACATCCTTATGGATTACCTGGAAAGATCCTTCCCCACTCAGCAGTACGAAACGTACATCGACGCTAACGGAAACGAACGCACCCGGCCGGTCGTTGATTCGCAGGGGAAGCCTGTCCACAACCCGGAAGCCGTGGCGGCGAAGGAAAGGCTCTTGGATGAGCTTAGCGGTGCCATGGAATCTGCAGGTCAGGGTGCGTTGGATATGATTATCGAGCACTTTGGTGCAGATAACGTCGCAGAGATCACCGGACGCTCGGAACGGCTTGTCCACGATAAAGATGGCAAGCTGATCCGGCAGAAGAGAAAGCCGGCAAACTTAGAGTCAGACGCCAATGATTTCATGGATGGCGAGAAGCGTATCCTGATCTTCTCGGAAGCCGGCGGCACAGGTGCTAGTTACCATGCGGATCTGTCGAGGAAGAACCAACAGAAACGGCACCACTACCTGCTGCAAGCTGGCTGGCGGGCAGACGTTGCTATTCAAGGATTGGGACGCTCGCACAGATCCAACCAGGCCCAGGCCCCCAAGTTCTTCTTAATTCAAACGAATCTCAAAGGGCAGAAGCGGTTTATCTCTACGATTGCCCGTCGCCTTGGTCAGTTGGGTGCTCTCACGAAAGGCGAACGAAAGGCCGGCGAATCGGGTGTATTCTCCGCTGCCGATAACCTGGAAAGCACTGAAGCTCGGGCCGCACTGGCGAGCCTCTTCCATGCCATGCTGCGTGGAGAGACGGGTGCTTACGACATGGAGTTCCTGAACACAAGAATGGGCCTCAAGCTGCTCAACGAGGACGGCACGGTCAAGGCCCAGTGGCCCACGATTCAGCAATTCCTCAACCGCGTGCTGACTCTTGGAGTGGAGCAGCAAAACGAGTTCTATGAGATGTTCGACCAGCGTGTGATTGCTCACACGGAAGCAGCGATTGAGGGCGGCACGCTAGACCAGGGCATGGAGACCGTCAAAGCGGACTCCATCACGAAAGTTAGCGAAGAGGTCGTTTACACGCATGAGACTGGCTCGGAGACAAAGCATGTTGTTATGTCTGTTGGCAAGAAAACCAAGCCGGTCGGCTGGGAAGAAATGCTCGAAGCGACTGCCGATCGCAACAACGGATATGTCCGCAGTGCCAAGACGGGCAGGGTTGCGATTATTCGCGGCACGGGCGTTACCGACCAGGACCGGCATGGCAACATGACCGAGCGGCTTAAACTGCTGTATCCCACATCCTATTCCTACAGCACTGCCGCCAAGCTGGAAGGTGATAACTGGACCCGCGTTGACGAGAAAGTCGCCAGGAAGAATTGGGGAGAGCAAGTAGCCAACACGCCAGCGATGCAGCATGAGGAGATGCACATTATCTCGGGCGTGCTATTGCCTATCTGGAACAAATTGCCGGCGACTCACCCGCAGGTAAGACGACTGCTTACCGACGACGGCGAGCACATCCTGGGCCGGCATATTGACGAAGACGATGTCTACGAAGTCCTGACGCGGCTTGGCGTTGCGGTCGATGCTCCGCAGCTCACCCCGCAGGAAGCGTTTACTCTAATCTTTGACGATGGCGGATCTATTACCCTGGCAAACGACTGGCAAATCAAGCGAGTCCGGGCCGAAGGGGAGACTAGCATCGAGATCGTTGGCCCCACGGCCGAGGACTTTGACCCTCTGGAAACCAAGGGTGCGTTCCGCCGGCGGATAGACTATCGCGTTAGGCGTTTCGTTCCTACCGACGAGAGCGGCGTGCGGGTGCTTGAGCAGCTCATCAACGACAATGCGATCATCGGAGTACGGCGCGGGTCCAGGCGATCGACCGACCAGGACCAGCCCGCCGCGACCACACCCACTCCCCGCCCGCCGATACGGCCCGGCCGCAAGGCAAAGGGGGCGCGCCGCGAGCCTGATCTGGCAGGAGCGATGGAATCGCTTGAAGCAGCCGGCGAGGCAGACCGCATACCCATGAAGGGTTACGGCCCTGTCGGTGCGGCTCGCAAGAAACCCAAGGACTTCTCCGCTCCCTCCTCGACGCCAGGCGTGATGGGCAAGGTCATTCCGATCGAAGAGGATGTCGGCCGCTTGCGAGCTGTCCAGCAGGAAGTGCTCAAGGCCATCAATCCGCCCAAGGTCTCGAAGATCAGCGAGACCGCTGAGCAGATTAACCGCGAGGCATTTGCCCGCACGTCGCAGGCCAAGACGGCCCTGTTCCATGAGCTAAGGAAGTACCGTAGATACATGCGGAAGCTCAACCGTAAACAGGTTGTGGACTTCATCGACGCGGTGGAGCACGGCCCCAAGGAAGTGGCCAAGCTCAAGGACAAGAAACTACGAGAGTTGGCTGTCGTTTTCCGTGAGATGCTTGACGACCTACGTGGACGGGTGCAGAAGCTCGGCTACCTGTCGAAGTTTGACGAGTATTACTTCCCTCACGCCTGGAAACTGGGGCAACAAGACAAGGCCCGAGAGTTTATGGGGCAGGCGAGGGCTCCGTTGTCTGGGAGCAAGGCATTCTTGAAGAAGCGTACCATCCCGACATTCCGCGAAGGCGTGGAGCAACGCCAGCTAGAGCCCGTCAGCTGGAACCCGGTAGACATGGTCTACAGCAAGGCCGGCGAGATACTGAAGTTCCTGGAAGCCAATGCGATCATCGAAGGGCATGGGAGAGCCGGCCTGACGCAGTTTGTGTATGAGAAATCTAAGCCGCCAGCCGACTGGGTTAAGATAAACGACCCCCTGTTTACGATCTTCGCCAAGCCGTGGGTGGAAGTTGACGAGCACTTCGACGCCCTGTTGATTGAGCAACTAGATTCGTTCGCTACGTCTATTGGAGTAAGCCACGAACGGCTAATGAAACTGCCAGGCGGGGCACTGGGGCAGGCGAGCAGAGATGGAAAGATCACAACCAAGTTCGGCTCCACCGAAGGCACCTACATTCACGAACTGGGGCATCAGCTCGGTTACAAGTACAACCTGTTCGAATGGATGCTGCAGCAGAAAGAAGGCAGCTACCGCACAATAACGAAGGGGCCGCGAGCGGGCCAGCAAGAATTCCGCGAAGAACGATCGAGCATCGACAACCGCAAGAAGATCAAAGAGCAGTGGCGGGCACTGGCACTCGCCAGGCTAGACGCCGAGAAAGACGTAACAGACAGTCGCCGTCGCTATATCCTGAAAGAAGCCGAGAAGGAAGCGGTGCTGTTGGAGGCGTACATCCACGCCCCCGATCTGATGAAGAAAATAGCACCGGACGTTCACACGCTCTACGAGAAGTTCCTTAACGCTCACTCCGAGCTAAAGCCTTTACTGGGGATCCGGCCGAGCCTGACCCGTGGCACCAGCACTGGGCAGGTTCCCGTGCCAGGCGTGACAACGCTGGGGCACTATTACATGCCCGAGAATGCCGCTCGGCTTTTGAACAATCATCTAAGTCCTGGCTTCTGGCAACACCCCCACGCAGGGGTGCGGGGTGCCTATGGGGCCACCCGGGCTGTCGGTAACTCGGTGAACCAGGCCCAGTTGTTCTCGCTGTTCCATGCGACCTTTGCCACGATCTCCACGCCGGCGACGTACACCGGGCAGGCTTTGCGGAACCTATCGACTTTCCAGCCTCGCATGATGGTCAAGGGCATTGGACAACTGGCGCTAGCTGCCACGGTGGTCGGCCCTATGCTCAAGCTGGCAACCTCTGGTGCCGAGCTTCGGAAGAAGGGCTTCCACAAGCGAGCGGAGCAGATCACTGACAAATACATAGCCAAGATGGTGGAGGCCGCGGCGGTAGGCGGGTTCCACGCAGAGGCCGATGCGTTCTACTTCAACCAATCGCCAGATCGGATCAGCAAACTATTAGAAACAATGCTGAACGATCCGTCTCTGGCGAAGACTGTCGGCAGTGCTGTACGATTGCCCTTCACGACGATCTCGGCTGCCCTGGAAGCTGGAATGAAGCCGATGATGCAGCATTACGTGCCCGCTCTCAAGGCCGGCATGTTCCAAATGCTCGTCGAGGACGAGATGGAGCGGTTGGGTACTCAGGATCTGTCGGACGCAACACTGAAGCGAATGTTGACCAAGGCGACAGATAGCGTAGACAACCGCCTCGGGCAGCTCCCCTACGACAATCTGTTCTGGAATCGTTACCTCAAAGACCTGGCAATGATTAGCACCCGAGCCGTAGGCTGGAACCTTGGTTTCATTCGGGAGTATGTCATCGGGCCGGTTTACGACCTGGCCACTACTAAGCAGCGACTAGCCGAAGGCGATGCGGTGGTCTCGCTTCGTATGGGCGAGTTTTTTGGCAGTGTGTTCTATATCGGTGCGGTCGGTGCGATCCTCCAATACGTGATGACGGGCGTGCCACCCGAAGAACTCAAGGATTATTACTTCCCCAAGACAGGCGGCACACGTCCAGACGGATCGCCAGCGCGACTTAGCCTGCCTGATTACGCTCGGGATTACATTTCCTACTTAACACGGCCCTTGACTACCCTTCAGCATAAGACGCACCCGCTAATCGGCATTATGTCGGAATTGGCCCACAACCAAGATTACTTCGGCAACGAAATCAAGAACGAAGACGATCCCTGGGTGCAGCAATTCAAGGACACGGCCGAGCACGTAGGCAAGGCGTTGCTGCCGTTCTCCGTTAAACAGTACGAAGAATATAGAAAGGACAATGTAGCTCCGGTCAAAGCCGCGGTCCTGTCTACATTTGGCATTGGCGTAGCACCTGGCTACATCAGTAAGTCGTCTGCCCAAATCCTGATGGGACAGATGCTCGCCGAGCGACGAATGGAAGGCAGCCGTGACAAACAGGCCAAGGAACGAAGCGAGTTGCGCCGGGAAGCAATCAAACGTATGCGGGAGCACCGTTCGCTCGTTGACCTAAACCTGTACGATACGTTCAACGAAGATGCGATGAAGCGTATGCGACGGGAAGCGAGCCGGCCCTGGTTCACTGTGAACTTCGAGCGGCTGACTACTCAGGAGGCTTTCAATGTTTACATGATCGCTACAGATAAGGAGAGAAACGAGTCTGCCTTACTGCTAGCCAAAAAATTCTTCCAGCATGAGTCAGACCACACCGACCGTTCCCAGGATGACTGGAGGGCAATGTCGGACATATTCAGGGAACTGTGGCCTGATCTTCGCCAGCGAGCGAAGCGGGAGGACTCCGACAAGTTCTTGGATGTGCTCTATGATGTTTCGAAAGTCGTTGCGTCGGAGATGGGGCACCCCCGTAAGATCAAGGGAGAGTCAGACAGCGAATACGCCGGCCGCGTCGAAGATTTCATTGCCTGGCATAATCAGCTATCACGCTTCATCACCGAATTGTCTGGTTATGCACCACTGCGCGACGCTCTCAGGAAGGGTAGCTTCAAGAGGAAGCTATCACCCCGTAAGGGCGAAACCCACCAGGACTACCGCGATCGGGTGGATCGTACCAAGGTGAGATGGCGAGAATAAAAGAACACTGCCATTGCATTGTTTTTCGAGAGCGAGTAAATTGCTCGATGTGACAAACGGAGCGGCAGGGAGACTTTCGCTCACGGACAAGGACAAGGAGCCAAATGTGCCTGATACCGCGTCAATATCTGCCGATTCTACGGCCGCAATTCTCGATGACGAGGAAGCCCAACTACAGGAGAACCCAATGGAAGAACCGCATGCGTCGATCAACGAGGCGAGATTGGCTGCCCGCAAGGAAATGGGGCACATAGGCAAATCGGGCCATAATAAATTTGACAACTATGATTACTCAACGCTCGGCGATTACCTATCAGCGATCGAGCCCCCCTGCCAGAAGCATGGCCTGCTTATCACGGCCGAGCAAACAGAAGTAGAGAACTTCTCTACAAGCTCGGCCAAGATGCCAAACGGCTGGCGGGTGACAATCTGCACGAAGTTGCTCCATGTCGCCACAGGCGAAACGGTAGAGCATATCCAATTAGGCGAGGCGTATGACAAGGGCGACAAAGGCTATTTCAAGGCGTTCACGGGTGCTCGGAAGTACGCCTTGCAGGGGTTGTTCAACCTCTACTCCGAGGACGATCCCGAGGTTGATAGCGTGCCAGACCATGAGGCAGTTAAATGGCCAGCCGAGAAGCCTAACAACACGGCAAACCATTCCCGGGGGGATGCCCGCGTAGACACAAACCACACGTTTAGCGACTCAGATATGTCTTTCAATTTTGGGGCAAATGGCTTGAATGACGACAAGCGGCCAGTCGAGAACGCCCGCGACACTTGGCCACCGGCCGGGCCAGTTGCAGCTCCAGGCGAGGCCGTGCTGGACTCTGCAAAAGAGTCGAAGGATGAGGTTGCGACCGCAGCCCAGGCTCCCCCTACCATGGAGCAACTGAAAATCCAGATATACATGAAAGCCACGCCGGCCGATCTCTTGAAGATGGTGCAGCAGGTAGAAACCGGGAAGCGAGTCAAAACGGACCCTGTACTCTACGCCGAATTCCTCAAGCAATGCTCGGCCTACGTGGAGCACCAAATCGGACGGGGGAATTGGACCGAGGAATCAACCAGCGAGGTCGATTCGCTGCTGGGAAGCACCTACCGTGGGTTGGTTGGAGGCGACCAGCCATAGAGTACCTATCTTAACCCGTCCAACAGGTTGCCCATTGGGCAGCCTGTGAATGACATGACATGGAATTGAAGCGAATGGATGAGCAAAAAACCAAGCTGGAACAGGTAAAATTAGAGGAAATAGACATTTCCAAGACCACTCAGCTACGGCTGCAGATGAACTCGACTGCCGGGGAAGAGTACACCGAAGTAGTCTCCGAGGGGGATGAGCTACCCCCCATTCGGGTGTTCCATGAAAGACTGCTCGGCAAGTATTTCATCGGCGATGGCTGGCATACATTCGAAGCCTACGCTGCCGCCGCCCGCAAGACTGTCCCGGCCCTGGTGAGCAGCGGTGGGGAGCGGGCCGCTTGGATCCATGCCCTGGGTGCGAACGCTCAGCATGGAATTCGGCGGACACCCGCGGATCGTGAGAATGTCATCCGTGCTGCCTTAGCGGACGACGAGATGGGGTCATGGTCTGACAGTCTGATCGCGGACGCCTGCGGAGTTGGACGCTCAACGGTGCAGCGATTTCGCAACGGAGACCAGACAGAAGAAAGGGTGGGGGCAGACGGCAAGACTTATCCGCCGGCTGCGGTAGTAGTAGAAGAAGTAGAAGTAGAAGTAGACGTAGAAATAGAGGAAAAGCCAACCCAGACCCCGGAACAGGAACTCAAAGACTTGTCCGCTCCCCTACGAAAGATCGTCGCGGATCTCGATAGTTTGCGGAAAGTGTGCAAGGAGTTGCAGGCAGATCCGCGATACCGCCGGCACTTTGCCTCCTGCTACACGCGGGTGGACGCTGCGGCGAAGAGTCTCAGGAGTACCTGCAACCAACTGACTCCCAAAAAATGGTGTGACGAATGCGGTGGCACTGGCAATGTCAGTGGATTAAGAGACTGTACTAAGTGCCTCGGGAGTGGCTGGTGGACAAAACGAATGGAAAGGATGGGTCGTTCTGTAAATGCAACCGCGTGATTACCAAACTGATTGCCTGACGAAGACAACGAAGATGCTATCTGGCGAAGATATGCGAGTGCTTGCCGTGCTGGCTACTGGGCTCGGCAAGACGATCATCTTTGCCATGCTAGCTGAAATCTGGCACCGGGAAAATCGCGGCCGAGTCTTAGTGATCTGCCCAAATATTGAATTGGTTAAGCAAGCAGCAGACAAAATCTTTCAAGTGACCGGCCGCTCTCCCGCGATCGAGCAAGCCAGCAACTGGTCGAACGAGTGCGTTGACAATGAAGATTACCGCAGTGATTTTGTAGTCAGTTGCAAGGCATCTCTAGTGTCCGCGATGCCTGACGGACGAAAGCGATACGAGCGATTCAAGGACATTGGCTTAGTAGTAGTCGATGAAGCGCATCTGGCAGCAACTTCGCAGTACACCGCCATCCTAGATCACTTCGATTGCCCGACACTGGGCGTAACTGCAACCCCCAAGCGGCACGACAAAGTCGCTCTCCGCGACATCTTCGACAAATGTTCCTACAACTACGGGATCCGCGAAGCAATCAACGACGGCTGGCTAGTTGGCTGCCAGACGCACTGCCTGCAGCTGCAAAGCCTGAACCTCTCTCAGGTCAGCACCGCCAATGGAGATTTCGTAGCGTCCCAGTTGGGGCATGTCATGGAAGAAGATGAAGTCGTCTTCGAAGTCGCGGAAGCTGTATTTAACGAGTCTGGCAACGATAAGACGATTGTATTCACGGCTAGCGTAAACCAGGCGGAGAAGGTTGCTAGCGTGCTGTGCGATGTTTACGGCATGAAGGCCGACTTTGTCTGCGGAGACAAGGCCCGATGCAGTGACGATCGCCGGCAGGACGTGCTCGACTCTTTCCGCGGGGATAAGGCCGGCATCCAGGTCGTCTGTAACGTCGGCGTGCTGTCGATCGGTTTTGATTGCCCCACGCTGACGCATATTCTCTTAGCTCGGCCGACTAAGTCGCTGACTTGGTTCACGCAGTGCTTTGGCCGAGGCACGCGAGCATTGGAAGGAGTTGTTGACTTCCAAGGTTCTACGCCGGAACTACGCAAACAAGCGATTTCTCTGTCGGAGAAGCCCTTCTTTCGGTTCACAGACCTGCGAGATGTATCGCTGAAGCACAAGTTGATTACGCCGATCGACGTACTCGGCGGCAAGCATTCTGTCGCTGAGCAGACGATCGCCAAGAAACTGCTGGAAGCGTCCGACGTTCACCGAGATGTCAATGAAGTGCTCGAAGAAGCTGAGCGGCTAGCCAGGGAGGAAGAAGAAAACCTGCGGCGACGAGAAGCCGCCAGCCGCAAAGCAGTGGAAGAGGCCCTAGAGCGGCTCCGGCTGTCCAGGATCCACGCTCGCAGTCGGTTCACCAAGATTGCTGTTGATCCGTTCATGGCGGGTCTGCCGGCGGTGACACACGAAGTCACCGCCCACGCTCGCAGTCAGGGTCCGATAATAATGTTCGGCAAGTACAAATCACAACCCATCGCCACGCTGCCCTTGGGGTATCTCAGGTACATGAATGAAAAGTATGGGTTCCACGACGCACGCACTCGCCAGGCCGTGCATGATAGGCTTGGCATAACTTCACAAGGAGCAACCTGATGTCTGAAGAACGACGAACAAGCGCATTGGTACGAGTTACTGGTTTATGGAGCAAGAGCGGGGGGAACGGCCAGTACCTGGGAGGATCGACGAAGGACGATGTCACAATCCCGGCCGGCTCGCATATCATGGTCTTCCTGAATACCAAGAGAGAGACGGAGAAACAACCCACGCACGAAATGAAGTTTGCTCCACCGCAGGGCATTGAAGCACCCCAGAACGCCCCGCAGCCGGCAGCTACTGAGCCTGACCCTTTTGAATTTTGAGTTCATCGAACAACAACGACATCGGAGCTACTATGAATGTAAGAAGTGTTAAGGGAGAGACCGAAATCACCCTGTCCAGGTCCGAAGCAAGCCGGTTTACCGAGGTCAAGACGTTCTGTACGTTAATAGAGGGCTCGGGATCATCGACAAAGGACGAAGAGGGAGCTGCGAAAGCTGCGATTTTTTATCTGGATAAGCTACTGAAACGCCACGCTGCTAAGCACCTGGATGACGAAGGAAACCTGATTGAATCACCTGCTCGACAACGCACCAACGAATCTGAACCAGAGCTGCTTGCGCCGCTATGATCTCGACAGAGTTTAATGTGATTGATCGAATCCAAGCATCGACGTTCAAAAGCGTCACCTTGCGTGCCCTGCGTCCGCAGGACATGCCGAGCGTTTATGACATTGAGGATGAGTCGTTCCATTCGCCGTGGGGCAAGAAGGATTTCCGGCGTTGCCTGAAGCATCCCAAGTGCCTCAGCATAGCGGCCTGCGATCCTGATACGGGGTGCATCTTAGGGTTTGCAGTCTTAGACCTGTCGTCCAAGGAATTCGCTTACTTGCTCAACCTGGCTATCAGGGAAGATCAACGCCGGCGGAGCATTGGACGGCAGGTCATGGAATCGCTCCAATCGGGCATGGCGAACACCCAGAAGAAGTGCATCCGGGTGTACGTCGAGGAACGTAACCTGATTGCTCAGATGTTTTTGAAAGAGTTGAAATTCCAGGCGATTGAAATACTGACTGGGTTCTACATGGATTCGGATGACGACTGCTACGTCCTGCAGTACAGGAAGCGATAACTTACCAGTGAGAAGACCAAGGCTTCGCACTTACGGCTGCCGACAGGCACCCAAGGGAGCTGATGGCAAACCTAGACCCGGTGGAAGTGGCACGCACCTAAAACAGTTCGGCTGAGCGTGAAAAGGCACTGGGAGGACGATTGCAAATGACCACTTCAGGGGGCCAGCGTTCAGGCCAGTGGACCGAAGATGCAGGCTCCCCTGCCCCCGCTACCGGGGGGGCAACTGCCCCCCCGAAGGGCGGCGGGGGGTAGGGGGGAGCTGCGCACAAAGCCGTGTCCCAAAGATACGGATGTTTAACCAAGGAGGATGGATGTGGATGGTTTGCAAGAGTTGATAAGGAAGCGGAGCATCGGTAGCCCGGAAGCTGAGCGGCTTATCCTGGCTAGCATACTGGCGAAGGAAAACGTAGCCCTGCTGGGCCGCTTGCATAAGCGGTCTTTCGGTGAGCCTGATTGCCGGGCTGTATTTACTGAGCTGACAGACATGGTCGCGGCCGGCGAAGAATTCTGCCACCTGGCGATCATTCGCTGGCTCAGCAACCCGGCCTGCAAGAAGCGATTGCGTGGTCTTTTTTACGAGAACAATCACAATGCTTGGCTGGCGGAGCTGGCAACGGAATTCGTCACATCGGCACACGATGATTACTACATTAAAGTGCTTAGCCGGGAGCGAGCCCGGCGAGCGTTGTTCTTTCTCGGCGTCAATCTAATAGAGATGAACGACCAGCAGCGTCGTGACCCGATGGAGACTGCGGAGTGGGCACGGACTAGGGCGCAGGATCTCTACGCCACCTTTAGCCAGGACGGCGATGAAATACCAAAGCCTCAAGCGAGCGGTACTAATGGAAAATTGCCGGCCCGCACGCCAGCAATTCCTCAGTGACGCCGAATTCTGCTGGACCTGCGGCCAGGGAGGTCCGCTGACCCCACACGAAATGCTCCGCGGCAGTTTCCGAGAGGTAGCCCTGCCTCAACGGTGTACCTGGCTGGCTGTTTGCTGGCAGTGCAATTCTGAGGAGCTAACGAGCGCCGGCAAGTGGCCGCTGGTCAGGCAGCAAGCAGTGAAGTGGATCTACGATCGAGATTACTTCGACCTAGTCAAGACAAACCTGCTCCACGATCGGGCACCTGGCGCAATCACATTTACTGAAGTCATTCCCCATATATGCAGGCTGCTCGATGACTCGATACAATAAATACAAAGTAGCCGCCAAGCCCGACAGGACTTACGACGGCATTGTCTTTGATTCCAAGAAAGAGATGAAGCGGTACTGCGAACTAAAGTTCATGGAGGCAGCTGGTGCTATTAGTTCCCTGAAGCTGCAGCCCAAGTATCGCATCGTAATGAATCTCTGCGATTGCGGGTGCTACATCGCAGACTTCTCTTACGTGGAAGATGGCAAGTTCATCGTGGAAGACGTAAAGGGCGTGAAAACCCCTGTTTACAAGTTAAAGAAGAAGCTAGTAGAGGCTAGCTATGATATAACCATCACGGAGGTATGAGCATGGATTGCCCCGAATGTGGCCGCCAGGTCGATAAACTAGGCTCAGGACGATACGAATGTGAAGTGTGCGGTAATGTTTCCGAAACGATAAAGAGATTACTCCTTCAACCCGATCAGGAGATAAACCCTAAGTACGAACGGACATTTCCTGGAGACGATTTCTATAACTAAGGAGAGTTGATGCTAGACCCTGTCAGTCGTGAGAAGATCGACATAGCGGAGCGTGATTATGGCAATCGCATTAGCATGATGCTCGCTTGCGGTAACTTCAGTGGTGCGAGGGAGATCCTGGGGGAAGCGGAGTATTGCTCTACCCATCCAGAGCGAATGGCTCCAATCCTGGACGTGCCAATCGCCGAGCTGCATCTAATCGAGAGGACGACGAATGTGCTGGAAAGGCTGGGCGTCTTGCTCGTCAGGGACTTAATCACCGTGCCGAGCACTACTTTGCTAGCAGCGAACGGCATTGGTCCACCGACACTCGATGTTACTTGGCAGGCGGTTCTTCGGCTGGCTGTTAGTCGTGACAGCGATCGAGCAGACCTGGAATTCAGGGAGTTCTGCCGCGGGGAAGGGATGCTGAGCAGCTAAGCAAAAAGTTGACACACCTGCCTGGGTAACATTAAGGTGGTTTGGATGAAACCGAGAAAGCTGCTGTGTGGCGTCACTGGTTTTGGCTCTACGGAGATGCGTGAAACCGGCCTAGAGACGCTTTTGTGGAAAATCCTGATGCTGGACGAGGGGGTAATGGTTGTCCGCTTTAACTGGAACGACTCGCAAAGGATGATGGTTCGTTGGATCGAGCGAGCCGCTGAGACCTGGCCGGGCTTGCAGGTTAGCATGATCGGCCATTCTTACGGTTGCTCGACGCTGGCCTCGGTAATTGATGCTATGCCAGGAATCGGTATCGACAATGTGTTTTTGATTGACCCGGTATGGCGACCCTACAAGAGGCTGCCGTCTTTCGCATCCCTGTGGGGGCGAGGCACGATTACCATCTCGCATCGCGCGGCTAAGGTATGGCACTGGTATCAAACAAAGGGCTTAATCCGTGGCTGCCACGTTGTTTGCTCCAAGACCTCTGCGATGAAAGCCCATGTTGAATTACACGGCCCGCATGCGACGCTGGATTCTCACTCAGCAGTTCACGCCGCAACCATCAAGGAGATACTTAGCGATGTCCGAGATTGAAGAAGAAGCTGATGCCCCCACCATGAACTGGGAGCCAGTTATCGAAATCGCCATAATTTTGATTAGAGAGTGCCTGGCACGGGAACCTTCGAACGAAGCTAAGGTCGTGCAAAACGTGCGGACGCTAACTCGCCGGCAGGCCATGTCGCTAGGCATCAAGGGAGGGCTACGTGGTTCGCTAAGCCGAGCAAGAGAAATCCGAGCTGAGGCGCATGCCCTGTCAGAAGAAGACGCCATCGAGATCGTCGAAATGGCGAAGGAGTCCAGGTGAAGACGGCGAAGACACTGCCGCTGCTTTTGGCCATGGTTACTAGCGCCATAGGCGCAGAGATCATCGCGCCCGAGACAAGCTCGCTTGGGGTGCCGATAGTGGTCACGGCAGAGGTAGCCTTACCAGAGGATTGCAGAGTAGCGTACCTGTGGGAAGTGTTTGAAGGCGTGTCTCTCATCGCAATCGGCAATGGACAGCAAGCCTATATCTGGGCCGCGCCCGGAGATCATAGGCTGAATGTTGTCGTCGCCGTCGTCACGGCAGAAATAGACATACAGACTGCAACGACAACATTCCTCGTTACCGGCGGTAGTAGTCCACTTCCCGAGCAGACCCTGAGAGAGCTAGTCACGGATGGCCAAGCATCACAGTTAGCAGAGTTTTACTACGAGTGGGCCAAGGTAGCAAAGAGTGTTAGCATGACCCAAGAGTTCTTCGCTGCCTACGGCGAAAGTATCTTAGGCATGGAAGCTGACAGCGGCATGGAGGCCGCATTTTTGCTAATCGCCGCCCGCATCGAGGCAGTCATCGGCGGGGAGGACCGGCCCCTTGAAGGTGCGTTGCTGAGCAGTCTGGTCGCTGAGCTGTCTGCCGTCTCAGATGAGTTTGGTGGCTTCGATCCGCGGCCATCGCCACCGATAATCAATGCCCCGGGCCTGAATGTGATGATCGTCGAGGAGACTGGCGATCGTAGCACGCTGCCTTTAGACCAGCTTATGGTGGTTATCAATTCATCGCGTGATGTCCGTGCCGCCGGCGGTCAGTTTCGGCTGTACGATCCGACGCATGATGACTTGGCAAATGACATGGCTCACTGGCGAGAAGCTGCAGTTCGAACCAGGGAGGGCATGCCCTGGGTAATCATCAGCAGCGACCGTGGTAGTTACGAAGGGCCACTACCTGCGACACTGGCTGAGTGGCGAGAACTCTTGGCCCAGTACGAGGGCGA
>Ga0114999_10000644_pt1 | contig 51301 bp, 39 predicted proteins | sample ArcticOcean_MG_C_3_FD_89820 | JGI IMG/M metagenome (GOLD analysis project Ga0114999, IMG submission 89820) | Marine microbial communities from western Arctic Ocean - ArcticOcean_MG_CB8_126 | ecosystem: Environmental > Aquatic > Marine > Oceanic | place: Arctic Ocean: Canada Basin | collected...
ATCGTTGTTGCTGCTGCCAGTTTCTTGCAGTTACCACAGACACAGGATGTGAACTCTGAGGGCGCGCACCCGGCGTTTGCTCGGCTGCAATACCTGCTACCGGTAAGAGACGGCTCTGGCAGGTTGATGATTAACGACACCCGCGGATTGCTGTATGTAACCGACAGTAACGGAGCAGAACTGCAGGTCTATTTGGATCTTCGCGAGCAGGCCGTTGGTTTTAGTGACGCGACTTTTGCCAATGAAACCGGTCTGGCAGGATTTAGCTTTCATCCCGACTTTTCCAAACCGGGCGCTCCCGGCTTCGGCAAATTTTACACGTCTTTTAGTTCTCCATCAGACCATGGCTACGCCAATTATCTGGACGATGCCGCCGGCAACCATGAGAGTGTCATCCGGGAATGGACCGCCGAGGACCCCAGTGCAAATGTTTTTACTGGCAGCTCCAGGGAGGTTTTCCGCATCGGCCAGTTTGACCAGAGTCACAATATAGGCACTATCAAATTTAATCCCTATGCAAGCGTTGGATCGGCGGACTACGGCATTTTGTATGTCAGTCTGGGCGATGGTGGTGGTGCCCACGATCCTGAGGAAAATGGACAATCTCTGGCGGCACCGATGTCTGCTCTCATGCGTATCGATCCCCTGGGCGGTGGCGGTATCAAGCAATACGGCATTCCCGCAGACAATCCCTTTGTTGGCGTGCCAGAGATTGCCAACGAGATCTGGGTTTATGGTCTGCGCCACACCCAGCAATTCTCGTTCGACACCGATGGTCGCGTGTTTATGACCGATATCGGTCAGAACCAGGTAGAAGAAATAAATATCGGTGTCGCCGGTGGCAATTACGGTTGGAGAGTCAGGGAAGGCATGTTTGCAACAGCATTCTCCTTCGAAAGTGCGCGACCTGGCCCGGTTTATCCGCGGCCTGAGAACGACCCACAGGAGTTTATCTATCCCGTTGCCCAATATGACCACGACGAAGGCAATGCGGTGGGTAGTGGTTTTGTCTACCGCGGCAGTGCTATTCCCGAATTACAGGGTAAATATGTCTTCGCCGACATGGTGCGGGGCCGGCTGTTTTTCATCGAAGTGGAAGGTCTGAGTCCCGGCGAGCCAGCACTGATTCAGGAGTTACGCGTGCAGTTCGATGGCGTCGAGAGAGAATTTCACGATGTGTCGAGCTATCCCAATGCCTATTCCCCAAGCAACAGATCTGATTTGCGCATGGGTATAGACAGTGAGGGCGAGCTATATCTACTGAGCAAAGGTGACGGTCGAGTCCGCAAATTGGTGCCAGCGAATTAGCTGTGTAGTAGTCTTTTGATTCCTGTATTAGATTTAAACAGAGGACAGATCACGGGTAATTCATGGTCTGTCCACATTTCCTTCTGACCACGAGGCATCAAAATGAAACGCAGAAAGTTCATACGCAATAGTAGTGTTCTTTCCAGCGCCATGTTATTGCCTTCCTTATCCCGCGGCGCTGACAGCTGGTCAGGCGGTCAAATCCGGCATCTTATACCCCTGACTAACCACGATAGTATGCTGCTAAAGGTTTCTTTTGTGGAACCACAGAATAGCCCAAGCCTGCGCATTGGTGCTCGCACCTATCCAGGCCGGCAACTGGATACGATGGGTCGGTTCTGGTCATTCACGGCGGCTGGCTTAGACAGTTCTCAACAATATGAGTTGTCCCTGCATGCGCGCAATGGCTCTCGTTTTGCCGACCCCTGGCCCTTGCAGACCACACCCGCACACGATGCGCCTGCTGAGACCATGCGCCTGCTTATATTTAGTTGCGGTGGTGGCCCTGACAACGCCAAGACGCAGACGGGAGCGTGGCGATTCCTGCCGGTCAGCATGCGCCAGCGCCTGTTTCAGCGGGCACTGTCTTTTGCTCCCGATCTTGCCATCGGGGTGGGTGATCAGACCTACTGGGACCAGAACGTTGCCCGTCGCTGGCGTGGTAATGCGGCCAGGCAAGCTAACCGGGAAGAGATCTATGGCAAGTATGGCAAATTTGATGAAAATCTGCCGGTCTATGGAACTTCGAACGAGGCCACTTTAACCAATTGCCAGGACGAGCAGATCGCTTCTTTGTACAGCACTAATTTTCGCTCGGTGCCATTGATTCTGACCCAGGACGATCACGACTATTTCGAGAACGACGAAGGCACCGATGACATTGTTACGTTTCCGCCGCGCAACTTCACTTCGCGCCTGGGTAGGGCATCTCAGTCCCTGTATTTCCCTGAGTATATGCCGGATGAAAATCGCCCGGTGCATCTCTCAGGCTCTGCTGCAAATGGCCGCAGCGAGACTTACGGCTCTTACCGTTGGGGTTCATTGCTGGAATTGCTGATGTACGACTGTCGGCGTTTCATCACCCTGGCAGGGCCGACCGCAGTGTTTGTGGAGGAAACCGCAGAGCGCTGGATGGCAACACGCAGCGCCGATGAAACCAGCAGCCGCCATCTGATTCATATTCCCTCTACGCCCTTTGGTTGGTCGGCGGGTAAATGGGGCGAATGGTATCCGGATTATTTGCAGCCCAATGGCCAGTTAGGGATAGAGAGCCCGAAACCCTACTGGCAGAGTGGTTGGTTCGCACAGCACCAGCGTATTCTTTCTATGCTCTCAAACCAGGATGAGCGTATTCCACTCATAGTGTCGGGAGACCTCCACGCCATCGGTTCGGCAATGATTACTCGCAGCGCTGAACTAAATTTCGATAATCCAGTGCACACCCTGTTGGCTGGACCCATTGGCACCGGCACCGGTTGGCCCAGTGCCATTCGCGGTAGTGGCGCCACTGTGCCGCTTGGTATGGAACTGGAAGAGCGGGTGCACCCGCTGGAGAACAACGGCTTTTCCATTCTTGATATTGATAGTGACAGCATCGAGGTGAGACAGTTTGCCTGGTTGCCGAGCCACGGCCTGGAGATGCTTGACACACTCGAGCCGTTTTCAACGTTCAGGCTTTCTCTCTAGAGGAAGTCGGGAGCAGACCATGTTTTTGTAGCACGTTACTAAAAGGATTAAGTAACTTAGTACAAATACGCGGTCTGTCCCCTTCAACCCCACGGTGTTGCCTTGCTTGCCGTTGCCGCCAACTATCACGATCACATACTCGTGCCCAGGGACAAAGCCCAGCAGGCTCTGAAATTGCTCTGCGCTATGGCGTCGAGTTAACTGAGACATCTAATATGTCTATTTCCATAGTTGCAATCTGAAATTCTGGGATATAGTTGCAGGCATCTACTGATTCGATCTAACCAAGTACGAAAACCAAGAGGCTATGGATCATGACCGTTAACCCCATCTTCAGACGTTGCGGCAAGGTCGCCGTATTCACTCTTTTTAGCCTGTTGACTGCGCCGATTTTCGGACAGAACACTGCGACGATAGAGCTTGAAGGTCTGGATCAGAGCGTTGAAATATTGAAAGACAAGTGGGGCATTTCCCACATCTACGCCGAAACCGAGCACGATCTCTTTTTCGCTCAGGGATACAGTGCCGCCCGCGATCGTTTGTTTCAATTTGAGATTTGGCGAGCCCAGGCCACCGGAACCACGGCGGAAATCTTTGGGCCACGCATGTTAGATCGAGATCACGGTAGCCGTTTGTTCAAGTTTCGTGGGCACATGGCGCAGGAAATGAACCATTATCATCCGCGCGGAGTCGATATCATCAGTGCTTTTGTGCACGGCGTTAATGCTTATATTGACGAAGCCCTGGATGATCCTGCAGCCTTACCGCTGCCATTCAAACTACTGGGTATTCAACCCCGGCACTGGGACGAAACAGTGGTCATTTCCCGGCATCAGGGTTTGCTAGGCAATATTGGCAGGGAACTTAGTACTGGCAGGGCCGTGTGCACCATCGGTGCAAACAAGGTTAAGGAGCTACAGTATTTCCACCCCCATGAGCCGAATCTGACGCTGGACCCAATGATTGACTGCGACTCACTAATTAATAACGATATTCTTCACCTTTACAATTCTTACCGCCGCGGTTTGCGCATCGAGCCCGGCGATATTGTGCTAGCAGATTCACGCAATACCGATGCTGACTTTCAGCAAATCGCCAGCACCCTGAACCAGGAGGAGCGCGATTTGCAGAAGCGTTCCCTGGACGATATTGGCAGCAATAACTGGGTAGTAAGTGGTGAACTGACCCAGGACGGTTGGCCCATGATGATCAATGACCCGCACCGTGCGCAGTCGGTACCATCGCTGCGTTACTGGTCACACCTGGTAGGCCCCGGCTGGAATGTCCTCGGTGGCGGCGAGCCAGAAATTCCAGGTATTTCTATAGGCCATAATGAATTTGGGGCCTGGGGACTGACGGTGTTTGCAACCGATGGTGAGGATCTTTATGTCTATGAAACCAATCCAGATAACCCCAATCAGTACCGTTATCAGGGGCAATGGGAAAACATGCGCATTATCGAAGAGACCATCAATGTAAAAGGCAGCGCGGCGGTCACGGTGGAATTGAAATACACCCGCCACGGTCCTGTGACTTTCGAAGACGGTGATAAGAACCTGGCCTATGCGGTGCGACCAGCATGGATGGAAGTGGGTGGTGCGCCCTATCTCGCATCCCTGCGCATGGATCAAGCCGCTAACTGGGAGCAGTTCAGAGACGCCACCAACTACAGTAATATACCCGGCGAAAACATGATCTGGGCCGATCGCGATGGCAACATTGGCTGGCAGGCGGTGGGCATTGCACCTCTGCGCCGGAATTTCAGTGGCATGGTGCCAGTTCCAGGAGATGGTCGTTACGAATGGGATGGTTATTTGCCCATTAAGGCAAAGCCAAATGAGTTCAATCCCGGCCGTGGCTATATCGAAACCTCTAACAGTAACTACACCACACCGGACTACCCCTATCTCGATGCCATTGGCTATACCTGGACCGACCCCTATCGCTGGGCGCGCGGCAGTGAGGTGCTGGCGTCAGGCCGGAAATTCAACATGATGGACATGGTTCAGTTGCAGCATGATTATCTCTCCATTCCGGCACGCAGCTTAATGCCGTTTTTCAAAGATCTGACAGCAAGCGATCCGCAGGTAGAAACGGCGAGACAGATGTTGATGAATTGGGATTTTGTGCTGGATAAAAATTCAATCGAGGCCGGCATCTATGTCGCCTTCGAGCGCCAGTTACTGGATAACATCGAGACCCTGAAAGTGCCAGAAATTGCTGCAAGCTATTTGGATATCGGCATGAAGACCACTATCGATATGCTGCTGTCGCCGGACGGCGATTTTGGTGACGATCCGCTACAGGGTCGGGATGAATTTCTACTTGCTACTCTGGCGCAGGGGGTTGCGGTGTTACGAGAGAAACTCGGACCCAATATTCAGAACTGGGTATACGGACAGGCGAATTACAAACACGCAGAGATCCGTCATTCCCTGGGTGCCGCCGTCAATGACGAGATGCGGGAGCGACTCAATGTAGGCCCGGCGCCCCGCGGCGGCAATGGCTTTACCGTGGGAGCTACCGGCAGTGGAGATAATCAGACTTCAGGTGCCTCATTCAGAATTCTCATCGACACGCGTGACTGGGACAATGCACTGGGTATGAATACACCGGGGCAGGTAGGTGATCCCGATCATCCTCTTTACGATAATCTGTTTGAGCTGTGGGCTAATGACAAAGTATTTCCGGCATTTTATTCGCGGGAGAAAATCGAGACTGTTTTATTTGAGAAGCTCGATCTGGTGCCAGCCAATTAGGACCCATTCGTTTTAGTGTAAGGGCAATAGGCGGTATCGAAGTTCTCGGACTAGATTACAGAGAGCTTATTGCAGCTGTGTTAGTTTCTACCACGTAGCTCTGGTTTCCAACATCAGTTGCAAAGCTTGGCTTGAGTAAGCTTAGTTTCTTAAAAATGTGCTGGAAACTGCGGCAATAGCCAGAGCAAAAATAATCAGGCTGATAAAAGAAGATTGCACGGTCGAGTAATCAATTGATTGCAGAGAGCTATAATTAAGTGAGCCAATCTGTGTGCTAACAAAGTTGAATTGCTCTGAAAAATTGAACAACTTCGCCAATCGGTTCACTTCCTCGAAGAACACTTGTGGTGATATTACGGACATACTCAGGGCCAGCCAACCGACTGTTGCCAGCGCAAAGAGCTTGGTACGGGAAGAAATGGTTTTTCTGAATTTACCACTAACTCGCTCACTGAAGCCCCGATCTGCAATCAGAGCCGGCTGCGAAAGCATCTTGTCCAGTGCATCAAATTCTAAATCATCTGTCACGATGCTCTCTCCAATGCTGCTTCCAGTAGTGTATCCCTGGTAAGTATTTCATGTGATTCAGTCTTACCCCGACGGATGTTGGATTTAACCGACCCCAAAGGCATCCTTAATATCTCCGATACTTCCTGATGGGAAAAGCCAAAGCTGTGGCACAAGGTGATAGTCGCCGTTTCATCCGGGTTGAGTTGAGCTAAAGCCTGTTCCATATCCATCTGTTCCGTGGAGATCGAATCATAGCGATCTGTTAATACTTCAAGGTTCTGGACGTAGTCCTCGGTAACTTGCCTGCGTCTACTGTCGCTACGTCGAAGTTGCAGAAAACAATTGTAGGCTATGCGATACAACCACCCGGAAAAACTACCACTGCCTTTGTAACTGTGCAATTTCCGATACGCAGTGAGAAAAGTTTCCTGCGCCAGATCATCGGCGACATCGTATTGCTTGCAAAGCCTTAACAGAAACGTCCGTACTTTCCCTTGGTGCATTTTCACCAGCGCAGAAAATGCAGCATTGTCGCGATGCGTCAAGGTGCGGCGAATTAATGAGCTCTCGTCTTTCAATATTGCTAATTAGCCAGTCTCTCAATTAGTCTCTCAATTTGTCTCTAAATCAGTGTCCCGCAGACGGTATTTCCCGGAAATCAGAAATGCAATACCAATGAATATGGGTATGGTGCCGAATACCGCTTCATTAATTCCATTTTCCAGCATTAAACCTAATGACAGTGGCACGCCGATCGCCAGCCAGATCAGACCTTTTTTATAGTCCGTCTTGTAGCTTGATTGTCCACCCTCGCTCAGCATTTTCATCATCTGAGGATCGACACTGCCGCCCAATTCCACGATTTTAATCAGGGTATCCAGCTTCTTGGTCTTGGTTTTATGCAGGTAAAACATGGTACCAAGTGGGATAGCGCCAAAGATCAGGAACACCGCTAAAAAGCCGATAAATTCGCCCATAATAATTTCCTCATTTAACTGCTTGTTTCTTCTTTGATGTCTGCCAGATGCCATTTGGATGCAAAAATCTAAAATTTAATTCCGCTCCAATTCTGCAGACTTTGTTTAGGGGTCCTCAAATTTATGAATTTCGAAGCTAACATGGTGAAGATTCAGGTGCTCTGGCAGCAAGGACCGGTAATGCTGCGGGTCTTGAGGGCTACGTGAGACTACGGATATGATGACGGAATAAATTCCCGGACCTACCGTCCACAAGTGAAGATCGACAATCCTGTCGCCTGGGTCCTGCTCTATACTGTCCCGTATGGCCTTTTGGGTCGATTCCGGCCCTTGTTCATCCAGCAAGATGGCACTGGTTGATCGCAACAGGCCAAGCGACCAGCGCGCCACCAGAACTGCACCAACAATGCCCATCAGGGGATCCATCCAGACTGCGCCAAAATATTTGGCTATCAGCAGAGCGAATATTGCCAGTAGGGAAGTCAGGGCGTCCGCCAGCACATGCAGATAAGCTGATTTTAAATTGTGATCGTGATGCTGGTGATCATGTCCATGACTGTGCTCATGACCGACTCCGAGAATCAGCACCGACGCGCCATTTACTATCAAGCCAATAACGGCGACGAATATGGCCGGGTTAAAGGCAATACTCACCGGCTCGATCAACCGCAGCACACTCTCCCACGCCATTATTGCGGCAAACACCGCGAGCAAGACGGCGCCGGTATAGCCTCCCAAGGTATTGACTTTGCCAGTGCCAAAACTGTAGCGCGCGTTATGGGCATGACGCCGCGCATAGATATAGGCAAAGGCATTAATGCTCAGCGCGACGGCGTGAGACCCCATATGCAAACCGTCTGCTAGCAGTGCCATGGAGCCAAAGGCAATGCCTGCCGCGATTTCCACTATCATCATCGCGGCGGTAATAGCAATTACCACCAGCGTTCGAAATTCACCGGGTCGCTTCTGATCCTGTCCGAAGTTGTGGGAGTGCCGCCAGCGGGCTAACTGCTCTTCTTGCATAGGTTCCTCATGAATCGGGCAGGATTTATAATATGTTCTTTTCGGTTTTATCCAATGTCCTGTGCTCGGCATCGAAGCTCAATTCAATAGAGCTATTGCTGATACCTTTGCTATAGTAACCCAGCATCAACCGAGATTAAATTGAGGTTCAAACTGATAATGAAAAAATTGATCGCGGCGCTTATCAGTGCCGCATTACTATCACCAGCGGTCTACGCATTGGAAGAAGTCGATCCTGCATTGGCAGAAATCACTAATTTCCGACAATACAGCGCCACTTTCGCCAGCGCTGGCCAGCCCACCCGGGAGCAGTTTCAGGTGATAGCCGATCAGGGCTTCGAGCGCATTGTTTATATCGCCTTCACTAATAACAATAACGCCCTTGCCGACGCGGATCAGGTGGTAAAAGGACTGGGTATGGAATACATGCATGTACCCGTCGCCTTCGACAACCCTCTGCCAGACGACTTCTACGCCTTCGCCGATTCTATGCGCCGTAATACTGGCAAGAAGACCCTGCTGCACTGTCAGGTCAACGCCCGCGCCACCGCCTTCAGCTTCCTCTACCGCGTGCTCTACAATGATGTATCCATCAGCGCTGCCAAAGCCGATATGAACACCGTCTGGCAGCCCAACGAAGTATGGCGTGACTTCATTTTCGAAGTGCTTGATCAGAATGATGTATCACCGGATTGTGAAGGCTGCGATTGGACACCTCCGCCACCTCGGGGGCAGTAGGTTTTTTAGTGCGAAGTTCTATTTGGCTGCTCCGCAGGTGAGTGGAGCGCTGGCAGGTGCTACTTGCTTAACCCAGTGAGTTTGGCCGTATCAGAGGCCGTGAAATCCATAGCGAACGCTTTAAGTAATTGGCGAAATTTTGCTTCACTGATTTTCGAATATTTGTAGTAGCGGTTTGTACCAGTAATCATAGGCTCAGACGCATGTTAGCATGTAATCTGCTTCCTAAGACCCTAGGGTATTAATCAGAGGTTCCCTAGCAATTTCTTTTCATGTAATCCCATTACTATAGCAAACAGATCCAGGCCAAATTCAAGCAATAAATCGGTGTTGCACAAGCACTTCTGATTCTTGAAGTTCAGCTCAGTACCAAATGGAGGCAAATGCACAAACAGAACTGCCTCAACCCCCTGCTCATGCACACAAAAGCGCTCAAGCGAATACAGTGTTTCTTCACACAGGAAACCACCCGCATCCGATGATATTTCAGCTGGAACCCCCTTCTCCAACAAAAGCGCGAGAATAGGCTGCAGTTTAGCAGAACTGGTGATCTGCTCCGGACCAGCGGCATCAATAAGTTCGGTTGCAGGCAAAGCATTGGTGTTATCAGGACGTATCTTTCGCGCATTTCTAGCCAGCGACTCCAGCTTGAAAAAACCGGCTTTGCCCTCGCCCATGCTGAGAATCAGCTGGGGAGAATTGGATTTGATTGCATCCAGTAATCGTGCTTTCGGGCTCGCCCAAACCACGGGCAGCTCGAGCGCACATACTTCTGGATCGTCCAGCTCTGCCATCAGGGCACTGGCAGCTACCCAGGAGGAATTTGTGCTTTTGCCATCGAAAGGTTCAAATCCTGTTAGTAGTATACGAGTCATCACAGTAACATAACTCAATTGAGGAACCGCTTACCAGTTTTTCCAGGGATCCCTGCGATCCCTGCTCCTTGTGTTGTCATCTCATCGCGTATTATCGAAAACTAACAACTAAGCTGTGGGTAAATATTATGGTGCTGTGTAGATGGACCCACTAAACTGATTTTCGCAAATTAACCGAGCTGGTTCAGGCCCAGGGGCAGGAAAGCTGAAAACAGCAAGAGAACCTCTGATTAATGAATCAAGCCGTCAGTGGTTACCTTTAGCTACACAGATGACAGGAAACCTGGTGGCCTTCCACATTCGCGAGCGGAATAAGCTCTGGCTCCCGCGAATTGCATTCATTCATTACCTGTGGACATCGAGTGTGGAACGAGCAACCCGACGGTGGATCGATGGGAGATGGCACATCACCAGTCAATACATGCCGATTGACTTTATGGTGCGGATCCGGGATCGGTATGGCCGAAATTAATGACTGGGTATACGGGTGTCTGGTCTCGCGATAAACCGTTTCGCCATTACTGCTTTCAACTATCTTTCCCAGATACATTATGGCGATGCGATCCGAGATATGCTTTACCACAGCCAGGTCATGGGCAATAAACAAATAGGACAGATTAAATTCTTTTTGTAAATCAATAAGCAAGTTTAGAATCTGGCTCTGTATGGAAACATCCAGCGCCGAGACCGGCTCGTCACAAATAATTAGTTTTGGATTTAATGCGATTGCTCGCGCTATGCCAATGCGCTGCCTTTGGCCACCGGAAAACTCGAAGGGATAACGCGTAGCTGAACGCGCAGGCAAACCTACTATTTCCAGCAATTCCTTAACCCGTTTTTGACGCGAAGCCCGGTTGCCAATTTTTTGTACTATAAAAGGCTCCTGCAAGGTATCGCCCACGGTATGACGCGCGTTCAGGGACTCCATGGGGTCCTGGAATATCATCTGAATATCTTGCCGATAAGGCTTTAAAATCCTGCTGCTCATGTGCGTAATGTCTCGGCCCTCGAAAATCACTTCTCCGGCTGTCGGTTGATAGAGTCTTGTCACGCAGCGACCCAGGGTAGACTTGCCACAACCCGATTCCCCCACCAGACCAAGGGTTTCCCCTGCTTGAATATGGAAGCTAACACCGTCAACCGCTTTATTGTATTTTCCAGTGCGAAGAAAAATACCTTCCTTTACCGGGAAGTGCATCTTCAAATTTCGAACTTGTAGAATCGGAGAGCCGTTTACCTGATTATCAGCCACTGTCTTGCAACTCCTGTTTGATGTTGCTCCATTGGAAACAGCTAACCTGGTGTTGTTCGGCTACCGCTTCGAGGGGTGGTGGAAATTGGGTACAGCTTTGCCTGGCATAGGGACATCGATTTTCAAAGCGGCAACCTGCCGGCAAATCAAGCAGACCTGGCACCATGCCTTCGATGATACTCAGCTTCGATTTTGGCTCGGTTTCCAGTCTGGGGATAGAGGCGAGTAGGCCTTGGGTATAGGGATGGGATGGATTATCAAATATATCGTAAACTGACCCTTTCTCCGCCACTTTCCCAGCGTACATGACAATAACAGATTGTGAAGTTTCAGCGATTACACCGAGATCATGAGTAATTAGTATCACAGACATGCCCATGTCCTTTTGCAAATCTTTGATCAGTTCCAGAATCTGTGCCTGAATGGTCACATCGAGAGCAGTGGTTGGCTCATCTGCGATCAATAGACTGGGTTGGCAGGCAAGCGCAATGGCGATTACTACCCGCTGACGCATGCCACCGGAAAGCTGATGCGGATATTCGCCCAACCGCACATCGGGTGAGGGTATACCCACTCTATCCAGCATCTCGACGCATTCTCGCAGTGCCTGTTGTTTGTTGATATCTTTGTGCAGCAACAAAACCTCGGCAAGCTGGCGTCCAATGGTATGCACCGGATTAAGCGCAGTCATGGGTTCCTGGAACACCATACCAATTTGATTGCCGCGAATTTTTTCCATGCGCGACAATGGCAGTCGGGTAAGGTCCTCGCCCTGGAATTTAATTTCGCCGCCCATGATCTGTCCCATGGGCTGGGGTAATAGCCGCATGATGGAAAGCGCTGTCACGCTCTTGCCACAGCCAGATTCACCAACGATACCTAAAGTCTCGCCGGCTGCAACAGAGAAGCTTATGTCATCGACCGCTCTTACCTGACCCTCGTCGGTTTCAAATTCGGTGATGAGATTATTAACGCTAAGTAAGGGTTCAGGCATTCAGACTATTGCTCTTTATACTGATCAAACACTTCAACATGCGCTTCCATCGGCTGTCCTGCACGCCTTGCTGCCAGGGTTGCCGCCTTCGCCTCTTCATCTATCCAGTGCACGAACAACTCACTGGCAGACTTGGTGTACCTGTAATTAAAGCCTTCTGGAAATTTCACCCAGTTCCAGTAGCTATGCCAGTAAAACGGTTGCACGAATCCGGGACTGTAGGAGGCATAATCGTGGTGTAATTGAATCAGCGTATGCGCAAGTTCCTGCAGTTCATCTTCCTCTATGGCATCATCGAAACGATCTACGAACCCATCTATTTTAAAATCCGCAATGCTTTGCAAATTATTGGTCTGTGGTTTTATTTTGCGCTCAGGATTAATGCTGCCATCTTCGAGAAACGCATCATCGTAGGCATTATCAGAATGAAAATATTCCCAGAATCTGGGCAGGGGCTCTAACGCAATATTAAAACCAACAAAATAAATATCGTGCTGCTTCTCCTGGGCCTTTCTGAATCCGGCTGCGGCATCCAACATTTCAATGCGAAATTCCAGCCCGGCTTTAACAGCCTCTTCCTTTAAAATAGTGAATACATCTGTGTAGCGATCATAGTGCGTGGAAAGCGTAAAACTGAGCCGCTGCCCTTCAGCGTTAACTAATATTCCGTCGGCGCCGCGCCGGGTAAAACCTGCATTGGAAAAATGTTCAGCCGCGGTCTCAATATTGAAAGCTCTGGCCTCTATGGTGGGATGGGAAAATTTGCCAAACCCGTCTTTCTCGGTTTTCAAACGAAGTAAATCACCACGGAAGTATTTTTCAAGCACCAGGTCCCAGTTCGACGCATATTGAATACCCAGTCGCACTTCCCAGTTATCTAAAAGCGGTCTGGATGAATTCATCCATAACCCCCAATTTGTACGCGGGCCGTCGTTAAAAAACTGCGCCTTATAAATATAACCGTCGACTACATCCGGATCATCATTGGGCAGGAAGTCATACCAGTAGTCTGCCGTCGCGATACCGTACTGGTCAATATCACCGGCTCTAAAGGCCTCAAAGCGCTTGGCAGGATCCCTCAGCACAGCCAGGTTTACACGATCCGGATTGAACCGGTACTGCCAGAATTTATTGTCGCTTGCCCACCAACTATCAATCTTGGTAAGCGCAATATTTACACCCATGTTAATGTTTTCTTCCCTTACTTCGTAGACGCCTGCGGTGGGCACAAAACGCCATTGATAGCGCTCGGGAAAATCATCGCCCAACTCCTTAAAGACATGCCGCGGCATGGGGAAAATTTCCAGGGTCTTACCCAGTACGTCCAGCCTGACCTCAGGCACACCATAGGAAAATGTAGTGTCATCGTATTTGGTAACGCTGATAATTTCCTCGGTCCAGTAATTATTCATCCAGGGATCATTGATATACTCAGACATACCAAAATACATAGTGAACATCATGTCATCCACAGTAATGGGTTCGCCGTCGGTCCAGCGTGCTTCGGGGTTTAACTTGATATATACCGCATTATCCGCTTCGGATATGGCCCATGCTTCAGCGATTCCGGGATAATAATCAAATTCATTAGGATGTCTGTGAGCCAGCATCATGCCCACCATATCACTAAGGTAGCCACGAAATGAACTGTTGGAATCCGGTCCGTTTACTCGAAGAGTCGGAGGAAAGTCTGCAATTAATTCATAGTAGGTTCCGCCTTTAATAGCCTCAGGCGAGCCTATCTCTGGCAAGTGCATACCGTCATCCCACACCAGGTTCGCCGGGACATCATCAAGGGTCTTAAAGCGGAAACGCTCAGGATTTGCTGCATAGAAATCGAGCACTTCCTGCGAATTATCAATCCGCGAGACTACATTTTCAGCATCTTCTGATCCGCCACCACAAGAAACTAAAAATGCAGCAGCGCTAAGCAGAAGCCAATTGCTGTACCTAGGACACCTAGTATTCATCGTCTGCGCCTCTCTTGGCTTATTCTTTGAATTGATCATACACAGCAATATGTGATTCAAAAGCCTGCCCGCTGCTTTGTGCATCACGGGTTTGCTGCCTTGCGTCTTCGTCAATCCAATGAATAAATAATTCGTAGGGGTAGCTGGTAAACTTGTAGTTAAACTCCTCCGGCCATTTAACCCAACGCCAGTAAGCTGTCCAGTAAAATGGTTGTACGAACCCTGGTGAAAATGATGCATAGTCGGAATGTATTTGCATTATTTGATGGGACAACTCGATCATGCGCTCTTTGTCATCAGAGTCTTGATACTCATCAATAAGTGGATCCAGTGCAGCGATGGCCACGCTTTGCAGATTATTGGTTTGGGGCTTTACCTTTCGATCTGGATTTACACTGCCATCCTCCAGAAACGCCTGGTCATAAGCATTATCCGAATGCAAATACGACCACATTCGCGGGTACATCTCATTGGATGCAGCAAAACTGACAAAGTAGATGTCGTGGCGCTTTTCCTGGGCTTTTCTAAACCCGGAGGCTCCATCCATCATTTCTATGCGTAATTCCAACCCGGCTTTGATAGCCTCTTCTTTCAAGATGGTAAACACATCGGAAAAGCGCTCGTAATGCGTACTTAAGGTAAATGCCAACCTATGGCCTTCCGTATTAACCAGAATACCGTCTGGTCCTCGCTGGCTAAATCCGGCGTTGGCAAAATGCTCAAGGGCTTTATTGATATCGAACGGCTTTGCCGTCAAGGTGGGATGTGAGAATTCTCCGTAACCATCATTTTGTGTATTCAACCTTTCCATATCACCGCGAAAATAGTTGCTAATAACCAACTCCCAATTGGCGGCATACTGGATTCCCAATCGAACCTCCTGATTATCCAGATAAGCCCTTGATGCATTAATCCACAACCCCCAGTTACTTTTGGAGCCCCCATTATAGAAAGTGGTTTTATGGATATAACCGTTCGCTACTGCAGAATCATCATCGGGCAGGTTGTCATACCACATATCCGCTGTGGCGATGCGAAAGATATCAGTATCGCCACGGCGAAATGCTTCGTAACGTTTAGCTGTGTCTCTAACCACCGCCAGATTAATGTGATCTGGATTGTAGCGGTAACGGAAATACTTGTTGTCTTTAGCCCACCAGTCTTCGAGTCGATGCAGCACGATATTCACGCCCATATCAATTTCATCAGGATCAATATAATAGGCCCCTGCATGCGGTGCATAACGCCACTGATAACGCTCGGGAAAGTCCTCGCCAAACTCTTTGTAAAAGTGTTGCGGTGCAGGTCCACCTTGTAAAACTTTGGCCGCCATGTCGGGCTTGGCTTTCGGAACGGTTATGGAAAACGTGTAATCATCGTACTTGGTGATATTGCTATATTCGGAGGCAAAATAGTTGGTGGTAAATGGCGCTTGAATATGGTCTGAAAGGTAAAAATAAAATGCGAACAACATATCGTCGCTGGTTATGGCTTCACCGTCAGTCCAGCGTGCCGCTGGATTAATTTTTATATAAACCGTTTTTCGTTCCATCGAAACTGCCCAGGCTTCAGCCATACCTGGATAGTATTCATTGGTATTGGGGTGCGGCATAGCCCAGGTCATGTCGTAATTATCTCGAATCCAGCTACGGGAGGAGAAGTTTGAATCTGGCCCGATGGTGCGCAATGTGGGAGGAAAATCATCCAGCACCTCGTAATAAGTTCCACCCTTGACCGCATCGGGAGAGCCTATTTCCGGTTGTTCCATGCCGTTTTCCCAAACCAGATCATCAGGCAAATCGTCAAGTGTGGAAAATGTTATTAGCTCCGGGTTGGCTGCATAAAAATCCAGTATATTCTGCGTATCGTCCAGCGTGAGATCAACTTCCGAAAGCGGATTGGATTCACCTCCACAAGCGACCAACAGCAGCATGGAAACACTCAGTAGAGTGCATCTTAAGTTGTCTAATCTCTTCATAATAATCTCCCGGCAATACATTTTACTTGTAAACAGTAAATTTCTTGGGATCAAACGACTCCCGTATTGCTTCTCCAATAAATGTAACTAATGTGAGTAGAACCACCAAAGTCCCAAAAGCTGACATAACTATCCACGGGGCGGTACGTAAAGTTTGTGTCCCTTGCTTTAACAGCTCGCCCAAACTCGGTGTGGGCGGTGGCAGACCAAACCCCAGAAAATCCAGTGCGGTAATAGATGAAATAGCCGCTACAATGGTAAACGGCATAAAGGTAACCAGCGTCGAAAGCACGTTAGGTAAAATGTGCCGAAATACGATACGGCTATTTGAAGAGCCTATAATTACTGCGGCTGCCACATAATCCCTGACCTTTTCCTTGTAGGTTTCGGTGCGCATGTAGTAAGTCATGGAAGTCCAGGAAAACAACACCATCACCGATAACAGGATGAGAATTCGTGTCGTCACAGTAAAGGTATCAGGTATCACAGAAAAGACGATGATAACCATGTAGAGAAACGGAATATTACTCCAGATCTCGATCAGGCGCTGGGTAAGCATGTCAAACAGTCCGCCGAAATAGCCCATGGCGCAGCCAACTGCCACACCGATAAGATAGACAGAGGCCATAAATCCGAGGGAAAAAAAGAGCGCTATTCGGGTACCGAAAAAGAGCCGTGCCAAAATGTCGCGACTGGTAGAATCGGTGCCGAGGTAGTGCTGCTTTGCCACTTCTGGTGGCTCGGGACGAAAAATGCCGGTACTGCCATCATTCTCAAACGGACTGTAAGGAACCGGCGGTAACAGTACCCAGGCATCCGCATTCTGATCAGTGAAATGCTGTTTCAAATCCCGATAGTTGGTTTCGTAGGGGTAATCCAGACCGAAGTCAGTGCCGGGGTGAAAGGGCGCATAGGTTGGAAAATATAATTCGCCTTCATAGCTTACAATTAGCGCGCGGTTGTTGATTAGCAATTCACCCACCAGACTCAACACCAAAAACACACCCAATATAACAAAGCTGTAGTAACCCCGTTTTATCTCGCGGAAGCGGCGCAGTTTTTTTAGCGTTTGTGGATTGAAATCAAACAAGACTCACCACCTAATGAAATCTGATGCGCGGGTCCACCAGCGCAACCAGAATGTCCGATATTATATTGCCTATGAGCAGCAACAAACTGGCCAGAAATACAACACCCATTACCACCGGATAGTCCCGGTCTATTATGGAGGTAAGCCCTAATAACCCAAACCCGTTTATATCGAAAATGGTCTCAATTAAAAATGAGCCCGATACCAGTAAGGTAATATTTTGCCCAAACGTTGTGGCGATAGGTATGAGTGAATTGCGCAACGCATGCCGGGTGACAGCTTTACGAAATGAAACACCCTTGGCCACGGCGGTTCTTATATAGTCGGACGCAAGATTGTCCATGAGGTGGTTCTTCAGCAGCAAGGTTACCAGAGCAAAGCTTCCCAGGAGATAACAAATCAGCGGCAAAACCGAATGATCCAATAAGTCCTTGATTTTACCCCATAGGCTCATCTCGCCAAACTGCAAACTGGTAAACCCCCCCATGGGAAACCATTCAAGGCGCACGGAAAAATAAAGTAACAACAGCGAACCCAGCGCGTAGCCAGGCACGGCGTAACCAATGAAAATGAATATGGATGTTGCATTGTCAACGAAGGTCCGGTGCTTGATCGCCTTGAGTACCGCAAGGGGAATGCACACCGCATAGGTAATGAAGAGGGTTATGAGCCCGTAGTACAGCGATACGGGAAAACGACTGGCGATGACGTCCCACACCGGTTGATTGAAACGGTAGGAGATCCCCAGGTCACCCGTGGCCACTTTACTTACCCAATCCACATAACTCTGAAATACCGGCTTGTCGAAACCGTAATATTCCCGTAACCGGTCTAGCTGCGCCTCGGAAAGCGACATATTCTGCCCTGCAACTGACCTCGCGCCACCGCCCGCAAACTGGGCTTCCATAATAGCCCGTTCAATGGGACCGCCCGGCACCAGTCGAGTAATACAAAACACAATCACCGTCACGCCGAGCAAGGTCGGGGGTATCAACAGCAGGCGTCGAAAAAAATAGTCTCGCATGGTTTATCTATTTTCTTTAAAAGTAGTACGACAGGGGCTTCTATCTTAGGAATCTTTGGTTCATTTAATCAAAGGTTCCCGAATAATTATTTGAGGTTTAGCTCCCCCGCAAGCCAGTAAATCACAAGCTCAACCATCAATAGTGCCATAATTCTCAGCTGGGTAGAATTTAAATAGGTGATTTTATGTAATAGTTATCAGTCATAGCCTGGATTGCCCCCGACTGCCCCTGTACGCGGTGAATAACAGAGAAGAATCCCTGCAGATAATTGATACCGCCCGCAAACAAAACCCGCGCATTTCTATCGTCGCTAGAGCCATCGATCGCAGCCATGCTTATGAGTTGCATCAGCGCAATGTGGACAGTATTATCCGGGGAACCTTCGCCAGCAGTCTGGAAGCGGCGACAGATACACTAAAACAGCTGGGTTATCCGGAAGGCCAGGCTTTGCAAATTTCGGAAATGTTTCGTCAGCACGATGAGGCGATGCTACTCAAATCGGTAGTTCATAAAGACGATATGGATGAATTACTCAAACTGGCCAGCCAGGGGCGCAAAGAATTGGAAAACTTGTTTGATGAGGATAGCAAGTATTCACACCCCGGCTGATAGTAAGCGACGGATACAGCATCGAAGTAGAGCGTAATAAGAAACATGAGCTTCGCTGATAACTCACGGACATTCGGCATAAAAAGGGTTTTTAGACTTAGTTGCCAGTAGATTTCAAAAGATATCCCGGGAATTGATTCACTGTGCTGGCATCTGTCAGTGATTTCGTCTTACCATCCATGCCATGGGTGCCAGGCCATACAATTTACCCCATAACGGCAGCAATTTCGTTGCCAGTGCGTCCACCATGGCCAGTGGTGAAGCTAGTGATTAGAGAAGTGCAGGGTGCCAATTATTACTACAGTGCAGGCGCCGAGCTCCGGAAGATTGCAAACACACTTTGATTCAAGGTCTAACACATTTAAAGCAGTAGTTTATGTCCAAAGCAGTCTTATTACTTAATCTGGGTACGCCGGCAGCGCCAACGGCGAAGGGCTTGCGCGAGTTCTACAAGTATTTCTTCGCCGATCCCTTCGTCTTCGATATGAATCCACTGGGACGGTGGCTGCTACGCAATCTGATTATCTTGCCGTTGCGGGCACCGAAGACTGCGCAAAAATATGCCTCGATCTGGACCGCTGATGGCTCGCCTCTAAAGGTGTATGCGGATAAATTGCAGGCAAGCCTGCAGTTGGCTTTTGACGCGGCGAATGACGATGTGCTGATATTTAACGGCATGGCCTATAGTGAGCCATTTATTAGCCAGGCTATGGCCGAGTTGGAACGCAGAGGGGTGTCAGATATTCTGGTACTGCCGATGTTTCCCCAGTATTCGACTGCCACCACGGCATCTGTCTTTCACGGCGTGAAGGCCGCTGCCGCACACTGGCAGCAAACACCGGCACTGCATTTCGTCGATGATCTTTACTCCGAGCCCGCTTTCATACGCGCCTGGACTGATTTGCTAACGCGCGAGCTTGCCGATGGGAACGTAGAACACGTAGTGTTTAGCTATCATGGATTGCCGGAACAAAGTATTCGCAAGGCGGACAAGGAGGCTTACTGCAAATTCGGCCAGTGCTGTCAGCAGATAACCGAGAAGAATCGCTACTGTTACCGGGCTCAGTGTATTGCGACTACCCAATCTATAGTCAAGGCGCTGGGCTGGGAGGAGGATCGCTATTCGATCGCCTTTCAGTCTCGCTTCGGCAAGCAGGCCTGGATCCAGCCCTATCTCGATGAACACATTATCGAGTTGGCTAACAAAGGCGTCAAAACGCTCGCCATTGCCACCCCCTCATTTGTTTCCGATTGTCTGGAAACTATTCATGAAATTGGCATCGAGTACCGGCAGCAATTCATGGCAGCGGGCGGCGATGTTTTTCAATTGATTCCCAACTTGAATGACAACCCATCCTGGTTTAATGCCGTCTATGAAATTGCCTCCAGACAGTTGCAACAGATCGAATCACTTCATGACATGAATCAAAATCTCAACGATTAATCTAGGTATGCTTTTTCGACTTTCTAATTGTCGAGGACGAGCCCATGAATGTGGCAGATCAAGTACGTGACGCGAGATTGATACCGGTGGTTGGCACTATATTCGTTTGTACTGTCTGCATTATCGCTGGGGGTTACTTTATTGGGAATTTCATTTTTTAGTCAGAGCGCCTGCCGTAGCGCGCAAGTAGCTGCGTAGTTAAGAGGGAATAAAAAAAGGGGATAGTGAGTGTTTCACCATCCCCTTCTTGTAAAGCCTATCTGGTTTACGCGCTAATATGACTGCCTTGTTACGCGCTGATGGCTCTCTTGATCAGGTTTTGCATCAGAGGAATCTTAAAGCCATTATGTGCCAGTGCGCGGGCGCCATTGGTTGCCACTGCAGCAGCAGATTCAGCCGTTGCGGCATTCCTGGCCTGGCCCCGGATAGCATTTTCCGCAGCGTTTACCCGCCGTGGAGTGGTCTGAACCGCGCCGCAAACTATTCGAGAATCTTCGACGGTGCCGCCGCTCACCTTGAAGGCAGCTGCTACACTAACCAGCGCAAAATCCCACACGTTGCGATCGGCCACCTTCTCAAAATAGAAGGAGGCGTTGGCCCATGTTGTTGGAATTCTTACTGCCGTGAGTATCTCGCCGGGACGCAGTACGGTGGTGTTCTGAATATCGATTGCGGGACCGACGAAGTAGTCTTCCGCCGCCACAACCCGTTCACCATCAACACTTCTAATCACCATGGAAGCATCCAGTGCCACCAGTGCCGGTGCCGTATCCGAGGCGCTAGCTGCAACGCAGCGGCTGGTTTCGAATAATGAGTGCTCACGGTTCATGCCCTCGGGCGTGTCGGCATAACAGAGGTTACCACCGGCACGATAACAGGACAGCCCACGCCGGTAGTACCAGCAGCGTACATCCTGAGACACGTTGCCACCGAGAGTTCCGATGTTACGAATCTGAGGGCTGGCGACAACACTGGCGGCCTCGGACAACAGCGAATACTGTTGCTTGATAAGCGAGTTGTTAGCCACTTCCGTCAGCGTGGTGAGGGCACCGATTTCGATACCGTCCGCGGTTTCACGAACCCCGCGCAGTGATTCGATGGCGCTCAGATCGATCATGGCATCGACGGATTTGGCTCTGTCTTTGAGCCAGCCGTAAGTGTCCTGACCGCCGCCGACCAACCAGCCTCTCTCTGCGAGTCGGTCAGCAATCGCAAGCGCGTCTTCAACCTGTACCGGTTGGTACAGTTCCATATTTGGCATTACGTCATGTGATGGCATAGTAACCTCAGAAAGTATTGGTTTTAAGGGACTTAGTGCTGTAATCGTTACCAGCTAAGTGATCGATGATCATATCCGTGGTAGTCGGTGCTGTGTTAAACAGATGACCATCCAGGGCATTGGATATAGCGCTTGCCAGAGCAGCTGCCGAAGCGCCCTGAGTAGGTTCACCGATGCCTCTTCCGCCAGTGGGGTTCTGAGGATCGGGGATATTTACCGCACCCATTTTGGTGTCAATGCTGACGTCCATATTGGTTGGCGGTTTGCTTTGATAGAGGCCGGTATTTGCTGGCAAGCCATTCTGCGGGTCGTAAACATGTCTTTCCAGGCTTGCTAGCCCTACACCCCAAACTGCTCCACCGCGCATGGAGTTATCGAAATTTTTGGGGTGTACTACGGTGCCGCAATCGGCGATAGCCGCATAATCCAGAATCTCGTACTTGCCAGTATCCTTATCTATTTCGATTTCGCAGAAACCGACCTGAATGCCAGGAGGTTGCCCCTGACCCGGGATATTGTCTTTGGCAACACCGATCAAGCCGGTTCCTGCCAGAGCCTGTACTGCCCGTTGCGTAATAGGATTAATATCATCCGGATATTCCTGGCCGCTGTACTTGCCGCCCAGTTCCATAGCACGCTGTGCGGCCTGCGCGTAAGTCATGCCCTGGCTAGTATCAGTGCTAAGGAAAACCCTCTCGTCACCAATCTCGTAATCGTCTGCTGCACCGCCAAGATCGTTGGCCGCGATTTCCTTCAGCTTGGTAATGGCGTCCTGTGCCGCCACCCAGTTGGTTCGGGTGTGGGTGAAGATGGTGTTGGAACCACCCTGGCCCGAGCTGTGGGGGAGGTGATTGTCAGTTCTGCCGCGCAAAATCTCACAGCGTTCCCAGGGCATTTGCAGGGCTTCCGCCGCCGCGCGACAGCTTCCTGCATAGGAATAGGTGCCGAGGTTGCCGACACCGCTATGGATGTAGAGTATGCCGTCCGAACCAATCCTCACCAGGCCGTCGTAACCGCGCCCGCCGGCACCGTGATAACCAATGCCAACGCCGATACCACGTACTTTGCTGCCGTTCTGCCTGGGTAGCGCGAGCTTGTCTTCCCAGCCAAACAAACGTCGGCCCTGATCCAGTGCTTCGCGCACGAAGGCGCTGGTAACCGGGCCCTGACCGCCACCCTGGAAGCCATCACTGTCGAGTACGTTCACCCGTCGGAAAGCGATGCGATCCATATTTACGGCGGCTGCTGCTTTGTCCGTCATCGGCGCTAGCACGGTGGCCATTTCGTTCTGGCCGGGGCCTCGTTGCGCCCCGCGCGGAGTGGTGTTGGTATAAACCGAAATACCACGGTAGCGCATAGCCTCAGGCTGATAGGCTACGGTGACGTGTTGCGCTGAAGAGTTGCCGCTACCACCGCCGGTGGCGCCGCCATCGTTGACGATAACCAGGTCCACTGCAGACACTTTGCCGTTTTCTTTAACCCCGATCTTGATCCAGCCTTGCATGCCGGAACGGGCAGAGCCGATATAGAACTCTTGCTCGCGGGTAATGCGAAGTTGAACTGGTCGATTTAATACCCGGGAGAAATTGCCGGAGATTGACATTATTGGATAGGCGCCGATCTTGGAGCCGAAACCACCTCCAGTTGCTTCATTGATGAAGATTAGATCCGCTGGATCGATATTCAGCATCCGCGCTAGGCCGTTGTCGTTGGCACTCTGACTCTGGGAAGAACCGTGGAAATAGCATTTGCCATTTTCCCAGTAGGCCATGGCAGTTCTGGCTTCCAGTGAATGGTGTGGATAACCAATGGTAACGAAAGGCTCTTCGATGATCGCCGCCGCTTCGGCAAAGCCAGCGTCAATATCACCGAAATTCCACTCGGTGGTAAATTCACCGCCGACGGGGTCTTTGCCAGCCCGAATTGAATCGATGGCAGACTGTGGCCACTTGATGTCCTTAATTTCGGCGCCAATGATTGGAGCGCCTTCCGGGCCTTCTTCCCGTGTTCGCACCAGCACATTGCCTTCGGGATAGGCGTTGCTGCCACCGGGAGTCAGACTCTCCAGCGGATCAACGACAAAGTCTCGACGTTCAAAGTCGATCTTGATTCTATCAATTGCCGATTCGGCGATTTCTTCTGTAATCGCGGCAACCGCCAAAATCGGCTGTCCCACATAAGTTACATATTCAGATGCCAGTGAAGGGTTGCCCGGAGGAGCGATTGGTGGCAGATCATCGGCGGTGAAAACACCCACCACGCCATCCATTCGCAATGCTTCGCTTGCATCTATATTAATAACTCGACCACTGGGCAGTGGGCTAGTCAGCAAGCGCGCGAAAACCATACCTTCGCGCTTATAGTCTTCAGCATACTTGATTTCACCAGTCACCTTGCCAGCAATATCTGGTGGTACGAAGTCGACACCTATATGAGTAGTCATGCTAATTGCCCCGAGGCGCGCATCACGCCATTAATATAATGTTCATAAGCTCCACAGCGGCATAGGTTGCCAGACATTGCCTGGCGTACTTCGGTACGGCTTGGTCGCGGGTTGCTGTTCAGCAGAGCTACCGCTGAGACAACCTGACCGGGTGTACAGAATCCGCACTGTGGCGCATTTTCGGCGACAAAAGCCTGCTGTACCGCGTGCAATGTTCCATCCGCAGCCTTTACCCCTTCGATAGAGATAACGGCCTTGTCCTTAACATTGTGCGTAAGCACCGAGCAGGAATAATTAGGCACACCGTCGATCATCACCGTACAGGCACCGCACTCGCCACGATTACAACCGATCTTGGTGCCGGTCAAATCGAGCTTGTAGCGGAGGGTGTAAGCAAGGGTTTCCTGGGGGAGTACATCAACAGGCCTGCTGCGACCGTTAATGTTGAGTGTTATCAAGCGTTCGGCAGTTGATTGCCCTGATTGGGCATTCGCTGCGAGGTAAATTCCAGTGCCGGTTGTAGCAGCGGCGCCGGAGAAAATTACCCCCTTGATAAAACGTCTGCGTGTAGTTTTGGGATTCACTGACGTAGCTCCGTTCGTTGTTTTGGGGATGCAGGCAAAAGCTGGATGCTTGCACGGGGTTTTCGTACTTATATGGCTACCAGCAAGGCTAGTATTTTTTGGCCTGAAAAGCAACCGGTCTGAGTTCGGTGACGCTGTTGAAATGCCCAAAGTACGTGGCTCAGGCGGCAAAAGTCACACTCTGTCACAATATTTGGGAAAGCAGTTGCCCAGGCGCTAGATTCGGCGCTCGATTTGTCGTGGCGAAAACACGGTTAGTGCCGCAGGTTTGCTACGGGACTACCGCGATTTCCCGGCTGCAAGAATTGGGAAGAGCTTCCCTAGTTGTGGGTAAACAGCACGCTATAGGGATCTATGCTGCCGCGGTCGACAAGCAGATGTTGGTAGCTGGACTGTGGACCGGATGCCCTGACGTAGTCTGAATCTGCGAAAGTCTTCACATCGGCACGATAGCGATCATGCAGGTACTGGCTCAACTCAAGGTGTAGGTGTCGGTGTAGGCGTCATTGGAACGCGTCGAATCGCCGCTGCGCAGGCTGCCGCGCTCGATGCGAGCGCCTATAATCAAATTGGCACCGTTGATGAGACGAAGCGAGCCTGAATTGAATAGTGCCCGGAAGTCGCTGGCATCGTCACCAAAGTCGACCTGGCGGTCCTGGGCAACAATCGTTGCTGACAAGCACAGCGAGCTGATTACGGCTGCAATCAGTCTACAACCAAAGTGCGCTATGTTGTTTATGAAAACCCTCGTGATAGGCTTTGAAAGCAAATTGCCCATGGAACCCTGCCGATACTCGTGCTTCGATTAGTGTCGCAGAAAGATAGCTGTGCAGTTTGCTAGCAGCCTATCCAATTCACTAGAGTGAAGCAAGACAGTGATCACAGATTGGTTCGCTCCGAAGGCCTGAAGCGTAATTATTCAGAGCTTCCCCAGCACTCTCTTGATGTACTTGCCGGTGTACGAATTTTTGTTGCTGGCAACTTGCTCGGGGGTACCTTCGGCTATAATTTTGCCACCACCACTGCCGCCCTCTGGTCCAAGGTCGATGATCCAGTCGGCGGTCTTTATAACATCCAGATTGTGTTCGATCACGACGATGGTATTGCCGTGGTCACGGAGGTGGTGCAACACCGCGAGTAATTGCTTGATGTCGTGAAAATGCAGACCAGTGGTTGGTTCGTCGAGGATATAGAGAGTCTTGCCGGTGTCGCGCTTGGACAATTCCCTGGAAAGTTTAACCCGCTGCGCTTCGCCGCCGGATAGCGTGGTAGCGGCTTGACCCAGGCGCACATAGGAAAGTCCCACATCCATCAGGGTTTGCAATTTGCGCGCAATCACCGGCACCGGATCGAAAAACTCGCGAGCATCTTCGATGGTCATATCCAGCACTTGGTAAATATTCTTGCCCTTGTATGTCACTTCCAGGGTTTCTCGGTTATAGCGCTTGCTACGGCAGACATCACAGGTCACATACACATCGGGCAGGAAATGCATTTCCATCTTCACCACACCGTCACCCTGGCAGGCTTCGCAGCGACCCCCTTTGACGTTAAAGCTAAAACGTCCCGGTTTGTAACCCCTGGTGCGTGCTTCCACGGTGCCGGCGAAAAGCTCGCGCACCGGTGAAAAGATGCCCGTGTAAGTTGCTGGATTCGAGCGTGGTGTACGCCCAATCGGACTCTGGTCAATATCGACAACCTTGTCCAGTAACTCCATGCCTTCGAACTCATCATGGGCCGCCGCAGTGAGTGTGGTAGCACCATTGAGTTTGCTGGCGGTGATCGGGTAAAGCGTGTGATTGATCAGCGTAGATTTGCCTGAGCCGGAGACACCGGTCACGCAAGTAAACAGACCCAGCGGGATGCTGACGTCAATATTCTGTAAGTTGTTACCTCTGGCGCCTTTTAATTTAATTAACTTATTCTCGTCGTATTTGTGGCGAACCGAAGGGATGGCAATACTCTCGGCACCTGACAAATATTTTCCAGTAAGTGATGCCTTGGAGCCGGTAATGTCTTTGAGCTCTCCCTGGGCGACAATCTCTCCGCCGTGCACGCCCGCGCCAGGACCAATATCGATAATATGGTCCGCACTGCGAATCGCTTCTTCATCGTGTTCTACAACGATGACGGTATTGCCAAGATCCCGTAAATGAAAGAGCGTGTTGAGCAGGCGGTTATTGTCCCGCTGGTGCAGGCCTATAGAGGGCTCATCGAGAATATACATCACCCCGACCAGACCGGCGCCAATCTGACTGGCGAGCCGAATGCGCTGAGCTTCGCCACCAGAAAGTGTGTCGGCGCTGCGATTCAGGGTGAGGTAGTTGAGCCCCACATCCACCAGAAACTTGAGCCGGGCCTGCAGTTCTTTGAGTATCTTATCTGCGATCTTGGCGCGTTTGCCGCTGAGTCTGAGCGTGTCGAAATACTCGGCAGACTCGGCCACGGTCATTGCCGTGATAGCAGGCAGGTTCAAGCGGTTGATGAGGACATGGCGAGCATCGCGCTGCAGTCGTGCGCCGCCGCAATCCGGACAAGATTGAGAGCTGAGATACTTGGAGAGATCTTCTCTGACATGGTTGGACTCAGTCTCCCGAAAGCGTCGCTCCATGTTTGGCAAGATGCCTTCGAAAGGATAGCTTCGTGTAACCGTATCACCGCGGTCATTGACGTAGTGAAAATCGATTACTTCCTTGCCACTACCCCGCAGCACCAAATTCTGATACTTCTTGGGCAGCTTGTTAAACGGTGTCTCGATCTTGAAGCCATAGTGTGCCGCCAGCGAGGTAAGCATCTGGAAATAATAAATATTGCGCCGATCCCAGCCTCGAATTGCCCCCTCTGACAAAGCCAGCGAGTCATCCACAAGGATGCGTTGCTCATCAAAAAACTGCTTCACTCCCAAACCATCACAGCCGGAACAGGCTCCTGCCGGATTGTTAAAAGAAAACAGTCGTGGCTCCAGTTCAGAGATACTGTGACCACACCTGGGGCAGGCAAACAGGGATGAAAACACGATGTCCTTGTGTTTCTTGTTCTTCTCCGTCTTCTTGTCCTTGTCTGCCACCAGACTAACCACCGCGAGACCATCGGCCAGTTGGATCGCAGTCTCAAAACTCTCGGCCAGACGCTGCTCTAGATCGGGCTTGATCTTTAATCGATCAATTACCACATCGATGGAGTGCTTCTTGTTTTTTTCCAGCTCCGGTGGGTAGTCGAGCTCACACACCAGGCCATCCACCCGCGCCCGAATAAAGCCGCCGCTGCGCAGCTCATTAAATACATGCAAATGCTCGCCCTTGCGCTCCCGAATAATCGGTGCCAGCACCATAATGCGCGTGTCGTCAGGCAATGCCATGACCTTGTCCACCATCTGACTGACAGTCTGGGATTCCAGCTTGATGTTGTGGTCCGGACAATGGGGCTCGCCAACCCGCGCAAACATCAGCCGCAAATAATCATAGATCTCGGTAATCGTCCCGACAGTAGAGCGAGGGTTGTGAGAAGTGGATTTCTGCTCGATAGATATAGCCGGCGACAAGCCTTCGATGTGATCGATATCCGGTTTCTCCATCATCGAGAGAAACTGCCGGGCATAGGTGGAGAGCGACTCTACATACCGGCGCTGGCCTTCGGCATAAAGCGTATCGAACGCCAATGAAGATTTGCCTGAGCCGGACAGTCCTGTAATAACTATCAGTTTGTCGCGGGGGATCGAGATATTAATATTTTTCAGATTGTGGGTGCGCGCCCCACGTACAACAATATGATCCATGACAAACCCAAAGCAATTAGCGAAACCACCCATTATCTTCAATTCCCCATACGCGAGTAAAGCCCAGTCCACGAATATTTTAAAAACAGCTCAAATAGACATCAAATTAGACATCGAAAACAGAAAAGGAGGTTGCCGAAAAGAACACCGAACACAACAGGGGCTTGGGACGGGGTGTTGTTTTATCGTGACTAGCGCCCAGGGATGGAGCGCGGTGCAGGCGTTTGCTCCTCGGCAATTGCTCCTGCATTGCTCTAATAAGTGACATCCATGTCACGATGCAAAACCTGCATACCGTACATCCATGTGCAAAACGTCCAGGGATGGCCCACTGGAACGATAAAATAATACCCCGTCCCAAGCTCCGTTCTGCGCATCAATTACCTACATTCCTCTACAATAGAACCATTACAGCTGTGGTTAGATGAATTCCCAATTCGAACTCGCTAGATGTTTTTAGAAGTCCTGGTTTGGTTCTGGCGAAAGGGCAGGTCGGGTGTAGTTATTCGCTCGCTCCGGTGGGCCATCCCTGGCCCGTCCCGCGCTCCATTCCTGGGCGCTAGTCGCTCGCGAACAACTACACCCGACCTGCCCCCGGAAATTGGCGATAGCCTTCGGGGTCAGGGCTTTGGTTCTTTAGAACACAAAATTAGGGAAATTGGTGGGCTTTTTTGGTGGAATATTATTATTGCTGGCGTCCATGGTATAGACTTAGTGGATTAATAAAATTGGATTTAGCAGGAGATAGAAAGTGGCGAGTCGAGGCATAAATAAAGTAATTCTTGTAGGGAATGTGGGCAATGATCCTGAGTTCAGAGTGATGCCCAACGGTAACGGCGTTGCCAATGTTTCCATAGCCACAAGTGAGAGCTGGAAGGACAAGACTACCGGTGAGCAGAAAGAGAAAACCGAGTGGCACCGGGTGATATTTTTCAATCGCCTGGCAGAAATCGTCGAGCAGTACGTTAAAAAAGGCTCGAAATTGTATATCGAAGGTCGATTACAGACCCGCTCCTGGGAACAGGATGGGGTGAAGCGCTATACCACCGAGATCGTATCAAACGAAATGCAGATGCTGGACTCCCGTGGCGGCGCCACGCCTGGTGATAATCCGTTTGGTCAGAGTCAGAGCCAAGGTCAAGCCAGTGCCAGCCCGGCGCCAGCTGCCCAGGCGCAAGCCGCTCCGGCTAATTTCGATAATTTTGACGACGATATTCCTTTTTAGGAGTCAGATTCTGCTATTTCCCATAAGAAAGCTGGCTCACGACTGTAGCGGTTCCAGCTTCGAGCCGGGTGGCTGTGAGTTGCCGCCACCCAGCTTATGCTTGACTTCACGACGACTTTGATCGAAATTCAGGCCTTTCTTACAGAATTCCAGGTTAGTACCCTCATTGAAACTATTTTTGGTTGGAGCCAACAGCCCCACAGGTAAGGGATTGATTGAAATTTTGCGTAAACGCAAAATTCGGTTTATGGCGCCTGCAGATAAGCATTTTATGCCTGAGAACGCGGTCGAAATCGCGAAAATGGTGACAGACTACTCACCCACGCAAATGATTAATATGGCGGATTTTATATCCGGCAATCACAGTGCCCTGAAACGGGCGCAATCTTCCGAACAGCGGTGTCGGCAAATAAATGGCTTACTGCCGGCGACACTCACCGAGATTAGCAATCATCTCAATATTCCTCTGGTGCACTTGTCCAACAGCTATGTATTCGATGGCAGCAAGAAGCTGGGGTACAACGAGAATGATGAGACCAATCCGCAGGGTATCTATGGTCGCTATTCACTGGAGGGTGAGAAAGCGGTTCAGCAGCATCACTCCCACATTATTATTCGATCAGGTTGGTTGTTCGGAAAGCACAAGAAAGGCCTGATCAAATCCTGGATTAGAAGTGTGAAGAAGAGCCAGGGGCGACTGGAGGTCGCTCGCAGGCACTTCAGCCCTACTTACACTGGAGATTTAGCTGCTGCTATTCTAGCGGTTTGTCAGCAAGTGGATTGCAATGCGAATGCTTGGGGTACTTATCACTACAGCGGCCTGGAAACAAAAAAAGAAGTCGAGTTTGCAGAACAAACTATTAAGTATGCAGCGAACCATGAGGAAGCAATATATCAGCTGTTGGATACGCTGGTGATTTCTGATCAGGAAGTCAGGTTGCCCGAGATCCCCAACTCCACTCTCTCCAGCAAGAAAATATTTGACACCTTCGGCATTAAGCCCAAAACCTGGCATGGCAATTTACAAGCGACAATCAAGTCTCTTTACACCTGCCGCACCGGCTCCTTACCGGCTATTGTTGACGAGTCAACGGATGATGACGGTCTTTCTCCCGTAGCTGATGGCTCTTCCCCTGCATCGAGCAGCGCCTGAGCATGGAGCAGATATGACGCAGACAAGCAAAAGTGAGCTTACCCCCATAGATCAGGCACTGAGAGATCTGTTAGCAGGATTGAAGCGCATTGACGAGCGTGAAACGGTTCCGATACTAGAGGCTAACGGTCGAATTCTGGCGCAGTCGGTAGTGGCGGCAATTACAGTACCACCTCATGATAACAGTGCCATGGATGGTTATGCAGTTACCGCTGCGGATGTGGTTGGCGTGCCAGTTACCCTTCCTGTCACACAGAGAATTGCAGCGGGTCAGGTGGGACGTCCTTTGGTAGCCGGCGAGGCGGCGCGTATTTTTACCGGAGCACCAATGCCAGCGGCTGCAGATGCTGTGGTTATGCAAGAAAATTGCCGCGCGGAAGGAGACAATGTAAGAATTTTGCAGGCGGTGAAGTGTGGGCAAAACGTGCGCAGAGCCGGTGAAGATATTGAGGCAGGAACTACTTTGTTTGCGGCGGGACACAGGCTTCGATCACAGGATATTGGATTGATTGCTGCGCTGGGGATATCGGAGCTGGCGCTTACCCGCAGAATGCGAGTCGCCCTGATGACTACCGGTGATGAATTGGTGCAGCCTGGCACCAAACTAAAACCTGGTCAGATCTACAATTCCAATTTCTACAGCTTGTCTGCCTTGCTGCAGGTGTTCGATGCCGAGGTGGTCGATGTCGGTGTAGTGAGTGATGATTTTGAGAGTACGCGATTGGCGTTAGCTAGCGCCGCCGAATCGGTGGATTGTATTATCAGCACCGGCGGTGTCTCCGTCGGTGAAGAAGACCACGTTAAGGCTGCGGTGGAAGCAGAAGGTTATCTGGATCTTTGGAAGCTCGCCATAAAACCAGGCAAACCCCTGGCCTGCGGCAAGGTGCGTGGCACCCAGTTCTTCGGCTTGCCCGGCAATCCGGTGTCAGCGGTGATCACTTTTCTATTGGTGGTCAGGCCGTGCTTGTTGCGCATGTCCGGTTGTGACAGTCTGACGCCGATGAGTTTTTCAATCACAGCCGACTTCACCCGGCCCAGGTCTGGACAAAGGCAGGAGTATCTTCGGGCGACATTGCCGCGAGGCAAAGATGGCAGTCAGGTGCTGCGGCCGTTTGACAATCAAAGTTCTGGCGTCGGCTCTTCCCTGAGCCTAGCCGACGGTCTTGCCATTATTCCTCCCTATACTTCTGTAGCTGCGGGGGATAGTCTGGAATTCATCCCATTTTCAGAGCTACTCAACTGAGCCACATTGGTAATGCCACGAACGCTACTTACATTGATAGTTATTGCACTAGCGCTACAGGCCTGCGAGACAACGGAAGAGCCGCCAGCCGTTCGCGACGACGACGGCGCAGCTCGCGAGCCGCCATTGAATATCCGGGTAATCACGGATGCGCGGGTTGCGCCCGGTGACGCGTCAGAAGCACGGCGACAATTGATTGCAGATATTCTGTTTGAAGGCTTGCAGGCTCTGGATGCCGACCGCCTGCTGACGCCGATTGACGACAATGCCCACGCACGCTTTATGCGGGTTCTGGCGTATGAGCCAGACAATAAAATTGCGCTGGATGGACTGCAGGAAATTGTAGTTCGGTATTTGGCATTGTCCGAAGAATCTGCGCGCCGTGGATTCTTTGATGAAGCCCAGCTGCTGTTAGACAGAGCCCGCTTTGTAGATGCAGATCATCCGGATATTGCTGCCACCGGTCTGGCACTGCAGGCAGAGATGAATTCCGGTGATTTGTTTTTTACCCTTGATGAGCGCGAATTTTCCCGGCGCAGCGAGGCAGCAGAATCTACATTGGCAGACATTGCCACGCAGGCAAGAGATCATGGAGCGCTGTTTTTGATAACAGCTCCGAATGATGACCTCGCCCGTTGGATGTTTTCGATCATGCGCAGTGCCGTGGAAGGTTATCGGCTGCGTGGCAATATCGAACTCGCCAGTCGCACCAGTATCAGGTTGCGGCTGCCAACGGAGTAGGCTGGACTTATTTTAAGAGACGCTAATGGCCTTTTTCAAAGACTCACTAATGGCATGGCCCGCAAAAATTCGGTTTTCCGTTGGGGCTAAAAGCTGGAGCAGATGGCTGCTTACGGCTTTCGGGTTTGTCATTATCGTGGTGGTGTTGATTGGGTTTTACTGGAGTAGAGAGCCTGCTTCGTTCTCTGTTTCCCAGGCCACCAACGAGCAGTTGGCCGCGACTGGCCATGAGTATGTGGTCGGCAGTGCGACCACTGCCGCATTAATCTCTGCGGGTCAAATATTGTTGGATAAACCTGGTGGCTACCTGAGCAACGACAAGATGCCGCCGGGACTCTACCTGGACAATATTCCCAACTGGGAATTTGGTGTGCTGGTGCAGGTGAGGGATCTTAGCCGATCGAAGCGGGAGAGTTTTAGCCGCTCCCAATCACAGTCGATCGAAGACCCTGATCTGATTCTTAGCGAGCCGCGCTTCCATTTTGATAACAACAGCTGGCTGTTTCCCACCAGTGAGGGTGAATATCGGGAGGCGATCGCTTACTTGAAGTCTTACCTGTCACGCATCTCCGATCCAGATATTGCGGATGCACAGTTTTATGCCCGCGCGGATAACCTCGCCAGCTGGTTGCTCACTGTTGAATCCAGGCTGGGTAGTTTGTCACAGCGTCTTAGTGCCAGTGTGCGGCAGCAGCGAGTTAATACCGACACTGCGGGTGAGCAGGGTGCGGCGCAGTCGACGCCAAGCCGAGCGGAAGTGCAGGTAAAGACGCCGTGGTTACAAATAGATGATGTGTTCTATGAAGCCCGAGGCGCGACCTGGGCGCTGATGCATTTTCTGCAGGCAATAGAAATCGATTTTGAGCAAGTGTTGGAAGACAAGAATGCTACTGCCAGTTTCAGGCAAATAATTCGAGATCTCGAAGCCAGTCAGCGCAATGTATTCTTTCCGATTATTCTTAATGGTTCCGGCTTTGGCATACTCGCGAATCATTCTCTGACCATGGCTAATTATATCTCCAGAGCCAACGCCGCCATTATTGATCTAAGGTCATTGCTTGCGCAGGGATAAATAATCCTCAGCTGTGCTCTGCAGGGCTAGAACCTAATCAGGCCCAAGAAAACAAAGCTAAAGAAAAGGATTTAGGAACCGCTTGACTAAAAAACTTCCCTCTCGCGTTATTTTCCAATTCTCGATTGGGGTCGCCGCTATGGCAAAGCCAATCTGGTGGATGATTCTATCGCCGCCATTATTGTTGCCATCATGCTTATTCCGCAATCCCTGGCCTACGCTCTGGTAACCGGTTTGCCCGCTGAGATGGGCTTGTATGCCAGTATATTCGGACTGTCAGTCTATGCCGTGTTCGGCACCAGCAGTGTACTGTCGGTGGCACCGGTGGCAGTTATATCCTTAATGACGGCGGCGGCGCTGGGCAGCCTTGAACTGGCCAGCACGGCCGAATATATCGCCGCGGCGCTGACGCTTGCCTTCCTCTCCGGTGTGTTTTTACTGTTGCTGGGTTTACTGCGCTTGGGTTTCATGGCCAATTTCATTTTCCACCCGGTGGTGAGCGCGTTCATAACTGCTTCGGCAATCATCATCGGTTTCAGCCAGCTCAAGCATTTGTTAGGCATAGAGGCATCCGGCCATAACCTGATCGAACTGGGGGGCTCTCTCTATGCCTCGATTGGCAACACCAACTTCACTACCCTGGCGCTGGGCATTGGATCGATAGTGATTATCCTCTGGTGTCGAACTGGACTTAAAAAGATTTTAGCTCGCCTGGGCTTGCAGGCTCGACTGGTTGCTGCCATTGCCCGCTCCGGCCCGGTGCTGGTGGTCATCATTGTGACAACGCTTGCCTACCAATTACGGCTGGATCAACAGGGCGTGCAATTGCTTGGAGTTGTGCCGCAGGGCTTGCCGGGTTTGGCCCTGCCGCAACTCTCGCTGGAACTGGTGAACAGCCTGATGGTTTCGGCTGTATTGTTGGCTATCATTGGCTTTGTCGAGTCGATTTCTGTGGGCCAGACGCTGGCGGCGAAGCGGCGCGAGCACATCGATCTCGATCAGGAACTGGTGGGACTGGGGGCTGCAAATATTGCGACTGCCTTCGGTGGCGGGTTTCCGGTGACAGGCGGATTTTCGCGCTCGGTGGTTAATTTTGAGGCAGGGGCTTCGACGCCGGCTGCTGGCTTGCTGACGGCGCTTATGATCCTGATAGTCGCGCTGTTTCTGACGCCGGTGTTGTTTTGGTTGCCGAAGGTTTGTCTTGCCGCCATCATCCTGGTGGCGATATATCCGCTAATCGATTTCTCAATGTTGCGCAAATCATGGAACTATTCCAAGGCCGACTTTATAGCCGTTTTTATGACGCTGTTTCTGACTCTGACTATCGGTGTGGAAACCGGTATCGCGGCGGGAGTCGCTGCTTCGATTCTGATTCATCTTTATAAGACATCTCAGCCTCATGTTGCACTAGTCGGCAGGGTTGCTGGCACCGAGCATTTCCGCAATATCGAGCGTCACAAGGTTGAAACCTTCGACAACTTGCTCTCTGTTCGAATCGACGAAAGCCTGTATTTCGCTAACACACGGTATCTGGAAGAATTAATCTTTAGCCTGGTCGCGGAAAAACCTGCGCTGGAGCATGTCATATTGATGTGCGCTGCTGTCAACAAGATCGACCTCAGTGCCCTGGAGACACTGGAAAAAATTAATAAGACCTTGGCAGAGCTAAATATCAAATTGCACCTGTCGGAGGTTAAAGGCCCAATAATGGACAAACTGACGCGGACAGATTTTTTCAAATCGATCAGTGGCAACAATTACCTTAGCCATAATGAGGCAGTGGAAGAATTGAAAGACCAGGAGTCGCCCCTGTCCGGGCTGTAAGCGGCAATGATATTTCCAGTGCACAAAGCATGACAATCTGGGTCGACGCAGATGCCTGTCCTAATCAGGTTAAGGCAATTTTATTCCGCGCCGCCGAACGCAGTGGTGTAGCCCTGACGCTATTGGCAAATCAAGTTATACAGACTCCTCCCAGCAAACACATTCGGGCAATCCAGGTGGCGCAGGGCTTTGATGTTGCTGACAACGAGATCGTACGCCGGGTTCAACCCGGCGACCTGGTGATCACAGCTGATATTCCGCTGGCAGATGAAGTTATTACCAAGGGGGCGGAAGCCCTAAGCCCTCGGGGCGAAATCTACTCTGCCAGTACCATTAAGGCGCGGCTCAATATGCGGGATTTTATGGATACCATGCGTAGTAGTGGAATTCATAGCGGCGGGCCGAGTCAGTTTAGCGAGACGGACAAGCGCGAGTTTGCCAATGCTCTGGATCGATACCTGGCCAGGAATCCCGCCAGTCCCTAGCAGGGAACCAGTCACTGATATTACTGTCAGCGAGGCATTAAGCTCTCAGGTGCCCAAGCTTATAACTTGACGACCATTTTACCGAAATTGTTGCCGCTGAACAGACCCAGAAATGCATCGACTGCATTTTCCAGCCCCTCAACCACGGTTTCGCGACTTTGTATCTTTCCCGCGTCAATCCAGCCGATCATCTCCTGCAGAAATTGCTCGCGCATGTCGCCGTGATCAGAAACGATGAAGCCGTTGATGCGGATTTTTTTACCGACGATTAGCATCAGATTGTTGGGACCGGGAACCGGCTCGGCGTTGTTATAGGAAGCAATCATGCCACAGGCTGCGATTCGGCCGAAGGGGTTCATAGCATTTAGAGCAGCCTGCAAGTGATCGCCACCTACATTTTCGAAGTAGACATCCACTCCATCCGGCGCAGCGGCGGCCAGTGCCGTATTGAGGTCGCCACAGGTCTTATAATTGATTACGGCATCCACCCCACATTCATCCTGCAACCATTGCGCCTTGGCATCACTGCCGACACTGCCGATCACGCGACAGCCCTGCAGTTTGGCGATCTGGCAAACATTGGCACCCACTGCCCCCGATGCCGCGGAAACGAAGACGGTCTCACCCGGCTTGGGCTCGCCGTATTTTAGCAGGCCAACATAAGCCGTTAAGCCGGGCATGCCCAGAGTGCCCAGATAGAGTGAGAGTTGGTCGGGATCGAACTGGGTGAGCTTGATCAACGTGGTGGCCTTGGCTACAAACTTATCCTGCCAGGCAGCACCGTTGAGCACGATGTCGCTCGCTTGCAGATTGTCATCGTTAGATTCAATTACTTCACCGACCGCGCCTCCATACATAACTGTATTGAGTTCATACGGTGCCGCATAGCTGGCTTCAGCCCGCATTCGACCGCGCATATAGGGGTCGACCGACATGAAGCGATTTTGCACCAGGACTTCACCGTCTGCGGGCGGCTGCAGCTCAACTTCGATCAGGCTGAAATTTTCATGGCTGGGCATACCAACCGGTCGGCTGAGTAAATGTATTTGTCGGGCGGTGTAGTTAGGCATAAATAGTTACTCACAGCGAGGCATGTCAAGGTTCGGGTATGGATTCTCATAGGCCAGGGTCAGGGTCCGCAAGCGCGGGGATACTACGGTTCTGTCTGACCACTATAGTCACCAGTATGGCTGCGCCTACCAGGTGATAATAGATGGGAAATGGCGTCCACATCAATAGTACCGCGCTTAGTAGCAGGAGCGCGGCTATGGCGGCGTTGATTCTGGTTTCCAGGTGCCACTGCAGCACGCCAGCCATCGCATACAGTCCCATACAGGACCAGACAAAAACCTCAATGCGCTGCGGCCAGGTACCTGAGATCAGCGGTGAGTAGGCGAACAGTACTGGCACCAGGTACAGCCCCTTGGCAACTTTCCAGCTGGTTAAACCGGTGGCCATGGGAGGCGTACCGGCAATACCGGCAGCGGCAAATGAAGCTAGGCACACCGGCGGCGTGACGTTGCTGTCCTGGGACAACCAGAAGATCACCAGGTGGGCGCTTAGTAGCATACCCGTGAGTTGTTCGGGCTCAAGCATCTCCTGACGAATAAGTTGTTTCATCTCCAATGGCATTTCCTGCAAAGCTACCAGGGGATCTCCGCCGAACAAGCTCAGGGTGGCGGCAACATTAGAGGGCAGATCGCCCACCTGCAGTGCAGCCAATAATTGCGCTTGCGATATCAGGTCGAAAATTAACGGTGCGGACAATGTCGCCAGCACGATATAGGAGGCAGTGACTGGTAATCCCATGCCCAACACCAGAGAGGCAAGTGCCACCAGCACCAGGGTGGCAAGCAGGCTGCCCTGGGCCCATTCCACGATCATTAGAGAGAAGGCATTGCCGACACCCGTAGTTGTGACCACATTGATGATGATACCGACGGCAACTAACAGTAATGCGGTGGACACCATGGTCTTAACGCCGTCTACCACGGCGTCAAATATGTCGCTTAAGTGCATTGGCTTTGGCGAAATCCAGGAAGCGCCGATTACACTAAGAATAGCGAATGCCGCAGAAGTCGTCGGGGTTCTGCCGGACACTAGAAATCCTACCAGTACTACTATTGGAATAACAAAGTGCCAGCCTTCTTTCAGTACTAACGACACCGGCTCGGCGTCAGTGACTTTTGTGGGTGTTAAACCGAGACGCTTGGCCTCGATGCGAACGAAATAGGAAACCGTCAGGAAGTAGAGCAGGGCTGGTAACGCCGAAGCTGAAATAATGGTGAGATAAGGGATCTGGGTGTAGCTGGCCAACACGAATGCGCCGGCTCCCATTACCGGAGGCATTAGTGCACCACCGGTCGAGGCTGCTGCTACAACACCGGCTGAAAATTTACTGTCGAAGCCGGATTTCTTCATCATCGGGATGGTAATTACACCGGTTGAAACGGTGTTAGCCACGGCGGAACCGGAGACTGAACCCATTAATCCGGAGCCAACTACAGCCACCAGGCCAGCGCCGCCGGTGTAACGGCCCGCCAGGCATTGGGCGAGTCGCACAATAAAATCGCCGGCACCGGATCGCAGCAGAAAGGAGCCGAAAATGATAAACATGAAAACGAAGGTAGAGGAGATATTGGCCGTTAATCCGAACATGCCTTCGCTAGTGAAAAAGCTGCGATAGAGTACAGTTTCCAGGCTCAGACCGGGAAATGAAAACACGCCACTGATGTACCTGCCCAGAAATAGAATGTACGACAAGCTGACTAGTATCAACACCGGCATGAACCAGCCAGTAGTGCGTCTGGTGAATTCGATAGCCAGACCGATGGCTACTATGGAGAAAATATAATCACTGAGGATGTACTCGGTCTCACGGGCATAGAGTGCATTTTCGAAAAGAATCAGATAAGTGGAAGTGAGAATTGCCGTTATCGCGAGAGCGATGTTGACCCAGTAGCCGATGGATTTTCTGCTGACCGAGTCGGATTCGTTGGCCATGAACGCGCAGATCGCACAGAAACCGCCGAAGTGAATGGTCGATAACCACAGCTCAGAAATGCTGGCAAACACGTTGCAGTAAATGTGAAACAAGGCGAAGAAAAAGGCTGCCCAACGTAAATAAATAGATTTCATAGTGACTGCGTGTCATCGCCTCCATTGGTATTTTCGGGCCGGCTCGGGTCGTCGAGAATGAGGCGGTCAGGTATCTCCAGGCCTACCTCACGGTAGTAACGAATTGCACCTGGATGCAGTGGTGCACCCAGGCCGTCGATGGCAATCTCCGGACGCATGTCGTTGGTTGCACCATGAATTTCCTGTAGCGTCGCCAGGTTTTCCCATATTACTTTTGTAACGTTGTAGACCACTTCATCCGGGATATCGTCGCGAGTCACAAGAACATTGGGTGACGCCACCGTGCGTATTAATTCGGTCTGGTTGGGATAGGTCCCTGGAGGGAATTCATACCAATCCCATAGCGGATATTTGGCGTTGATTTTGTCCATGTCTGCCTGGGTCCAGTCCAGTATGGTCAGGCGATTACCCATTAAGGCAAAGGCCTGGGTGATTGAGCTCACGGGGGCACCGGCGGGGATATTCATGCCGACTATATTGCCATCTTGAATCGCACTGGTGGTTGGGCCGTAGCCCATGTAACCGAGGGTAAATTTGGATTCGTAGTCAATGCCAAGGGTTTCCAAAATGAAGCGCCCGGTTTGTTCGGCTCCGGAGTTGCGGGCACCGAGAACATAACGTTCTCCGTCCAAATTGTTTAGATCCATGATCTCGCCATTAGTGGTCAACTCAGTGAGGAGAACGAAATGCTCTACGTTTTTCCACAAGGCACTGACACTGTGTATATGGGTCTGGGGACTGCTTATAGGACCTTCACCATTCGAGGACCAGGCACCAAATGGACCTTGCAGTATGGCGAATTGTGCCTGGTTATCCCGTGACAACTTTACGTTTTCCAGGGATCCTGCCGAGCTGATCGCGGTGAGGGAAATACCATGAGAGTCTGAGAGTTGAGCGTGGGCAATGGTGGCTATGGCGACGCCCACCGGATAGTAGGTACCTCCGGTAGTCGCGGTAGTAAGTATAAAGGGGCGTGCTCTGGTTAGTTCGTCGCTGCAAGATAGGGTGAGGATCGCGACAACAATACTAACTACAAAATTTCTCATTAATAATCCGGGTGCCGGTAAAGATGAGCGTAAATACTGTGCTCTCTTCGCCGTAATTATTTTTGATTTACTTACTAAGCTATTGAAACATATAGAAAAATAGTGTTAGATCGCCGAGTCTCAAAAGGCATTCGATGAAACCATATTTCCCTTTAAAGCACAATAAGAGACCACCGGCTTAGATCTTGCTCAGTACCGAGATTAAGCGCTTAAAATGGCTAGTTGCGTGGGTTGCCTGGCAGGGATTGAATGAATTGTCCGCTTTGTCGATTACGATCGGTAAAAATGGGCTGGTCCGCGTTGCGTCCACCTCTGAAAATGGGGACCCCCTGACTGATGCCAGCGCCACCCTGAAAATTGAACACGCGATCAGCGCCTTGCTGAATGGCTTGTATATTCAGATGTTCTGACAGCGACGCCAGCTCATCTTCAGTGAGATCGAAGGCAAGCGCTTCAAGTTGGGATTCGAGGCTGTTGATTGACTGCATTTCGCTGCGCATCTCACCTCTCCCCAGTTGCTGGCTCCTCATTTCCATCATCAGGTCCATGCGAGCCTGAGTTTGATCGGCAATCAAATTGCTCAGGGCAGCGACAATAACTTCCTTGCGCTCATCGGACGCATCCAGGTTCTGTAAGAAACCACCAAACTGTCCGTGCAGTGACATTAGCTGGCCCAACTCTGTGGGATCCAGGGCGGATAATTGTGTCAATAGACTAAGCCGGGGAGAGCGCTTCTGAATCTCGGTTTGTCGCTGCAATTCCGCAGTGACCTGTCGCCGAACTCTGCGCTCCAGCTGCCTGTAATCCGGATCAAGCTGAGTTTGCGCGAGATCCAGCTCGTTGCTTGTTGATGTCAGTTGGCTGTCGAGCGTGTTGAGCTCGGATTCCAAATCGCCGACCCGGTTCTCATAGCTAAGACGCAGGCGGCTATTGTCTTCAACCTGTGACATGAGTCGGCTCACTTGCTGCTCGTAGTCCTGCAGCTGCTGCGCATGCAATCGATTCTGCTGCTGTGCGTTGTAGCCGTACACGCTGGCAGCAACAAATCCTAGTGCGAGTACGCTAATGATAATTTTCATGACAAAATTCGCTGTTCAAATGGGCGGCTGTGGCGAGCCTATGACTTTTTACGGTCCGCACCGATGGTGTCTCTGACATGACCGGACAAAGGCTTCTCTTCTTCCAGTACGCGGATAAGTAGATTTGCGCCTACAAAGATCGCCGCGATGGCGGTAATACCCAGTACCAGCGTAATTCGAAATATCATCACAATTGTAAACCCGGTAAAATAGAACACCAATTCGGCGGCTACGTTTACCAGCACCAGGGCGATACCCAGTGTCATCCAGACTATTTTTTTCATAAACCAACCGTCACAAAATGTTAAGAAACCTCTGAGTAATGAATCAATATCTCTGACCTGCAGAGCGGCCGCGATTTGCTTATTTTGAGAGTAACAGTATTCCCTGAATGTGACCACCATCGTATGCGGTGAAGATAAAGACATCGTCGATTGAGTCCCGATTTAACATGGCCGGAATGATATCGCCTGCCGTAGTGTCTATCCCAAGGTCTATAGATATGTCCGCTGAACGGTTCTTAATGCTCTCCAGGTGTGGGTTGGTATTGATGGATATATTGTTCAGGATCTTACGGATATTTATTTCGTAGTTATCACGTTCGCGGCTGTAATTCAGCGCCCCCAGAAATTCCGTAGAGCCTGAGTCAGGTTTAATGCTATTGAGGAATATCTCTAATTGATTATTTACCAGTACCAGGAGGTCTTCATTGTCCAGGCTGGCATCCACACTGGCGGTGCTGGTAGGAATATTTTCACCGTTTCCGTTGGCTTCTACCTCGTTTGCCAGATCTCTGACAGATGTTGCCAGACGAATAACTGAGGGGAATTTGAGCTCCACCGTGATCTTCCTTGTTGGGCGACGTGAGAAACGTTCGCCATCGTTAGGATAAATGAATGCTTCGATGGAGACACTGCCGGAAAGAGCGAGCCAGACGAAAATATCCCCAACCGATATCGGTTCTACCCGCCACAGCCACAGGTCTTTAAGTCCGTCCTCGTCCTCATCATATAAAAAAGTACTCAACACATTAGCACCGGATCGCAATACTTGTCGGGGGTTTTCGAAATCCATGCCGTCGCTGTTGCCCACGAATAAACTGACCTTGCCACCTTCTCGTAGCAACAAGTCATCGACACCATCCTGGTCCACATCTTCGAGAATTTCTTCGTGAGTTAGAGCCAGCACGCCGGTCAGGTTAGAAAAGTCCAGGTTGTCAATATCGAATTCACCAAGCCGCTCTTCTATCTCCGTAATATCCAGGCTGTAGCTGGGTTTTACCGGGAAGTAGCGCGCTCCCAGGGCATCCGCCAGAAACACTTCCAGCACTTCATCGGTGCGGGAGATGAGGTCGTCAAAGCCATCGCTGTTGACGTCACGCAATTCCATCATCGGAATTCGAATCGCCTGACCCGTTCGCCGCTCCAGGCGGTTAGCGTTAAGATTGGTTCGTATTCGAAAATCAGATTGCACGGACAGTGCGGCCTGGTAGCCACTTCTGCCATCGCTGACGAAGAGGTTGAGGACGCCGGCACCAGGAATGATCAGATCGTCATTACCATCACCGTTGATGTCGCGGGAAAAGTACAGGCGATTAATTCCCTTGCTAAGGAAACCCGGCAAGCCGGCTTTAATAGAGCGGGGTTCGAGAATGGTGTATTCGTCTACCTGCCACGCCAGTACTTCCTTGCCATCAATGAGTGCGATGATGGCTACCGAGTCGGCTTCTCCGTAACCAGAGCTGATGTCCCAACCGACAGCCTGACCTGGAAACTCGATTGTGTCGAATCCCGATTCAAAATCGAAACCAGCTTCTGTCTGAAAATAAATTCTAAGATGGTCGTCAACCACCGTGATCAGTTCTTTTAAGCCATCGTTGTTGGTGTCGGCAATAATTAAGCTTTCGGATGCGGCGGGAAACTTAAACGCCTGGCTTTTATATTCCAGCTCGGCAGCCACAGCCATCGAACAAGAGTTTGCAAGCACCAGGCCGAAGACTGTGTAGCGTAGTAAAAGCCTCATGGTATAGCCACCAGGATGGTGGTGGCGGTGCCATGGCGTAATAGCAGGTCTGGCCTGGAATCTTCATTAAGATTCATGACTTCAAATTCAAAAACGGTTTTGGAAGAAATGTACTCCCAGAAGGGTTGGTCGGCCACGACCAGATCTGCGCCAATCTTCTTTGCCGCCAGCGTACCGTTTTCGGTAATATAAAGAGCATCAACCTGGCCATCTCCATCAATGTCATAACGCATCGACATCTGCTCAGAGAGGCCGCGGACATTGGCGGCAGAAAAACTCTCCTGTAATTGCGAGTCGGGTTGCCGATTGAACAATCGCCCCGGCTCCAGCTGGTTACTGCCATACAATAGTTGAATGCGATTAATGCTGGCGTTGCGAATCACGTCAATCACCGGCACCGTGTAGTAGCTGACGTTCAGTACCGGTCTGGACTCGCCAGGGATATCAATAAAATTGAGTTGAACATCGTAGCCAGAAAAACGCATGATCTGACTGGGTTTCTGCAGATCAAATTCACCGCCCTGATTGAGAAAGAAGCGAGCATCCCATTCGTCACCATTACCTGATAAACGGTACAAATCCAGCTGTTGATCGTTATTCAGATCGATGAATCGCAAATCACCGCTGGTCTCGACTGAGCCACTCCAATCCGCTGTATCTGCGAACCCGGTGGCCGCACTTTGATAGTGGATATTTAATTGACCGAGGCCATCGTCCGCTACATTGATGTAGGCAATATCCAATAGTTCATCGTCGTTAAGCAGAGCGAGACTCGCAGCTGGCATCCATTTTTCACTGCGGAGCAGTGAGTTGGTCTGAACGTCTGCATTGCCCCACTGTTCGATGTAGTTGGCAAAGGGCGAAGGTGACCTGGCATCGATTTCGACCACCACACCCTGCTCTGGGTTGATGGATATATTGGCATCCAGTCGGTTGCGACCACGGCGCCCGGATTGTGGTGTATTCAGGCTGACTGTGGAAAACGTGGAAACCAGTTCAAACTGTTCGGAGCCAGTACCCTCAAAGTACCCGTAAATATCGTCACCAGGCAAGAGTAGATCCACCAGGCCGTCAGCATTGATGTCGACAATATTGTCGATAAACAACACCCTTTCCAGATTTGGTACTGTGGCGATCATGTCCCATGCCATCAGTTGTTTGATATTGCCGGCATAGCCGTCAATAGCAGTAGAAAGACTGAACACCCCATTCGCTGCGAACAGAATTAATTCCATGCCAGCGGGTTCACGAACATCGGCAAAACCCACCGCGATGATCTCCGTCTTGATTTCAATCCGCTGTGGTGTGCTTGCGAAGCTGCCGTCAGCTTGCTGATGATGGATGTGCAGTTCACGTCCAAGCCCGACTTGATAGTGAGAAATGACAATGTCTTTCGCGCCATCGCCATTGAGATCTTCGGTAATCAATGGTGCGAAGTTGTTTTCCGGGGCTAATTGAAAGGCGACGTAGTTGGATTGTGCGTAGCTAGACAGCGAAATAAAACACAAAATAACGCCCATGAAAAAAGGGGACGGAGGCGATTTTTTCTTTGGTGTTTTCACTATGTTCCTGTTTCGAAAAAGGGATCAGGGGCTGAGATATCGCTATAACTATTTAAAAATCGTTGTTGTAGGTGGTTGATGCGTGTACCGGGGCGTGGCAAGGGGTATTGTTTTTCCGTTCCATGGGCCCTCCCTGGCCCTCCCGCGTTCCCGTCCCTGTTAATACCTAGTTTGGTTCTTCGGTTAACTCACCATAGTCAGTACTAAAGTTAAATAGACCGAATACACTGTGAGTTCGTTCTCCTTCAACCCGGTTATAGCTGTAGAGTGAGAAAAGCCAGAAATCGAGGATTGTCAGGCTATTGCTCGATGGGGCCAGGGATGAGCTGTACCTGAATACCGGCCAGAGCGTGAATTTACTCACTCTTCTGCCCGGATCCCACAAGCGAATCGGCACTTCAGCTATGGTTTCGCCATCATAGACTCCCAGTATTACGATTTCACCCAATTCGAACTCCTGGTTCAAGCGACGGACAAGATCCTGGGCAGAATTCAGCTTGACGCCGTTAATGGAAATAATCAGATCGCCTTCACTAATTGCCGGCGGTAACGGGCTACCAGGGAAAAACTCCATTACTCTCGCTGCCGCCAGATCGGCTTGATTGCAGATGTTTATCATCTCCGTGCGGTAGCCGGCTCGCGTCGCTAGCGGATCGACGCGGTAGAGTTCCCGCGGCGGCGGGTTCGCCGCGATCAAACGTCCGCTTACGCTGGCTTCAAATACTACCGTGTTCCGCCTTACCGTAAAATCAAACTCAAAATTCGTTGCAGCGTTTTGCGCTGCGGAATGCTGTAGCGCGACAATCACATCAGGGTGATTGGGAGCAGCACCATTTATCGCCAGTATGATATCTCCTACCTGAATTCCCGCTGAATCTGCTGCGCCATTTTCTGCAACGCTGCGAACTCGAATTCCCGGAAGGATTTCCAGGTTGAGCAGGGAATCACTCTCATTGAGGCTGGTTTCCAGCCCAAAATCGATGCTGGCGCCAGTGTGTTCATTTGCATCTGCCAGGCTAACGTCTTCAGCCGAGAGCGTGATTGACGGCGTCAGCAGTCTGGGTTCATAGCTGACACAACTGTTTAGAAGCAGGCAAGCCAGGAACGCTGTAGAAATTTTTACAAGCTGGCAGGCTGTTCGGTCTGATTGCACTAAAGTTTCCTCCGCTGCACCAACACCAGTGCCAACCCCAGAAAGAGTACCAGAGCAGGCCATGGTACCCACAGGTTTAATTCCTGCACCTGGGGGTCAACCAGCACGTCAGAATAGCCGCGCACGATGCGGCTCACATCCTGCAAATAGGACTGATCCAGCAGCGACGGCTGGAACGTCGCGTACAGGTAATGGGACATATCACCGAGTGTGGATTTGAAAATGTCGATGGCGAGGGTGATTCCCAGTGCGGTGGTGATGGCCTGGGTTGTAGACTGGGCAGACACCGAAATCAACAAGCCGAAGGCAATAGCCGCTGGAATTGGAATGATGGCGAGTCGCAAACCCAGGCTAATTTCGTCACGAATTTCCGCTTCGCTGATTAGTTCGAAGCCATCCTCTACTATGGGCCCGAACTCCCATAAGAGGCCACTGCAGACGTAGCTGACGACAAATAGCAATAACAGCGCCAGCAGCGCCAGCACGTGAATATGGAACAGCTTCGCCAGTATCAGACTGGTTCGGCTAATGCGGCGGATCAGCAGGTGTCGAGCTGCCCCCACATCGCGCTCGTAACTGAAGCTGTACGCCGCCTGTGCTACCAGCAGCAAACCCAGCATGGTCAATCCGGTCGTTAGGCCGTCGACAAAATAGCCGTAGGCATTGTCTGCCACCGCGGCGTCGAAGTCGTTATTGCCAAGCAAAGAGTCTCGAGTCTGTTGGGCGATTTCCTGGAACTTGATTAACAGGTTCTGCAGTATGATCACCAGGGCGGGCGCCAACACTATTAGCTTGCTGCCGAAGGTTCGCAGGGATACGTAAAACTCTGCTCTAATTGCAGTAGTAAAGCCGTTAGTAAGACTTTGCAGCGGGCTCATCTCATGGATCCTCGCTGGTAATCTTTCGAAACAGGCTGGCGAGAGAGGCGCGCTCCAGAATCAGCTCCGAGACGGGAATCTGCTGCGCGATCAAGGCTTGATTAAGCGTCGCGGATTCCAGCTTCTGCAGCGCTACGTGTAGATAACCGCTGGCGTCTGTCTGCAACAACACGCAGCCATCGAGTTTTTCAATTACCGCTGTTGCCGCTCTCGTCTGGTCTGTTTTTACCAGCACGGTGGACACTGAGTGACCTAGGAGACTGGCGGTTTCATCGCTAAGGGCGACACGGCCGCCATGGAGTATGGCGATGTGACTGCAGATCTGTTCCAGGTACGGTAGCTGGTGGCTGGAAAGCAGAAACGAGGTGTCTTGCTGACTATTCAAATTGCTAATAATTTGCAGTACGTCGTCAACGCCGCCCGCATCCAGGCCATTAAAAGGCTCATCGAGGACGATAAGCTCCGGACTACCGAGCAAGGCCTGGGCAATAGAAGCGCGGCGATTATTACCCAGCGAAAGGTGCCTGATTTTGAAATCAGAGAAGCGTGTTATGCCTAATAGGTTTTCTACTTCCTCGGGACTTCGGCTGGGTTCGTCACACAGGATTCGGGCGTGTTCCATGCATTGGCGTACAGTGAGATAAGGATGCAGGCTCGGGGTGTCGAAAATGCCTACAACATTGCCCCTGGCTTCATGCAGTTTATCCGGGCTGTGACCCAGGACCGATATGTTGCCACCCTGGTAACCTTGCAAACCCAGGATGCATTCCAGCGTCGTGGTTTTTCCGGAGCCATTGAGACCAACCAGACCGTGGATGGCGCCGCGCTGGATCTGCAGGTCGAGGTCTCTGAGCACAGCGAAGTCGCCATAGCTTTTTGTCAGGCCGGAAATAGAGAGAGCAATGTCATGCATGCTTGGGCTTGTGATTAAAGTTATGAGTGACTAATCTACAAACAAGTCCTCCACCTGGAGTTGTTGGACAGTACCAAATTGTTCAAGTTCCTCAGTGTCGAGGATGGAGAGATCGCCAACGATGGAAATGAGTTTGGGTCTGTCTTTCACGTGCTCCTGTTGGAAACGCAGTAAATCATCCATAGAGGCGGATTGCAGTTGCTGGAAGCGTTGACGCCGTGGATCGCCCTCGATACCCAGTCGTTCCCAACCGCGCACTGCGCCAATCACCTGGCGAAAATTCACCTTCGATGTGCGGTAGCGGTTCAACAGGGAGTTGACCGATTCCTCGAATCTGTCCGTAGAAGATGGCATATTATCAATCAAATCAATGAAGGCGCTGAGGGCGTCGACGGTCTTGTCAGTCTGGGTGCCGATCACGCCCAGCATTAGATTCTGAGCATTCACCCTGCCGCCCTGGGCGTAGCGTGCGGATGCCGAATAAGCCAGGGCGCGTGCCTCCCGCAACTCTTGAAACACCACACTGGACATGCCGCTGCCGAAGTAGTTGGTATAGATGGAAGAAATGATGCTGTCGTCTTCTGTGTACTCACCGTCTGGATATTCGATACGCACCTGGGCTTGCGCAGTTTGCTGGTCGACGACATAAATCTCCGTCGCAGAGATATCACGAGCCGTGCGGAATCGAAATTCAGGCGTCTCCTTGAGCTCGCCAGTCGGTGTGTGATGGCGCCGAAGTATTGCCACCAGGTCTTCCAATGGCAGCGACCCGGTATAAGATAAGGTGTGTTTATACTCTAGCAAACTGGCGGGCAGTGACATCAACTCGTCTACAGTGGTTGCCTCTATCTCCTCGGTAGTAAGGGCTTCCAGCATGGGAGATTCTTCGCCATAGCGATTGTAGAGATACAGCGCGCGGGATATCGCTGGTGGCGAACTCTTACGGTCTTGCCTGGATTTTAAAAGGATTCCCTTCATCTGCTCAAGAGTTTGTGCATCGCTTACCGGGTTTTTGATGAGGTCCATCATCAGGGCAAGGCTTGCCTCAAACTGTTCATCGAGGCCACTGATAGAAATCCCGGAGCTGTTTTCGCCGGCACCGAAACGAAATTCGCTGCCCAGTCGATACCACTGTTTCTGCAACTCTTCATTGCTTAAGCTTGGGGTGCCAGCGACGTTCATGAGCGACGCAGAAAGATTCAGCTTCTCATTTTCCTCGGTGCCTACCTCTATGTTCATAGAAAAAGAGAACAAGTCATTGAGGGGGTTGGGTGCGTAGTACAACTCCACGCCGTCGGCAAACTCTATTACTCTGTAGTCTCTATCTACTTCCACGTAGCTAGGTTCTATAGGTGTGAAATCCATCGCCAGTATGCGCCCGGCAAATTCGGATTGGCGGGTTGGATCGATGGTTACCGGATCGATCTGTGGTTTTTCTACCGGCGGGATGTCGTGCTGTGCATTGACCTGATAGATGGCCACGTAATCGTCGCCAAAGTATTTGTTGGCAACATCGATTACGTCTTGCTTGCCGAGTTGCTCCATGCGCTGTATTTCGGACACGTAGTAATCCCAGTCGGCGCCTTCGATGAAGGCCTGCCGCATCATCGAAACCCGCGCAGTATTGAATTCCTGGCTGGCCTTCTGGCTCTTCTTGAAATCATTAATGATGGCAGGGATTATCCAGTCCTCAAATTCCCCGGCCTTAACCAGTTCCAGCTGAGCAAGTAGCAGCTGCTCAACCTCTTCCAGGGTCTGATCCTGCTTGGGCACCCCATACAAGGTCTGAGCACCGCCGTCATTGAGAAACTGTGGCGAGGAACCGGCACTGGCAACCAGCTGCTGTTGATTCAAATTCAGATTGATGAGGCCGGCAGTGCGGTTGTCGAGAATCATGTCGAGTAAAATGAGTGCCTCTTTTTCCTCGCTACCATTGCCTACTGTGCGGAACGCCAGTTGCACCTGCTCCTCACCCGGGTACTGCACGGTTCGGCGCTCGACACCGACTAATGCTGCTTCCTGCCACGGTCCAACAGCGGGCACGGGTTTGGCCTCCCAGCGCGAAAACTTGTCGCTTATCAGAGCAATGGTGGTATCGATGTCGATATCGCCGCTGATAAAGATAGCCATATTGTTTGGCACATAATTGCGCTCGAAATAGTCTCGAATGTAAACCAGGGAAGGATTCTTCAGATGCTCGACGGTGCCGATGGTAGGTTGCTGCCCGTAGGGGTGAGTCTTGTACAGCATCTCACTAAGGGCGCTATAGATAATGAAACCGCGGTTATCCAGGGAGCGGTTCTTCTCCTCGTAAACGGTTTCCAGCTCGGTGTGGAAGATGCGGAACACCGGGTCGATGAAGCGATCTGACTCTATTTCTGCCCACTGTTGCAGACGGTTGGAGGGCAGGCTCACCTTGTAAACGGTTTCCTCGTTTGAAGTATGGGCATTGAGACCGGTGCCGCCCATGGCGTTATAAAGTTTATCGATCTCATTGGGAACGGCAAACTCGGCGGCCTGTTGGGCAACGCTGTTTATCTCGGCGTAGATCTCTGCTCTGGTGTCCGCATCGGTGGTGTTGAAGTGCTGCTCGTAGAGTTCGACGATACGGTCGAGATAGGGCTTTTCGGCGGCGTAGTCCAGCGTTCCCAGATATTGATTTCCCTTGAACAGCAAGTGCTCGAGATAGTGAGCGAGGCCGGTGGCGTCCGCCGGGTCGTGCTTGCTGCCGGCACGCACAGCGATCTCGGCATAGAATCTCGGCTCTTCGTGGTTTTCTGTAAGATAGACTTTGAGGCCGTTATCCAACTCGAAAATTTGCGCATCCAGGAGGTCATTGTCATTAGCACTGTTAATGCGGTGATAGCCTACTGTGGAGGACGTTGACGCAGTTACTTCCGGGGTCGGCGATGTGCCCGCGTCGTTAGTGGTCGGTTCGCTGCAAGCAACCAGAGCCAGCATTGCCAGGGGGGCCAGCAGGCTTCGCATCCAGTGCCTGGCCACAATTAAATCTCTCATCTTGCTACTCCACTATAAATAAGATAATAGTCAATCAGAATGCCGCTAATGTAGGGCATTCCGGGGGGAAATGTAAGTTAGGGCACCTCTGATTAGTGATTCAATATCTCTGGCCTACAGGGTAGTCGCAGGTCAAGGCAGTTTCCTGCAGTAATGTTTGCTACCTTTCTTGTGAGTGTTCTGTCGTTATTGTGGCAAGTCTTGCAGACTGACGCGAGCATTTCTAATGGCTATTCGACCGTTACCGTCTGTGGTCGCCTCGAGGACTACGTCGACGCCATTGCTGCGATTTTCTATGAAGGTGTCATGTACGTCGTCAAACCATCTTGGACAAAGTTAGCTCTGATCTAAGAGGCACATTAGCCCATCCGGGTTAATAACTTAGTCTGTTTATCGTAGTGCATTTCCCGGCGCATAGCCAAGGTGGCGA
>Ga0114999_10000647_pt1 | contig 51111 bp, 61 predicted proteins | sample ArcticOcean_MG_C_3_FD_89820 | JGI IMG/M metagenome (GOLD analysis project Ga0114999, IMG submission 89820) | Marine microbial communities from western Arctic Ocean - ArcticOcean_MG_CB8_126 | ecosystem: Environmental > Aquatic > Marine > Oceanic | place: Arctic Ocean: Canada Basin | collected...
GACAGTATTTGGCCGTTATCTTCCGATATGGTGACAATATACGGGACTTTTATCCCCGTAGGTTCGCCTTCTTCGTCCACATCTTCGTATCCTTCAAGGTCTAAATTGGCGTGAACCTCTAAAACCGTGCAATCGTAGTCATAATTGCTGGGTTCAACCCCATCAACATAGTCAATTTCTTTGCGAACCTCGTCAATGGACCCTTGGCCGGGTAAAACCTCAATATCTCGGTACTGTCCCCCAAGTTGTTTCTTCTTCAGATCGTTCAAAGACATGCGAACAACCTGCGTAATGTTCTCGCAAGTGTCTAAATCCGACGTTTCATAGGGAACAACAAGGTTTTCCGCAGGTACAAACCTACTGACACAACGGCCCATCGCCTCATCATAGTAAATTTTCTTAAAAGTGCTCCCTGCAAGCGGCAGATAGAACAACATCTGGTCCATGTCGGGGGTGTAATCCTCCATGACAGACGTTATGTAGTAGTTCATAAACTGCTGAACTCGCCGGGCCTGATCCTTCTTCTCCAGCGTTTCTTCGCCCAAGACTTCTGTTTTTACAGGGCCACGGGAAGGCAATAATTCATTGAAAGCTTGCGCCTGAAACTGCGTTGCAGCCTCCGCTAACAAGGGGTGGGTCACACCGCTGGAGCCTCGAAAGGGTTGTTCTCGCTCTTCGTAGTTAAAACCAAGCAGTTCCAAGCCGTTTGCATACGCATCTTCCCAGTCGTGACGCCCCGCTTTGTTGGCATCAAACTGCTCAAGGAGATTGCTGGCAATGGCCCCCAGATCACGATCTGGTATTTCTTCGGCTAAGTTGGCGTAAAAATCTTCGTTGGTGCCGCGATCATCGGTTGGATCAAAATCTACCGTAGCTCCGCCATCGGCTTCTAAAATAATTTCAATAGAAGGCTCACCCTCAATATCCGACAGATTAACCAAAGGAGCTTGGGAATCGGGAATCTCTATCTCAAGTTCTGCCTCTAAATCTGCTTCATCCAGTTGTGACGGTACGTTGTTGTCCATCAACGAGCCACGGCCTCTTTGTTCCTCTGCCATACATCACCTCTCCGGGTCTGTGCGATCCAGTATTATATCAATCTGCTCTTGGATTTCAGGTTCTATGTCAGCGGCATCAGCAGTAGAGTTAACTGGCAACCCCGCCTCTCTCATTTGTTTGCTCAAAGCCGCCTTGTTTCTAATGTTCTTTTCTGAACTTTTTCTCACGGGCTTGTCCATATCAAGTGTCCCTATTCCTTTTTCAGAAACTGTATCTGCTTGTTGTTGAGCCATAGCTTGTTCAGGTGTAAGTGTCGCTGCCCCAACCGCCGCCGCCAAAGGAATTGCCAATTTATATTTTCTAGCAATAGAAATAATCGCTGGATCATAAACCACCATGTTTTTAGTTTTTCCAGTCTTCGCGGTTCTTGAAAGGCGATCATTGTACTGGGCACCTTTTATGCCTTTCTTCGCCAACTCAATAGACAAAATATTTTCTACCCCAAATCCTAGATCAAAGGCTTGGCTCAAATCTTCAAAGCTTCTGTCTTGAGCAAGTAAAGCTTCTGTCAGACCTCTTCGTAAATTTTCTATTGGCATATCTACCAAAGAATTTTTTAATTTTTCATTTGCTGGGCTTGGGACGCCAAACTCTTCCGCTACATCTTGTTTTTTCAAAATGCTTAAACCAACGTTAACTAGCCGTTCTTTTGGCAAGCTGTCTAAACTTCCATCGACAACGTCGATAATAGCATTTTTTACGTTTTGGGACTGGTTTATCAGGGTAGCATCATAATCTGCCAATAAATTAGGATCTACTTCAACATCGACATCATATCCGTAAGCCTTTGCCTTTCCCATAGGGATCATACGTGCGGCATTACCCTCCTCGTTGTACTTGATGACGTAAGCTGATCCATCTTCAAACTCCAATCTTGTTAGGTTTTCTCGACCAAATTGGCGTGTAGTATCTACCACATTGGAACCAATCTCACCCTCACCTATCATTTCATCAACAAAGGCAGAAAAATTTTCTTGTGGAGCATCAGGCCCCTGCCTAAATTGAGGATCGTTTGGCCGCATGTCACCAAAACCAAACTGATCTTCCAAATCTGCTGCCATTGAACCCTCTGGGGGCGGTTGTCGCTCGGCTTTCATTGTCGCCATCTGGCGATAATATTCGTCTACCTCTGCTGCCTTTGGATCGGACAGAAAAACACCTTGACCTTGAACATTTGCACCTTCCCCGGTTTTTATTGTTGTTGGATCAAGTTTAAATTCTTCAAAGCTATGGGGACTAGAGTGTTTGCGACGAAAAATCTGTTCAATGCCCTCTTTAGGAGCACCGCTTCCAATAGTAGACTTTGTTCCTCTGAAAATTTTTGGTAACTTTGCTGCAAAACCCACCAAAGGAATTCCCCCCAATAGCTGTAAACCGCCATCAAGATATTCGCCCTCTAGCAAATTTTTATAAAGAGAGGGGTACCGCTCCCCGCTTCGTAACATTTTACTAAAAGAAGTTTTTTTATCTGGCGAGGCTGGCCAAAAACCAAATAAATCTGCTATGCCTCCGGCACCTGTCATCAATCCTGCAAATTGACTAATCTCTGCTGGAGTATAGTTTTGAGCAATACGAGAAGTGTCTTGTACTAAGGATTGAATATACGGGTCAGACATCGGGACCTACTGTCAGTAATACATTTTCATTTTAACAGACTCAGCTTCCGCTTCCTCGTCCCAATCGTCACTTGGCAACTGTACAAAGTTACCCTGCCGATAGCGCATCAGCGCCTGAGTCATGCTATCCACTAAATCGTCATGCTCCCCGTTGGGGAAAGCCGCGACTTCTTCAATCAGTTCTTCTGCAAAAGCGGTGTCCGGATACCATACCATACCCGATTCAAATAAAGGAGAAACAGAATGAACCCTCGTGATCTTATCATTACCCCTAGAAGGCGTAAAGTTCACTACCGGTATACCCATCTGCCGCATTTCCTGCGTCAACGGCGTACCACTGGCCTTGGCCTCAACAATTACAGTATCGGGGTCCCAGAACTTATACTCATCAAACGCCATCTGTTTAAGCTCAGGAAAATCCCATCGACCTTTTTTACTGTCTAGTAAAATTAATCCGGGGGTCCCTGACTCGTTCGGGTAAAAAACACCCCACGTCGTAATCGCACTATAGTCGGCTGTCTCGCGCTTACTAAACGCGGTGTCATAACTCTGGATCACATAATTAAGATTCGGAACCTCTTCCTTATCCCACATCTGCCACCACTCGCGCTTGATAATCGCACCCTCTTCGTTCGTCGGATTCTGCTGATACTGCGCGTTCCACTTGCCCAAAGGTATTGATGCGCGAACCGCGTTCAAATCATCAAGACTCCAGAACTCAGGCCAACACGGCGTACCATCTTCAAAAATTGCCGGAAGCTCTACAATTTCCCACTGATCCGCTAAAGGATCTTTCGCCATTGCACGTAATAACTGGCCCGTCATATCCTTCTCAGACCAGCGCGTCTGCACCAGAACTATCGAACCACCGGGCTGTAACCGCTGCCGAGGACCACCCGTGTACCAATCCCACGCATCCTCAAACCCAGAAGCCGACATCGCCGTCTGCTCCGAATGCGGATCGTCAATAATAATTAGATCACCACCACGTCCCGCTAAGTTAGAACCAACGCCCACGGCATAGTACATGCCACCCGAACTCGTGTCCCACCGACCAGATGCCTTACTGTCAGCCGCTAACTTTACGTTGGAAAAAATTTCTTTGTACTCGTCCGAATCCAAAAGATTCTTTGTCTTACGACCAAAGTTCACCGCAAGCTCTGTCGTATGCGTCGCCTGAAGTATCTTCATTCGCGGATTACGGCCCATCATCCACGCAGGAAAAAGAAAAGATGCAAACTCACTTTTCGTGTGCCGTGGAGCCATGTTGATGATCAATCGCTTTAAATCACCACTAGCCACGCGCTCAAGCTTTTCCGCAATAATTTGATGATGACGACCAGCAATAAAGTCCGGCCACATGTTCTTTACAAAAACTAAAAAATTTTCCTTACACGTTTCGTTTTTTTCAATTTGAGCCAAACGAAGTTGCAATTTTAGTTCTTGCTCACTGACCTCTACATCCATCTGGGGGACCCTAAAGTATGCGACTTTAAACGATTTAATAAGATAGTTAATCGCGGGTCAAGGATCATATCATTTTTCTGGTGATTATTTGCGAAGAACATGGCCCTTGTACTCGACTGACAGCCGCCGGGTCGCGGCCCGCGATGCGCTGCGCGGGCTGGATTCGACGGTTTCGATTAGCCTCGATTGCCGGAGGACCCGTGGAAGTTACTTTTAACGTATGGACTATCCCGGCAGGCTGCGGTCTGCGACGAATCGGGGAATGTGGAAGTTAACGTGATCACTTCCAACTGGTCCGGGGATCGTGGATCGTGGATCGTGGATCGTGGTCCGGGGATCGTTACCCAGGTGACCTGGGTAAAGTCTCATACCGGGAACCGGGAACCGGGAACCGCGAGCAAAAAAAAGCCCGCACGGCGGCGGGCTTGGGTAGATCGGGGAAGGTTACCAACTATGCTGAATATCCCCGTGCAACATCTTAGTACCGCTGGCCGTGGTTAGATCCGCGTGATCTCGCAGCGCGGACCAGTCATCGTCATCGGCGGACATCCCCTCGTGATTGATCCATTCGCCCGAATACCAGTCCACGCCCGTGTATTCATCAAAGCCCGGACCAGTGGATGCGCTGAACATTGCGGTTTCAAATATAGAGCAGTCGCAATAATCGTCGATCCGGAATAGCTGCGCGTCGGTGTACCCGCCGCGAACGTCGGCACCATTATGGATTTGGATTAGTTCGTAAGTATCCCCGTCTGAATTTTCCAACGTTTGCCCCTGTAAGACCTGACTTAAAATGCTGTCATGGTTGTACGTGTTCCATCCTTGCCCGGTAGGTGATAACCCGTGATCCTCCAGCCAAGCGCATTGGTCCGCGCTGGTACCGTAAAAATCCCCGTGCCAGTCGTCACAATCTAACGCATTGAATTCCTGCGCGGTGTCGTCCAGTTGAAACGCGCCAGAGGTGAGAAAATGAAACACACTAATTTCCGCCTCTGGGTAGTCCGGTTCCAGAATGAGAGACGCGTCCGGCTCATTCTGGAAGTCCACAATGGTTCGCTTTTGATTGTGCTGCCAATGTCTACCCGAACCGCCGCCACTGTCTAGAAAATGCGTTCCGGTACTCTCGGTTAACATCTCAAAAATTACCTTTTCTATTTCACTTGTCATGCGTTGCCCCTTGGGCTGTTAGTTGAGATTACATTCTACCAATCTATATGGGATAAACGCAATGAAGGCCCCCGGTCACAGAACTGGTAGGTTTGGACCACGGCCCACGGCCCTTGGGCGGCTTGTTTAACTGTCAAACACGGAGCAAAAAAAAGCCCGCACGTGGCGGGCTTTGGGAAGGGTAGGATTAGTAGATGAGGCGAGATTTAACCTCGACACTATCGAGCGCGTCCTTGATAAGGTCCTCGATTTTTTCTGTGGCGATAGTTTGTGCGTCCTCTTTTGCGGTATCGATTGCTTCACAAATCAAAGTCTGCACATCGTCGCGATCAACTAGTGTGCCCTCAACTTGCATATCTATAATGCGCTCGCTAACAACTTCCTCGATATCACCAAGATCATCTTCGATCATCGTCTGCACATCGTCCCGCTCTACAAAAAGACCTTCATTTTGAAATGATTCCAGTTGCTGGCTCACTTTGACATAAAGCCAGTCATCAAAATGCGGGATGCTCTCGAACAAATTATACATCTGCTCTCGATGCTCAAAGATTGAGTCATTGACAACCTGCCTTTGCGAATTGGTCTGCTCATCGACGATATTTTGTGCAGTTGATAACTGTTCCTTAAGTTCTTTCACACGATCCATTAACTGATCGCGTTGCAGTTTGATCAGGGCTGAATCGTCTTCCTCTTTAACCAGAGTCTCGCCAGAAAAATGAATTGTAGCGCTGGGCTGGTCCTGCTTTTCGTTTTGGTTTTCGTTTTGCTTTTCCATTTTAAATCCTCGTTTAGTTGAAAGGTGCAACATCATTGCTGCACGTATGCGATTTTAGCAACCAACCTTGTAAAAAGTAAAGCCAAAAAAAAGCCCGCACGTGACGGGCCTTCTCATGGTTAAGGTCTACAAACCGGCTTCTTCGTCTATTGTTCCGCACTCGTCCCTGTAGACGGGATGCCATAACGTCTTAATAGGATCGCCCGGTTTGTGAGAATCACGCGCCCCTTGCCGAAATTCTAACTCCTCGTCGTAACTCAATTCCCGGAAAAGCAACTTTTGGTATGGTATCTGCTCGACGAATGGCAGATTGTCAGGGCTTTCGCTACAACGTAGAAAACCAGCCGCGTATCCATCCCATCTATCCGCAGTAGCATCGTGACCCAATCGTGACCCGCCCTGTTCCCTTATATGGTCTGCCTTTACGCTGCACACCTCGGCAATGTAATCCATCAATCCGGTCAATTGCTCCTCATCAATAATAGACTCGATAAGGTCAAATCGTTTGTTATTCTGCAATACGTTCATCTTTCAACCCTCTTCGTCAGTAAGCAATATTTTTTTCAGGTCAGGGACGGTTAATCCGGTTTCGCATGACAAATCTAAAAGTGACATGTTCATGTTTCGATCATAAAACTCACGTATTTCTGCGGGTGTCATTTCATTCATCTTTCAAGCCTCGTCGTTAGTTGAAAGCTAAGAGTATGCGATTTAAGCAATAGACACAAGCCAAAAAAAAGGCCCCCATGATGGAGGCCCTGAAAGGTTGGTGAAGTTTACGCGGCGATTTTGTCGAGCAATGCCCCCGCTTTGCGTTCAAGATTAACTCGCGCATCCTGATGCGGAATATCTCGCGCAATGGCAGTGATACCTTGGGCCGCATCCCACACATTACGAATCGGCTTTTGCTCCTCCTGAATGTGCCGAGCCATTGCAGCCTTTGCCATTCTGGCAGATAACCCGCCACGCTTAGTTAGAAACTCCAACGCATCGTCATCATCCTTGGCGATCTTCGCATCACGTGCCGCCTCGACTCCCGCTAACAAGGTGCTAGTGGAATGATGACTGTAGGTTTCCAGTGCTGGTGCCATTTCATCATAGAACCGATAGACCGCATTCTTGGTATGCCTGATTTTGATTTCCTCAAAATTCTCGACGCCCCATAGGTTCCGGTTCTGGCAGACCCCGCGCAAGTACATACAGGCAAGCCCGGCAGTTTTAGAACCTACCTCACTGTTCCACCAGTAAAATCCACGGAACACTAGATCAGGTTCGCCATTCGGAAGTTTGCCTATTTCAATGGGGTTCAAATCATCGCAGAGAAAACCGAACATATCCCGGTCACTCGCAAACAAAGTGCTACCCGTGCTGGAATGCGGGTTATACGTGCCATTAACTGACATGCTGCCGGGCACTTTCCACTGGCCCTCATTAGCTACCTTGACTACCGGCGCTAACATTTCACGATTCAAAATGCGGCCATAGTCTGGACCAGTGGCAGCCCGTAGATTACCGCCGTCACGATGATCATACGTCTTGATGATTTCGCGGCCCCGGTTATGGCGTAATCCCCACGTCAAACAATCCGCAGCTAATGGTGCGGGCAGGTCTTTTATGTATCCCGCTGGGGCACCCGCTAGGGTTGCCAGTTGACCGGCTGACCAGTTGGTAGGTTCGCTGCTGATTACGGCACCCGTCTTAGGGCAGTCATACTCTACGCGCAGTTCACCTTGACTGATGTTCTCTTGGTCAAATTTCCCGACGATGTTGAGTTTATGTGTATCAACTACGCGACTGGTCATACCTTGGCAATCGGTATTAGCAAAGGCTACCAGTTCTTCCAACGTATCAAACCGCTCATCTTCCGGGCGGTTAGCGTAATTGCTGGCAAGGTGTGAACCTTCACTACTGATGCCGTGCTGTATTGCTGATGTTTTATATGCATCCATTTTGTAAATCCTCAAATTAAAAGTTAGTTGAATACCGGCAATAAAAAAACCGATATGCGAATCATCCCATACCGGTTTATTTTTATCAACTACTTTTTGAAAAGTTATCTGTTTCGTTTACGGACCCTTTTTCTTTTCGGGGGCCTTTTCACAATATCTACCTGATCCATCCTTTCTATCTCTTCCTTTGAGTAAAACAATCGTGCAATCCACGTCAAAAAAAACATACGTGCTCCGTCAATTAGTTGAGCATGTATTGTATAGGAAATTATGGGATTTAATCAAGGACTATCAGTGATTGCTTTGAACACTTCGTCGAAATGAAACGGTTGTGGCTGGTGCAAATAGGGCTTTAGCCTGACCCCCACTTCTGCCAGTTCAATAGCGTCCTGCGCTTGATACAAAAAAAGTTCTGCGGGTGTCTCTGAATTTTTTTGTTTGCGAATGAGAACCCATGCACTCCCGTGGGCATGGCGGGTTAACCAACTAATCTGGTGCGGGCGTAACCCTACCTTGTATGCCGTGATGACTTTGAGTTCAATGAAATGAAAAAGACCCTGCCTGTCACAGACACAAAGATCAGGTACACCGGCGGTAGCGGTACTTTCAATCCTAGTGGATTTCAGCCCCATCGTTGATGTCTTTAACCACCGTCTTATCTGGTTCCAAAAGTCCTTTTCCAACTTCGCCGCTGCTATCAGATTCTCCTTTTGGGGGTGTAATGTCTTTGATTACAGGGGCCGCGTACTGCTCCTTTAAATGTTCCAGTGCCTTTTGAACTTCTTCCTTGCTCATGCTGTCAATCGAGCCATGCCTTATCTCAGACTTGTTGACATAGATATCACCCTTCGCCTGACCTCGACGGTACTCCGCCTGAACTGCCGCAGAGTACGCCCCGTTTTGCAAAGCCGTATCCCGGATCAATTGCATGTCCCGCAAGTGTCGCTGATAAGTGATGCCAAATTTCTGATCGAGTTCGTCCCGATAAGCCTTGATAGCAGAGACAACGTGGGGACTGATATGGGGGTTAGTCAACTCATACGCCCTAGTGTGCGCGGATGATGCTGGATACCCTGCATTGATAGCAGCTTCCCGCAAAGTAATCTGCCCATCGTTAGCTACGAGTTCTTTGACAAACAGTTCTTGCTTCCGAGTCAACGGACTCCGAGTAGATGATTTGGGCCTACCCCGCTTTCGTGGTACGGGGTCAGATTTTTTAGGAGCAGCTTTCCGTGGCATATCAGTAGTTAACCTAAGTGAGTCGAGACAAATCTTAGTCTAAGCTATATAGAGATGTAAAATTATAAATAAATATTTTGATTTTCAGGCGCATTAAGGCACTTTCGCTATTTGAACCCTAAAAGGTTACATAATAGAGAAAACAAAGAAAAATAAGTAACCCAATAAGTAACCCATAAGTTATTGTTTTAGTTACCTATTGTATAGTGGTTACGTCAGTTACACTGGTTACGGGTTGAAATTAAAAAAAATAAAAAAAATAATTCTCTGTCTATATAGGTAGAAGCGTAACTTTCATTCAAAAAAAACCCCGCCGAAGCGGGGTAAGGTTAGGGTTAAAATTCGGCACATAAATCAAATTTACGCAAGTGATGTTCCGGGTGCCGTGGATGGTGTTTCGCGTATTCTGCGACGAGGTATGCAACACCCTCAAGGCTATACGCAAAATGAGCGTCGTAAGCAGGGTCTTCGTCTATCCACTCTGGGCAGTTGATGTACCACCTTTCAAACTCGGGTTCATGTTCAAAAGCGATGTCCCACTTTTTGGCGAACCGTCTGATCTTCGACACTTCAGCATTATGCTTTCGCTTTGATGCTTCGACCAACTTTGGTTTCTCGGCCAACTCCGTTTTGCCTTCAGCGGTTAGTCCAACTCTGCCAGAACAAGTGAGTTCCCAAACGTCCGACACTCTGGCACGACGCTTAACCACTTCTCCTTTGATGCTCACTATGTCTTTTGATATGCCGCAAACGTAACGTTTACCTGATACCAGTTGATAGTGATTACCGGCAACCAGTAAAAACACTCGCCCTGCCGTTCGATCTTCTTTTGATTTTTTCAGCCATTGCGTAAGCGTTGGCCGGTTTTTGCGATCAGAGGAAAAAACTTCAGTTGCTTCAATGTTCCAGTATTTTTTCAAAGCCTGTAACAAGACTGAACGGTTAGTTCCTCGAACTGCTCTCTGACCGCTGACCAATCGGATGGCTAATGCCGCCATATTAGTGTCGCAACCAGTGAGAGCAGAGATAGCGGCGGGGCCGCAGTATCCATTGTGGCCTTTGGGCCGGTTTACTTTTTGAATTTTCATAATTGAAAACCGTAAAGGGTTACCCCCTCACGTCCTTTAAGTAAGTTGAAAGCGTTTGTATCCACATTGTTAAAGAGCGGATGGGACCGGGTCCCACCGTTGACACTATTTGATAATGTCAATATTGACATTGTCTCATATACCAACCGTTAAGTCCAACTATTTATTTTCTTCAATTAAATCAACAACTTAGGAGGGGTCTTATCAGCCTTGTTGAACTCGCCGCCACGCTTCATCAATTTCTTCCGAGGTGTAGGGCATCATAAAATTTGAACGGTCCGTTGAAAAATACTTCGCAGCGGTGGCTTCATCGTGACTCACGGTCCGTGCAAAGCGCACCACGGCCTCGATAATTCTAACGGCCTCTTTGTAGCTTAACTTTTCCATTAGGGTTTCTCCCGGGTAGTGACTTCGTTGAAAAGTTCTTGTTCGGTTGGTGAAAGCGCTCGTTCATTAATTTCCAAAAGAAATTTCTTCATCTTTTCGCGCATCCCTTGGTAATCGGCAATCGGCCACAACTCAGTTTTTTCAACGCCGTAGTAGATGAACTGCGCCCCACCACTCAATAGTCTTGGTGTTTCCGCGATATCTTCTTCAAGAACGTCATATTCTTGTCCCAAGTACATCGCGCCGTCGTTATAGTCGATACCGCTGATCAACAGATGTTTGTTGAGTTCCGGGCACCAGTATACTTCGTTCATCTCTACTGGTTGGCTTTCCATCCTTTTGTTGTAAAACATTTTTCTCAGGTGCGCCCAAGTGCTGGCTTCTTCAAAAACATCCCTCTTTTTTCTCACTTGTAGCCAAGTGCTGCCTTCTTCAAACACATCCATACCATTCTCCGGTTTGTTAGTTGAGTAAGAAGTATAGGACGGTATGAGATAATGTCAATTAGAATAAAAAAACCCCGCGAGGAGCGGGGTCTGAGGGGGTAAAAGTCCCTCCGAAGAGGGACACGCTTTCAACTAACGTTCTTTGAGGATATCCGTGATGATATCGCTATGCAACTTTTTCTGAGGCTTTCCGCGTGTGCGTGTAAAGTTCTTGCACTTTCCGTAGCTGACCACTAATGGTCCGGCCCTCGCGTTTCGCGTCCCGTTTAATCTGTTCATAGACGGCTTTCGGCACCAGTACCGACTTCCATTTATTGGTATCCATGTGTTTCTCCAAACTGATGTCTGCGATTATATGGGAACATATATAATAAGTCAAAAAAAGCCCCGTCGAAACGGGGCTAAGGACCCTTGCAGAGAGTCACGCGCTTGAAAGAGCTGACCACAAACAGGGGGCCAATGCAATTATTTTGCTTCGCCCCACGAGTCACCAATCTCGACATCGCATAAACTAGGTACTTCCAAAGGCACCGCCTCAGTCATAATCTTGGCTACCGCTTCTGCTTCGGCTTTATTTTTCACGGACATCGCTATCTCATCGTGAATCTGAAGCATGGGCAATCGTCCGGTGTTATAGATATCGACCATCGCTTTCTTGGTCATGTCAGCAGCAGACGCTTGGATCAGGCGGTTCAGGGCTTTGTAGGTAAACGCCCGCTTTAATCGCGTGGTTTCACCGTACTCTTTGACCGCATCTTTATACGGCATCGCTTTGCTCATCCCAAAAGTATCGGGTTCCCAGAGATCGAACCTGCATTTCCTGCCCAGAATGCTGCGGATCGAGCCACTGGCTGACCGGTCATTCAAGCGGTTTTGCACACCTTGCATCAAACCTTTCACAAACGGTACGCGGTTGTGGTATTGCTTGACCAAATCCTTGGCCTCATCCACGGGGATATCTAGCTGTTCACTCAGCTTGTTAACACCCATACCGTACATCATGCCTAGATTGATCGTCTTAGCCTGTTTGCGCTTAATTTTCGCCATCTCTGCGACCATCGTGTGGAAGTCAGTTGTGGCATCGTTACAATAGCCGTCCACAAACTCCTGTACGCCCTCTAACGGGATTCCCCGCGACTGCCCATATATGTGTGCATAATGAACCAAGATCCGTGGTTCCTGCTGAGAGAAGTCTATGGCCGCCCACTGCTCACCTTCTTCCGGTAGAAACAGACTGCGGATCATGGGGCCAATCTCAGGATCTCTGGCGGGAATTTGTTGCAGGTTAGGATTGTTCATGCTGATCCTTCCTGATACCGTACCCCCATCGTCTGAACGAATTTGGTTAATGTGACTATGGATGCGGCCATCTGTGTGCGTGTGACGCATGATTGTGTTGATGAAGGTCCCGCTAGTCTTGTTCAGGTTCCTAGCTTCAAGGATGAGCTTCGCGAGTGGGGCCTGATGCTCCTGAAGGAAGAGTTTCGTGAACGACGGACTGCCATTTTTGGTCTTTGGGAATGTGATCCCGCACTTGTCGAAAGCCTTGGCAACCGATTGTGCTGCCCAAATCTCCACATCCATCCCAGCTTTTTTCTTGATTTCTTTGATGACGGCCCGTTCCCGTTTGAGAATTTCATCTCGCGTTCGCTCAACTCGGTCAGTGTCCACTCGGACACCCTTCATAGTCATTTCGACGAGGACTGGGAGGAGATCAAGTTCGAGATTAACAATGTCCCAAAGGTCTTCCTTGCCAAGCTCGACCCGGAAGTATTGCCAAAGTTCAAGCGCAAGAACCGCGTCAGTCTCAGCGTAGGGACCGACATACATGGACGGCATCTTCCACATCTCAGCCTTCGGATCGACACCAAATTCCTTCGCAGCAGCGACTAAATCTTTTTCGGATTTTGTTTTGTTGAGGTAGTCGTAAGAGCAAGCGTTGAGCGAATAACTAAATCGGTTTTCGTCCAACAGACTGGCGATCAGCATGGTATCTATGATCCGCCCATTGACTTCAAAGCCACTGGCGCGGAGCCAACCCAGATCATATTGGGCGTTGTGCATGACTTTCTCGCACGGCAACTTTAATAACTTGGTCATCCATTTGTCGACAATGCGCTTGTCGATGTTGCCCCCGCCAAAATGTGCGATGGGCACGTAACCCTTCCAATCCTCCGTGGCAATTGCGTATCCGCAGATTTCGCCATTATTGGTTGCCCAACCCGGTCCCTTTGTTTTCAGGTCCGGGTCCCGCGTTTCGAGGTCAATCGCTATACGTTTTGCGCTGGACAGATCGGGTAGCTCAAGCGGCGGCACCCACTCCGTCTTTGGTGGAAACATTGCCATCTGTAATGTCATTCTCCCCACACCTTAGTTTTAGTGCCACCAAAATAAGGTACTGCCAATCCCTCCTCGATCAACGTTTCGCAAATGTTAACGCCGGTTATACCTTTATCGTCAACGGTATAGGGTGCGGCTAACACACGCCCATACTTGTCTAACTCCTCACTGACGAACCGTACTTTTTCGCCGCATAGTTCTTCAACGCGGGCCGTGGCCTGAAGACCAAGCTTTTTCTCTGCGAGATTACGGGTCCGTTTTTCGGGGGTGTCGATCCCCAGAAAGCGCAGCCTTTTCTTTTTCAGCACTATGCCAAAGCCAAGGTCCACATCCACATCAATGGTATCGCCGTCCACCACGCGCACCACCGTCCCTTCATAGTAATAAAGAGGGTTACTCATTTTTCATTATCCTCACACGGAGCACCATCTAAATTGATTTTCAGAGTTTCAAGCAAATCCAATTCGCTTTCGGTGGCTTTAAAGAAAAAGGCAGGGGTTCCATCCCCCATAGAGGCTCCGGCTATGTTGTATTCGTAATATTCGATGGCTTCGTCATAGGACATTCCATCACCTATGAGGAGGTTGATAACCTTATCCTCATCGTACAGAAGGCAGTCGTCGTGACCCGATTTCCTACAAAGCCCTATAATTGCTTCATCAAAGCCATCTATCTTTAATACCTTACCATCCAAGTCCCAACGTCCCGACTCGTCATATTCATACAGTGAATCATTCATAACTGGTAGCTCCTGTTGTGGTCTTGGGGTTCGACCAAAAATAAATTTTTTAAACTCCGTGTTATTGCAACATAAAAGGTTCTGTGCATGTCATCGGGGTTCAAGCTCATTTGTTGATCGGCGGCGGGGGATAGATCGGTGAACACAACAACGTTTTCCGCCTCCCCACCTTTGGCACCGTGGATCGTGGACACTGTGATACGCGGCACGGCGGTAAACTGCTCGCCCCGGCGTAACATGGCGATAATGTAAGCCCTGTCCTGTTCGGGCAGCTTGTCCATCGCCTGATGCCATAGCATGTCTTTGGTAGCCACTAAGCCATGATGTTCCTGCAACTCCTGAAGATTTACCATATCCTCATCGTCGAGGGACGGCAACTTCTTAAAGCCGCGTAACACCCTTGTTTTTAGGGACATAAAGCTATAAATCTTCCGTGCAGTATCCCCTGTGATGGGACGGCCCTTTCTTAGTTCTTCCCAACCAATCACCGACGCGCTGATTTTTTCGCTGATGCTCCTGAAGCCACGGTAGGTAAATAGGTAGCCACTGGATTTCAAATCCTGTTGTACCGGCTGTAGCAGGTACCCAGCCTGACCTAAAATGAGCCATGTGCCGTGGGCCATGTCCAGTTCGTCAACATTGTCTATTCGCTCTACCCGCCCCTCTTCCTTACGGGGTTCGTATTTTTTGGGGAACCGGTTGCGGATGCGGTTCACAACCTGCTCTGCAAGACTATGTACCTTGCTGGGTATCCGGTAGCTTTGGGTCAGGGTTTCTACCCCACCCTCCAGATTAATGAAATGATCAACGTCAGCCCCTGCCCAACGATAGATGGCTTGGTCATCATCCCCCGCGCAGTACATCTTCTCTGACTTATCATCGAGCAGATGGGCAATGTCCCACTGTAAAGGACTGAGATCCTGCGCTTCGTCCAAAAAGGTTAACTTAAAATGTGGGCAGTACCGCGCACCAGACTCCACAAACACGGCAAGCATGTCGGTGAAATCGTACAGATTGAAGCGGTGCTTGTATTCACGTAGCGTCTTGTCCACGTAATCAACCAGATTCCATTCCTCGTCGATGTCGCTGATGTTGTATTGTTCTCTGAGCGATACTTTTCGTAGACGGGCCAGATTGATGACCCCAAGGACAGGGTCAGCCGCGCTGTTGATTGACGGCAGATCATCGTCCACCGTGGATTTTGCGCCGTTCAGCGTGACCCCACAAACCCGTGACAGTTCCCGATAGTTTTCGGCTTGCATCACCTGATCCCGTTTGATGTCGGTTAGGGTCAAGGCGAGACTGTGCAGTGTCCTGAAGTTTGGCAGGTCCTCTTTTGGGCAGAGATCAAACCGTTTAGCAGCACGTTCTTTGGCCTCGTTCGCGGCTTTGCGCGTAAAAGCCAGAAACGCAATCTCCGTGGGCCGTGTGCCCTGCTCCAAGGCTTGGTCAACCATATCCAAAAGTGTCGTAGTCTTACCCGTGCCGGGTGGACCGAAGATACGGAACATCAGTCGTCGCAGTTGGGGCAGCTACCTCTGGTGTAGTCCCCCTTTGCAAACCAGTTCTCCTCGGTCTGACTTTTCATTCGCTCAAACACCTGACGAACACGTTCACGGGACAAACCCAGACGCTCACCGATAGCGGTGAACGTCATGTCCTCGACATGTCGCATTCGGTAAATTTCTGCATTTCTATCTGATTTTTCCTGCATTAGAACACTGCCTCTTTCGTTTCAAATTGTGGTGGGTCTATTTCAAGGTCCATTGCTTCAAAGGCGGGGATCACCCAGACCCGCACACTTCTTCCTTTGATTTTCAACACCGTTGATTCGCCATGAATGTCTCGTAGCCGCTGTGCAATCCGGTGCGATTTGTACTCAAACCATTTGTTTTTCTTCAGGTAGTTTTCAAAATCCTTCAATCGGAAATACGTCCGGTTGATCTCTTCATCCGTCCACGGTCTGCGTAACAGAATCTCTTCTTTATCCTGCGCCTGCTGCATGTGGCGGCAGAACTCCTCAAGGTAGTCATAGAACTGTCCACTGACGCTCGCGTCCTGCGATACCTCTACTATGGCGGATTCATTCTCTTTCATGTCGTTCAACAGCGAACTGATACGCCCTTCCCACGTCTGCTTCACAACACTGCGCGGCATGAAGTTGAGTTGCTCAAGACAGGCTTTTTGAAAAGCTGTCTGATTCATCAAGCCCTCAGTATCTAGCTCTAAAGGTTCTGAATTTACGTCCATAAACCAGACCGGCGGGGTGCTGTTGTATTTTCTGAGGTTGCCAATGCTGGCCCCCTGCACGGCAGACCCCACACCAAACTTTCGGGTATAGCAAAGCTCTTTGTTGCAGTGAGCGTTGATCGGTGCGTCACTACACTTATAGGCGTAGTCTTTGCGCTGCACCTGTTTCGCCACTACGTTAACTTCGTTCAGCGGCAAGGGCGGAACGAGGTATTGCATGTTGTAGCTTAAAATCTCGCTCTCCCAGCTATCCGGGAACGCTTTTCGCAGATATACCCCAATGTTAAATAAACCATTGTTGCGACCACCCTCGCTGATCTTGTCAGTACAAAGGATTTGAAGGCACGGCGGGCCGTCTGCCAGTAATTTCTTTTCTTTTACTTTGACGACCTGTAAGCCAATTACCTGCTCTGGGGTCTGGACGTGGGCTTCGTAAATCTCAAAAAACTCTTGAATCGTAGCGGAGGTGCCATCATCCTGAATCGCGTACCGCAATCCCTCTTCTGCATTAAAATAAGGAAGATTGAGAAAGTTACCCACATCGCCGCGATCTAAATGCAGCTTGATCTGTTTCGGAAATATCTCGCTTTCGCCATAACCCAGCGCCGCAGCCATACACTGCAACGCTTTCTGCATATCTTTTGCTGCGACCCACTCTTTGGCAAACAAGAAACAATGTGCGCCGCCGGACTTACTGCGACACACCACCAAAGGTAATTTCATTTTCCTAATCTTTTCAACAAGAAGTTTGTGATCGAGAGGGTATTGGTCTACATCAATGCACCCCCACCGACACTCATCGTCCCGGTTAATTGGGATTATCCCAATCCCGGTCTTGCCTTTTAAATGGTTCTCCCACAAGACCGTGGTCCGTGATTCACGCACGACGGCGGCTTTGCCTTGCATTTTGCCACTAGCACTTTCCTTTTCGATCCGGAAAGTGCCGTACGCTTCTTGGAGTCCATCAAAAATATCAATAAATTTTTGGACACTCATTTCACACTCCGCAGAAAAAACAAAAAGGGCGACTTACGCCGCCCCGCAACAATCAAAAAACGTCTTTTGTTGCCTTCTGTTCTTCCTGCTCATGCTTCACAAGCACATCGCCTTCAGATATCGAATCGTGGAACTCCTTAGCACGAACGTACAAACTTTTGTCCGTGATCGGTCCAACGCGGGACATCTCCCAACCATGCCAACTGCCCTTAGAATTTTCTTCCTTAACAGTCTTCATTTCGTAGAGGTGCGAATATCGGGGCGGGTTGAAGGGACCCTTTGCCCCCACCATCTGCACCGATTGCATCATCGAGTTCCACTTGCGAGACTTTTTAAGCTGCGTGGATTTCATCGCAATCAACGCTGTTTCCGCTGATCCGTCCTCGTTCACCACCACGACAAAGTGCTGGTGCGTTTCCTCAATATACTCGCCCGAACCGCCGACAACATATTCTTTGTTATCTTCGGGTGACCGCTCCGTTTTGGGCATTTCCTGTCCCGGCTCATAGATCGCCTGTGGTGCGCCGCTGCCTTCGCCACGCGGTGCCCAACAAATGAACCTACGGTGATAAGCGCAAGGTATCACGGTGATGCCCTCACCACCCGCATAGATAGTGCCGGTAACAGTGTTGTAAATATCACCTTTTCGGGCATTCGTGTCTGCGTCATCCAAAACGGGATCATTGCCGCTTAGAACTTTCAGAAAGGGTAACGCTAAATCCTCTTGCCCCATGTCCTGCAAGCCAGAACCCGCGTCGTCCTCAAACAGACCCAAAACTTCCGTGCTAACTTCCGTACTTGCTTTTTCTTTTAATGCTTTAGCCATCGTTACTTACTCCTCTTGATAGTGGCACGTTGCCCAATAAAAGCCCCGAACAAATCCATCGGGAACTCATTTCCATTTTCAGTTTGCTCTTTGACCCACGCCCGCAACGTCTGCGGATGGACAGCCGTTTTCTGCTCCGGAGCAAAACCTTTCTCTTCAGCCATTGTTGAAAAGGCAGCAGCCTGATCATCTTCACCTCTGCCGAATTGGCAGGTAACAGTATTTTTGATGATGTCATCGTGACCGTACTGGCGGAGCCAACCGTGCGCTTCCTCTTTGTTGGCTTGCGTAATGCTGCCACCGTAAGTTTGCTTGACGACTACCTCGCTGCCATCGTCGAGCGAGAACTTGCTGATGCCCATTTCATTCAGCATCGCAGGGAGTTCTTCGTCGGTGAGCTTCAGGAGGCTTTTCTTCTCTTCTTTCACGTGCTGCTCAAGAGCAGCAATCGTAGTCTCAGTAGCTAGAATTTGTCGAGAGATTGCGGCGACGGACGTAAGCCCGCCCTGATCCACTTTCTCGACGCTAGAGGCTTGTTTAGCCTCAAATTCGGATTCAAACATCTCATTTAAATCGTCCATCGTGTTTCCTCTTTCGTAGTTAAAGGCACCGTTCGGGCCTTGACAATTACCCATATTATCGTATCATGGGATAATGTCAACAGGAATAATCAGATGGACTTTAATTTTAAGACTCAGCCTTACCAGCACCAGTTAGCAGCCCTAGAAGAATCGTGGGCCGCGCCTCATTATGCGTTGCTCATGGAGATGGGAACCGGCAAAACAAAAGTCGCACTCGATACGATGGTAAAACTTTACGAAGAAAACAGACTTGAAGCCGCGCTAGTTATCGCCCCAAAGGGGGTATACGACAACTGGATAAAAAACGAAATCCCAACTCACGTTCCCGACGAAATCGAGCCTTTGATATTACGTTGGCAACCTGCCCAAAGCAAGAAATACCAAGATGAAGTGTCCCAGTTCTTGTTTGACAAGACGGGCGTACTAAAAATATTCGTAATGAACGTCGAAGCTTTCTCTACGCCAAAAGGCACAAAGATGGCAAACACCTTTTGTAAGCGGCATCCAGACAACATGGTGCTTGTGGACGAAAGCACGACGATCAAAAACCGTAAAGCAAGACGTACCAAGAACATCGTAGCGCTCAACAAAGTTAGCAAGTATCGACGCATCTTGACGGGCAGCCCAATAACAAAATCCCCAATGGATTTGTTCAGCCAGTGTTTGTTTCGGGACTAAAAAGCCTTGGGATTTGAGAACTTCTTAGCCTTTCAAGCGCGTTACAGCATCCTTGCCCGCCGTGTCATCAACAACCGCAGCTTTCAGGAAGTTACAGGGTATCGCAGACTCGACGAGTTAACGGAAAAGCTTGAGCATTTTTCTAACCGGGTTCTGAAGAAAGATTGCCTTGATTTGCCTGATAAAATTTACATGCGCCGAAATGTGGATTTGACGGACGAACAAGTTAAGTTGTATCGACAGATGCAGAAGCTGGCCCTTGCGAAGCTGCAAAACGGTGAGCTTGCTACAACGCAGAGTGTTTTGACCCAAATTATGCGTTTGCAGCAGATTTGCTGTGGTTTCTTGCAGCCCGACGAAGGAGAACTCCAACCTATCCCCAGTAAGCGTATGAGCGCCCTCAGAGAGATTGTGGATGAGGCTGATGGTAAGGTCATTATCTGGGCTACGTACAGACACGACATTGCTAAGATCACTGAGATGCTGCAAAAGGAGTTTGGCCCAAGGTCCGTGGCTTCCTATTTCGGAGACACGCCGCAAGAGGACCGGCAAGATATCGTGAATCGGTTCCAAGACCCAACTTCAGATTTGCGGTTTTTCGTCGCTCAACCCAAGACCGGGGGCTACGGGATTACGCTCACGGAAGCCAGCACCGTAGTGTACTACAGCAATTCCTATGATTTGGAAATCCGTTTACAGAGCGAGGACCGCGCACACCGGATCGGGCAAAAACGAGCCGTTACCTATATTGATCTGGTATCTCCAGACACGATTGACGAAAAGATCCTGAAAGCCTTACGGAGCAAAATTAACATTGCCAGCGAAGTGTTGAACGAAGATACGATGTCTTGGCTTAGTGAGTCATAAAAAACTCAAATCCAAATCCAAAAACACCCTGTGTTGGCATAGAGAAAACTGTAGCAATGCCCGGAACGAACATTCTCTTTGGATTCAAACATTTTTACCCACCCGGCAGTAGTTTAAGGGCGTGAGGCTCATCAAGATGATCGTCAAATTCTTCTTGAATTTTGGCTAGTTCTTTCTGAATATACTCAATATTTAAATCCTGAACGGCGTCGTCCGGTAAGGCTCCCAATTCGCCGCGAGGCCACTTGATCCTGAACTCTTCGTTGGTTTTTACCGAGTCTTGCATCCGGATAACATCAATTTGGAGCGCGGAAATCTCGCTTGTCAACGTGAAATAAACACCCGCCACAAACAGCAGCAGAGCCAACACACCTACCAGACTTTTTATGTCAATGGTCACGGTGCTGTCCTCGCTAACCTGCAAATTGCTTTCGTTTTCCATCGTTAGTAACTAATTACTTAGGGTTGGGTTTTTGAGTATCTGACAGCACTTGATAGGACTCCATCAAAATGTGAATAACATCCTCAATTTCGGAGGAGTCTAGCCACATCTTTACCGATTTGTTTTTTTCAACTTGTTCTAGCAACACGCCGGGCACCTGCCCGGAGTCGTTTTTTGCGTAAACGTTTGCCCGGTATTTGACAACGTTTTTTGCTCGCATCTTGTGTAGATATTCTTTCATGCTTGTGACGTTGTTTTTCAACGGCAGCACATCACTCGCTCCGCAAAGAACCAATACCCTGTTCTTCCGCCCGAATCAGACCAGACGTAATGTCTGACGGAAATAGGGCGGCGTACCGAGACCGGTCCACCGGCCCACTAGGGGCCGGGGCCGGAGCAGCAGGGGGCGGAGACATGGTGGGAGTAGTCTCTGCTCTCTGAAGTTGGCGTGATTCGCGGTCCATGAACTGCGGCACGGGTTGTAACGAAGCTTGCGGGTCTGGCAACGGAACTATGGTTGTCGCTGGCTGTTCTTCTCTAACCTCCTCTTCTATTACGGGAGGCACTTCTTTAACAAACATAGGGTTTCGTCTAATTAAAGTTTCCCCTAAAAGTTGATTTACTGCGCTAACAGACTTTCCAAATTGTTTCTCGTCTGTTGTTTCTCGTAACGCTGCCGCCAATGCTTTAGGGTTTTCCATTATTCGTACCATTTCTTGTACGATTAAAGTTTCAGGTCCGGTAATAAACAAACGAGGACCCGCTTGAGCGCCAACACTACCGGCTACAACTCCTGCACCAACCAAATCGCCCTGTATAACATTGCCAAAACCCGGAATACTTTTTATTAAACCCTTAAACCTTTCTAAAGCTGTGCCTACGGCTAATGCGCCAGCAATTTTTAACGCTCCTAATTTTGCTACACTACCTTTCTTAAAAAGAATTGGAGATAAGTCTCCTGTTTCAAAAGCTTCATCCACAGAATTTATGGTTTTAATCATTTGTTGAAGATTTTTAACGTATTGATCATCAACTAAATCGTTTTTCTTCATAAAGTCTATGAGTTTAAAATCTAAACTCAAATCAACGCTTTTCAAAGGATCAAAAAGATAAGACTGAAAAGCTTTTGCGTTAAATTTTGTGCCGAAATTACCAGACTTTAAAGCGGCTGCGTTGATTAGAGATGCACGGAAACCCTCAAGAACTTGCTTTGTGGTGTAGGATACCCCTGTTTCGGGGTCTACAACGTCACCAAGTTGTTTTATGTTATCAACCATTCTTTGTAAGGTTCTAGCCGGAGGTATATTTACACCTTCTGAAGACGTTCCTGATAAAATCTGTGACATCGTTGTTGCCGCAGATTCCGGTCTTTTTAAAAACAAACGAAAAGCAACGTTTTCTGATGTGTTTTTTAACACGTTATTATCAATAGTAGTTGCGTTTATAAGTTGCTGTGCTTTTTCCAAAGAACTTAAATCTTTTTTTAATGTTGGAAACGTACTAAAAAGTCTTTGCGCTCTTTCAGAATTTCTAAAAGTTTCTAACTTTTTAGAATCTACAGTTCGAGAAACAACTTCACCTGTAACCGGATCTGTTGTTTGGTTAACAAACTCTCTATTAACATTTCTGATTGCTTCTAAAACTGTTTCTCCTAGCTCTTCCTCTTGTTGTGCAGCATTAAAAGGCACATTTCTCTGTTGACGACCAGCAGAGTCCGTAAAATCAACAGTCTCTACGCCTTCAAATTTTTCTTCAAAACCTATTTCTTTAAAAGCTTTCCTGTCCATGACTCCGGGCGCAAAAGAATCATCAAACTCTTGAGCGGCCCTCATAATCTGCTCTACTCTTTGTGCTTCTATTCGTGAGCCTTTCTTTAAAAGATTTAAAGCGTCCGAAGCGTCAATTAAACCCGCTCCGTCGCCTGTAGTTCTTGTCATTTGTCCTAAAAGAGTTCTTTTAAAAACGTTTGCCCCAGCAAAACTGTACGCTTTTGCATCAAGATATGCTTGTCTACCCGCTGTTTGTGGATCTAATGAATATAAATCCTCGTCCATTGCTCTTACTAATCTACCTAAAAATTCACCTCCTTGCGCGTTCGGCACTACACCTGAAATCATGGAGCGAGTTTTTTTCTTTAACGCACTGCGAATACTTTGAAACGTTTCTAAATCGAGAGGGTTGACAGTTACTTTGAGACTTCCATCTTGATTCGTTGCGCCTGTAAAAAAATCAATAATATCGTCAATGTCAGCTTTGTAGTCTCCAAGGGCCGATTCAAACTCAGCTTTGCTACCTCGAACACGTCCAAAATCTAAACCTCCTTTGTTTGCTGAAAGGCCGAAAATTTCAACCATTGCAGGTACACCAGAAGAACTCCCATCTTGTTTGTTGAAAGGACCGGCTATGGTGAAATTAGGTATTTCGTCCCAAAGTTGGCCTTCTCTCTTTTTAAAAGCAGCAATTTGCTTTTCTAGTAGCTCATAAAGTTTGGGAGCAATTTCGTTGGCTTTGTCTTGCGGTATCTCATCTAAATTTGTAATGTCTGGATAAATTTTTCGCAAAGAAGTTTCTAAAGTATTAACGGCAAGTTCCATGCTGTTAACAAGCTGCTGTTCCATTAAGCCTTGTTGAATAATGCTTGCCATCGTCAAAGCTTCAGGATGATCAACTAAAGCTAATGCTTCTATTTTTCGTTTTGCCTCTGAAATAAACTGCTCTTTACCTGCATCTGAAGCCATCGCTAAAGCATCACTGGATGCACTTAATTGTCGGTCAAGCTCTTTTAAAATAGATGAAAAAGGAGTGTCTTTTACTTGTGCAGAAGCAGTAGCAGCAATGTCGTCTGGAAGTTCAATAGAAGGATCTAATAAAATTTTCCTTAATGCCGCTATTTCTTCTTCTGGAGTGCCAGAGGTAGGAAACTCCGGATGGGTAAAAATAAACTTAAACAAACGGCTTGCAGCTTGTTTTCCGGTTTTGTCCCCTACAAATGTTTCTGCGGCCTCTTGCGGGCTTTTAGCAATGGCTATAGCTCGTTTTCCGTAATCAAGAAGACCTCCGAATAAAGCTGTCCCTGTTTTTGTAACAAGAGGAGTAGCCCCCGCTGTTGATAATTCAAATCCTAATCTAGCTAACACGCTACCGGGAGCAATTTCTTCTGCTAAATAAGCACCGCTCGCCGCCGCACCGGACATTAAAGATTCCAAGCCAATAAAAGCTTTAGGGTTTTTTGCAGCTTCAGTCAAACCTTTTGCCACACCTTCTGCAATCGCAGTCGGAAGTCTTGCTTTAATAGGCCCTTTTGTTGCATCAGGCCTAACTTTCTCTTTAAGTTTTCCGATACGAGTTGTAGGTGCGGGCCGGTCTCTAAGCCTCATTGCCCGTTCAAACTCTTTTCGGCCCAGACTTCTGATTAAAGCCTCATCCATTACTTTCGGATCAAATTTACCAGACGCTACCGCTTTAAAGTTTTTTAAGAACTTTAGACCTTGAAAGCTTTCTACAACGGGTTTTATAGCTATTTTTGCGGCTGCCGCTGGGGTTGCCAAGGCGCTAATACCATAAGTAAACGTTTCCCCCGCATTGTATGAAGATTGCAAAGAAGGCAACAAAATGGGGTCATCTGCATCAAAAATAAAATCATCAACTAAACTGCCTAAATAAGCAGCAGCACCCCCGCCAATAAACCCGCCTACAATAGCAGCACCACCTACAACCAAAGGTCCATAAGGACCCGCATAAGCCGCAGGTACAGCAGCCGCTATAGCAGCCGCTCTTGCACCCGCAAGGCCCCCCGGTATAGAAAAAGCCGCAGGTACAGCAGCCCTCCCTGCACCAGCTCTTAAAGCGTCTAATCGCGGGGACGGCTCTACAAATTTTTGTTCGCCAGTTTCTTCGTCAACCACAGGGATGTTGTCGTATTTACCGTAGTCTTCTACATCTGTAAACAGTGTTAAAATCTGTTCGTCATTTTGCCGCCTTCCAGATGGGCCAAGGGACTGATCAACACTAGGCAATATGTCCAAAATTGGTGAAGTTCCATCCAGTAATTCTTCATATATAATTTCAGTTTCAGGGAACAAAGCATTAACAACCTCAACAACTTCTTGAGTAACTCCGGTTAATCCTTTTTCTTTTATTTTTTCTTGAAAATAAAGAGGGTCGTTAAAACTGTAAAGTGCGCCAGACAGAGGCGCAGGAGTTGTTGAAGCAGGAACGCTACTTTGTCCATTAGTTAAAGCGGGGGAGCTAGTCGTTGTCGTAACCATTATTTTCTCTCCCGCTGTCGATTAAGCTCATCTCGTAAAGTGCTTTGATCGTCATTTCGATTACCTGACTGTGTTTCACCAAAAGCAGAGTTTGGAAAGCCTAAAGCAAGTTTTAAGTTATCTTCAAAAGCAACCAGTTCTGCAATTACACTTTCTAAACGTCTTTGTTCTCGTTGAATTGGCAACAATTTAGAAGCTTCAGGTACATTAATATTAAAATAGTCAGGCAAACTCAAAGCATTATCCGCAAACAAAATTTGCAACTGTTCACGTATACCGCCTACGGCTGCTAAATTATTTGCATCGTATGCAAAAATACCTGAATTAACTTCATCTTTTACACGTTCAATTTCTGCCGAAATACGAGCGGGTATACGGTTCTCAATAGTTGTATCAACTAAAGCTCCTGTCAGTTGCAACATCAAATTTTGCATTTTTCTATCAACGTCAAATTTCATTTTGCCGTCTGGGGTAAGGCGGTCCTCTTTAAGACCAAGTTCTCGAAAAAGTTCTCTCGCATTGTCTATAACTCTATCGGGAATGCTGCCAATTCCAATATATTTTTCGAGTTCTAGGTCTTCTGCTGAAAAAATTGACGTTGGGCGTAATCGCCAAGCCAAAGAATCAGGATTTACCTGACCGCTAGGATTAAAATATAATTTTTTAAACTCAGGGCTTTGATAAATTTCTACAGGAACTTTACCGTCTTTATACTGTCTTCCAATTTCAGCAGCAATTTTTATCTGGTTTTGTAGTTTAGTCTCTCTTCTTTGCGCTTCGTTTAGTACAGCTTCGCCTTTTGCTACGTCCCCTGCGTTTAGAAACTTTTCAAGCTCTGGCGTAACAGGTTTAATTTGAGGAAACAGCTTTGAAAAATCTGAAGTAGGTAGACCGCTTTCTAAACGAGTTCTGTAAGAATTTGTTACTAATTTGGTCGGAGTGTCTGCACTTGTAATAGTGCCGCCCTGACCGTCTGGTCGTTCTTTTGGCGAATATTGTTCCGCTATGGCTGCTTCAATAATTGCAACACTTTCAGGATCTAAAGCTCCGGTTCCGTAAGCCGCCATACTAGTTGGATCTGATAAAATTCGTAATGTATCGCTTAGTTGTGGCTTGTCAGCTTTGATAGCGGCAGTTCCCGCTAAAACGAGACTATCAGGGTGTAATGCCTGAAGCTCAGAAAGACGATTTGCACCATCGGGACTGGTAACGTCAATTAAATAAGTTTGGCCTGTATCAGTATTCACGAAATTCTTATAATTAACGCGCTGTGCGGCAGTAGATTGTGTAGCCGGACCTGTAAGAACTTGGTTTGGGTCCTTAACAAGTGCGTCGTACTCAGGTGTTCTTTTTATTACAGTGGTAAGATTTCCAGTTGTTTGGTCTTGAAAATTTACTGGTTTTGGTCCTGTATCGCTTTGACTAGCGGCACCAAACTCGACAAACCCCATTTGCGAGTAAAAGCGTTGTACACTTTTTGGAACGTTTATCATAGTATCTGGTCGGCCTTGCAAACCAATATTTACCATTCCGGTAGGCATGTTTTTAATTCGTTGCAATGCCCTAGCTTGTTCAGAAGCAGTTAAATCGCTTCTACTTTTTATTGCGCTTTGTAATGCCGCCGTGTCTAAAGTTAAAGTCTGTTTTTGTCGAGTTAATTCTTGTTCTTTTTTTAAATCAAACAAGCTTTGACTTCTTGCCCCAAGCTTATCGAACAACTGTGTTTCTTGTGCGGATTCTGCCAAACGTTCAGCGGGACTCATTTGCCGTGAGCCGGGAGTCGCGAACGCTAACGCGGTGTTCGCAACGTCAAACAGCATTTGTGCTTGCGTTTGCTCTCTTTGTTGTTGCAATAGTTGCTGGTTCAACTCGTCACTAGGCCTGATACTTCGATATACGTCTTTGAACTCACTAAATTCTTCTTTCAAAGTTGGTACATCAATTGTTGGATATTGATTTTGCAATAAAGCTAATTGTTCAGGCGTGGGGACTTCAGGACGAACAACACGTTGCAGATTTTCATCAGCAAAATACTGTACGGCACCCCCTTGGTTAAAATTTACAGGGGGCTGACTACCAACCTCCATCATTGCAGCTTCGGCGGGCATCTCAGGAGCCATATTGACGGTAGACATAATGCCCTCGGCCATCGGACCCTCTACCGAAGTTTCCATCATTTCTTCTTCGGCTAAACTGCCAATACCCTGATCAATACCGGCAAGCTGCATGACAGGCTGCACCAGAGCTAATACTGTATCCGGCGTTTGTTGTGCATCATCAGGACCCACATATTCTGCAAGTTCTGCTCGGCGGGCTTCAACCGGTTGCACATCTCCGCGAACCGCGTTCATCATTTCTTCCAAATCGTCAGAATCTTCAAGCGTGTCCATCTGCCCTTGCATTTGCTCAAAAATTTGAGTAAATCCTTCGGGAGAGGCTTGTCCTTCTTGCGGCATCATCATGGGATCTTGCGGCATCATTGCTGGTCCGGGAGCCGCGATCATCGGTTCTTCCATCATCATGGGCGCTTGAGGGACCATGCCACCCTCTTGCTTTTCGATTACGCCGCGCCCCATCAAAATGTCTTTTTGGGTAACTTGCCCATCACCGCTCAAGTCAGGAAAGGCTACGCCCCCCATCTTAAACATCTGACGATTCATTAAACCTCTGTTCATCCGAATAACCCCGCTCTATTTGCACCTGCCGCAGCAGACAAACCTGCTACACCCAAGCCAAGGAATGTTTGTGCTGGTGACACATTAGGTGAAGATTGTGCAGTCACTGACATTTGTGACGATGGTGCGCCTTTGTAGATGTCAGACAAAAAGCCCACTCGTTGATAAGGCTCGTAAATCTGCGCCATTTGGTTCTGCCGGTTTGCTTCCAGAACTGCTTGATTCTGCGCTTGCTCAGTTTTACCAAGATCGAACAAGAATCCTTGCTCACGTTGTCCCAGATTCTGACCAAGTTCGCCAAGACTGGCCTGTTGTAAGCCCAGTGTACCAAGTTGCTTGCCCTGCTCAAGCCCTAATCGGGCAACATCGCTGCCAAGTGCCGCGATCCCTTTGCCTATATCCGCTTGCATACCCAGACCTTGTAAACCTAGCTGACCCGACGCTTGTGCTCCCTGCATACCCATTTGAGCCATGCCTTGGCCCAATCTCCCCGATGTTTCAGCACCTTGCATACCCATCTGAGCTATGTTTTGACCTAATCTCCCCGATGTTTCAGCACCTTGCATACCCATCTGGCCCATGTTTTGACCTAATCTCCCAGATGTTTCAGCGCCTTGCATACCCATCTGAGCTATGTTTTGACCTAATTGACCAGAAGTCTGAGCACCCTGCATACCCATCTGGGCCATGCTTTGTCCTAATTGACCGCTACTTTGCGCTAATCGTCCGGCAAGTTCAGAGGCTTGCATACCAGTTTGCGCGGCGGCTTGCTCCAGACCTAAGCCTGTTGATGCCAAAGACTGAGCATTAGCAGAGGCAAATTGTTCTGCGGTCATGCCCAGTTGCGCGGCTTTAGCAGTGTTCTGAGCGGCTTGCTGTTGCGCGGCAAGCCCTAATTGACCCCCGCTCAATGCTCCAGTCTGTCGCAGTTGTTGTGCATCAAGTCCAGTACGAGCCATTAGCTGCTGACCCGTCAAATCAAGTTGGCCTTGTTGCATAGCTTGTTGTGCGGCTAGTTGTTCCGCCGAAAGTCCAAGACTACCTGCGGCTTGTGCCGCCCCTGCTGCGGCCTGAGATCCTTGAGAACCCAGTGCGCCGGTTAATTGTGCGGCTTGTTGTTGACGCGCTTGCTGTTGTTCAAAGGCTTGTTGCGCTCTTTGCGAGGCGCTTTCAAAACCTGATTGACGTAATTGTGAAGCCGCTTTTGCTTGCTGCTCTAAAACATTTCTTCCCAGTTCACTTTCCATGATACCGCTTCGGGAACCACCGAAAGCCCCTGCTGACACAGCCTGTGCTCTTTGTTGTTCGCGCTGAATATCGCCCTGCCTTGCAATATCTCCAAGCGTTCGGTCAATAACCTCTTGTTCAAAAGGGTTCATAAACCGTTGCGACGCATTCGGATCAAACTCGCCGGTAGAACCATACAAATCGGCAATACCCCGCGCCGCAGTGCCCATGCCGAACTGTCCGGCTCTGGATAAATCTTGTGCCGCTCCCGCAGTAATATCTCGACTACGCGCAGTAGCATCTGCGGCGTCGTCATAAGATCTTTGACGGGACCGTAAAGTACCCGCTTGCGCCTGACGTTGAACGTTTTCCGCTGCGCGGCCAACATCCTGAACACCCGACATTGTTTGCCCAAACACATCTAAACCGCCTTGTGTGGCGGCACCTAACTGTTGTCCGGCTTGTCCTGCAAGCGCCCTACTCGTTTCCGTAGTAGGCGCTAAACTAGCGCCTAATTGCCCAACAATTTCTCTGCCCCGTGTTCCAAGGCCCGTGGCTACTCCAGCAGCACCCGTTGCCGCCGCTTGCATTCCTGCTTGTGCTTGACGGGTATCACCTAAACCAGTTCTTAAAGCATCGCCTATTCCCGCTTGCGCTTGACGAGTGTCTCCTAGACCAGTTCTTAAAGCATCGCCTATTCCTGCTTGTGCTTGACGAGTGTCTCCTAAACCAGTTCTTAAAGCATCGCCTATTCCTGCTTGTGCTTGACGGGTGTCTCCTAGACCAGTTCTTAAAGCATCGCCTATTCCCGCTTGTGCTTGACCGGTATCCCGAAAACTTGAGCTTAAAGCATCGCCTATTCCCGCTTGCGCTTGACGGGTATCACCTAGACCAGACCGTAAAGCACTGGTTAGGCCTCTTTGTGCAGCGCCCGTATCGCGTATACCCGCCCCCAAAGCGCCCGTAATTCCTTGTTGTGCTCCAGAAACTTGAGTACCTACTCCTTGACCGGCGGCATCCATATATTGTGCCGCTCTGGTTTGATAGGGCTGCGCTTGTGCAATTGCGCCAGATGTTGCTGTTTGTGCCTGACCTAACGTGTTGGTAGCGCCTTCTAAATAAGGTTGAAAGCCCCCAATACCTCCAGCAGCTTGCGCCAAAGCTTCTCTTTGCAAAGGCGTCATTCCAGCAATTTGCTGTTGTGGGAGTTGTACAAAGGGCCTTTGCTTCTCTTCAATCTCACCCGTTTCCGGGTTACGCTCTTTGTACGTTTCCATGATCATGTTGCCGTCAGCGTCGTACTGAGGCACACCCACGGGTTGTCGTGCTAGGTCTAGAGAATCCCGTAAAAGCCCTAGCTTATAGGCTTCAATATCCGGGGATTCACGGATAATCTGTTCTGTAGTGTCAACGGCCATTAGGACATAGCCCTCCCTCGTGATTCTAAGTTACGCATTACCGAATACATATTATTGATACCTTTGTTCATATCTCCGTTCCCTGCCCCACGGACAGCGTTGGTAGTCATTACAAACTCACCGGGCATCAACATGGCTTTCACACTATCTTCGTTCGGTATGCCTTCATTTGGCATTATACCACCGGTCCTACGTGGGAATATCTCGCCCCCTTCAGCCGCCATTTGCGTTTGGTAAGGGACCAACGGGGAGGCGTATGGACGGTAAGTGGGCCGAAAGCCTTCCGGAAAAATTCGATATTTATAAGGATCTGCATCAACATAATCTGAGCCAGTGCGTAGCTTGCCGTCTTCGTCACGGTCTAGTAGACCGGCTTGTTCCTGCTCTGGTACATCAAAAAACCCCATTGGTGCCGCAGCAAGTGACAAACCAGCCGCTGCCGGTCCAAAACGCCGCATTAAACCGGGGGCTAAACCAGCATCTGCCAGTAGTCTTTTCGCCGCTTCTTCTTGTAGGGTAGTAGCAGTTGCCTTACTTACCCCTTCTGGCAAAAATTTTGCGTAATCACCGGTCTTTGGAAGAAACAAATCTCTACTTGCTTCAAAAAACCCTTTCTGACTATCGCCCAGACCAAAATCAAACATTTCTTTGAGGTTTCCCAAAGTCGTGCCAGAGCCGGTTTCGGCAAGTTTTTCAATTCCTGAAATTTCGGGGAATGTAGTCTGCCCATAATCAACCTCAAGCGTACCCGGTTTATAAAAACTTGTTGCATCACTAGCTTTTTCAATACCAGTAAGAACATCAGTAGGGTCTAAAAGATTAGCGTCAGTACCAGTAAGAACACTTTCCCTTGGACCCGCCCCGGCAAGGTTGCTGACCTTACGGAGTTCGCTGGCATTAGTACCAGCAACACCAGCGTCAGGACCCAATCCCGATTGGTCAATCGGTATTTCAAGAACGTTTATTTCTTTGTTAAAATCTGCGTTTATCCTATCGGAAGCACCTGTAACTTCTTTTGGAATATCTGCGTAATTACCGGTCTTTGTGGGATTAAAATCTCTTCCCAACGTTTTGAAAAAACCCTCGCCTCCTTTGCCAGTAAAAGCATCTTTAAAAGCAGTGCCTGTTTGAGCAAAACGAGCGCCGGGACTAGCTAAAGATTCGCTAATAGCTTGACCTGCTGTCATGTTAGGATCAATCGCGCCTTGAATACCTTTAAAAACTCCAGCCGTTGCCCCGGCTATTAAACCCGCTTTTAGGGCATCTTTTATACTGCCGCCTTGTATCAGCGTCCCTATGCCAGAACCTAAAGCAGCACCATAAATAGCTCCAAGACCGGTCATGGCTAGACCAATTGCAAGAATCGTTGGCGCAGCTTTCTTGAGGACCTTACCAATCTTCTTAAATGCTTTTTTAATGCCTTTGAATATCTTGGAGAAAAAACCAAACTCCATCAGCCCTGTTTCCGGGTTGATGCTGTTTTCGGCATCTCCTACAACATAACGCTCCGGATCTTCGATACCGGCTTCGCGTAAGTGTTGAAAAATAGATTCTTTGAGTTCAGGGCTTTGATCAATAAGCCGTCGTGGAACAATTAATTCGCCCGTTTCAACGTGCGCTACCTGATCGTCACCAAAACGACCATACGCAGCAATCCGACCAGCCGTGTTTTCAAACCGGGCTATACCTTCATTTCCGTACTCTTGTTCGGCATTTTGTCTTTCAAGGGCTTGAAAAGCCTTTTCAGACATCACAAAATCACCGATACCGCCGGACGGAACCTCTTCGATTTCGAGTTGTTCGGCTGTGTTCGCCATTATCTTGCTCCACCGACAATGATCCGTTTTGATCATTGTACTGAGTTTAGTTTATTCAGTCTACGAGTTAACTTATCGTCACTGTAACTGATCCAACTGCACTTGTTCCCACCGAACCCCGTACATAGGGTGAATTTATTACCGGAACCCTTAACGCCCCACCATGTTCAAAAACAGCCCCTGTTTCCAAGCCGCTGTCATCGGTCTGTAGATTAGTCAGCGTTATGCCCGTGGCCCGTGATTCTCCGGGGGTGTTAACTTGCTCCTGAAACACGGAAAAAGTCCGTGTTAATTGCGCCATATAATCCGGCGTATAAGCTTCCGGAGGGTTAGGAAATGGTAAAAAAGTTAAAGCTCTTGCCATTATTGTCTACCATCCGGCCTGATATCGACTCTGGGTGCGCCGAACCGCCACTGTGTTCCTTGAGCCGTGGACTCTACCCTGACTGCAAAGGACCTGCCCCGTAATCTCACAAAAAGCTGGTCTGTAAACTGTTCTACCGGTGAAGTTGCAGAGCGTGTCACGCCGCCTTCATCTGTTTGCAAGTAGTTTCCACCCGGAAAATTCCTTGCTTTCATCGTAAAATTAGCAGAGGGCGCGTCTGAAGTAGACCCCACAAACGTCAAATCCGGTAAAACCCGACGCATAAACACAAACTTATCACCATCGCCAATATCAATCTGACTGCTTTCGACATAAGACGTAATTGACGACACAGGGTTTGTGCTGCCGTCATCGTTACCCACTTCCTGCAAATACAAAAATCCTTCCGAAGCAGCGGTAGGATCGTCGTCTATACCCTTATCAACCCACGCGGTGCGCGATAAAGTACCGTAGTACCACGTCTTTTCGAGGTAGTTATACACCACATACCGATCATTTTCGTCGCTGTCGGCAGAAGGATAAAACCACCAAATTTCAGAAAAAGCACTGTTTGACCCTGCAATTACTTTTTCCCGTTGTTGGTCATTAAAATCATTAAAAACATAACTTTTGACAGTACAGGGCAGTTTTTGCGTTTGCCCGGTATAGACATAAAAGTCGCCCTGACCCATCCAAAACACGTTGTCATCAACAGCCGTCACGGACAAAGGCCCCGCTATCGTCGTATTTTCACCCACTTGTTGAATACCGAACGTAAACGGAGGACCTATAAACTGTAGCGCGTGAACGCCAACATCTGTAATTACAACGATCTGTTGTTTGGTTTCAACGGCTTTTACAATCTTGGTTCCAGAGCCTATCCGTAAATCACCGGCTGAATTGGTAACTTCAGACTTCCAAGTTGTCAGGCTTGCAGAAGAAGAAAAACGTATTAGCAGCGGATCTTGTGTGCCAATACTGGTTTCGGCATCACAACCAAATGCCAGTATATGCTTGTCATTATCAGAAACTAATATTTGTTTTGCTACAGTGGGTGTTTCAGTATCCGCTCCTGCAAGATCCTTTAAAGCTACGGCTCTTGCAGAAGTGCCACCACTTTCATCCCAATAAAAAATACCGGCATCTCTGGCGTTAAATAACAGGTCTTCACCAAAATTATCGTGTTCCCAGATACGAATAGAATTACCTGCGATGGCAAGACTAGCTGACGATCCCCACGTGCTACGGCCCCATGCTCCTGCGCCCCAACCTGTGCCAAGGACCGTGGTGTTCAATCCAATGTTGACTTGGTAAGCACCAACAATACTGCCGCCGCCATTTCCAGTATCTGAGCCGTTTGCTTCAACAGCGGTTGGAACGAGTGCCCCTGCGACTGTAATGTCTGGGATTGTTGTACTAGCAGTACGTGCCGTAAAAGTATAAGAGTTTACGTTGACGATGGTGTCGATCTGATATTCTTGATTCAACACATTGGCGGTTATAGTGCCGCCTAAAGAAGCCGCCCCAGAAAAAGTAACAAAGTCCCCTTTGATTGCACCGTGATCCGCGTCTGTTGCTGTAATGGTAGAGGAGCCGTTGGTCGCGGCGAACGTGACATCCCCCGCGCTTGTAGTAACACGCAAAGGCGTAATGTCTGCGTAAGCCCCGCCAGATTCTAAAAAATATTTTAAATTAGTGCCAAGCCCCCGGTAGCGTTCACCATCGAGCGCGGCAAAAGGATGTATACTTCTTGCGGTGCCTAAAAATGAAATAATAGAAAGTTTTTGCCAGCCGCCTATTTTTTCCGGCGTACCAAATCGGAACCTGACTTTATCACAGTCAAACCAACCCCCTTCGTTTGCGTAGGAAGTTGTTTCTCTATTAACACCCGGTCTAAACTCTAATTTTGTTAAAGGCATAATTCACCTTGTTAGGCCGCTGGGGGTCAGGTTTGAATATCATAGCAATTAAAAATTACTTGAGATAACTGACTGTTAGAACAAGGGTGACCATGAAGGGGTAGAGCGCGTAAACCGCCATTTCAACACGAGTCACTCTGTCACTGGCAATCTTAAACTGCTCTTTAAAACCTTCATAACGAAGGGCGCACTCGGTTTCATGTTTTTGTAAATCAGTTTTCATAAAAACTACCCTACTTACAGTTAACTTCTATGCTAGCTTCCGAGCGTTGGCTTGGTATCTGGGAAATCATCTGTTGAAGGCCAATCTCTGAGTGCTGTTCTATACGCTGCAATCTCAGTTTTTTGCGGATGGTCTGTCAGCACAGACAAAGAGTCAGTTCTTGCTAACTCACTATCCCGCCACTGCCTAGCCTCTTGTTCTTTTTCCGCAGCAATTTCTGAATCAGTGGGAACATAGGTTACATCCTCACAAGTGTGGTCAGGGTAGGTCGCTTGCGCCCAAGCAAGATCAGCAATAATGTTATTGCTTACGCCATCTTTTGTAATTTTAATAGTTGCCATTTATCCCATCCTTATTGGAAAAATCATTACTAATCCAGAACCGCCACAACCACTAAACCCATAATTTGTGCCGTTAGAATTCATTCCTGCTCCACCTCCAGCTCCAACACCGCCAGCCATAGCGTAAACATTTCCACCACTTTTGTTTCCTTTGAAACCCGCTCCACCGCAAAAAGGCCCAGCTATAGCGTAAACTTCCTGATTCGCCGTTGTTTCACCCTTGAACATGTTTGATAAGGTCAAATCATGCCCATTGTTTTTATCGGTTGAGTCTAGGCCGTTTCCATGGAGAATTAAGTTTGAGAAAAAACTTATTGAAACTGCAGCATCTTTGTATCCAGAAACACCCGTTGTCAGATAGTCACGATTATAATTCGTTTCATATGACCAGCCGACAGGTGTTCCGCCTCTGGCATATCTACTTTGCTCCCCCTCGCCATGACAGTTAGAGCCATACAAATTAACACCGCCTCCTGCACTAACTTTAGCAGCAGCGCTAGTGTTTGCACCACCACCACCTCCGGTATTATTCATCAGGCTGCCTCCTGAAGCAGTACCGCCTCCAGTGGTGACGTCTTGGGCGCTAGTACTAACACCACCAGCAGCACCCCCATTTGTAGTCATCGTTGTAATCCCTGTCCCTGAAAGTTCTGAATTACCACCAGCATCTCCAGCTACGGAATTACCCGAATTTACATCATCACCGCCACTTCCAATTGTTACTGTATAGTCTTGAGCAGCTAATGTAAGCCTTGAAACAGCGCATCCTCCTGCTGCTCCACCTCTGGCGTTAGTAGTAGAATCTAGGTGGCCCCCGACTGCTCCACCACTTCCTCCCGCACCAATGACATAAACTATCGCTTCCATAGCCACAGGACACGCCCATGTTTGACTTTTTTGAAAAATAATTGATGGATAAGCACCCTGTTCATTGTTTGTTCCTAAAACTGCCATACTATTTCTCCGTTAAATCTCAAACCAGCCAATTGTATCGTCCACATAAACCAACTGGACTGAATTTCCTTGGGGGACTGTGCCATCCGCTGCAACACTGTTAATTTTCTGACTTCCATTCCTCCCAACTGTTACCAACGCTGCTCCTGCATTTGAAATTATCACAGTGTCGTTTGCAGAACCTGCTGGCAGAGTTATTGTGAAAGCCGTACTCGCGTGGTTGCACACTAGTTGATCACTAGCACTTGCTGTGTAGTTAGTTGTCTTGATTGCCCAAGCAGTGTACGCCCCGCCAGATGTAACCCAGTCCAAAACCCCACTGCCATTTGTGCTTAAAACCTGATCCGCATCGCCGTCATCCGCAGGAAAAGTCAGGGTCACATTGCTTGCAACTGTTGCAGGAGCCTGTAGAGCGATATATTGCCCACCACTACTGTCCTGTAAGCGCAAATCGCCTTGGGCTAAAATATTTACATTTCCGTGAAAGTTTGCATCGGTTCCCCCGGTGGGGATTGCAATTACATCCCCATCTGCATCGTTTTTGATGGTGACATCGTTGGTAGCCCCCTGACCGGTCAGTATCAAGCCTTCAGCAGCGGTATAACCCATTGCCGCATTGTCGTCTGCTGCGGTATCGCCATCTGCATTTACCGTTGCCGCTGTAACATCTCCGACAATATCTACATTTGTTGTGCCGGTAGGAATTGTTAAAACCGCGCCGTCAGCGTCATTCTTTAAAGTAACGTCTGAGGTAGCCCCCTGACCGGTCAGTATGGCCCCTTCAGCAGCGGTATAACCCATTGCCGCATTGTCGTCTGCTGCGGTATCGCCTGTAGCCTCTACGGTTGAACCGGTTATAACACCTGAAGCAGTTAAGGCCGCAACCGTGGTTGTGCCAGTAAGGTCCAAATCTACGGTTGCCTCAACAACAGCCCCGCCACTACCTGCGCCATCCAAATAAACAATTTTTACGCCGCCATTTGGTATATTGACCGTCGCACCGTCCCCTTGTTTTATAGTAATAACCTGAGAACCGGTGGTAGCATTTTCAATAATCATTACACGAGACACGGTGTTCGGGGCGATGGTTAAAACCCGTGTAGTCGATAAAGTGGCTCCAGACGTTACTTTGTAATAAAAAGAACGTGCTGGATCAGTAGAACCGTCAGCAACCGTAGTGGTTGCATTTGCGTCAGACCCAAAAGCAGCTTCTGTTCCGTAGCTTAAAGACTCTCCGATAAGTTCTAAATTCACATTTGTAGTGGTGCCCCAAGTTCCTGAACCTTCGCCAGTAGCAAGCTCAGTCAACCTCAAATCATTTACATAAGTAGCCATAATTCATGCCTCTCCTTCACTAAGGCGTTGCAACAATCTCTGTCCAAGTCACTGTTGCGTCCGGTATAATTCTACCCCAAACCAAAACTTGATTGGTAGCTCCTGTTGCTTGCACTCCTGTCACACTAACAGAAATTCCTGTCCCGTCTATTACCGTAACGCCATTAAGCAAGGCAGACGCAGCTATCCCTGTTAGTGTAACACTGTCGTTTAATAATACAGTGACCGCACTTAACGCACCGGTAGCTCCCGGTACTGCTGTATCTCCGCCCCAAGTGCCTGAATTCCATGTTGTATTAGAGGAATTCCAGCCACTAAAAGCAACACTTGCGTCGGCCACTAGGCGATCCTAATTATCGCGTTACTCGCATCCGCAGTTGGAAAGACAATTACGAAATCACCGCTTGAAGACTCTTTATCAGAACCAAAATCTAAAACCAAAACAGTTGGGTCTCCAGAAGCTGAATCATTGAATATCAAGGCTCCACGAGCCGTAATGGTGCTGCTTCCGAAAGTGACATCTGCAAAATCTGTCAAAGCTGTTGTGCTTGAGGTTGTTGGGGTAACGTTTGTCAACGTCGCACCTTTTGCCGTATACCCGGTGCCACTAACCTCATTTCCAGTGGTATATGCTGTTGTTGCGGCTGTAAAAGTTGCACTATTCGTATACAACGCAATTTTAAACGTGTTCCCGCTGGTATTAGTAAAGTTGTGCGTACCAGTAAGGAGTTCCTTCTTAAAACTGGTACACATAAAATTTCCGTCAAATGCCATTATATTCTCCTCAACGCTTCCGCTAATTTAGGTTGTCCCGCATCACGCAACATGTTGTAAACATTTGTTCTGTCGCTTTTAACTGCTTCTTTTAAATAAAAAGAAATCAGAACCAACATTTGCTCTTTGTAAGCCAAAGCCTGTGCTTTAATAACCTCCGGTGCGGTGTCTGATACAGATATAATGTGCTTTACACATCTTTCCGCTATTTCTTCGGGGGTAGAACCACGGTTTTGCGTTGTAGTAACTGTAATCCCAAAATCAGTTGGAGTGCTTGCGCTATCTGTCCACATTATGTTTTTTGCCTCGTTACAAGTCCTGTTCTATAAGCATCTGTAACTTCTTTTGCTTCACCAAACATTTTCAAAGCCGTTAAAGCTTGCAAAAACTTTTTGTCATACTCTTGCATCAAATCTTTTTCGCCTTTCATATAAGTATAACATTCAATTAAAGACCCATAAAGTAAGGTAACTTCAGCATTTTCACTAAGCCAAGTTGTTCCAGAATCTGCTCCCGCAGTTAAACTGGCGGGTCTGTAGTAATAATGTAGCTCCGATTCATAATTTGCGGATGCCGTAGGCGCTAAAATAAGGTTTTCAATGTCAAACAATGCGTAATATCTAGGAACCCCGGTTGTTGCGGGGTTCGGGTTAAAGGATTGTAAAAAGTTAACGTCTTTGAATTCTAAAAATATTTTTTCATTACTGTTTGTTAAAGCAAAAGAAAAAGGCGCAAGAAAGTCCTCCGGAAGATTAAGATACAAACTACCGGACGCAATTGTTCCCTCAACATTTTTACGAAACAATGTTAATTGGACGTTTTTAAGAATACGTTCTTCGGCTTGTCTTATGAAAACAGGCAGATTATTAACAAAGCTGGTTTCTTGGTTTTCAGTATAATCCTGCAATGCAGTTTTAAGTTGCGCGTAAGTAAAGCTCATGTAGTCACCGTTACTTGCCCAACAAACCCTATTCCTTTAAAAGGTTTAGGGGTCATGTCTTCTACATTAAGTATACCCACGTAAACTTCCATAGGTTCTACACGATCCGGACGAGCATCTCGCAAAGCTTGTGGATCTACATCAGAGCGAAACGGCCCCAATTGTGGCTGTTTGGGTTCATATTCATCTTTGCCAACCAACATGCCATTCCACTCTTTACGCATATCTCTGTACCGATATCGAAAACCAGATCGGTCAGATATAGCATAAGCGTGTTTTCCTGAAGCATACTTTGCCATTTTAAGTCCTAAAATACATATAGCTTGGCGTTATGTTGAAAGAGGCTCTATCCCTGTCTTCATTTGCCGCCCTCTCAAATTCTTCTTCATAAATAGTTTTCAACAACGGAGTTTTCTGAGGGGCTTTCTTTACGGATATGTAGTAAGCCAGACCTGCTGCAAGACAAGGGAAAAACCTGAAAGGAAGCTCTACAGTGTTGGTGTATTCCCCCGCGTCATCTATGCGGGTTAGAGCATCATATATAATCACATCCGTACTGTTGTCTGGTGTAGGCCAAACATTCAAAACCGGGGTGATTTGTCTATCAAGGAAAAACTGATTGGGTCGTGCTTGTGTCGTTTTGTTGGGTATGTTTAAAAACCCACTACGACTTAATCTTTCCGCAGAAATATCCGTACTATCTCGCCTTACCACTACGGACAAGATGTCAATTACATCGGTGCCTAGACTATAAGAAGCCGTACCTGCGGTTACTGTTTGTGTGCGTTGGGTGATAGTCCACTGGTTCAAGCCCCTATTTGCCCAATCTGCAAAAAGAATATTTAAAGACCTTCTGGCTGATTTTAGGTCATAGCCCGTTCGTGCTTCTAAGCCGCAACGCTCAAAAGCTTCTTCAATGTAATCATTTACATCTAGTTCAAAAGTTGTGGTCCCAGACGTAGCCATTTCCGCACCCTATGAGTCTTCTGTCTCATTATCGTGATAAAGATTGTCAAATACAATGGAGGGGTCCATATAGCTTTCATGTCCCTCTGCGGAATGAATAGTTTGGCTAGGCCGAAAATCCGGTGCGCCCTCTCCTGTAGCCCATAAAGCAGGGCTTGTAGCCCTTACTCGATTATTAGGTAACGCCACCATATTACCGTACCAAGCTCCCGGCTCTGTAATATACATGACATGACTTTGTTTATGCTGGGCAGGATCATCCGCGATATTATGGTCCGTATAATCGACGGTAAACATATATCGAGCAGAGTAAAATTCATGGTCAATCTTTGCAACCCACGGACTACTACTCACCCGATCCATCACAACTACGCCATGATTTCTCGATTCGCAATCCCACGGTTGTGCTAAATGATCTATCATCCTTTCGGGCCATTCATCCATTACTATATCGGCAACAAGTGCCTGTATGGGCATTCTGGCCCACATCGCCCCACCATGCAGGTTTGGTTCATCGTCCTCTGGATCTACTTCACATCCAGTGAAAACCACCTGAAAACTTAAACTTCTATCCGGTATTGTGTTTACAGCAATTGCCATTGCATGAAGATAATCCCCATGATGACGCATGTGGTTACACGTAAACTCTCTCCGAACCCAACAATTAAAATGCGGTATATTGCTTATTAAATACGGCATTCTAAGCTTTTTTGTTTACAGAATACCCTTTGTCTTTCAAAAACGCTCGTGCTTTGGCAACAGTCATTGCTCCGCCATTCGATCCGTTTTTGCTTTTCTTCACAGCGCCACCCTTTTTCATACCTTTCGGATAAGCCGCACCGCCTTTACGCATCATCTTAGGTGCGCCACCTTTTCTCATCATCTTAGGTCTTTTTCCAGCCATTTTCCCACCTCATACTGTTGAAACTGAACCCGTAGTTACTTTCCTACGATTTGGCAAAATTGCACCACAACCTCTTGCAACCAAGCCGCCTTTCCTAAGGTAAGTAACTTTAGGAGTTTTTGGCTTTGGGCCTATTTTTACGGCACGTCCCATTAAGCATGGAAAGCAGTAATAGTAGTAAAAGTAGCTACTGTGTACTGAATATACACCCCATCCGTAAACATAACGCCTTCTTCCGGAATATTCACATCGCGTGTAACAGTGGCACTAGCTACCGTCCCTAACTTCATCACAGAAGTACCTGAAGGGGACGTAGTTAAAAAATCTAAAGTACCCGCTGTACCAGAATTAACAATGTAAATCCCTTTTAGACGGGATCTTCCTGCAAAGACAACATCTGCCGCTCCACCAGCCATTCCAATAGAAACATTAGCCGCAGGTTGCGCCGAAGCATCTGCCGCCGTTATTGTCTTAAAATATTTAGTGCCAGCATGGGCGGTAGCTGATGCAGAAAGCGTGATAACTTCTGTCTGAGAATCTCCATTAACGTCTGTACCGGTTAACGTTACGGTTTTACCGTTATCGCCCGTTCCGGCTGTCGTACAGGTGATGATTCTTCCTGCGGCAAAAGTAGCTACCCCACCATCGGTGTCTGTGCCATCTATAGTAAAAGCCGTATTGGGACGAGCGGCGGCGGCTACTGAAGCCGCATCCACTGCATTTGTGTCGGCAGTAATAAAAACTGCTTGTGCATCAGAACCTGCCATCGTTTATTCCTCTATTTCACCCCGTAAAACCAAAGCTTTACGAGCAGCACTTCCTATGGGGGGAAGTGCTGCCGTGTTGACTGCTTTAGGTTTTGCTTTAGGTTTAGGTTTAGGTTTAGCTCCAGTTTTAGCTTTAACTTTAGCTTTAACTTTAACTTTAGCTTTCTCTTTTGCAGCCATAGCTAATTACCTTAACGGTTTTGTGATGTAAACAAATAATCAATAGTTGCTGATTTAGTTCCAGTCGCAGACCCTGAAAGCTCCATAGCACCGATAGTTAGGTTCTCGTTATCGGGAAGATTATCTGTATGCGTAGCAACAAGGTTCCTGTTTACAAAAAATTCAACTGAACCCGTTTCTTTAACGTGAAAACCAAGCGTTATATAAGTGCCGGGAACTATATCCACACCAGAGTCTGTTGTGGTTGCGGTGCCATCTTTTTCTGTTACGCAGTCAATATTGCTGTCGCCATCGTCAATTTGGAAAACAATTCTGTCGGTAGCGGTTAACATGGCTTCTGGATTAGTAGCAAAGTTAAGCGTCAGGCCAACACAAACGTCCATTGCATCACCTTCGTCGTCGGTAATAAACAGCTTTGTTTCAAACCAAATATCTCTTGACGAAGATAGGGCATATATTTCGTTACCCTGTACAGAAGCGCCATCATTGTCTGTGGTAGCTTGAGAAGTTAAAACAAGAGTGCCGTTTTCAGCGTCAGCGCCCAAAGCAGCAGTGGCACTTGAATCTTTAACGACTGTCCAGTCGTTAGTTGCATCAAGCGCAATTCCCGTAAAATCGTCCATATAAGTGACGAAATCAGGGTTTTTATCAACCGGAAGGTTTTCAAACCACTTTCGTGGTGAATCCTTACCAGCAAAAAGAATAGGACCAGTAAAATGAACAGCCATGATTTTCTCCCGTCTTGGCTAATGTCAGTCACCCAATGCGACTGTCAGGAAAGGAAAATCATACCCTAAAATAAAAAAGGCGGCAAGCGCCGCCTTTCTCAATAGAGAGCTAATTAAGCTCCCGGTGTACCGATCACTGATCTCCAATCGGAAACGCCGAACGAATAACGAGCACGGGCTTTAAAACGCATGTTGCCAGTATCAAAGTCCCCTTCCATTGCCGTTTTAACCGGCGAACGGTTGAAGTATTTGAAACCATTTGGCGCATCAGTTTTAATGAAGAATGCATCCGTATCAGTGAGGAAGTGGTTAACCACCGCACCTTCAGGGAGCATACCCATTGCCTTAGTAGCGTTAATGTCGTTATCAGCAGTTCCGGGTCTCAGGTTAGAATTAATAATTCTTTCTGAGATGAACTGGAGTTCTTTAGGAATAATAAGTTTCATTCCACGAACTGCGATCTTCAGGCCCCGCTCGTCGGTAAAGCCAGCAATATCGATTAACATTTGCTCAAGCGAAGTCTCGTTGAGATCCGCAGCAACTGCCAATACGTTAGTCTGATTACCGGACAAGGATGGGTGAGAAGCAGAACATAAAGCTGCGCCGTCACCCAAAGCAAAACCATTGCTGGTAGAAAAAGCGTTGTTGAGAACAGCAGCCGCTTTTATTTGCTTTGTGGTAGCCATTGATCGAGCCAATGCCTTGGTATAGCGGGAAGCAAGACGGTCATAAAGATTATCTTCAATAGCTTCTTCTGTAATTGAAAAAGCGAGAGCGATAGTCTCATGCGTATATCTTGCTGTATAGGTCTCTTGTGCGTCGTCAAAGCTTATTGTACCACCTTCACTTTTGACAGGAGCACTTGCGAAACCGCCCAGCATAACCTCCTCTTCAAAGGCTCTGTCCGAAGACTCTTCCTCAAAGATTTCAGCATCTTCGTTTTCGTAGCGATCATACTCTAAGCCGAACAGCGCATTAAGGCCGGGTTCTAGCTCTTTCGCTAATTGCGATCTTGAAATAGCCATTAGTCTGCCTCCTTAAATGCCTAACGAGGTCGCAGTAGTCTGCGAGTCGAAACGGCTTGTTGATGAGTTAAAATGAGCGTTAAGACGAACCAACAACGGTATACCCGCAGCAGCGAAGTCGCTGTTTGCTGCTTCATCAGCTACGCCGACGACTCTTAAAGGTAAAGTTGCAGTGGTTGCTATTGTGCTCACACCAAATGCAGAGTTTGAAACTCCGGTATTGCTATCTCCCGTTCTTGCAGAAGTTCCTAAAGAAGCATTAGCGAAAACAGCCGCTTGCGCGGTTGCTCTGTCCGTTAAAGACGCATCGCTTGCTACTTTAAAAATTTGCATAGGATTATCTGCTACAAACGCTTTTACAGGAAAATTTGTATCGACGCTTACAGATCCCGATCCGGGCCAGTAGTTAATCCAAACAGGTTTTTTTTGCACAGAATCTTGGTACTGTACGCCCATTAGAACGCCCAATGCTTGTGTCGTTCCGCCATCGGTGGCTCCTGCAAAGGTTATTACGCCCGCAGCAAGAGGTACACAGATACCGTATTGATATATAGCATCGGTGTTGTTAGAAGCGATCTCATACTCAGTTACGCCAGTAGAGTTTACGCCACTTCCAACTATTCCAACAGGACGAAGACCAAAGGCAGTGTTGCTATTAGCCATTTTACTTCCTCCAATAAAAAACGGTCATCACTTACGTGGACCGCCAAAAGTTACACGAGATTGACGATCCGGGTGTGCAATCGCCATAGTTGAGTGTGCATTTTCCCGCAACATGTCTGAATCAACAGCTTCCATTTGATCTGAATTTTTTGAATTAAAATATGCAGTTCTTTCAGCTACTGTTTCTAAAGGCATTCTTGCAAGAAGCAGCCCACCTACTCCGAACACACCTTCGTATCTACCTGATTCAACAACAGGGGCTTCAAAATCGGGGTGTTCGTCTTTACGAACTAACTCCCAGCCCTCTCTTATTCTTGCACTGACGTTCTTGGTATCACTAAATCCCCGGACTTCATCACGAATCCAACGATGTTTATACCCATCAGGCGCAGGTGGTGCGTCGAGCATAGATGGTGGACTCCAAGGCTTACGCATAGCCTTTTTGTCTCTAGTGTTATTTGCGCGAGAAGCTCGTTTAATAGGCTCATCAACTGTATTGATTTCTTCACTCATATCCCTACTCCTTCACGTATTTCGCGTATTCTTCAAGCGGCACACCCAATTTTTTTGCTATCGAAATTTGGCTAGGGGTGAGTCTAACCTGTCTTTTCCCACTGCGCCCTGTTGTTTGTCTACTAGCAGAAGCCACTGTCTGGGCGGGACGGCGGTTCTGTTCTTTAAACTTATGCGGAAACTCTTCAGAGACTCTCCGATCCAATTCATTATAGTAATCATCGGACTGCGGGTCAAATCCCTGTTCTTCGACTAACTTTTTGTGTATGCCAAAAGCCGCATACGTCATAGCCTCGTCTTCACCGAACCAGTCGTTTTTGACGGCCCACTGTTCTGCTTTAGGGTCGGGCCTTTTTGTTTGCGGTTGTTGTTGCGGCATCGGTTGGTTTAACTGAGCTTGTTGTTGGGCCGCAAGCTGTTGTTGATACCTTTCTTGCTGGACTTTAGCCTGTTGGGCGCGATCATTTTCAATCGCCAAAGACGTTAGTTGCCGTTGAGCATCTACAACCGCTTTTGTGTCCCCCACATCCATAGCGCGTTGCATAGTTTCTTCAGCTTGTTGCTGTTGAGTGTTTACTCGATTACTAAACTCATTAACATAATGACTATCCAAACTGTTCATGCGAGTTTTTATTTGTTGAGACTCTTCTTGCACTTGTTTGGCGTAGCTTATTGCTTCAACTTCACGACGTTCGGCGTCCCGCATTTTTTTAGTCAAACGATTTATTCGTTTTTGCGTGGCCGAATCTGCTTTGTCAAACTGATCTTCAGTGGTTCCTTCAGCGCCTTCCTCTTCAGTACCCGGCACTTCAACCACGGTTTCTTTATCTTCTAATTCAAGTTCTACCTGTTCTGTTGCGTTTTCAGCATTCATAAGTCACCTTTAGTAATGTTTGACATTTTCGGGGTCTGATATTCTTGCAAGAATCTCATCATCGTTCAAAATCCTTACCTCCCCGCCGTCAATGGAAAACCGTGATCCGGCATAACGGGCAAACATCACCCAGTCTTTTTCTTTACACCACGGACCTATGGGAAACTTTTCGGGATCTTTGTACGCTAAATCGCCAACTTTCAAAACATACCCTACTTGCGTGGAAATATGCTGTTGTTCCACGGACTCTTTGGGTAAAGCAATCCCCCCGGTAGTCTTACCTACACCTCTGTACGGAAGAATAAGTATTCTCCAGCCGGTAGGTGACGGCAATTTTTCCAGTAAGGTTTCGCCTATGTTTTCGGGTCTAAGATAAGGCTCTTCTTGATATGCATCCTCCAGCGTAGCTGCTTTAACGCTTTGGCTGGGGGCCGCAGAAAGGTCTATTTTTGACTTACTCATCATCATGCTCCTGTTTTTCTAGCAGGTCTTTTAACTCCTGATCCACGTGATTTAGAGCTTCTAAATTGCCCATAAGTTCACGATATTGCTCCATAGACTTTACATTTCCGTAAATTAACGAATCTACAACAGATTGCCTACGATCTCTGGTGATTGAAAAAACTGCCGAAGCGGTTTTTATCTCATTCATTCTTATATTTACACATATAATCTTGGATCGTCAGATTTTATCTGATCAACTCTTATATGTACAACACCTTATACGGTTTTACAGTCTTCTCCTTGCCACAACAGGGCTTCGGCCTCTCTTCTTCGCACCAGTCCTTCTAAAACTTTACCACCTGCTCGGTTCCAGCGTTTCATCTGATAAGGAATGTCAGCCCGGCTACTATCACTATCGTCGTTAATACGCTGAAGAAGAGTAGACTTCCGTAAGTTAGTTCCACCGAGGTTGTAGACCCAAGAAACGAGCGCATCGAACTCATTTTGTTTGAGAGGTACGTTGACAAGTTTTTGTATCGTTGCTTCAAACTCCTCAAGATCCTCCTGTAATAAAACATCAGATTCTCCCTGTGTACATGTATCACCTTCTTGAACGCCCGCAGTGTGTCCATAACCAATCGTCCATACGGAAGCACTGCACTGATAAGCTTCAAGTTCGCAGCCTTCAAATTTTTTAATAAGAGCAATCCCTTCCGCACTTGTTTTCATCCTAACTCCATACATATAAGAGAAAGACTACCACAAACCCTTTATTTTTTCTTGGATGTTTCACGTGGAACTTCAACGTAAGCTTCATTAACGTCAGGAGTCGATTTGTCATCCCCAACAAACTGGCCTTTAGCATCTCTTGCTCTTACTAAATCAACTTCTTTCTTAGCAAAGAATTTCAAACTAATACGTTTTAACCATTTAATCATTTTAGTTTGTTAGTCCTTATCCTTTTTGTTGTGTAAATCAAATAAAGCTATTATTTGTTTTTTAATATGTCCCACATCGACATGTAATTTGATTAGGGAATAGACAACCACGGACACCCCCCCCAGAATAAGGATTAGGGTGTTAATGACATCCATTAGCTTTATCTCTTCTATTTTGATACGCCCTTATATTTTTCAAAGGAGCGCAAAGAACCAAGTCCTAATAATCCGCCTAAAACAGTAAGGAGCGACGACATGTCAAAGTCCGGTAAATCCGGTATTTCCTGACCTGCATAGCTTAGTATAAATATTAGAAGTGGTTGAAAAACAAAGTGCCATCCGAAAGCAATTGCACAAACCCAACCGACTAAGGGCCTCCAAGACGATTGAAACCAGTTACCTTGGGCCTCAAGCTTATTTACCTCTATCTGAGCTAAGGCAACGTCATGTGCCTGTTTTTCGGCCATTGTGGCAATCTCGTGGGCCAAGGCGTTTTTCTGATCTTTGTCCTCTACAAATTTGTCTAATAGACCGGTAACTGGACCAATGAGGGCTTGTAACATTTAAGGCTCCTTATTTTCTACTCATAAAAGCCGTAGCCCCAAAATAAGCGGCTACGATTGAAGCTTGCGCTATGTAGAACAACCCTAGTAAATCAGAAAGAGCTTGCACTCTTGAATCCGGCATGGCTGGAAGCATTAGAAAAATAGAAAAAAGCAACATGCTAATCATGGCAAGCCAAGCCATTTGTTTTTGACTTTCTGCTTTTTCTTCTCGTAATTCCAGTTCCACCAACTGTTGTTGACGTTCCAACTCTTTGTCGGTTACTTCGCCATCCCCATCTAGGTCATATTTTTCATATTGTTGGGTCACCATTTGACTCGATCCGCCCAATAAGCTGCTGACATTTTGCCTTTTGCTATGTTCTTAGCGTGACGCGCCTTAAAACTTTTGCGCTTGCGCTTCACGGCCTCACTTTCTCCCTTTTTGGGCTTACCTGCCGTCTTAGCCCCTTGCTGTCCAAACCGTATTGTTTTAACTTTATCTCCAACTTTTGCCACGACAATATGACTTTTTGTCGAGTGGTTTGGAGTGCGCTTCGGTTCGTTGAACCCTTCAACTTTCGCACGTTTTAGCCTTGGGTCTTTTTCTTTAGCCATTATCGAACAAAGGAACCAATGCCTTGTTGAAAAGGTACTGGACCCCCTTGGTAATAAGCAACAATCTCATTGGGGGCTGGACGACGATTACCCTCTAAATTCATAGGTAAAATAGTCTGCTGACTGAAAGGACTCGGTGGCGGAGCCTGAATCGTATTGACTGGCTCAGAAAACGGGTTTGTAGAGATTGGGGGAATACCAACAGTATCATAAGACGGGAATACGGCCTCGCGTTCCACAGGGGTAATTACGTTCGGATAAATCTCGCTTGCTGGTAAAGGATAGGTAGGCGCTTGCTGTTGAAGCATGGGATCGGGTCCCACGCCATAGAGGGGTCCCCCCATGTAGGGGGGTATCGGGGTAGTGGTCGGGGTATCGGTGGTGCCGTTATCGGTGGTGCCGTTATTGGTGGTATTGGTAGTGCCAACCGGATCATTAATAGAAGGGATATATGCACCACCAAGAGGGGAGCCATAGCCATACGGATCTTCTACTGGTACGAACGTTTCCGGCTGTATGGGCATTGTTCCCAATACGTTTCCTTGAGAGTCGAACATAGAACCGGAGCTATCATAAGTGGCCCCTTCAACAGTGACCGGTACTTCTATATCACCAAAAGGTCCAGAAATTATTTTAGTGCGAACGCCCTGAAACGGGTCCCCCGCCATAGGACTAGTGGTTGTGTAATTTTCTGGATCAAACATAAGGCCACCCTCCGCCATAGAACGGACCCCTGCGTAACCTTCTGGATCAGGCAAAGAACCTATGCCTTGCAACATATCAAGCTGCTGCATTATAGGGCCTTGAAGAGGGGAAGATGGGGGCATTGGAGGGCTGGCAGGTCTATCCGGGGTTCTTTGTAGAGTAACCGTATCAGCGCCTTCAGGCATTCTAGAATCAACGTTTGAAAAAATCTTGTCTATATAACGCTGTGGCATACCATACTGAGCGGCTTGTTGCCGCCCTTCCGCTATATCAGCCGCTATGGACGCTTGAACCTGTGCCTGTGAAGGAGCTTCTGGCTGGTTGCCCCGAATTTGATCCCTTGTGAAAAATCCCATAGTAAACCCCTAAGAGTAACCCATGTACCCGCCACCTTTCACAGCAGCGCCCATACCTCTGGCCGTCATTTTTTTCATTTTTTCCGGAACCGCAACATCTTTTGCAGTGCCGTAAGGAATCCTACCTTGACCCTTAATATCGGCATACGGAACAGCCGCAGGTGACTTGGTGGGAGTGTTTGTCACTATCTTTACTGTTCTAGCCATTTTAACGCCCCTGTTGTTTTAAAATTTCACGTTCTCTTGCTGCTGCTATTCTAGCCGCAGTTTGCGATTCTTGCGAATCCAAACGCTGGTTAAACTGTCTGTCCCGCATAGCAATAGTCTCTGCATTAAGCTCTACTTTGGTTTGATCAATCTGAGCATCCGCTTGATCACGCTGCGCTCGTAGCTGTAATTCCTGCTCTTTCAGTGCTACCAGAGGATCTGGCCCTTCCTGACCCGCGCCTGAAAGCTGCTGAGAAAGCTGCTGAAGTTGCTGCATCCCTTCTGCAACAAACTGTGCCGTCAATGCCTCTACCTGAAGCATCTCTTCTGGCGATAGAGGCTCACCTTCGCGCTCCGTCACTTTCTGCATATAAGCCACCGACGCCCGTTCACGAGCCGCCAGCTTAACATGTTGCAGTACGTGTTTTTGTAGTTGTACGGCGATTGGCGGTAAAGAAGCAACCATTGGTGTACCACCAAAAATTAAATGCGCCGTGATGTGCGCTTGGTGATCCTGACCCTCAAAAGCTTGCAACTCCAGCATATTCATGGAGTCTATGTTCTCTTGGGCAGGGTCCGTGGGCCGTGGGTCGGGAAGTGCTTTCATAATCCGATCAATATCCGTCACGCCCAACGCCTCGTACATATCACGATATACTTCGTGCAGGTTATGCAAATCGGGTGCTGCCGTCGCAAGTTCTAACTTACTTTGTGCTAAAGCAATACGCTGTGCCTGACTGAAAGTATTAGGATTACTGATCGGGATGACATCAATGCGATCATCAAAATCGTCTGCCATTACGCTACGATCCGCGCCCGCTACAGCATACGGGTACTCTGGAGGAAGACTCTCACCCATTACCCGCGCAAGAATCCTAAATTCAATCCGCATGGCGTAATGCAAGCGTTTATGGACTGCACTCATCACTCGTGAGCCTTGCTCAATCATCGCCATCGTCGTGCCAACCGCCGCCGATGGATCAGTATCACCAATTTTCATGTCAGTAATGGTCGCAAACCGTTGACCCGCCTGAACAACAAAGCCTAATAGCTGAAACAGCGTGGGATCGGGTCCCTTAAAGGGTAACGGCATCAAACTATCCCGAATTGCCCCGCCGGGAGCGTCTACATCCCTGAATTCACCGGGCTGGAGAGGCTCATCATTGTCCCTGATCCGTAGGCCACGGGCCTTGAACCCTGCGGGAAGGTTACTAAGCGTCCCAGCATCAATAAGTTGCCGTAAAGCAGACGTTGCCGTGCGGGAAAGGCCACCAATGGTGTGAATTAGCCCTAATCCGTAGAATCCGAAGCCCGGAAGGAACTTATAATGAACAAAATATTGGATTTTTTTCTTTAATTCGTCATCTTCGCCGTAATTTCTACGAATCGACAGTATTTGGCCGTTATCTTCCGATATGGTGACAATATACGGGACTTTTATCCCCGTAGGTTCGCCTTCTTCGTCCACATCTTCGTATCCTTCAAGGTCTAAATTGGCGTGAACCTCTAAA